>Ga0302324_100025306_pt1 | contig 11397 bp, 9 predicted proteins | sample Palsa_T0_1_FD_201949 | JGI IMG/M metagenome (GOLD analysis project Ga0302324, IMG submission 201949) | Peat permafrost microbial communities from Stordalen Mire near Abisko, Sweden - Palsa_T0_1 | ecosystem: Environmental > Terrestrial > Soil > Palsa > Peat permafrost | place: Sweden: Abisko... | reverse complement strand
CAGCGTGTCGTCCTGCGGCACCACGCCAAGCCGGGCCCGGATCGCCGAGCCGTCCCGGACCGGGTCGGCGCCGAAGATGGTCAGCTCACCGCTGGTCGGCGGCGAGACACATCCGATCATCCGCATCGTGGAAGACTTGCCCGCGCCGTTTGGCCCGAGAAAGCCGAACGCTTCGCCCCGGTACAGGTCGAAATCGATCCCGTCAACCGCCGTGAAGCTCCCGAATCGCTTGGTCAGGCCGCGCGCGCGGACCAGTACTTCGACCCCAGGGCTTTCGGACACCTGATTCAGGTTACCTGGGGGGTATGACATTCTTCGAGCGGTTTACCGTCGCTCAGCTATCCCCAGCAGCCAACACGGTAGGGTCTGATCTATCCGGGATAACCGACAAAGGACCAAAGCGAGTGGATCTCCGCGATCTTTACGCCCGATTCAGGGTGCTGATACACGAGGCCGCTAAGTTCGGCATCGTCGGAGGGCTCGCGTTCGGTGTCACCATCGTCGGGTCCGACGCGCTGCACTCCGGAGCGGGGCTCGGTGAGCTCGTCTCGGTGACGATCGCCACGATCGTCGCGACCGTCTTCTCCTTTATCGGCAATAAGCACTGGGCGTTCCGGCACCGGAAGGGCAACGCGCTGCACCGCGAGTCCATCCTGTTCTTCGTCTTCAACGGCGTCGGGCTGCTCATCCAGCTCGCGTTCGTGGCGACGGCGCAGTACGGGCTCGGCCTGAAGGACACGTTCTCCTACAACGTGGCGAACATCCTGGGTGTCATGGTGGCTACCCTGTTCCGGCTGTACACCTACCGGCGGTGGGTCTTCCTGATGGCAGGCGGAGAACCGGTGGACGCGGGGCACCTGCAGCCGGAGGCTTCGGGCGCCTGACCGTCGGCGGCCCCCGCGGCTATGAGCAGCCGCGGACGGCCGACAGGTCCAGGGACGCCTTGAGCGCGGCATTCTTCTGCGCGGTGGTCAGGTACCCTACCGCGGCCATCCGGCCGATCACGTGCACTAGCCGCGCCCGCGCCTGCGCCGGGTAGACCAGTGGGTCATCGTAGGTCGGCGCGTTCACCACGCCGGCCAGCATGGCGGCCTGCACCAGGGTCAGGTCAGCGGGGGGCCTGCCGAAGTACCCGCAGCTGGCGGCGCTCAGGCCGTAGTAGCCGTGGCCGTAGTACGCGACTTGCGCGTACAGCCGCAGGATCTCCGCCTTGCTGTACGTCATGTTGAGCTTGACGGCCATTGTCACCTGCTCAATGTCCTGGGTGAAGCCGCTGCGGCCCGACGTGTACAGGTTCTTGGCCAGCTGCTGGTCGATGGTGCTGCCGCCTTGATCCGTGCGCGCGGTGATACGGGAAGTGACGACCCGGGCCAGCGCCAACGGGTCCACGCCCGGGTCGGTGTAGAACCTGTGGTCCTCGGTTGCCACCAGAGCCTGCGCGTAATACTGCGGGACAGGCGCCCCGGGGTAAGCGATGTGATGTTCGGCAGCCTGCGCCCGGGCCAGCGCCGTGGCCTGGCCGGCCGAGGGAGTCAGCACGATAAGCGCGCCGCCCGCCAGCGCCAGGAGTACTACGGCGGCCAGCACGATCTTCGCGATCCGCAGCCGCCCCCGCCTTGGCCGCGGCTCCTCTTCGTCATCGAAGCTGTCGTCGGAGGAGGCTGAGCGGCGAGTCCCAAGTACTCTCAACGGCCAGCCTTTCCGTCTGCGTGCGGCCTGCATGGGCGACGCGGCGTCCCACAGCTACAACGAACGCGGCGCCCGCACCATGCCCGCCACATCGTAGCTTTCCGCTCGGACTCCAATCGCGCATCCGGGGCGCGGCGGCAGGCGGGAGGCCGGCCGCGGCGCGGAAGCCGCGGGTTCGGGGATCGGGGTAGGGCGGCCCGGTTCGGTTGAGCCGGTTCGGGCGGCGCCGAGGTTGCGCTAAGCTAACTGAGCCTGCCAGCCTACGGCGGGTGTGCGCCGTCGAAACAAATCCGTGGCGCGTCGGGACGTGGCCCAGCTTGGTTAAGGCGCTGGTCTGGGGGACCAGAGATCGGGAGTTCAAATCTCCCCGTCCCGACCAATTGAGGCCGGCAAGGTCAGCGGTCGGCGTTACGGTGCCGATATGGCTCGACCCCTCCGAGTCAGAACGCACATGGCGTCGATCACCGGTGCGGCCAGCGGTGTCGAGACGACCTTTTGCGTAGGGGTGCGACATCCATGCACTGGCTGCGGGCCGCCGCCGGGACCCGATGCCCGGGGATGCGGCGCCGAGGGCACCTGGTGTTGACTGTCGGTATGCCTGTTCAAGGAGAATATGAGCCGAGCGCACAAGCTTGGGTGCGCGATCAAGTCGAGCTGTTCGAGAGTTCCGGCGGGACCAAGGGTACGACGCTACGCGATACCGGCATCCCGGTCGTGCTCGTCACCAACCTCGGAGCCCGCAGCGGCAAGGTGCGCAAGACACCGGTGATGCGAGTGGAGGACGACGGCCGGTACGTCATGGTGGCGTCCAAGGGGGGCGCCCCTGAGAATCCATTGTGGTACTACAACCTCCGCGCAAACCCGCTGGTGGAACTGCAGGACGGGCCGGTCAAGCAGGACATGATCGCCCGCGAGCTCAGCGGCGAGGAGCGCGCCGAATGGTGGAAACGGGCGGTCGAGGTATTCCCGAACTACGCGGAGTACCAGCAGAAGACCAGCCGCGTGATCCCGGTGTTCATCCTGGAGCCCGCCGCGAGCTAACCGCGACCGGACAGCGTAAAGCCGCCCCGCGGGTAACCTCGCGGGGCGGCTTTTACGGTCGTGCACGCCTACCTGGGCTTAGCCGTTTATCGTGCCGACGCCGGGCCGGATGGGCTCGACGCTCATGTAGACGGGTCCGGCGTGCGAGCACACTGGCAGGTCGAACGCGGCGACCGTGGCGTCGTACCGGCCCGGCGGGTAGACGCGGAGCACGACGGCCGTGTTCACGGCGTCGCACCCGGGCGCCGTGCTCACCTCGGCGTCGCGGTACTGCAGTATCGTGTGCGCGGTCGCGCCTGGGGCGAGCACGACGGTGCGTGCGGCCACCCTGGTGGCCCAGCCCGCGGGACGGCCGAGCTGATGCCCATTGCGGGCGATCGCGGAGACTCCGGGGAAGCCGTGCAGGGAACACGGGCGCCCGCTCACGTTGGTGAAGTTGAGCGGGTAGTAGATGGTTCCGGCCGCGCCGTTCGACTGGGCCAGCGCGATCCAGACGCCAAGCTGACTCGCCTGACACGCGGGAGCGGGGGCCGACGAGAGACGGGAGGTGTCGGAGGCAAGCGCAGCGCCCGACGCGGCACCTGGCGAACTTGCCGCGAAGGCGGCAGTGGTGGCGATGAGCCCGGCGACCGCGACAGAGGTGATGACGGCGAGGACCCGCCGGGGCGTAGACGGAATGGCGGAGAGGTACTTCATGTTCGTTCGTCCTGTAAAGAACGGGATCCGCTGTTTGCGGTGTCCATCTACCTTTGAGACTGCGTTGACAGGTCCGTGGTTGGAGACAGCTGCGGTACGGGCAAACTGGTGCGATGACAGCACGGGCAGAACTCACGCGCAGAGCGCGAGATCACGGCGTCGCGGTCTCCTACCGGGACTGGCGGGGGCGACCGGTGGAGGTCTCCGACGAGACGCTGGCGGCGGTGCTCAGCGCCCTCGGGGATGACGCAACGCACGGGGTGCCGGCGGCGCCCGGGGTGCCGGGCAAACATGCGGGCTCGGCCGTGGCCCCTTTTCCTCGCCGCCGGTCGTGGGGCTTCACCGTGCAGCTCTACTCGGTGCGTTCGGCTGCCTCCTGGGGCCACGGCGACCTGCGCGACCTCGCCGAACTCGCCACGTTTAGCGGTCGGGAGCTTGGTGCGGATTTCGTGCTGGTCAACCCGTTGCACGCGGCGGAGCCGCTGCCGCCGGTCAGCCCGTCGCCGTATCTGCCGATGACCCGGCGCCAGGTCAGCCCGCTGTATCTGCGCATCGAGGACATACCCGAATACCACAGGCTGAGCGCGAGCGACCGGGCCCGGGTCGACGCCCTCGGCGCGCCGCTGCGCGCCGCGAGCGCCACGTCGGCCCTCATCGACCGGGACGCGGTGTGGACCGCCAAGCGGGCGGCGCTTGAGATCATCCGCGCCGTACCGCTCAGCCCGGGTCGCCAGGCCGAGTTCGACTCCTTCCTCAGGCGCGACCGCAAGGCCACCGAGGACTGGGCGACATGGTGCGCCATCGCCGAGGTGTACGGCCCGGACTGGCGGTCATGGCCCTCGGCGCTCACCGATCCCGGCTCGGCGCCGGTGGCCGAGCTCAGGCAGGCACGAGCGGACCGGGTCGGCTTCCACGCCTGGCTACAGTGGCTGATAGCTGAGCAGGCGGCCGCGGCGCAGCAGGCCGCGCGGAAGGCCGGCATGGACATCGGCGTCATCGCCGACCTCGCGGTCGGCGCGCATCCGGGCGGGGCCGACGCCTGGGCCCGGCAGGACGTGATCGTGCCGGGCATCAGTGTGGGCGCCCCGCCAGACGAGTTCAACCAGCGCGGGCAGGACTGGACGCTGCCGCCCTGGCATCCGGGACGCCTCGCCGCCCAGGCGGGCAGGCCCGTAGCTGACCTGGTCGCGGCGACGACACGGAACGCGGGCGGCATGCGGGTGGACCACGTGATGGCGCTGGCCCGGCTCTGGTGGATACCCGCCGGGATGCCGCCCAGCCTGGGCACTTACGTGCGGTATGACCACGAGCTGCTGGGCGGGGTGGTGGCCGCCGAGGTGGCGCGGGCGGGTGCGCTGGCGATCGGCGAGGACCTGGGCACGGTCGAGCCCTGGCTGCGTAAGTTCCTGGCCGCGCACCGGATCCTCGGCACGTCCATGCTGTGGTTCGAGCGTCGTGCGGACGGCACGCCGCGCAGGCCAGGTGGATGGCGTCGCGGCTGTCTGGCCACGGTCGGCACCCACGACCTGCCCCCGGCCGCGACGTTTCTCGCCGGCGATCAGGTCACCATCCGGGCCGAACTCGGCCTGCTCACCCAGCCCGAGACCGAGGAGCGAGCCGCCGCGCAGGCGGATGCGGCCAGATGGCTCGCGATGCTCGCGCGCGAAGGCCTGCTGGCCGGGGCGGCCCAGCCGTCGGCCGATGAGTTCACGATCGCCCTGTACGCCTATCTGACCCGGACCCCGGCCATGCTGATCGGCGTCTCGCTGGCCGACGCCACCGGGGAACGGCGGCCGCAGAATATGCCGGGCACGGTGGACGAGTACCCCAACTGGCGGATACCGCTCACCGACGGCGAAGGGAAACCGGTGCTGCTCGAGGACCTGCCCGCGCACGCCGGGGTCCGCGCCGTCACGGAGGCCGTCTCGGGCGGCCTGCGCCGCTAAGGGTGCCCCGGAATGGCACCGGGGTGCCCGCCTGCGGGCGGGCACCCCGGTGCTCAACTGCGATTTTCTGGCTGCTACAGGATCGGCGTGCAGCGGCCAGAGAACTCCGGATTAGCCTGCACCGGGCTGATGCTGGTGCCACCGTAGTAGTTAAGGGCAGGAGTGCCGTACTCGGCGTCCTTACCGAAGTTCTCCAAGGTGTTCGGCAACTGGCCACCGAAATTCCACACGCACGAGGCGGCCTTCGACCCGAACGGGAAGAACTTAGGACTAAGCGACCAGTACGGATAGAAGTTCGAGCCGATCGGCGGGGCCTGGCAGCCGGCGCCGGTTGCGGTGTCGCACAGGAACGACGATCCGCCGATGTCAGTCTCGAACTGAACCTGTGGATACGTTCTCCCGTTGGTGAATGGCCCGGCGTACTCGGCAGCCGTCGGGTGATTCGGTCCTCCGTTCGGCCACGCCGACGACTGGTACGACAGACCATCGAAGTCGAGGTCTCCGTTCTGGAACCTGTCGGCAAAGCACTGGTTGGCGTCCGCCGTCTCGGTAGTCGACACCCCGTTGATCAGCACGGTGCGCGACCCCTTCTGGAAGCAGTAGCCGTCGGCGTACTCGCAAAGCACGCCGCTGGCCGGGTTGTTTGTCGGACAGGCCTGCGGGCCGTTGGGCCCTTGCGTTTCGGCGTTCTGACATAGACCTGTTGTCGGGCTGCACGGGCCCTCACCGACCTGACCCGGACCCTCTGATCCGCCGACGCAGGTGTCGTAGGTGCTGGTGTCGGTGTAAGACTGGCCGTTGGCGAAGCTTTCCGAGAACGGGTCCTGGTTGGTCAGCGAGCTGCAGACCTCGGAGTGACCGATCTCCTGCTCCATCAGCACGCCGCCCTCGAGCGCCGCCCACGGCACCCCGTTCTGGGGCGCCGCGGTGCTGTACTCCGCGTGGAAGGTGAACGGGGTGCCATCGCAGGTGTTGATGTTGGTGTTCATGAAGCCATTGCCCGCGCTGGCCGTCATGTAACCGGTCTGGTGAGTAGTCAAATCCCGGATGGTTGTCGTGAACCCCTGCGCCGGATCCGTGATCGATATCTCCAGCACGTCACCCTGGTTGATCAGCAGCGTGTTGTTGTCCGGCAGGAAGGTGCTGACGTCCGCCAGCTGCGGGCTCGGCGGGCCGGCGGGTATGCCGTTGGTCTGCAGGAACGCGAAGTTGCTGGGCTCCTCGCAGTTGGGGTTGCAGGTGGCGAACTGGAAACTGCATTCGAGGCTGTCAATGGTGAGCGCCGCGCACCACTTGGTGGCGCTGCAGCTCTCGCTGTCGACGAATGGAGTGAAACCCGGCGGGTACAGCTGCAGCTCCATGAAAGCCGAGCCCGCGTCAGCCGGGTTGCTAATGGAACCGAGGTTGGTGTCGCTGTCCGGTTTGCACGGGTTCTGCGGATAGGAATTCGGGTCGCACATCGGCAGCCCGAACCAGGGGGCCACAGAAAGCTGCCCATAGTTGGTGACGCTGCCGGACGGAGTCGGAGCCCGCCGCGGGTCTACCGGGACCTTCATCAGGTAGGTCATGGTGTTGGCCGAGCCGGGCGCGCTGGACAGGAACTTGACGCTTGGCTCGTCATGCCCTACGTACCAGCCGTTGTCGACGAACCGGTTGCCCTTCCCGTCGACGACCTTGATCGGGTCGGTGCATAGGTCCCCGGCCAGCTTCTTGACGGTCTTGTACGCCTTGCTCCAGCCGTTGCAGTCAAGCTCGTTGGTGGCGTTCGGCGCGACGGTACCCGCCGCAAGCGCGGTCTTGGCTGTGGTCGACGCACCCGCTATGGCCGCGTTGCCCGCCAGGCCGAGCTGACAGATGACCGCGGCACCCAGCATGGGCACCAGTAGCAGCCGCCATCTTCGCCGGCCCGTCAGCGGCGCCCCCTGCCCGAACCTTGTCGAAGAGTTCCGCCTTTCCCAGGGAATGCGCATGTGCGTTCCTTCGCTCACGCGTGCCGCCAGTCCCGATACCACCCAGGCCCGCCGGTCACGTCAGTGTGACCGTCCCGCGATACGAGACGCTTTCCGAACGAAATCTAACAACCATCACAAACACCGTCAATAATCTGCAAAACCGTTATCTATTCTTTAACCGGGCCAGCCGGGCCTCGAGGCGTTTTGCGGCTGCCTAAACATGGAGGACGCCCGAGGGACGCTTGAAACCGTATTCCTCAAAGGGACAAAAAGGGGCAATTATCCTCCCGGTTCATGGAAGGCATCACTTCGGTCACATCTGTAACGCCAGGCACAATACCGTAGGCCGGGAGCGCGCAACACCGAGGGCGCCGCCGCGCTTCATATTAGAGAGTGATTTCCACAGAACCACACAAAATCATTTGCCGAGAAAACCGCTTCTGGACAGACCCCCGAATTCGCCCAGCGGCAGCGGTGAAGTTGCGCACTAACCCCTTGCCCATAGGATGGCGCGGTTCTGACGAGCACTGAACCGACCATACCGAACAGCGCCGTGAGCGGTGCCATGAGACGGCGCGTCTTGCTGACCACCCGGCCCGGAAACCTGGGCAGCCCGCGACTTGGACCGGGCTTCATGGCGCAGCGATCTGCACGCGAGGCGGGCAGGCGATAGAGTCCAGGCGTGACCACCCGCGATGAACTGGATGCACTTTCCTCTCGTGAGCTGCACGACCTCGCTGTCCGGCGGGCACTGCGCCACGTCGACGTGGAGTTTCTGTGGGACCTCGTGCGGGCTATCCCGGCGGCCGAGGCTTCCGAGGGAAACTCGATCGAGGCCGGCCGGGACATCACGAAAGTTACCTCCCTGATCGCGGACGCGATCGACTCAGGGAAAGGCGAGGTCGCCGAGGCGCTGCGCCCGCTGTACATCGACTACCTCGCCAAGCACGGCACCGGCAGCTGACACGGCCGTGATGCTCGCCCGGGCATGAATGTGGCACCCTGCAGAAACGGTATGCAGGGTGCCACAGCCATGCGTTCGAGCCCGCTTCCCGGGCCCGGTTTTCCTGGCTCGCCGCTTACTCAGGCTTGTCGAGGACGCCTTCGATCTCCAGGGTGATCGTGACCTTCTCGCTGACAGCCACGCCGCCACCGGGAATCGGGCCGTTGTAGCTGACGCCCCAGTCGTTCCTGTTGATCTCGGTGGTCGCGGAGAAGCCCGCGCGCGTGCCGCCGTAGGCGTCGGGACCGAAGCCGTTGAGCTCAAGCTTCAGCGTGACCGGCTTGGTGGTGCCGCGGATGGTGAGGTCACCGTCGAGCAGGAAGTCGCTGCCGTCGCGGCGGACGCCGGTGGAGTGGAACGTCATCGTGGGGTGAGACTCGACTTCGAAGAAGTCGGCACTGCGGATGTGGTTGTCGCGGTCAGGCGCGCCGGTGTTCACTGAGCTGAGGTCGACGGTGGCGTTGACGCTCGACTGCAGGGGGTCTGCGGCTGTGACGATGGTCCCCTCGAACTTGTCGAAACGGCCGCGGACCTTGCTCACCATCATGTGCCTGACGACGAAGGACACCTCCGAGTGCACCGGGTCGATGCTCCAGGTCCCGGCTACGTAGCCGGGGATTTCCACGGCTGTCTCGGTCATCATTCCTCCAGTAGGTGATTCTTACTCGTACGCGACTTCACTCGCGTACCTAACTTCTTTAGAGTAACCTGAATATGGTTGAAGCGTCAAGTACTAGGGTACATACGGTACAGCAAAGTAACCTGGTCATACTGAGGAGGGGATTTCTTGGATTCCGGGTGGGTCAGCCCGGCCTGCGAGCCTTCGGGACCGGTCGGCGAACCGGCGGCGGTCGGCGAGCGGTCGCCTTGTCGTGCCAGGGAGGTTCTCCAGCGCGTCGGCGACAAGTGGTCCGTGCTGGCCATTGACCTGCTCGGACAGGGAACGTTGCGGTTCACCGAGCTGCACCGCGCGATCGATGGCATCACCGCCAGGATGCTCACGGTGACGCTGCGCGGCCTCGAACGGGATGGCATCGTGACGCGAACGATACATCCGGTCATCCCGCCCCGCGTCGAATACGCGCTCACTCCCATGGGATGCACGCTGCTTGACACTATCGGTCAGCTCGTCAACTGGACCGACAGCCACCTGCCCGAAATCCAAGCCGCCCGGGCCGCCTACGACGCCAGGCATACGTCGCCCTAGGCTGACTCGAGTGGCCAGTCATGAACAGCTCAGCCGGAACACCGATGAGCAGAGCGGGGCATCCAGCTCGGAAGGACCGGCGGAAGCGGAAGACCGGCTGCTGCACGGTTCCTCCTTCGGCACCGCTGCTGCCGCCTACGCGGAGCACCGCCCCGGCTACGCCGAGACCGCGGTGCGGTGGGCACTCGAACCGGTCTGGTCTCGCCGGCCGCTCCGGGTTATCGATGTCGGCGCGGGAACCGGCAAGCTCACTGCGACCCTCGTTGACCTCAGCGCTGACGTCACCGCTGTCGAACCCAGCCAGAACATGCTCGCTGAACTGCACCGGGAACTCCCATCGGTACGGTCGGTGTCCGGGAGCGCGGAAGAAATCCCGGTACCCGACGGCAGTGCCGATGCCGTCCTGGCCGGCCAGGCCATGCACTGGTTCGACATGGACCGGGCGATGCCCGAGATCGCCCGCGTGCTCGCTCCCGGAGGGGTGTTCGCCGCGCTGTGGAACGTAGATGACGACCGGGTCGGCTGGGTCGCCGAGTTCGTCGAGGTGAGCAAGCGCAGCGCCAGCATTACGATGCTCAGATGGCAGGACGGCGGTGCGCAGTCCCGTCAGGAGGGTGTCATCGCGGCCGGATCCGGGCTCTTTCACGCGGATCAGACAGCTGAGTTCGAGAACGGGCAGGCGCGAACCGCCGATTCTCTCCTGGCCACCGTCGCCACGCACTCAAATTTCCTGGTGATGGACGAGCCCGAGCGAACCACGCGACTGGCCCAGGTCCGCGACTTTCTCCAGTCGCGGCCCGAGACATCCCACGGCGAATTCGTCCTGCCAATGGTCACGGTCGCGCTGCGCGCGCAGCGCAGGTAGCCTGCCACCCCGGTCCTGCTCGCCACCCGGCTGCACAGGACGCCGCTGCTCGCCCTGCCGACCGTGGTCACGGCCAGCGTGCTGGCTGTCCGCCGTCCGTGGCGGCAGGTCAGACCCTGCTCGGCCAGTCGTCGGCCCGATTCGCGGCGGACCGGCACTAAGGCCGCGCCTTGGCCGGCAGGGGCTACGGGGGTCACCGGCTCCGCGTCCGCGTTGGTCGTCGACTCGCGGGGCACCAGGACCGGATTGAATCGGACCTGGCGATGATGGTGATCATCAGGCCGCTCGACCTCGTCGATGAGCAGCTCTGCCGCGGCCGCGCCCAGGTCGATGCTGGGCTGGCGCACCGACGTCAGCGGCACGGCGGCGGCGCTCGCGAACTCGATGTCGTCGTAGCCGACGATGGCCAGCTCCCCGGGGACCGCGACGCCATTGCGCAGCGCATGCTGGAGCAGCCCGAGGGCGATCAGGTCATTGCCGCACACGACCGCGGTCGGCCTGCGCCGGCGCGGCAGGTCCAGGATGACGCGGCCGGCTTCGCGGCCGCCGTCTATGGTCATCCCCACCTTGTCCATAATCGTCAGGTCGGTCTCGGGCCGGCCGGCCTCGGCCATCGCCCGGCGCACGCCGGCGATCCGGTCGGCGACCTGGTGGACGGTCCTCGGGCCGCCGGCGAAGCCGATGCGATGGTGATCCAGCTCGAGCAGGTGCGACGCGGCCAGCCAGGCGCCGGCCACGTCGTCGACCGAGACCGAGCACTGCCGGCTGCTGCCCGCGTAGTCGACAAGGACCACAGGCACGCCGTTCCTGCGCAACTCGTTGATGCGGCCCAGGTCCCGTCCGACCGGCGTGAGCAGGACGCCGTAGGACCTCTGCTCTTGGAACAGCGACAGGTAGTGCCGCTGGCGGTCGGTCGTGGTGTCGCTGCTCGACAGGATCAGTGACAGGCCACGCTGGGTGGCGACGAACTCGACCCCGCGCGCGATGTCGGGGAAGAA
>Ga0302324_100025304_pt1 | contig 11399 bp, 10 predicted proteins | sample Palsa_T0_1_FD_201949 | JGI IMG/M metagenome (GOLD analysis project Ga0302324, IMG submission 201949) | Peat permafrost microbial communities from Stordalen Mire near Abisko, Sweden - Palsa_T0_1 | ecosystem: Environmental > Terrestrial > Soil > Palsa > Peat permafrost | place: Sweden: Abisko... | reverse complement strand
TCGATCATCATTCGCCGGTGCTGCACTTGATACAACTCATTCGCGACGAAGCCCACCGCTTCGCCGTGACGTTCCATCGCAAACGCCGCCAGATGCGCGACCGCTCCACCGAACTATTGGAGATCCCGGGCGTGGGCGCGAGTACAACTCGCCGTCTTCTCGAACACTTCGGCAGCGTGCAGGCCGTAAAACAAGCGGACGCAGCCGCGCTATCGGCGGTCGTAACCCGGGTACAGGCGGAAGCGATCAGCAATCATTTTCGCAGATAGCCGAGCCCATTCGAAGCACGGGTCGAAGCTGGTATGGGCCTCGAACCGCAACGCCAAGACCCCACGCGAGACCAATATCTTCATTGCGGATCGTGTGCCGTAGGGAGTTGTCGGCTGCTGGCTTGGAGTGGTCCGTGGGACCGATAGCCGTAAAGCCCAGCCACTCACCACTGGCACAGGCGGCTACTTCATTGCCGATTTCCCCATGGCCGACCTGCCCTTTCGCTCGACCAAGATCAGCGCTCCTCACTCACAGCGGCACGCTTTTCTTGCTACATTAGGGTTGTCTCCGCTCCCGAAATCTCTGCGAACCGAATGTATGCCAAACCAGCACGAATACGGCACACTCATCGTGACCGGAGCCAGTCGCGGGATCGGCGCAGCGATAGCCAAACTGGCGGGTGAGCGCGGATTTTCCGTGGCTGTTAGTTTTCGAACCGGCGCGGCCGAAGCGGCTCGCGTAGCTGAACAAATTGTTTCCGCGGGGGGCCGCGCTTGTGCAATTCGAGCCGATGTCGCCCGCGAAGAAGATGTCGTCCGGCTCTTTGAGGCCGCGGAGCGCGAACTGGGGCCGGTCAAGGCTCTGGTCAATAATGCCGCGATCACCGGCGGGTTTTCGCGCGTGGAATCGGTAAGTGCAAAAACTCTGGCGCAAGTGATGGCGGTAAACGTTACGGGTGCGGTTTTGTGTGCGCGCGAGGCCGTGCGCCGCATGTCGGCCCTCCACGGCGGAACGGGCGGCGCGATCGTGAATATTTCTTCCCGGGCGGCGCGGACGGGTTCTGCCGGAGAGTGGGTGCACTACGCTGCTTCCAAGGGCGCGATCGATAGCTTCACGATCGGGCTGGCGCGCGAGGTTGCGACCGAAGGAATCCGGGTGAATGCGGTTGCTCCCGGGTTGATCGAGACCGGCTTGCATGCCGCTAACGGCGCGCCCGACCGGCTGGATCGATTGGCGGCGACCATCCCTATGCAAAGGCCGGGCACGGCGCCCGAAGTGGCCGAAGGAGTCCTGTGGCTGCTCTCTCCCGCCGCTTCTTACACCACCGGCGCCATTTTGGAGATTGGCGGCGGGCGCTGATTCTCGCGGAGTTGACTCGTGTCGAACCTGGACGGGCTGATCGATTCTTAACTTTACTTCAGCTTTGCCTTGTCGACGCGGGCCATTTGCAAAGCGCCCGCGACCGGTTCGACCACTTGCGAATTCAGCTCAAGATGCGGGCCGAGCTTGCGAACCTCATTCGAGAAGCACTCCCGCACCCCTGGTGAATGACGAAAGACGCCGCCTGCCATGGCGAACGAAAGGCCGGGCAAGCTTCCCGGGTCTTCTCCGAAAAGCCGACGAACAACGATCGCGGCGAGTTGGGCAAGTTCTCTACCCGCCTGCGCGAGCACACGCGGGGCCAGAGCGTCGCCAGCCTCGGCAGCGGTCAGAACCGCGGGAAACAACCGCGCGAAGTCGAAATTGGAGTTGGCAGCGCGGACCAACTCGTCGAAGGAGTGAAGCTCCCAGGCCGCTTTCATTTCGCGGCAGAGCCGCGTTGCTTCCGCTATGGCTTGGGCATCCTTACTTTGATCGACACCCCGGTCGATCGTGCGCAGCAGTTCGGAGATCGCGGCGCGGCCGATCCAGTGGGCTGAGCCCTCATCGGAAATCGCGAAGCCCCAGCCTCCGGCGCGCGCGGTCCTTCCCTGCGCATCGCGGCCGTAGGCAATCGACCCAGTCCCCGCGATAACGATCACACCCGGTCCCGCGCCAAAGGCCGCTGCCAAAGCGATCTGCATATCGCCCACGACATCGATCTCGCCGGCAATCATTTCGGCCACAATCTTGCGGATAGCGCCGGCAATTTCTTCGCGTCCGGCGCCCGCGACGCCAATGCAGGCACTCCGCACTTGCTGCGGAGCGATCTTCGCATGAGCACAGGCTTTGCGAATCGCCACATGCAGCGCTTTGCGGGCACGAGTTTGCCCCACCCGAGTGATGTTGCTCGGGCCGGCTGCGACCGTAGCCAGAAGCGAAGATTCGTCGCCCACAGCGCACATGGTCTTGCTGCCGCCGCCGTCGACGCCCAAGTAGTAGGCCACGGGTTAGTTCTACCACAGGGCAGTTCACGGTTCTCAAGTCAGGTCTTGGGTCTGGGGCTTCGATCCGGGGCTTCGATCCGATGATTGTGGGTTAACGAGGGCAGGACTGATTCGCGATCCTAAGACCCGAGGCTTAGCACCTGACACCTTGGCTCGAACGTCCATAGAGACTCACTCGTATTGAATTTCGATTAACGCCATAATTGAAAACGGACAACGTGAAGATTCAAAGATCCGAACTCAGCCATACCGGCGACGCAGGCGGCTTCAGCCTTGCCGCGTCTAGTGAGGCGCTCGATTTCCTGGGCCGGGTTGCGGATATTCACCCGACTTTCGATCGCGGCGGGAGCCGTGTGCGGAAACCACTTGTGACTTGTGCAGGGGCGGGGCCGTTGTCCGGTTGCCGGGCGCAGCGCGGTCGCTTCGCCGGGCAGTTCGGATCGAGTGCGCAATGACGGATCAACGCCTCGCGGGATCGCGGCTGGTTCGTCTGCGCCTTACCATTCGGGAGAGACGGCGGCGCCAAAAGTGGTGTAGGGGGTCGGCTTTTTTTCGAGACTTTGGCGGAATTTCTTCGCGTTCTTTGCGGGTGAAAGACTTTTCTCTGGACGCTTAAAGCTCTTCACTGCCAAGCGCGCAAAGAGCAAAGAACGGTCGCGAAGGTCGCGAAGAACATCACGCAGCTTGAATCTTGGATATGGCCCTCGACAGACTCGATCTCGCCATCATCGCGCTGTATCTAATGGGGATCACCCTGTTCGGGCTGCGCTTCCGCAAGCGGCAGCGCTCGCTGCGCGACTACTTCCTCGCTGGACGCGACATCCCCTGGTGGGCGATCGCGCTTTCCATCGTTGCGGCCGAGACCAGCACGCTCACCATCATCAGCATTCCCGGACTTGCTTATGACACCAACCTTACCTTCTTGCAGGTAGTGATGGGTTATCTGGTGGGACGGGTAGTGATCAGCTTTGTGCTGCTGCCGCATTATTTTCGCGGCGATCTTTACACCGCCTACGAGTTGATTGAACGCCGCTTTGGGCGCGGCTTGCGCTCCATGACCGCCGGTCTTTTCCTGTTGACGCGCGCGGCGGCCGAAGGCGTCCGAGTCTATGCCGTGTCGATCGTGGTATCGATCGCGCTGGGAACGGGCGAAATAGCTTCGATCGCCATCATCACTGCATTGACGCTCATCTATACCTTTGAGGGCGGCCTGGCGGCGGTGATCTGGACCGACGTGGTTCAGACCGTGATTTATGTCGGCGGAACACTGGTTGGGTTGACCACGATTCTGCATCTTGTGCCCGGAGGATGGAGTGCGATTCATACCGCGGCGGCGGGAGCGGGCAAGCTGCAAGTGTTCGACTTCAGAGCCAACTTCTGGCTGCCTTACACGTTCTGGGCGGGCGTCATCGGGGGGACCGCCTTCATCACGGCGAGCCACGGCACCGATCAACTGATTGTCCAGCGCTTACTGGCGGCGCGCGGGCAGAAGCAGTCTGCCCTAGCGCTGCTTTCGAGCGGAGTAGCAATTCTTTTCCAGTTTGCTCTCTTCCTGATTGTAGGCGTAATGCTGTGGGCGTACTATCGCGTGCCGTCGGCGATCTTCGGAAAACCCGATCGCATCTATCCGACGTTCATCGTCAGCCAGATGCCGCACGGAATTTCCGGACTGCTGATTGCGGCAATCCTGGCGGCGGCGATGTCGAATCTGAGCGCGGCGCTGAATTCGCTTTCGTCGAGCACGATCATGGATTTTGTTCTGCGCCTGCGGCCGCAGACCGATGAGCGGATGCGAATGCGGCTCTCCCGGTTAGCGACTTTTTATTGGGCGATGGTGCTGTTTGGGTTGGCGGTGTTGGCGTTGCAGAAAGTGGGACGCGTAGTAGAAGTGGGGCTGCAGATCGCATCCGTCGCCTATGGCGCGCTGCTCGGAGTTTTTCTGCTTGGCGTTCTCACGCGGCGGGCCAATCAGCGCGGGGCCATGGTCGGGATGATGTTTGGATTCAGCGTGGGATTGTATTTGTGGCAATGGACCCACGTGCCGTGGACGTGGTGGGTGCCGCTTGGGACGGTGGTGACATTCGGGATCGGATACGCGGCCAGTTTGCTCGTCCGAAGGTAGTTGCCAAAAAGACCAGCATCGCCTCTGACGTATACTGGCACACTTCAACCATGCCAGTGCCAATCCAACCAACGGCTACCCGTCCCGAGCTGGCTCGCGATCTGGGCGTAAGCCACGCTTCCGCGGTGGTGGTGGGAACCATCATTGGCAGCGGAATCTTCCTGGTACCCGCCGAGATGATGCAGGCCGTGGGCTCGGCCAAGCTGGTGTATCTGGCGTGGTTGGTGGGCGGGCTGCTGTCTTTTTTTGGCGCGCTCACCTACGCCGAACTCGGCGCCATGAAGCCGCAAGCGGGCGGCGAATATGTTTATGTCCGCGATGCTTACGGGCCGCTAGGAGGGTTTCTTTACGCCTGGACGTGGTTCGTCATCGCCAAACCCGCTTCGGTAGCCACAGTCGCTACCGGGCTGGTTCGCATTCTGGGCACGTTCCCGATCTTTTCCTTCTTTCCGGCCAATGCCATCACCGTTGCTTTCCGCGTCACCTGGGGCCAGCTTGTGGCCATCGCCGCAGCCCTTCTGATTTCTGCTTTGAACTACCTTGGAGTCAAGAAGGCCGGAGAATTTCAGCTCGTGTTCACGGTGCTGAAGGTGGCAATCATTGTTGGCATCGTGGCGGTCTGTTTTAGCGGTGCAGGAAGTGCAGCCGGAAGTGGCTGGAGCAACTTTTCCACCACATTCATTGGGGCCAAGGGCGGGACCGCCGGCTTCATGGCGGCGCTGGTAGCGGCGCTGTGGGCCTACGACGGCTGGAACGACCTGAACATGGTCGCCGGCGAGGTGAACCGGCCGGAACGGAATATTCCGATTGCCCTGATTGCGGGTGTGGCCACGGTCGGAGTGTTGTATGTGCTGGTAAATGCCGGGGTGCAGTACGTGCTGCCGGCAAGTGCGATTGCGGCCTCGCCGCGCCCTGCCTCCGACGCGGTCGCCCTGGTTATGGGACGCATGGGCGCGAGCATCGTGTCCGCGGGCATGGCCATCTCCATGTTGGTCACGCTGAACGGGACGATCATGAGCGGCGCTCGTGTTCCCTTTGCCGTGGCACGCGATGGGTATTTTTTCGCGGCTCTCGCCGAAGTCCATCCGCGCTTTCGCACACCGGCGGTTGCCCTCCTGTGGCAGGCGGTGCTGTCGATCGTTCTGCTGCTGCTGGGAGGTAATTTCCGGCAGCTGTTTTCGCTGGCCATCTTCGCAGAATGGCTCTTCTACATGATTGCCGGCAGCACCGTCTTCATCTTCCGCTGGCGCGATCCCGATGCTCCCCGGCCTTATCGGATGATTGGCTATCCTTTTGTCCCCGCTTTGTTCATCGCCGCAGCCGCGGTTCTTCTTTACTACACCTTCCGCGAAGACTGGCCGAACTCCTTTTATGGATTGCTGGTTATTCTGGCTGGCGTACCGGTTTTCGCCTGGTTTCGCAGGCAGCGTCGGGCGCATCTGCGATCCTAATCCCCTCGGACTGCGGCTAGCCCATAAGCTGGGTCTCAGGGGTCGACCCAAAGTTATTTAATTAACTCGGGATTGCGATCTTTTCATCCCGTTACCGGCATGGAGAGATCGCTGGACGATCTTCCTTTTGCCCCGGCGTTTGCCCCGGGAGTTAACGAAGGCCGTCGGCCACGAAAAGGTTGGAGTTGATTCTGCGGGCTACATAGGCAAAGCGGGAACCATCGGGTGTGAAAAGGATGTCCTTGCTGCGAATTCCAGCTTTCTCCACCGGGGAAAAGCGTACCCACAAAGTGCGGGTGCCCGTAGCCAGATTCAGATTGTAAATCTCGGTGTCGGCGCCGGTCGGATCGGAAAGGAGTAGATTGTTTGAGTCGCCACGCCAGCCGATGATCCGCTCGGCCGGATTGACCCCGGTAATTTCTTTGGCTTCGCCGCCATCGATGGGCTGCAGCCAGTAATGATTCGTGCCGTCGGTTTCGATCGAGAACCGGCCGTCTGGAGATGGCCCGGGGAAGAGTCGGAACCCGCTCGCGGGCAAGTGGCGGCCGGGTTTTCCAAAGGTGCGCACCGCTCCACTGTCGAGATCCTCGACGGCGCTTTCGGTCATCTGGCCCGTTGCTTTCGTCGAAATCAACAGGCGTTTGCCATCGGGAAAGAAAGCCGCGCCCGCAAATTGGCGGCCGGGGGGCGCATGCAGAGTGCGCGCGTCGCCTACGCTGGTAGGGATAATGAAGAGCGTATCGGGATGCGGTACGTCCACGGCCACAGCCCATTTGCCGTCGGGAGAAAGCCCGGCGCCGCTGCCTTCGCCAAGCAGGACGGGGGGCGAGTCGTCGGCGCTCTGCAGGTAGAGCTGGTAACTGTTGTTCTTGTTGGTGTCGAAGACATTCACAAGAAGCATGCCGCCATCGGCAGAAAGGCCGCTGATCCACCGGTGCACGATGCCGGACAGTTCATGCAGGCGTCCGGATTTTGTTTCTCCCGTTCCCACCGAAGTGCTGACCGTAAGCGTGCTGAGCAATACCCTGCCATCTGGAGCGATGTCCTGAAGCTGCAGGTAAACCGGTGCGCTGGCCACAAGACGAAATTTACCTTGGAGATTGACTGCGCCGATCGGCCTGCCCGGTGTTGCCCACTCCACAGCGGCAGCGGTGAACCAAATCTCGTCCCCCGAAGGCGACCACGCCAACCCTTGCTCGCTGGAAAATTCCCGGGTCAAGACCCGGCGATGTCCCTCGAGGTCAATGACGGACACCCATCCCCGGTCGTCGCCCATCAGGGGATGGTCGAGAAATGCGATCTGGCCCGCCGTGGGCGAGAAGCGGAGATCGCTGATCCATCCCGACGTTTCATACAGCACGTGGCCGGGCGGATACTCCAGGCGGCTTCCGTGGACCACGCGCCGAGAGATCGCAAGATCAGAGCCATCCTTGTTCCAGGTCGGCGTCAATCACGTCGTCGAGCAACTCGCGCGTGGCGCCGCCCCCCAGTGGAACCCGCGCCAGGCGGCCGGAGGGGGTCCAGGCATCGAAAGTTCGGTTGAGCGAAACCGCCAGTTCGCCGGAGCGGGAGATGCCGAGCAAATCGGCTTTCACATTGAGCGGCTGCGACTGCAGTGTGTCGGTACGCGCGGAGAACAACGTCATGGGTTCTCCGTTGACGGATGCGGCATAGACCACCACGCCTCCCGGGGCGAAGCGGGCCATACGGATATAGCTGGGTCGAAACGCAACCTGGGTGTAGGTGGCCGGAGCGGTGGGCCGAGGTTTGTATCGCCACAGGGAGAGTGCCACGAGGCCCAAGAGCAAGATCACGAGGGCCGTGATGACCCGTTCGATCCGCATTTTCCTGGTGGGCGGGGCTGTGACCGGAACCGCTTGCGAAATGCCTGAGGTTGCGTGCATCGATGGCAAACGCAAGATCGCTGGCCGACTGGAATCGCCGCTCCGGCTTTTTTTCCAGGCAACGCCGGATAATGCGGTCCAGCCCCGGCGACGCTTGCCCGCCCGAGGTAGACAGTTCCGCCACATCCTCTTTCAGGATGGCGTTCATGATCTCCACCGAGGACTCGCCGCTGAATGCCCGCTGGCCCGAAACCATCTCGTAGAGAACAGCGCCAAAACTGAAAATGTCGGAGCGATGATCGAGGGTTTGCCCGCGCACCTGCTCGGGGGACATGTAGCCGACCGTTCCCATGACTGTGCCCGGAGTGGTCGGCGCGGCGACCGTCATGGTTGGCGATTCGTCGGCGGCAGATTCGGTCGCAGTCTGCTTGGCCAAACCGAAATCGAGAATCTTCACGCGTTCATCACCAGTGATGAAAATGTTGTCGGGCTTCAGGTCGCGATGCACCACTGCTTTTTCGTGCGCCGCCGCGAGTCCCTTGGCGATTTCAAGGGCGTATTCGGTCGCTTTGCGGCGCGGGAGTGCTCCGGTCGCTAGCGCCTCGCGCATCGACCGCCCGTCCAGGAATTCCGAAACCAGATAGCGCACGTCGTTTTGTTCGCCGACGTCAAAGATGGCGAGAACGTTCGGATGGTTCAGTGTGCTCAGGATGCGGGCTTCGTGCTGAAAGCGGAGCAGGCGGTCGGGGTCGCTCGAAACCGACGCCGGCAAGATTTTGATGGCGACCGTGCGATCGAGCCGGGTATCGCGAGCGCGGTAGACTTCGCCCATGCCCCCGGCACCGATCGACGACTGAATTTCATAAGCTCCAAGCCTGGTGCCAGAGGTCAGCGGCATGCGTGGATGCATTATAAGCGAAACAATTTGCGGGAACTGCATCTCCCTGAATTGGAGCTGGCCGCCAGGCGAAAGTGCTGTCCCGTTGCGCTCCGTGCGGAAGATCGTTCTGGTAGTGGTGCGATTACGATTTTCACCATGTAGCGTGAGCCGAAGTGGGTAGAGAAGCTGAAGCTGCGTTGCGCACCAGCAAAGTTGGATGCGAATGCTGAGAAACTGTCGTCACTCAATGAAATGGAAAGAACTGGCGGCGGACCCGACGTTGTTGGAGGTGCTCGGCGACCGGAATCTCCGCTCCGAGCAGAACGGTATGCACGGGCCGGGTATCCCGATGTGTCATCGATGTTCATAGAATCGATTCCCACAAATACCGCGCCCTGTTCTTTCAGGTGTACAGCCGCAGCTTCAGTCAAGAACGTGTGGCCTTCAAGATACTGCTCCGTACGCCAATGTCGCGCCCATCCCGTATGTACCAACACCGCTTTGCCGCGCACATCGGTCTTTAGGAAAGCATCGCGATCCACGGCCCGTCCGGTCATGTTGTTGACTCGAACAACTACAGCAGACAGATCAGCGAACTTTTCGACCGGCATCTCAGAAATGTCCCTTCCATTTTCGAAGCGATGAAACGGGCTGTCGACATACGTTCCGGTGTTCGCGATCATCTCGATTTTGCCGATCTGGAACGACGTGCCCTCTGCATAGAATTTCTTCGAAGCCTCGCGGCTCATGAAGTCGCAAATTACCGGACCAGGGAACCCTTTGTAAGTGACCATTCCGTGTTCGATCGTGTGACTCAGATCTACGCAGCGCGAAGAAGTAGTGTTTGGCATTTTTAGGTCCTAACTATGGGAAATCCTCATCAAGCAGACGCCGAGACGACAAGTAGCTCACAAGGTCCTTCGAACCCGGCGGGGCTTTCGAATTTGCGCAGTTCGTTTTCAATCTCCTTCCAGGCGGCCTCTTTGCTCGCTTCATCGAGTCCAGCGAGCATGGTGTGCAAAGCTCCGAATGATTCTTTCTCGAATCTGAGGCATTCTGAGGTAGAAGGCATCTTCAACGGCGCGACGACCGTTCTTCCTTAATTTGATGAAAACCAGCTTGGGACAGAGCACTTCGCAGCACGCCGTCGCCACCGAGACTGAACGGCCCCGGCTGACCTGGTGCGGGTGGCGGAAGATTGGCGCGGCGGCGGATGATGGAAACCGGAATGGAGAAAAACTGATTTTTGTCTGCCGTCGAATAGACAATAGCACCCAGGCGTGCTGAGGCTTTGAGTGCGCGCTTCATGCCTTTGAGCGCTTTCTGTTGGTCCGGAAAGTAAATGAAGCCAACGCGCGAGATTACGGCATCAAACTCTCTCTCGATGTCGATATTTTCCCCGTCCATCACCCGCGTTCGAATATTCTTGTACCCCATATTGCGAGCATTCAAAGCGGCGAATTCGAGGATTTTCGGAGAAATATCTGTGGCAAGAACAAATCCCTCTGACCCGACGCGCTTGGCGGCATGTAGGGTCTGATCGCCGGCACCGGCGGCCACGTCCAATACGGAGCTCCCTGGTCTGACATTAGCCATGTCCAGCATCAACTCGGTGGCTGTGCCAAGCCATTGTTGTAATGTTGGCGCCCACCGATCCCAGGCCTCGGCGGCAGTATCCCACTGCTCCTTGGTCGTTGCCTTGTAACGCACGGGATCAAATGTTGATGTGTTCATTTGCCGACCTTGTACAGTTAGAAGTGTCTGGGTTTGCGGGTTTATCTATCATGGCAGCATCGTGTTCAGCAACCCCTTTAAACGGGGGCGCCGACGCGCGCTTCGAGTAGCGCCTTATAGCAAGCCCGCCACACGCGTCCGATGTACCCGTCGTCTTCTTGATTCTTAAGTGCCGCAAAGGCTTCCGGGAGTCGCGTAAATCAGCAGTGCGAATTGTATCAAGGTTCTTTTTGTCAGGCGATTGCCGCCGTTTCAAATGCACCCACATTCCCGAAAGAGCCAGTTGGTAAAGCATTGACCAAGGATGGCGGGGATGCCGGGACTCAAATCCGCAGCCATTTGCCGGGTTCGCAAAGCACCAGGCTAAGCTTCATGAGAATCCCCGAATAGTCCGGTTTGTTTTTCGCTAACCACCCATCCCGTGCGCCGGTTCTCATGAACTCGCCGAATCGCTTTGCGGACGGCGGGCAGGTCGAGAGCATGGCGTTCGATCATCCAGGGGGCGAATTTCACAATCTGCTTCGCCGGGAGACTTTTCTGCGCAATGAGTCTGCGGATAACCATCTCACTGACACCGAGCGCAGCAGCGGCTTGTTGCATGGTGATCCACAGCCGCAAGGTAGTGTGTGAGTGCTTTGCAGCTGCCATGGGCATTGAGCTTTTGACGGAAGAACAATATCGAGAGTTGCAGCAACTTGGAAATTTCGATGCGAAAACCTCGAGCCGGGTGAAAACACCTTCCGCTATCAGAAAACTCGGCGGCGCCCTCTTTTGTGACCGCCGCTTCGACACGGTTTTCCTGTATCACAATGGCGCGGAATCTTACATGCCGGGCGGGCGTTCCGTGGCTCGCTAAGGATAGCCAAAGATATTTGAAATTTTATTTGGGCGGTGGTCAGCGTTCAGCGGTCAGCTTTCAGCTCAGGCGTTCAGTTTCTGGAGGAACCCCGCGAGCATTCGTTTCACTTCCGTCGTCTTCTCTGCCAGTCGGCTGCGATCGAAGCCCCCGCC
>Ga0302324_100025302_pt1 | contig 11400 bp, 10 predicted proteins | sample Palsa_T0_1_FD_201949 | JGI IMG/M metagenome (GOLD analysis project Ga0302324, IMG submission 201949) | Peat permafrost microbial communities from Stordalen Mire near Abisko, Sweden - Palsa_T0_1 | ecosystem: Environmental > Terrestrial > Soil > Palsa > Peat permafrost | place: Sweden: Abisko... | reverse complement strand
GCTTCGCTCGGGCTCGCTGATCACCGCCCGCCTCGCCGGCGAGCAGGGCCGCGACGTCTTCGCCGTGCCGGGGTCGCCGATGGATCCGCGCGCCCGCGGCTGCAACAACCTGCTGCGCCAGGGCGCCGTGCTGGTCGAGGAGGCCGAGGACGTGCGCCGGGTGCTTGACTTGGGCTTCGGCGTCGCTGAGCCGTCACCGATCTATGAAGCGCGCGCCGACGAACCGGCGCCCGCCCAGGACGCCGTCGAGCGCCTCGCGGCCCTGCTCTCCCCCGCCCCGGTCACCCTCGATCAGCTGGCTCGCGACCTGGGCCTGACGGCCGGACAAGCGGCGGCCGGGGTGGTGGAACTGGCTCTCGCCGGCCGGGCGGAGTTCCTGCCTGGCGGCTTGGTGGTGAGCGTTCCTGACTAAGCATTTGCGTCATCCTGGCAGCCGCGCAGCGCGCTATCCGGGACCTAAGGGTGGCCGGCAAAGCGCTTGTCGCCCATGGGTCCCGCATCTACCGACGCCTCGCGGCGTCCTGTGTGCGGGATGATGCAATTGAGGGTGGGATCGTGCCGCACGAGAGTCTGCGGGGTAGCCGCATCGCCGTCATCGGCAATTCGGGCTCGGGCAAGTCGACCCTGGCCCGAACCCTGTCGGCGCGGCTGGGAATTCCGCACATCGAGCTGGACGCGCTAAACTGGCAGCCAGGATGGCGAGGGCTCAATTTCGAAGACCCGGACCGATGGACGCGCGTCGTCGCTGAGGCGGTGGCCGGGGACGCCTGGATCACCGACGGCAACTACTCGAAAGGCGCGCTACCGCAGATTCTGCCGCGCGCCACCGACGTCATCTGGCTCGACTACTCGCGCGGCCTGGTCATGAGTCGCGTCTTGAGACGTTCCTTCCTGCGGGCGATTTCCGGAGAGGAGTTGTGGCCAGGCACCGGCAACCGCGAGGACTTCCGACGGAGGCTGCAGAAGGACCATCCCATCCGTTGGACCTGGGACACCTACCGCGCCGCCAACGCGGCCCGCGAGGCGCGCTTTGCCAGCTCGGAACTGGCTCATGCCCGCAAGCATCGGTTCAGGTCGCCAGCAGAGACGCGGCGTTGGATGACCCGACTTTGTTGACATTTTGCAATCAATGTTCTTTACTTGTTCTATTCGCCTGAGCCTGGAGAACCCATGTCCGCCGATCCCAAACCCGCTCGCTACCCCAATGGCCGCTTCGGTCCGGGCAATCCCGGCCGTCCCCTGGGCTCGCGCAACCGCATGACCAAAAAGAAGATCCGCGAAATGCTGCTGTTCCTGGGCGCCTACCAGGCGGCGGCCGAGGCGATGAAGGCCGCACTCGTCGCCTCCCGCCGCCGCCGCAAATACGGAGAAAACACCGCCCAACAGGAGAATCTACGGTAACCCCCCGCGTTGACAGCGCGCTGGGCGCTCCTCCACCTTCGTGCGCGTAAGACAGTCCGGATCCAAGAAGCCCTGCATGAACCTCGTCGTCGTCGAGAGCCCCGCCAAGGCAAAGACCATCAACAAGTACCTCGGCTCCGACTACACGGTGCTGGCGTCGTACGGCCACGTCCGTGACCTGCCGTCCAAGGACGGCTCGGTGCGGCCGGCCGAGGACTTCGCCATGACCTGGGAAGTCGATGGCAAGGCGGCCAAGCGACTCACCGATATCGTCAAGGCGCTCAAGGGCGCCGATCGCCTGATCCTCGCCACCGACCCCGATCGCGAGGGCGAGGCGATCAGCTGGCACGTGCTGGAAGACCTGCGCCGCCGCCGCGCCCTCGGCAAGACCAAGGTCGAAAGGGTGGTGTTCAACGCCATCACCAAGTCCGCCGTCACCGAGGCTATGAAACATCCGCGCGACCTCGACATGGAGCTTGTCGAGGCCTACCTCGCCCGCCGCGCTCTGGACTACCTGGTCGGTTTCACCCTCTCGCCGGTGTTATGGCGCAAGCTGCCTGGGGCCCGCTCGGCCGGCCGGGTGCAGTCGGTGGCCCTTCGCCTCGTCGTCGACCGCGAACTCGAGATCGAGGCTTTCCGCACCCAGGAATACTGGACCGTCGAAGCCGATGTCGCAGCGGAAAGCGAGCCGTTCACGACCCGCCTGGTGAAGCATCGCGGCGCTCGGCTGGGTCGACTCGATCTCGCGAATGAATCGGCGGCGCTGGAAGCCAAAGGCGCGATCGAGGCCGCCAGCTTTCGCATCGCGGCAGTCGAGACCAAGCCGGGACGGCGCAATCCGCCGCCGCCCTTCACCACCTCGACCTTGCAGCAGGAGGCGGCGCGCAAGCTCGGCTTCGCCGCCCAGCGCACCATGCAGACGGCACAGCGGCTCTATGAGGGCGTCGACATCGGCGGCGAGACGGTGGGTCTCATCACCTACATGCGCACCGACGGCGTCCAGTCGGCCCCGGAGGCGATCGCCGAGACGCGCGCCGTGATCGAGCGCCTCTATGGTCGCGAGAACGTTCCGGACTCTCCCCGTCTTTATAAGACTAAAGCCAAGAATGCTCAGGAAGCGCACGAAGCGATCCGGCCGACCAGTCTGGCGCGCCATCCGAGCGATATGCGCCTCGAGGGCGACCTCGCCCGTCTCTACGAACTCGTCTGGAAGCGGATGATCGCCTCGCAGATGGAGGCGGCCAGGGTCGAACGCACAACCGTGGACCTGGAGAGCGCCGACGGCCAGACGGGCCTTCGCGCCAGCGGCCAGGTCGTCCTCTTCCCAGGCTACCTCACAGTTTACGAGGAAGGCCGCGACGCGCCCGACTCCCGCACCGTCGGCGCTGACACGGCCGAGGATGATGGCGGACGTTTGCCCAAGGTGCGCCAGGGCGCAGCGGCGGAGTTGCGCGAGGCGCGGGCCGACCAGCACTTCACCGAGCCACCGCCCCGCTATTCCGAGGCCAGCCTGGTCAAAAAGCTCGAGGAGCTCGGGATCGGTCGCCCCTCGACCTACGCCACGATCCTCTCGGTCCTGCGCGATCGCGGCTATGTGACGATGGATAAGTCGCGGTTCGTCGCCGAGCCGGCGGGCCTCCTCGTCACCGCCTTCCTCGAACGCTTCTTCGCCCGCTACGTCGAGTACGGGTTCACCGCCGGCCTGGAGGAGAAGCTCGACCTCGTTTCGGCGGGTGAGCTCGATTGGAAGGCTCTCCTGCGCGAGTTCTGGACGGGATTCGAAGCCGCCGTGGGCGACATCTCGGAACTGCGCATGGGTCAGGTGCTGGAGGCGTTGAACGAAGCGCTCGGATCGCACCTGTTCCCAGACAAAGGGGATGGAACCGACCCGCGCGCTTGCCCGTCGTGCGGCGACGGGCGGCTGTCGTTGAAGGCCGGCCGTTACGGGGCCTTCATCGGTTGCTCGAACTATCCCGAGTGCCGCTTCACGCGCCAGATCGGCGTGTCGGAAGAGGCTGCCGCAGAGTCCGGCGACCGCGAGCTCGGCGTCGACCCGGAGACGGGCAACGCCATCTGGCTCAAGGCCGGCCGCTTCGGCCCCTATGTGGAAGAGCTGTCGAGCCCGGCCAAGCGGGCCAGTCTGCCCAAGGACTGGCCGCCGGCTGTCGTGGACCTCGAGCGCGCCCTCAGACTGCTGCGCCTGCCACGTGTCGTGGGCGTGCACCCCGACGGTGGCGACATCCTCGCCGGCGTCGGCCGCTATGGCCCTTACGTCCAGCACAACGGGGTCTACGCCAATCTGCCCACCGCCGATGAAGTGTTCGACGTTGGGGTCAATCGCGCCGTCACAGTGCTGGCCGAGAAGGCCGCCGGCGGCAGTCGCGGGGGGAGATCGAGCGAGGCCCTCCGCGACCTCGGCGCGCACCCCAAGACAGGAGAGCCGGTGCGCGTCCTTTCGGGTCGCTTTGGCCCCTACGTGAAACACGGCGCGGTCAACGCCAACCTGCCACGCGGCGCCGATCCTCAGACCGTGACGCTGGACGAGGCGGTGGCGCTCCTCGCGGCGCGGGAGGGTGCGCCGGCCAAGTCCAAGCGCCGCGCGCCGCGCGCCAAAGCCCGCGCGTGAAGCGCCCCGGTCGCCGCGAACGCGATCGTCCGCGACCCCGACGGGATTCACGGCCGGGAGAGCTGCCCCCGGTGATCGTGGCCGATGTCGTCGAGCGCGACGCCGACGGCGACCTGTTCGTTCGCCCCACGCGCGCCGGCCCCGATGCGCCGCTGATTCGCCTTGCTCCCGCCCGAGGGGAACAAGCTGGCGGCGCGCCCGGCCTGGGCGACAGATTGCTTGTGCGCCTGGAGGCTTCCGTCGAGGGGGTTCGGGAGGCGCGGCTCGTCAAGCGCCTCGGGCAGGACGTCGATCGCGTGCTGGGCGTCGTGCGCCGCGCCCGGCGCGAGACGCGCATCGAACCCGTGGATCGCCGGGCCAGGACCTCGCTGATTCTGCCGGAGTCCGAAGCTCGCGACCTGGTTGATGGCGACCTGGTTCTGGTCCAGGTCGACACCGACGGCCACCGGTCCTACGGGCCCAAACGCGCCCGGCTGGTCTCCAAGATCGGTCGCGAGGACGACCCGCGCGCCGCCTCCCTGATCGCGGCCCACGTCAATGGCGTTCCCATGGGCTTCTCGCCCGAGGCCCTGGCTGAGGCCGAGGCGGCGAAATCCCCGACGCTGGAGGGCCTCACGGACCTGCGCCGGCTGCCGCTCATCACCATCGATCCGGCCGACGCGCGCGACCATGACGACGCGGTTTTCGCCGAGCCGGACGAGGATCCGAAGAATTCAGGCGGCTGGATCGTCTGGGTGGCCATCGCCGATGTCGCCGCCTACGTACGTCCCGGCTCGGCCCTCGACCGCGACGCGCGCGAGAAGGGCAACAGCGTCTATTTCCCCGACCGGGTCGAGCCCATGCTGCCCGAGGCGCTCTCGGCGGGGCTCTGCTCGCTGTCAGAGGGCGAGCCGCGGGCGACTTTGGCCGTGCGGATGGTCTTCGACGCCGCGGGCAAGAAGCGCACGCATCGGTTCGAACGCGCCCTGATGCGCTCTGCGGCGAGCCTGTCCTACGAACAGGCCCAGGCGGCGATCGACGGCGTCCCCGATGCGGCGACGCAGCCGTTGCTCGATACGGTGCTGAAGCCGTTGTGGGGCGCCTACGCTACCCTGGCGAAAGGCCGCGCCGGGCGGTCCCCGCTCGAGATCACCTCCCAGGAACGGCGGGTGATCCTCGGCGACGACGGCAAGGTGGCGTCGATCACCGTGCGCATCTCGCTGGAGGCGCACAAACTCATCGAAGAATTCATGATCCAGGCCAACGTCTGCGCCGCCGAGACCCTGGAGCGGCGGCGCGCGCCGGTGGTCTACCGGGTGCACGACACGCCCGCCGCCGACAAGCTGGTGGCGCTCAAGGACTTCCTCGAGACCCTCGGCCTGCCGTGGTCAGCCGGCGAGGCGGCAACGCCGCGTCGTTTCAACCACCTTCTGGCCGAGACGCGCGAAGGGCCGCACGCCGAGATCGTCAACGAGGTGGTCCTGCGCACCCAGATGCAGGCGATCTATTCGATCGAAAATATCGGCCACTTCGGTCTCAACCTCGACCGCTACGCCCACTTTACCTCGCCCATCCGCCGCTACGCCGACCTGCTGGTCCATCGCTCGCTGATCGCGGCCCTGGGGCTGGGGAACGACGGCCTGTCGCCGGCCGATGTCCAACGCCTCACCGAGACCGCCGAGCACATCACCGTCACCGAGCGGCGGGCGATGGCCGCCGAACGCGAGGCCGGCGAGCGCTACGTCGCCGCCTATCTCGAGGACCGCGTCGGCGCGACCTTCCAGGCTTCGATCACCGGGGTGACCCGTTTCGGCCTCTTCCTGCGCCTGACAGAGACCGGGGCCGACGGTCTGGCCCCGATCTCGACGCTCGGCGACGAATATTTCGTCCATGACGAGGCGAGCCATGCCCTGGTCGGCGAACGCACCGGCGGGCGCTGGCGATTGGGCGCCAAGGTCGAGGTGCGGCTCAAGGAGGCCAATCCGGTGACCGGCGGCCTGCTCTTCGAAATGCTCAGCGACCCCGAGCCGTCGACGCCTGGCGTGCGCCGCCGGCCATCGCCGCCGCAGGGACGCCACAAGCCGATCCGGCGGCGGCGGCATTGAAACTCTGGGGCCGCGGCAGTTCGCTCAATGTCCAGAAGGTGCTCTGGACGCTCGGCGAACTCGGACTCGATTTCGAGCACGTGGAGGTCGGTGGCCGGTTCGGCGGCCTCGCCACGCCAGGGTTCCTGGCCATGAACCCGCACGGCCGCATCCCGGTGCTGGAGGACGGAGGACAGGCGCTGTGGGAGTCCAACGCCATCGTTCGCTACCTCTGCGGGCGCTATTCGCCGGGCGGCCTGTGCCCGGCCGATCCCGCCGCGCGCGCCGCCGAGGATCAGTGGATGGACTGGACGGCGACAACGCTGCAGCCAGCTTTCATCGGTTTTTTCTGGAACTGGTATCGGACACCCCAGACCCAACGCGATGCGAAGCGCTGCGCCGACCTGCTCGCCGAAGCCCATGCCGCCTTCGCGACGCTCGACGCGGCGCTGGCGGAACGCAACAGCGAGCCTCTGGCCATGGGCGACATCCCCATGGGCGCCCAACTCTACCGGTACTACACCCTGGATATCGAGCGACCGCGGCTGCCGCGCCTCCAGGCCTGGTATGACGAACTCACGGAACGCCCGGCCTACCGGTCCGGCGTCATGCGCTCCTATGACGAACTGAAAGGCCGGCTCGCCTTCTAGACCAGGTTCGCGCCGTTGAGGCCGCCGAAAACGCCCAGGGCGCAGGTGGCCGCCGACACCGCGATGACCAGCCAGAGATAGGGGCCGCGCAGCCGCTGCTCCGGCGGCAAGGCGCGAATCGCCAGGGCGATCAGGAAACCGAGCACGAGCGGCAGGAGGAAGGCGTTCATCACCTGCACGCCCACGTTGAGCGAGACGAGATCGGGGGCGATGCCGATGATCACCGCCGCGCCCACCACGGTGACGGCGTAGATGGCGTAGAACCAGCGCGCTTCGAGCGGGTGATGTTCGAGCGAGTGCTTGAAGCCGGTGACTTCGCCGAGGCCCCAGGCCAGCGCCAGCGAGGCGACGATCGCCGCCACCATGCCGGCGCCGATGATGCCGAGACCGAACACCAGTTTTCCCACCCCTTCTCCGAGGAAGGGCGTCAGGGCCTTGCTGAGATCGCCGACCGTGTTGAGTGTCGCGTCCGCATGGTGCGCGCCGAGGGTGGCCGCCGCGGCCATCAGCACCGCCGCCATGACCAGTTGGGTCAACACCGCCCCGATGGCCGTATCCAGGCGCGCCGCGCCGAGGTGTTCGGGACGCAGCTTCTTATCGGCCACGGCCGACTGCTGGTAGAACACCATCCAGGGCATGATCACGGCCCCGATGTTGGCCGCCACCAGGTACAGATACTTCCGATCGTCTATGGGGATGTCGACCGATTGCCGGACAACGGCGCTCACGTCCGGATGGGCGAACCAGGCCACGCCGAAGAAGGCGAACTCGAAGAGGCCGATGGCGATCGCCGCCCGCTCGACACGGCGATAGGAGCCGGTGATGACAATCAGCAGCAGCGCGACCGTGGTCAGCGCCAGACTGACCCATCGCGGCACGCCGTAAAGCTCGCCGACGCCGGCCACGCCGGAGAGTTCGGTCAGCAGGGCGCCTGCGGTCGCCACCCCCAGCCCCGCGACCGAGACCCACGCCCAGAAGCGGCCAAACGTCTCCTTGATCAGCTCGCCGTGGCCTCGCCCGGTGAAGACGCCGAGCCGCACCGTCAGCTCCTGGACCATGTAGAGGATGGGAATCAGCACCGCCTGCAGGAGCAGCAGGCGATAGCCCCATTGCACGCCGCTCTGGCCGGCGGTGATGATGCTGCCAACGTCAGTGTCGGCCAGCATGACCACGACGCCTGGTCCCAAGACGGCCAGGAAACGCGCCAGCCGTCCGCCGCCTCGGCGCCTGTGCGACGTGGCGGTCGGGGGCTCACCCAGTCGGGATTCGTCCAGCCGCACTGGTGCGCCGCTCATGCCAACTATTGTTGCGAATAATTCTCAATTGCCGGCTTCCGTAAGCCATCCAAGGTGGAAGTCAACACGGCGGCCTTCCACCCGTCATTCCCTGGGACTAGGGTCGGACGATGACCGAACAAGCGTTTGAAGACATCGGATCGCTCGAGACGCCGCGGCGTTCGTCGGCGACCCGGGCGGTGAGGCCGCGCCATGCGGCGACTCTGATCCTGGTGCGCCGCGATGGGCCGCAGCCGCGGGTGCTGATGGGGCGCCGGCATGGCGGCCACGACTTTATGCCGGACAAATGGGTCTTTCCGGGCGGTCGGATCGATCCCGCCGACTATCGCGCCGCGAGCGCCAGCGAGTTGCAGCCGGAAGTCGCGCGACGGCTGGAGCAGACCGCGCCGGCCGGCCGGGCCCGCGCCCTGGCCCTTGCCGCCATACGCGAGACTTTCGAAGAGGCCGGCCTGCTGCTCGCCCGGCCAGCGCCGACTCGCACCGTCAAGGGTCCCTGGAAGGAGTTCTTCGCCCTCGGCGCAGCCCCGGACCTGGCCGCCCTTCGCTTCGTCGCCCGGGCGATCACCCCGCCCCTGTCACCCAAGCGCTTCGACGCCCGTTTCTTCCTGGCCGACGCCGAGGCCCTGATCGGCCTCGACCGGGCCGCGGATTGCGGCGAGCTTGATGAGATCGTCTGGGTCAATCTCGAGGAGGCGCTGAAACTCGACCTGCCGAGCGTCACCCGCTTCGTGCTTCGCGAGCTACCCGAGCGCCTCGTCGACCCTGAGCGGCCAGTCCCCTCGCTGCGTTTCACGCGCGGCAAGCAGGAACTTACGCGGCTCTGAGCGGCCGACGTTGACTTTGGGCGCGCGATTCGTAATGTCCGCGCTCCCTAAAAATCCCTGGCTTCGCGGCCAGCCCGCCCGCACAGAGTTTTGCCATGGCCAAACCGGCTTCCATCAAGATCCGCCTCAATTCGACGGCGGATACCGGCTTCTTCTACGTCACCAAGAAGAACGCCCGCACCATGACCGAGAAAATGGTGGTCAAGAAGTACGACCCGGTCGCGCGCAAGCACGTCGAGTTCAAAGAAGGCAAGATCAAATAGCCTGGATCAGGCCGGCGTGCGCTCGATGAGCCGCCGGATCGTTTCCAGGAAACTCGTCACCGAAATCGGCTTGGCGAGATAGGCCTCACAGCCGCCTTCGAGCATCCGCGCCTTGTCGCCTTTCATGGCGTAGGCGGTGACCGCCACCACCGGGATGTGGCGCAGTTCCGGATCTTCCTTCAGCCAGCGCGTCACCTCGAGGCCGGAAATGGCCGGCAACTGGATGTCCATGACGATGAGGTCGGGCCGCTCAGCGCGCGCGAGCTGGAATCCCGCCACCCCCTCGCCGCTCTGCAGGACGCGGTAGCCCGCGCCTTCCAATACGTCGACGAACAGCTTCATGTTGAGGTCGTTATCCTCGACAATGAGGATGGTCTTCGTCATGCGGCCTCGACCAGCCCGTCGGCCCTTCGACTCGGCCTCCGCGGGTGTATTCTCCACCGTGGACTTAATAGTCTTAACCTCACGTTAGCCTGAGGAGGGCCGTCCTGGAGTCGCCCCCTGTCCCGCGGGACCTTGCCGAGGCGCTGGTCGATCCGACCGCGCCGCTGCTGGTGGTCGACGTTGACGAGGTGCTCGCCCTGTTCATGAGGGGCTTCGAACAGTTCGTGGCCCCGCACGGCTACGAGATGCGGATCACCCGCTTCGCGCTCTTCCAGAACCTCTACCGATCCTCCGACGGCGCGGAGATGGACCTGGACGAGGGCCGCACGCTGTTTCACCGCTTCTTCGCCGAGGGCGTCGGCGATATCGAGCCGGCGCCGGGCGCCAGTGAGGCGCTGGGGCGTCTGGCCGGTCAGGCGAGCATCGTCGTTCTCACCAATGCGCCTGAACAGTGCCGCGAACCCAGAGCGCGCTGGCTCGAACGCTGTGGCTTCCCCTACCCGCTGATCGTCAATGCCGGCCCCAAGGGCCCGGCCGTGGCGGCGCTGGCGGCAAGGACATCCGGGCCCGTCGCTTTCGTCGACGACCTGCTGACCAATCTCGCTTCGGTGGAACAGGACGCGCCCGCCGTGCTGCGCTTCCAGCATGTGGCTGACGAGCGCTTGCGTCCGCTCGCCCCCACCGACCCCGAGCGCCACGCGCGCATCGACGACTGGCCGGCGCTGGCCGAGGCGATCTCGCGCGCCCTGCGCCTCACGTGACCGCCCTCTGCCGCGACTGTCTTGCACTCTTCGATGAGGCCCCAGCCCGCTGCCTCGCCTGCGCCTCGCCCCGCCTGGTGGCGCATCCGGAGCTGACCACACTCGCCATCGCTCACCTCGATTGCGACGCGTTCTACGCCTCCGTCGAAAAACGCGACCGGCCCGAGTTGCGCGACAAGGCCGTCATTGTCGGCGGCGAGGTGCGTGGCGTGGTCACCACCGCCTGCTACATCGCCCGCCTGTCGGGCGTCCGTTCGGCCATGCCGATGTTCCAGGCCCGGCGGCTCTGTCCCCATGCCGTGGTCATCCGCCCGGACTTTCACAAATATCATGCCGCCAGTCGGCAGATCTTCGACAAGGTCCGCGCCCTCACCCCCCTGGTCCAGAGTCTGTCCCTCGACGAAGCCTGGATCGACCTTTCCGGCGCCGAACGCCTGCACCGGGCGCCGAACGCTGTCACCCTGGCGAAGCTGCAGCAGGAGATCGAACGCGATGTCGGCGTGACGGTCTCCATCGGCCTGGCGCCCAACCGCTTCCTGGCCAAGATCGCCTCCGATCTGGACAAGCCCCGCGGGTTTGCGGTGATCGGCGCTTCGGACGCCGATCGGGTGCTCGCCCAGCGGCCGGTCGGGATCCTGCCGGGTGTCGGGGCGGTCTCAGCCGAGACGCTGGAAGAAGCCGGCTACCGCACCGTCGGCGATCTTGCCCGCGCCACGCCGGCGGACCTCCAGCGTCAATTCGGAGCCAATGGAGCCCGGCTCTGGCGGCTGGCCCACGGCCAGGACGGCCGCCCCGTCAACCCCGACCAGGAGCGCAAGAGCATCAGCGCCGAGACCACCTTCCCGGTCGATCTCACCCGGCTGGAAGACCTCGAAGACCGGCTCTCGCCATTGTGCGACAAAGTGGCGCGCCACGCCCGCGCCGACGGGCTGGCCGGCCAGGTCGTGACCCTGAAGCTGCGGCGGGCCGACTTTCGCATCTTCACCCGGCGAAGGACGTTGCCCGCGCCCACCCAGACCGCCCGCACCCTGTTCGCCGAAAGCCGGCGACTCTTGGCGGCCGAGATTAATGGCGAAGCCTATCGGCTTGTGGGCGTTGGACTCACGGCGCTGATTCCGGCCGCCGCAGAGGAG
>Ga0302324_100025301_pt1 | contig 11400 bp, 12 predicted proteins | sample Palsa_T0_1_FD_201949 | JGI IMG/M metagenome (GOLD analysis project Ga0302324, IMG submission 201949) | Peat permafrost microbial communities from Stordalen Mire near Abisko, Sweden - Palsa_T0_1 | ecosystem: Environmental > Terrestrial > Soil > Palsa > Peat permafrost | place: Sweden: Abisko... | reverse complement strand
GTGATTTGGCGTAGCAGTGGGTGTCGAGGATCAGTTTACGCACTGAGTCCGGCATGAGGAAGCGCGGATCGCGCCCCATAGCAATGAGCTGGCGCACCTCGGTGGAGGAGATCTCCAGCTGCGTGACGGCATGAATATAGATGCAGCCGGCGCGCTGATCGTGCAGGTCGCCGATGCGTCCCGTGCCGCGATCGACCAGCATCTCGCCGAGCGGTCCCATACCCGGCGCGCGCCACCCCGGGCGGTGCGCCACCACCAGATGCGCAAGCTGCAGTAGCTCCCGCCATTGGTGCCATTTGGGCAGGCTCAGGAAGGCGTCCATGCCGACGATCAAGCACAAGCTGCGGTCCGGATACTCGTGACGCAGCTCCCCGAGCGTCTCGACCGAGTAGGACGGGCCTGCCTTGCGCACTTCGCGATCGTCGACGACGAAGCCCGGCTGTCCGGCGATGGCGAGCTCGACCATCTGCAGGCGCTTCTGCGCATCGGCAACCGGCTGATCGCGGTGCGGTGGATTGCCGGCGGGCAGGAAGCGGATCTCCTTGAGGCGCAGCGCCTGCTGCAGCTCGAAGGCCGTGCGCAAATGCGCATAGTGGATCGGATCGAAAGTGCCGCCGAAGATGCCCATCGGGTTCATGCCGGTACCCTGCCTGAATCCGGGGTGCCTTGCAAAGCACCGGGCAAAGCACCGGCGAGCTCCGCCGCGAGCGCCGTGATGGCGGACCAAGCGTCCCCGACGGCGAGGCCTTTGATGATCCGGTCGGTGCGCGATGCCTGCACCAGGAGACGCTCGAGCGGCACCTTACGCAAGCGGCGCAGGGCCTTCTCCGAAGGTCGAGCCGAGAGATTCCACGCGCTCGCCGCAGGCCGCGATCCCAGGCGCTGCGCCTCGCTCGCCTGGTACATGCCGCGCAGCTCGCGCAGCAGCGCCCACAAGACGAGCGCCGGCTCCGCGCCCTCGTTGCGCAGGCCCGTGAGCACCCGCAGTGCGCGCGGCGCATCGCCCGCCGCTGCCGCTTCGCCGAGCTGCATCACGTCATAACGCGCGCTGTCGCCGATGGCGCGCATGGCGAGATCGGCGTCGATGACCGCGCCGTTCGCGAGCAGCGCCAGCATGTCGAGCTCCTGCTTGGCGGCGAGCAAATTACCTTCGACGCGATCGGCAATCGATTGCGCCACGCCCGGCGCGAGGCGCAGGTCGAGCGCGCGGGTGCGGCTCTCGAGCCACGCCGGCAGCGCCGCGCGGGCCACGGGCCACACGCGCACCCATACCCCGACGCGCTCGATGGCGCGTACCCAGGGCGAGTCGCTGGTCTTCGAGTCGAGCTTGCCGGTGATGATGAGACATATGACGTCGGGGGGCGGTGCGCCCGCGATCTCGACGAGCAGCGCCGCACCCTTGTCGGGCTTGCCGGTCGGCATGCGCAGCTCGAAGAGGCGCCGCTCGGCGAACAACGACATCTCGTGCGCCGCCTGCCGCAGCTCATCCCAGGCAAAGGAGCGATCCACGGCAAACACGACGCGCTCCGTGAAGCCGGCGTTGCGGGCGGCCGCGCGCACGGCGTCCGCCGCCTCGCCGGCGCTCAGCGGCTCATCGCCCGAGATCAGATACACGGGCGCGAGACCTCGGGCGAGCGCTGCAGGCAGTTGGTCGGGCTCGAGACGCAAGAGGTCAGCTCATGGGCTCTTCGGAGCGAGGCGCGCGCGTGCGGCCTCGTACTCCGCGGCCATGCGGTCGACCAGCGCCCTCACCGGCAACACCTCCTGGACGCCGCTGACGCTGTGGCCGGCGCTCCAGACATCGCGCCACGCCTTGAATTCATGGCTCCCCTCCGAGAAGTCCATTTTCGCCTTCTGCGCGCTGGGCAGGTTGTCGGGATCGAGTCCCGTGCGTTGCACGCTTTCGCGCAGGAAGTTGGCGGATACACCGCTGAACAGCGAGGTGTAGACGATATCGTCCGCGCCGCTGTCGACGACCATCTGCTTGTAGCCCGCGGCGGCATTCGACTCCTCCGTGGCGATGAAGCGCGTGCCGAGATAAGCAAGATCGGCGCCCATCGCCTGCGCAGCGAGCACGTCGCTCCCTGAGCTCATGGCACCCGCCAGGATGATTGTCCCCGAAAAAACCTCCCGCACCTGCTTGACCAGTGCAAACGGACTCAACAGGCCCGCATGGCCGCCGGCGCCCGCACACACGGCGATGACGCCGTCGACCCCCTGCTCCGCCGCCTTCTCGGCGTGGCGCCGGTTGATGACGTCGTGGAATACGATTCCGCCGTAGCCGTGCACGGCGCTCACCACCTCGGCGGGCGGCCGTAAGCTGGTGATGATGATGGGCACGCGGTGCTTCACGCAAACAGCGACGTCGTGCTCCAGCCGCTCGTTGCTCGCGTGCACGATTTGATTCACCGCGAACGGCGCAATCTTCGCGTCCGGGTTTGCGCGCTGCGCGCCCGCCAGCGTCTCGGTGATTTCGCTCAGCCAGTCATCGAGCAGCGCGGCCGGGCGGGCATTGAGCGCCGGAAAGCTGCCGACGATCCCCGCCGCGCATTGCGCGAGCACGAGTGCGGGCGACGAGACGAGGAACATCGGCGCACCGACAATGGGCAGTCGCAATCGATTCTCGAGCAAGGCGGGCAAAGGCATGAGCGCACACGGGTGGTTGACCGGCCGCCATTATGACCGAGTGCCGCGCGGGGTACACTCGCGCCATCGCCGAGACTAGTTGACCCGCCGCTTGCCGATGCTTGCGGCCGGCACGCGGATTTCCTTGCCGGCATCGCCACTCGCATCCGGAGAGCTCGAGCCGCAGCTGTCGCAGCCGCCGCAGGCTCCCGACCCGCCCGCCGCCGCGCGCAACCGGCGCTCGATGCGGCCGAGTTGCAGAGCTGCCGGCGCTCGCGCTGCAAGATCGGCGAGCGCCGAGCGCAACCACCGCCGCAGCGTCCTCGGCCCGAGCGAATAGAGCGCGTAGCCCACGCTCGCGGCGAGGATGATCGCGACCAGAGCGGCGTCGAGCAATCGGCTCATCGGATATCTCCAGGCTGCATGCGTCAGCTCGCGAAGGCGAGCGCCGCCCGATACGTGATGAACGAGGCCGCGTAGGCGAGCGCGAACATGTAAGCCGCCATGATGAGCGGATAGCGCCAGGAATTCGTCTCGCGCTTGACGGTCGCCAGAGTCGAGAGGCACTGCGGGGCGAATACGTACCAGGCCAGCAGCGACAGGGCCGTCGCCAAGCTCCAGGATTGCGCGATCAACGGTGTGAGCGCGCCGCTCACGTCCGAGCCAGTGGCCGACAGAGCGTAGACCGTGCCGAGCGCGCCCACGGCCACCTCACGCGCCGCAAGCCCCGGCACGAGCGCGATCGAGATCTGCCAGTTAAACCCGATGGGCGCGAACAGCACGGCGAGCCACGCGCCCAAGTGTCCCGCGATGCTGTACTGAATGGCCGGCCCGGTCGCTCCGGGCGGCGGCGCCGGAAAAGAGCTCAAGGCCCAGAGGATCACCATTAAGGCGAGGATGATGGTGCCGACGCGGCTCAGGAAAATCTCCACGCGCTGCCACAGTCCGATGAGCAGCGTCCGTGTGTTCGGCCAGTGGTACGCCGGCAGCTCGAGCATGAGGAATTGATAGCGCTTCGCGGTCCCCATGCGCTTGAGCACGTAAGCCACGCCCATCGCGCTGACCACACCCAAGATGTACAGCGCGAACAGCACGATACCCTGCAGCTCGAGCCCCGGCCCGACCGTGCGATGCGGAATGAACGCGCCGATGATCAACGCAAACACCGGCAGGCGCGCCGAGCACGTCATGAGGGGCGCGATCATGATGGTTGCCAACCGGTCGCGCGGATTCTGGATGGTGCGCGTCGCCATGATGCCCGGGATGGCGCATGCAAAACTCGACAAGAGCGGAATGAAGGCGCGGCCCGACAGGCCGACACTTCCCATCACCCGGTCGAGCAAAAAAGCGGCGCGCGGCAGGTAGCCGGAATCCTCGAGCAGCAGGATGAAAAAGAACAGGATGATGATCTGCGGCAGAAACACGAGGACGCTGCCGACGCCGGCCAGCACGCCGTCGACGAGCAGCCCCTTGAACAGGCTCGGCGGCATGACGCTGCCGACCCACCCGGCGAACGCACCGACGCCCGCCTTGATCGCATCCATGGGAACCTGCGCCCACGCGAACACGGCCTGGAAGACCAGGAAAAGAATCGCGGCAAGTATCAAGGGTCCCAGCACCGGATGCAGGACCACGGCGTCGAGCTTGTCGCTCACCGTGACACCCTCGAGGCGCGCGCCGCCCACGATGCCGAGAATGCGGCGCACCTCGGCCTGATCGGACTCGAGATCCGTGGGGGCGGGCTTGCGCCAGGCGGCCCGAGGGGCAAGCGGTGCGAGGAGCGCCGATGCATCGAGCAGTTCGACCAGCGCCTTGGCGCCGGAGGACTTGACGCCGATGGTCTCCACCACCGGAACGCCGAGCTCGTGCTCCAGTTTGCGAGCATCGATCAGGATGCCCTTGCGCTTCGCAATATCCGTCATGTTGAGCGCGACCACCATGGGGAGGCCGAGGCGCTTGAGACTCAAGGCGAGCCGCAGGTTCTGCCGCAAGTTGGTGGCATCGGTCACGCAGACGACGAAATCCGGCGCGCTCTCTCCCGCACGCTGACCGAGCAGCACGTCGGCGGTGACCTGCTCGTCGGGAGTCAGCGGATCGAGACTGTAGGCGCCCGGCAAGTCGAGAATGCGCACGCGCCGGCCCGAGGGGGTCTGCAGCGTGCCTTCCTTGCGCTCGATCGTGACGCCCGCGTAATTGGCGACCTTCTGACGGCTGCCGGTGAGCACGTTGAAGAGCGCCGTTTTGCCGCAGTTCGGGTTGCCGACCAGGGCAACCAAGGGACTCGGGTCAGGGCGCAAAAGGGCATCCATGGCCCTATCCGGGTAGCGGCTGCTCCGGGCAAACGCGCACGCAAGCAGCCTCGAACAGCCGCAGTGCGAACGTACCGGTTCCGACGCGGACCGCGATGGGCTCGCGCGCGAGCAGTCCGCGGGCGACGATGCGAACCGTCTCGCCCGGCAGGAAGCCGAGTTCCGCGAGCCGCCGCCCCATTTCGAGAGGCGCCGCTCCCTCGCCGGGAGAGACCGACACGACGCGCGCGGCTGCGCCGGTGGCGAGGTCGGCGAGCCCCACCTCAGCGTTCTGGGCGGTCCGAATAGGTGTCGGATTCATGAACGCGAGTGTATATGAGAATGGTTCCCATTTCTATTCGCACACCACCCTGGGCCGAGTCACCCCTTTTGACGCTAAATTGTGCAATGCGGCATCGCTCAACTTCCTGCTAATCTTGCAGCAACCGCACCCGAGCGTTCGACATGCCTACGCTTTTCGAGAAAATCATCGCGGGGGAGCTGCCCGCCAATATCGTCTTCCGCGATTCGCGGGTCGTTGCGTTCCTCGACATCCGACCCGCCGCCCCGGTGCATATCCTCATCGTGCCGCACAAGCCGATTCCGACCACGGACGACATCGCCGACGAGGATGAAACGCTGATCGGGCACATGGTGATCGTCGCCCGCAACCTGGCGCGCCAATACGGCGTCGCCAAGAGCGGCTATCGGCTGGTCTTGAATTGCAATCCCGACAGCGGCCAAGAGGTCTACCACTTGCACTTCCATCTGCTCGGCGGCGGCCCCTTGGGCCCTTTGATCCCGCAAGCGCTCTAAACCAAGGACCATCGCGATGAAGAAGAAAAAAAAGACCGCACCTCCTAAGGCCCGCGTCCAGGCGCGCGCGCTGCGCACGCCGTCGAAGGGCACGTCCACGAAGCGCAAAACCTCGACCTCATCCCGATCGCGCCCGGCAACGGCGGGCGCATCGATCTCCGCCCGCATAGGCGGGGCACCCCAGCGCCGCGAGCTTTATCCGCCCATCGAGCCCTTCAAACACGGCTACCTGCGCGTCTCGGACGTGCACGAGTTGTACTACGAGGAATGCGGCAATCCCGCCGGCAAGCCCGCGGTGTTCCTGCACGGCGGTCCCGGCGCCGGCTCGGACCGGCGCGCCCGGCAATTCTTCGATCCTATGCATTACCGCATCGTCGTGTTCGATCAGCGCGGCTGCGGCCGCAGCCGGCCGAGTGCGAGTCTCGTAGAGAACACCACCTGGCATCTGGTCGCCGACATCGAGCGCCTGCGCAAGCACTTGGGCATCGAGCGCTGGCTGGTCTTCGGCGGCTCGTGGGGATCGACGCTCGCCCTCGCCTATTCCGAAGCGCACCCGGAGCGCGTGACCGAACTCGTCCTACGAGGCATTTTCTTGCTGCGCTATTCGGAAATCCGTTGGCTCTATCAGCACGGCGCCTCCGAAATTTTTCCCGACTGCTGGGAAACGTACCGGGACATCATTCCCCTCGACGAGCGCGATGATTACCTGCGAGCCTATCATCAACGGCTGACCGGCACCGATCAGCGGGCCGCGCTCGAGGCCGCGCGCGCCTGGTCGGTGTGGGAGGCGTCCACGAGCTTTCTGCACAGCAATCTGGACAACATACGCAAGTGGAGCGAGGACCACTTCGCCCTCGCCGTGGCCCGCATCGAGTGCCACTACTTCGTGAACCGCGGCTTTCTGCGCAGCGAATCTCAGCTGCTCGACGACGTGCCGCGCATTCGACACATCCCGGCGACCATCGTGCAAGGGCGCTACGACATCGTCTGCCCCGCGACGAGTGCCTGGGACCTGCATCGCGTGTGGCGCGAGGCGGATCTGCGCATCGTGCCCGACGCGGGCCATTCGGCATTCGAGCCCGGAAACGTTCACGAGCTCGTGTCGGCCACGGACCGATATCGCAGCCGCTGATGTCCGAGCTCGCGACGCTCTGCCTCGCCCGCTATCCGGATGCGCTGGAGATCGCCGAGATGTCGCGCGACCTGATCGAGCATGGTCTCGCCTGGTCCTGGACACCGGCGCGCGTGCGTCGCGCTATCCTGGGCCGCGATTGCTGCGTGCTCATCGCGCGTCGCGAGCGCAAGGTCGCCGGCTTCGCCATCATGCATTTCGGCGACGAGGTGGCCCATCTCAATTTGCTGGCGGTGGGCACCGAGCATCGCCGTCAAGGCCTCGGCAGGCAACTCATTGACTGGCTCTCGGCCAGCGCCATCGAGGCCGGGGTCTTTCGCATCGATCTCGAGCTGCGGGAGGCGAATATGGGGGCGCGCGCATTTTATCTGAGCCTCGGCTTCCAGTCGCTCGACCTGGTGCAGGGCTACTACCAGGGACGCGAGCCGGCGCTGCGCATGTCGCGCCGCTTGCCCTGACCCCGCAGCCGTGCGTCACTAGTCGTGCACCACTAACCGTGCCTATGGATCTACGCGTCTTCGGTCACGGCGGTCCCCGCGTGGCAGTGGTCGGCCAGGGTACCTGGCACTTGGAGCAATCGCCGCATGACGCAGTCGATGCGTTGCGGCTCGGCCTCGATCTGGGCATGTGTCACATCGACACGGCGGAGATGTATGGCTCGGGCGCTGCGGAAACTCTTGTGGGACGCGCCATCGAAGGGCGGCGGGACGAAGTATTCCTGGTCTCGAAGGTACTGCCCTCGAACGCCTCGCGACGGGGAACCATCGCCGCGTGCGAGCGATCCCTCACCCGCTTGAAGACCGACCGGCTCGATTGCTACCTGCTGCATTGGCGCGGCGCGCATCCGCTGGCGGAAACCGTAGCGGCGTTCGAGGAGCTGCGCGGAAGCGGCAAGATCCGTGCTTGGGGCGTGAGTAACTTCGACGTCGACGACCTCGAGGAGCTGGCCTCGCTCGCAGGCGCCGGCCTGCCGGCCTGCAATCAAGTGCTATACCACCTCGAGGAACGCGCCATCGAGCATGCCGTGCTGCCCTGGTGCCGGGACCACGAAGTCGCGATCGTGGCCTACACACCCTTCGGCGAATCTCCGCAAGCGTTCGATCCGGAGACTCGACATGGACGCGTGCTGCGGGAGATCGGTGCGTCCCGCGGCGCGACGGCACGGCAAGTCGCGCTCGCGTTCCTGTTACGCAACCCGAACGTCTTCGTGGTCCCGAAGGCTTCGCGCCGCGATCACACGAGCGAGAATGCGGCTGCCGGCGCCCTGCACTTGACCGACGCCGATTGCGTGCGCATCGAGGCCGCGTTTCCGCGCGGCAAGCCGCGCCCGCTGCCCATGCTTTGAGCGCCTAAAACTCGTAGTCCCGCAAAGTCACGGGTTTCTGCTGCTCGGCCGGCGGTGACTTCGGCCGATTATCACGGCCCGTGGTCGGCGGGGTCTGCGTGCCCACCGTGTCGTGCGGCGCGTCGTCGGTTTGCGAGGGCTGATTGACCGATTGGTCCACCGGCGCCCCGCTGCGTTGATAACGGCCTTCGCGCCAGCTCGGAGGACGGCCGATCGCCTCGTCCGTGGAGCCGTCGCCCGTGGAGCCGGCGCCGGAGTTGGCGCTGGGGTTTTTCGAGGAGGCGCCCGGCGGGGCGCGAGTGTCGTCGCTGTGTTGCATCGACTGATCATCGTCGGCGCACGCACTCGCCACAGCCGGCGAATGACCTATCCGCGCGTAGGCGACCAGGCACGATCGAAGCCACGTTGCGGGACCCCCGGTATGCGGGTCGTCCGCGTCTTACGCAGGAAGCCACCACACGAGAGTTGGCGCGAGTTCGAGCCCGGAGGAGCATGTGCTTGCCCCCGGGGGCATCCCAATGCGAAATAAGCTCAAATTCTATTTCAACCTGGCAATCATTGGCTTCACGGTGGGCCGCGCCGTTGGCGCATACCGCCGCAGACTTGCACGCGACGTGCGGGCCAGGCGCGTATGGCGTTGACGGCCGTGCGAGAGGCGCGCAACCCGTCCATATTGGGATTGGTCTCCCATCTGCAGACCGTCACCGAGCGCGAGAAAGCCGGTCTTGCGCGCGCGCTTCACGATGAGCTCGGCGGTCTGCTGGTCGCCGCATCCATGGATCTCGCCTGGTTGGAGCGGGAGATCGCCACCGCGGAGATCGGCGCCGCGGCGAAGTCCCCCGGCAGCGCCGAGCTCCACCGTCGGCTGGGGCGCTCGCCGCGATCCGTCATCGTATTGCGGCGCTCGCGGGTGGAGTGAACTATTCGACCGACCCGTGCACCGTGAGCCTGCACGCGTGGCTGCCGTTGGGGAACGAGCTGCCGATCTGACTGCTTCAACCTACCGCGGCGGGCGCATAGCGCCGTTTGATCGCCGCGGCAATCTCGGCGCGAGATGCGACCGGATCGAGCGTCGCCTGAGCGGCCTGCGCTTCGGCGGCGAGCTGATCGTCCTTGATCGAGTCGCGAAACCAGCGCGCGTAGTCGCCGCGCGTTAAATGGAAAAGCCATGTGTCGTCGTCGACGCCGTGCGCCAGCTGCAAGAAAGTCGCGAGGTTGAATGCGCGCAGTTTCAGAACACCCGCGGCGCCGCGGAAGTAGAAGCTCTTGTCCTCTCCGAGCTGCCCCTCTGCATATTTTCTCGTATGCCTCCGATGTGTTCCTTTCGCCTTGCCGACGGCCACCGGCTGGGGCGGAACATCGGTAAACCGATCCCACACCAGTACCGTGTCGTCCTCGAGCTCGGGCGGTGTCGGCGGCACGCTCACCTTGACCGTGCTGCAAAAATCCTCGAGCACTTGCGGCGCCGACGGTCCCACCGTGATCACCGTGCGCACCACGCCGAGGGCCGAGGCCGATAGGTGGCGCGGATTGGTGGTGATGAACACTGCCGAGGACAGCTCGGTCGGAAGCGCATTGTGCTGCACGTCCTGCGTGCTCGGGCTCAAGTGATGCGTCTCGTCGAGAATGAGCCAGTGCGGACGGCCGGTCGTGGCGCGCAGAGCACTGATTTGTCCGAGAAGCTTGCCGAAATACGCCGGACGCTCCGGAACGTCCAGGCCGAGCAGCTTCACGACAACGCTCGCGTCGGGAGTCGCGAGCACGCTCAGCACGTCCTCCGGCCGTGGCGTCGCATTGGCATCGCCGAGGTGTGCGACGCCCTCGAGGTTATCGTAATCGCCCTCGGGATCCACGACGCAAAATTGGTAGCCGCCCTGCACGATTCGCTCGATGAGCAGATGCGTCAAGGTGGTCTTGCCGACGCCGGAGGATCCCGCGATGAGCACGGCGCCTTTATCGGAAGGCAACGTCACCGCCGCGCCGTCCGCGCGCGACTCGCCGAGATAAAGATCGTGCCGCCGAATGTCCGCGAACGTTGCGTCGGGATCCTGGAGCCAGTGACCGATCAGCTCCGCGACACCCGCGCCGCGTTCGGCGGTGGTGCGCATGTCCGTGTTCTCCAGCACGCTCTCGAGCGCATTCGCCACGGCCACCGAACAGCCGCAGGCGGTGAGGAACGCCTGATCGTTCTCGGCATCCCCGATGCCCACGACATTGTGGGGCGAAAGCTGGAGCTGCTCGATCGCCGCCTTGAGGCCGCTCGCCTTGTTGATGCCGGGCGGCAGGCACATCACCGCGCCCTTGTTGAACGTGAGCTGCCAATCGAGCCCCAGCTCCCGAATCGTCTCGAGCACCACGGACTCGTTGGGCGTCCACGTGGCCACGATGCTGCGTCCGACGGACAGCGGGTTCACACCCTTTGCGCGTAGCGAGGCGACGAAGCGCTCGGGCGGCGGCGGAGCGAGCGCTCTCTCCTCCCGCGTCGCCGGCAAGTACATCACCGCGCCGTTCTCAACCACCACGGCGTCGAAATCATCCGTGTGGTCGAACACCGCGCGCAGGTCGGCGAGCTCGCGTCCGGTGATCAAGATCAGCCGCTTGCCCGTCGCCTTGAAGCGGCGTAACGCTTCGAGCGTGGGCTCATCCACCCGGCCGTCGCGGGCCAGGGTGCCGTCGTAATCGGAAGCAAGTGCGCAGAACAGCATGCGGGCATGATCTGGGCTGGAGGAGAGTGTGAGAGTAGGTGCAGCGCCTCTTGACCTGTAGGCGCTAGCGCATACGCAGCATCTGCGGCCCGCACCCCGCCACATCGCGGGTTCCCGTCAGCGCAAGAGTCACGCGCAACTCCTCGCGGATGATCTCGAGCGCTCGCGTGACGCCCGCCTGGCCGCCGGCCGCGAGCGCGAACAGGAACGACTTGCCGATCATCCCGCCGCGCGCCCCGAGGGCGAGGGCCTTCGCCAGATCCTGCCCGGAACGGATGCCGCCATCGAATAGCACTTCGCACCGCCCATCGATGGCCGCCACGATCTCCGGCAGCACGGAAATCGACGAGGGTGCGCCATCTAGCTGCCGGCCGCCGTGGTTCGACACCACCACCGCATCGGCGCCCGCCGAGAGTGCGAAGCGGGCATCCTCGGCATCCATGACGCCTTTGAGGATCAATCGGCCCGGCCAGCGGCTGCGCACCCATT
>Ga0302324_100025300_pt1 | contig 11400 bp, 12 predicted proteins | sample Palsa_T0_1_FD_201949 | JGI IMG/M metagenome (GOLD analysis project Ga0302324, IMG submission 201949) | Peat permafrost microbial communities from Stordalen Mire near Abisko, Sweden - Palsa_T0_1 | ecosystem: Environmental > Terrestrial > Soil > Palsa > Peat permafrost | place: Sweden: Abisko... | reverse complement strand
GCCCGGGGCGGATCGCAGCAAGTACGTGAAGATCCCCATCCCGGCCAGGCCGCCGACGCCGACGGTCGTCGCCAGCAGCGCGGCGAGCTTCCAAGCGGCCATGGCCACGCCGCCGGCCGTGACGGTCCGCCGGCGGTGCGCCCGGACCACGGCCCGGACCGGTCCGAAGCTGGAGATCGCGGCCTGCTGGGCCTCGAGCTCGGTCATCCCGATCTCTATCCCCGCCGCGGCGGTCTCGCGCAGGTGGTCCTCGGCCTCGGCCGCGATTAGCTCCGCCTCGGCCGCTGGGACCCGCAGCCCGGCGTGCAGTTCCTCCAGGTACCCCGCGATCAGGTCGGGGGCCGCCCCGCTCATGCCGGCCGTCCCGGACCGGCCTGGGCCGGCCCGGCGGCCGGCGGCCATACCGCCTGCGCCGCCCAGCCGAGCACCGCGTGTACCCCGCCGGCGAAGTTACGCCATTCGGTCTGCTGGGCGGCCAGCGCGGCCGCGCCCTGGTCGGTCAGCCCGTAGACGCGGCGGCGACGGCCCTGCGCCTGGTCCCAGGTGCTGACCAGCAGGCCGGAGTCCTCCAGCCGGTGCAGGGCGGGATAGATGGTCCCCTCGGGCAGGTCAAAGGTGCCCCCGCTGCGGTCACGAAGCGCCGAGATGATCGCGTACCCGTGCGCGGGACCGGCCGAGAGTACCGACAGCAGCAGCAGGTCCAGGTTTCCCTTGAGCCGTTCACGGTCCATACCACGGAACCCTATGCCTAGCATTACGAGGCGTCAACGACATTGCCGTGGCGTCACAAACTACGCCATCGTGATCGAGATCTATAAGGTAGGCCCATGTCCAGCATGGATCCCGGGCGTGGCCCACGTGGTCGGCCGCCGGGGCTGCGCGGCCGGCACCACGAGTGCGAGGCGCTGGATCAGCTGCTGGCCAGCGCGCGGGCCGGCGACAGCCGGGCCCTGGTGCTGCGCGGCGAGCCGGGCATCGGCAAGACCGCGCTGCTGAGCTACCTGCTGGCCCGCGCGTCCGGATGCCGGACCGCCCGGGCGGTCGGCGTCGAGGCCGAGATGGAACTCGCGTTCGCCGGGCTGCACCAGTTGTGCGCGCCGTTCCTCGACCAGCTCGATCGCCTCCCCGGACCGCAGCGCGACGCGCTCCGCACCGCGTTCGGCCTGCAGGTCGGCGACGCCCCCGACCGCTTCCTGGTCGGGCTGGCGCTGCTGAGCCTGCTGTCCGACGTCGCCGAGGAGCAGCCGCTGGTGTGCGTGGTGGACGACGCGCAGTGGCTCGATCACGCCTCGGCGCAAGCGCTCGCGTTCGTGGCGCGGCGCCTGGCGGCCGAGTCCGTCGCCTTGGTCTTCGCGGTGCGCGAGCCTGCCGCCGAGCGTCACCTGACCGGGCTGCCCGAGCTGGTCGTACCCGGGCTGGTCGAGGACGAGGCGCGCACCTTGCTTCTGTCCGTGATCACCGGCCCGTTGGATGAACGAGTCCGCGACCGGATCGTGGCCGAGACCCGCGGAAACCCGCTCGCCCTGCTGGAACTGCCGCGTGACCTGACGCCACGCGAGCTGGCGGGCGGGTTCGGGCTGCCCGACGCTGCGGCGCTGTCGGGCCGGATCGAGGACAGTTTCCGGCGGCGGCTGGAACCGCTCCCTCCGGCGACCCGGCTGCTGCTCACGGTGGCGGCGGCCGAGCCCATCGGCGATCCGGTGCTGATGTGGCGGGCCGCCGACCAGCTCGGCGTCGAGTCCGATGCGGCGTTGCCCGCGGTCGCGGCCGGGCTGGTCGACTTCGCCGGCCAGGTGCGGTTCCGCCATCCGCTGGTGCGATCCGCCGTCTACCGGGCGGCCTCTCCCGAGCAGCGCCGGAACGTCCACCGGGCCCTAGCGGACGCCACCGATCCCGGTATCGATCCCGATCGCCGGGCGTGGCACCGCGCCCACGCGACCTCCGGCCCAGACGAAGAGGTAGCCGACGAGCTCGAGCGCTCGGCCGTTCGGGCCCAGACGCGTGGCGGCCTGGCCGCGGCGGCTGCCTTCCTCGAAGAAGCCACCCGGCTGACGCCCGACCCGGCGCGCCGGGCCCAGCGCGCGCTGGCCGCCGCGCTGGCTAAGCATCTGGCCGGAGCACCCGACGCGGCGCTCGCCCTGCTGGCCATCGCGCAGGCGAGGCCGCTTGACGAGTTGCAGCGCGCCCGGGTGGACATGCTGCGCGCGGAGATCGCGTTCGCTTCGCGCCGGGGCAGCGACGCTGCGCCGCTGTTGCTGACGGCCGCGCGCCAGCTCGAGCCGCTGGACCTCGGGCTCGCCCGCGAGACCTACCTGGAGGCGTTCACGGCCGCGGTGCTGGCCGGCCGCCTGTCCCGCGGCGCGGACGTGACGGAGGTGTCACGAGCGGCACGGCTGGCGCCCGCGCCCGCGGCACCGCCCCGCGCGCCCGATCTTCTCCTCGACGGCTTGGCGCTGCTGGTCACGGACGGCCGCGCGGCCGGCACACCCCTGCTCAAGCGGGCCCTGAGCGCTTTTCGCGGCCCGGACGTCTCCGCCTCAGAAGGGCTGCGCTGGCTGTGGCTCGCCGGACGCGTGGCCGATGAGCTGTGGGATGACGAGAGCTGGGAGGTGCTGTGCACCCGCCATGTCACGCTCGCCCGGCAGGCCGGTGCTCTCACCGTGCTTCCGATCGCGCTGCGGTCCCGCATCTTCGTGCACGTGTTCGCGGGCGAGCTGGACCAGGGCGCGGCGCTGATGCAGGAGGTGCGCGCGGTCACCGAGGTGACCGGGACCCAGCTCGCGGCCTACGGCGCCGTCGCGCTCGCGGCCTGGCGTGGTCGCGAGACCGAAGCCGCCGAGCTCATCAGGGCCACCATCGGCGACGTCACGAGCCGTGGCGAGGGCATGGGGCTTTCCATCAGCTATCACGCCCGCGCCGTGCTCTACAACGGCCTCGGCCGCTACGCCGAGGCCAGGGCCGCGGCGGAGCAGGCGGGCGAGCATGTCGATCTGGGTATCTTCGAGTGGGCGCAGGCCGAGCTGACCGAGGCGGCGTCTCGAAGCGGCGAGCCGGAGGTCGCGGCCGCCGCCCTGGACCGGCTCGCGGAGACGACCCGCACCGCCGGCACCGACTGGGCCCTGGGTATAGAGGCCCGCTCGCGAGCGCTGCTGAGCGCGGACGACGCCGCGGAGGACCTCTACCGCGAGGCGATCGAGCGGCTCGGCCGGACCCGAATCCGCGTCGAGCTCGCCCGCGGCCACCTGCTCTACGGCGAATGGCTGCGCCGCCGCGGGCGTCGCCTCGACGCGCGCGAGCAGCTGCGCACGGCCCACGAGCTGTGCACCGCGATAGGCCTCGAGGCGTTCGCCGAGCGCGCTCGCCGTGAGCTGCTGGCCACCGGGGAGACGGTCCGCCACCACGGGGTCGAGGCGCGCGAGGAGCTCACCGCCCAGGAGGCGCAGATCGCCCGGCTGGCCGGCCAGGGGAAGACGAACCCGGAGATCGGCGCCGAGCTGTTCATCAGCCCGCGCACGGTCGAGTGGCACCTGCGCAAGGTGTACCCCAAGCTCGGCGTCAGCTCCCGCAGGCAGCTCAGGGAAGCGCTCGCCGACGCCGCGCGGACCTAGACCCTTTCACCCCGGCACACACACCAAGGCGGACCGACATCAACACGCAGTTCGAAGAGCTCACCATCGCCGCCTTCCACGCCGCGCTGCGGAACGGCAAGCTGACCGCCGCCGAACTGGTCGAGGCGTACCTGGCCAGGATCGCCGCGCACAACACGGCCGGCGCGAAGCTCCAGGCGGTGGTGACGGTGAACCCCCGGGCGCACGCCGAGGCGGCCGCGCGCGATGCGGCCTTCGCGGCGACCGGGAGGCTCTCGGGACCGCTGCACGGGGTGCCCGTGCTGGTCAAGGACCAGGCCGAAACGGCCGGCCTGCGCACCACGTTCGGCTCGATCCTGTTCGACGCCTACGTGCCGACCTCCGACGCGACCCTGGTCACCAAGCTCAGGGACGCGGGCGCGGTCATCCTGGCCAAGACGGCCATGTGCGACTTCGCGGCGGGCTGGTTCTCCTCCTCGTCGCTGACCGGCCACACCAAGAACCCCTACGACCCGGAGCGGGAGTCCGGCGGTTCCAGCGCGGGCACGGCCGCCGGTGTCGCCGCGAACTTCGGGCTCGTCGGGATCGGTGAGGACACCGGCGGGTCCATCCGGGTCCCCGCTTCGTTCTGCAACCTCTTCGGTTTGCGTGTCACCACCGGGCTGATCAGCCGCGCCGGGTTCTCGCCGCTGGTCCACTTCCAGGACACCCCGGGCCCGATCGGGCGCACGGTCGGCGATGTCGCGACGCTGCTCGACAGCATCGTCGGCTACGACCCGCAGGATCCCTTCACCGTGACGGCGTCGGCGGCCCCCGCCGTCGGCGGTTACGCCCAGGCGCTCGACGCCGGCGTGCCACTGGTCAGCTGGCGGATCGGGGTACTGGAAACCGGTTTCGGCTCTGACGCCGATCCCGCCGCCGCGCCGGTCAACCGCGCGGTCCGGGCGGCGATTGCCCGGCTCACCGACCTCGGCGTGGCCACGACCTCGGGACTGGTGATCGACGACCTGCCCGGCTGGATCGCCAGCACCTCGGTCTACCTAAGGCAATCGAAGTCCGACATCGACGGCTTCCTCGCGCGGCGACCCGACGCGCCCGTGTCGAGCTTCATGGAGATCTACGACAGCGGGCAGTTCCACCCGCTGAACGACCTGTTCCACGGGATCGCGACCGGCCCGAGCACGACCGAAGGCGACGCGGAGTACCTGCGACTCCGGCTCAACCAGGAGCACTTCCGGCGGCTGGTCCTGAACATCTTCGCCGGGCACCGGCTCGACTTCCTGGTCTACCCCACGGTGCAGGTGCTCCCGCCCACCCGCGCCGAACTCGCCGCAGGGAAGTACCGAGCCCTCACCTTTCCCACCAACACCGTCATCGGATCCCAGGCCGGGCTGCCCGCCCTCACCGTTCCGGTCGGCTTCACCGAAGACGGCCTGCCAGTGGGCATGGAACTGCTCGGCCCCCCGCTAGCCGAGAAAAAGCTGCTCCAGTTCGCCCGCGCCTGGGAGACCGTCACCTCGCCTCGCCGGCCCCCCACGCTGAGGCCGTACCACGAGGTCGAGCCGTAAAGCTGACGGCGGCCAAGCCTCAGGCGGCGAAGTGCGGCTAGTCGGATCAGGATTTCGGCTTCAGCCTGTCCACACGAGGTCGAAAATGCGGATCAGCGCTGCGGCTTCGTCAACCGCGAATCCGTGGCTTGCTACGGCGGGGACACCACCGAGTCGTTAAGGCGTTTCACGGCGACGCTGCCCGTTCCGTGGTGCACGTAGGCCACCTGGAGACGAGGCCCAACTGTGGCTATTCCGTTGACTAGATCCTCAACTCCCTTGATGCGAGGACCTACCCGGCTGAGGTGGATTAGGTACGGGTGTGGCACATCGCTCGTGCCGAGCTTGCCGATATCTCCTATGAGATGCTCGAGCCCGTAGTCCAAGCCGACCTCGATGACGATCGGCGGCTCTATCCGGCCCTGCTGGAACTGTTCGAGGGTTGCGTTCTCGAATTGGGCAGGCGCAAGCACCACGACGTCGAACAATCCGCGCCGCTCGACAGCCTGGCCGCGGCCGCCGCGCACAACTGTCTCTGGCCATTCCTTGTGAATCAGTTGCGTGGTGAATCCTGAAGCCCCGATTTGGACGCAGGCGCGCAGCTTCTCATGTGTGCGCAGCTCGGAAATGAGCTCGGCGTGGAAGGAATGCTCCACTCGATGCAGGTAGGGCGCGCTGACGAACCTAGCCACGAGCGAGCCGATCGCGTCCTCCACCAGCGGGACCGCGTCGCTTACCCAGACGTCGTTGATGGGCGCCATGACCAGTGGAGGCAGGCCAACGGTCTGGCCGTGAGCGGCCGGCCTAACTTCGCGTACGCCGTTGCGCGCGGTCAGCCAATCGAAGAACTCGGCCAACGTGGCCAGTTCTGCTATATCACCCGGGTCTTCGATCGCCGAGTGGATGGGCAAGGCGTGATGCTCATGGACGAAGTGTTACACCGTCAAGTTGGCCGGGCGAGACGGGCGGACGATACTGAGGAGCCTGTGGCCAACTACAGGAGGGTGACCGGGATGAGCGATCCGCAGGGCGGCGAGATGAGCGGCGAGGCCAGTGGTCCGGACGGGGAGTCGCTGCGGCAGGAACTGGCCGAGAACGTCGTGAAGCCCAAGGACCTGCCGAAGGGCTACCAGCTCGAGGGGCCCGCGGAACCCGGGGCGGACGCCGGCATACCCGGGGTGCTGGGCGGCCCGGGCATCAACATCATCTCCGAAGACGACGACGAGCCCGGCAATCAGTGGGCCGAGCATCCCCGGTAACGGACCTGGCGTCGCCGAGGGACAATGCGGAGGGACAATGAAGCCATGCCAGGTGATTTGATCCGATGCCCGCACTGCAACCAGACCAACCGGGTCCCGACCGCGGCGGCGGGGACGCCGCGCTGCGGGAAGTGCCATGAGCCGCTGCCGTGGATCGCTGATGCCGACGACACCACCTTCGGGGACGTCGCGGATGCCGCCAAGATCCCCGTCATCGTCGATCTGTGGGCGCCCTGGTGCGGGCCGTGCCGCATGGTCAGCCCGGCCCTGGAGCAGCTCGCCCGCGAGCTGGCGGGCCAGGTCAAGCTGGTCAAGGTGAATGTCGATGTCTCGCCGCAGCTGTCGCAGCGGTTCGGAGCGCAGGCGATTCCGACGTTGCTGGTGCTGCGTGGCGGTCAGGTGCTGGCCAGGCAAACCGGCGCCGCCCCGTTGGCCGCGCTGCGGGATTGGGTCGGCAAGGCGCTCGCCACCTCGGCTTCCTGAGGTCCCGGTGTTGCTGGCTCGTCGGCTGCACCCGAGCGGGCGGCCAGCCGCGGCGGCGGCGGGCCTGTGCGTCGCCGCGGTGCTGTTGGCAGGCTGCGGGAGCGGGCAGGCCAGCGCCGGGCCAAGCACGTCGGTCACCGGCTCGTCTCAGGCCGGCTCGGGTCCTTGGCGGGCGGAAAGCAGCGGCACGCGGCAGCGGCTGTACAGCGTGGCCTGCCTGAGCGCGCTGCGGTGCGAGGCGGTGGGCGCGGCGGGCACCATCGTGGCCACCGCCGACGGCGGCCGGACCTGGCGGGCCCAGGCCAACCCGCTGAGCGGGTCAGCGACGACCCTCTACTCGATCGCCTGCGTCGCGCCGAGTTCGTGCTACGTCATCGGGCGGCCGGACACCATCTTGGTGACGCACGACGGCGGCGCCTCCTGGAGCCGCCACGTGCTGCCCGTCGGCGTGACCGGCGCGGACCTCACCGATCAGGCGTGCCTGCCCGCCTACACGCCGATCGCCGGCCGGCCCGCGCTGTGCCGGCTGGGCCTGCTGGACATCGCCTGCGTCAGCGCCGGCGTCTGCGACGCGGTCGCCACCGCGCCGGCGGCCTACGCCGACTCCGAAACCCCGGAACCGAAGGGGCAGGCCGCGCCGAGCTCGGTCTGGCTGACCCGCGACGGGGGCACCAGCTGGGCCCGGCAGTCCATCCCGCCGGGGGTGGGCTGCAACGGTGACTGCGACTCCGGGCTCTACGGCTATCCGCTGGAGTGGGTCTCCTGCCTGAGCAGCGGGCTGTGCCGGGCCGGGGGCGGAACCGTCTGCGGCGGGCACTGCGGGTTCGCGTACGCCCTCCTGGTGACCCGCGGTCCGGGCCAGCCCTGGGCCTGCGCGGACTCCGGGCCCACGTGCGGCGGCGGGCCCGACGCGGCCGACTGCCCCACCAGCACCGGCTGCTACGGCGTGCAGAGCACCAACCCGTTCGGCCCCGGCATCTCCGTGCTCGGGTCAACCGACGGCGGAGCCCAGTGGGGTTCGGTGGGGCCAGCGCAGGGCTGGTCGGCCAGCGTGCTGAACGCCATCGCCTGCCCGGCCGCGCTGACCTGCTACCTGGCCGGGAGCGGCGGATCGATCGCCCGGATCACCGGCGGGACCACGTTGGCCGCGCAGCGCACCCCGACCGCCCGCGACCTGTACGGCATCGGCTGCGCCGGCCCGGCCAGCTGCTATGCGGTGGGAGACGACGGCACCATCCTCGCCCTGAGCTGACCCGGTCAGATCGGACCGATGGGCAGGGGCTGCGGGCCGCCGTGGTAGGGGCCGGTGGCATAGCCCGGGGGTTCGGGGCTTTCCTGGATCTCGGACCAGACCCGCTGACCGCCGGCCTTTCGGGTCGGGACGGTGAGGGTGATCCGGGTGTCCGGGACGTTACGGAAGTGTCCTTCGGCGCAGTTCGGCGTGCAGTCGTTGTACACGAAGGTCCCGACCGCGGTCGCGCTCGTGGCGGTCCAGCTGGTCCAGTGCAGGGCTTCCAGGAGCGCGTTGTAGTCGGCGCAGGCCAGGACGATCTCGGTGGGTTCCACGGTCGGCGTCTTGCAGTTGCCGTACACCTCGATCCCCGCATCAACCGAGGGCAGGCCGGCCGCCGTGGCGGGCACGGACGCCGCCGGGAGTGTTTTCGCGGTCACATTTCCCGGCGCCGCCGTCGATGCCGAGGCGCATCCCGCCAGGCCCAAGGCCGCGACTAGGCCGATCATCCCCCGCACCAACCAGGCACGGCCCGGCTGGGTGTCATGTCGAACGCTCATGCCCTTAGGACTCCGGGCACCGCCGGAAGGTTGGGCTCGCCCACGGAATTCGGCCGGAGATGGCCGGGCTGGAGCCACGGTCCGTTCGGCAAAGAATTCAATAATCCCGAACGGGCAGTGGCGCTACGGGCCGCGCCCCGCCTGCGGCCGTCGCGGGCTACGCCGGGGACGGCAGTTGCGTACTGATGGCCTCTGCGGGTGCCGGTCCACGGCGCGCCGCTGTTACTGCGCTAGTTTCGTGTTCATCGGCGACACGGGGGTTCTCATGGGGCGCAGGCGCGGATTGACGGTCGGGGTGGGGGCTGCGCTGCTCGGGGCCGCGCTGACGGTGTTCCCGGCCTGGCCGGCCGGCGCGGTGGCCGGCCCGGCCGCCGCCTCGTCAGCCGTCTGCAGTTCCTCCTCCCATCCGGCCCTGGCCGCCAAGATCGGCCGTGACATCCAGGCGGCGCGGCGCGGCCGCGTCTCCACTGTCGCGGTGGCCGTCGACGACCCGGGCCTAGGCCTGGACTGCTGGCTGAACCGGTTCTCGAGTTTCGACAGCGCCAGCGTGATCAAGGTGACGATCCTGGCGGCGCTGCTGCGCAAGGCGGAAGACCAGCACCGGCACCTGACCGCCACCGAGGCCGCCCAGGCCAAGCTGATGATCACCGAGTCGGACAACGACGCCGCGTCGGACCTGTGGGCCGAGCTCGGGCGAAGCTACCTGCAGCACTTCCTCGACGTGGCCGGGATGCGGCACACCACGCTGGGCTCGGGCGGCTACTGGGGCCTGACCCAGATCACCGCCAACGACCAGGTGGTACTGCTGCGGCTGCTGCTGAACGCCAACGCGGTCCTGGACGCCGCTTCCCGCAGCTACGCGCTGAAGCTGATGGCGGAGGTTATCCCGGCCCAGCGCTGGGGTGTCCCGGCCGGCGCGCCGGCCAACCTCACCGTGCACGTCAAGAACGGCTGGCTGCCGCTGGCCACGCACGGCTGGCGCATCCACAGCATCGGCTGCTTTACCGGTCACGGCGGCAGCTACAGCATCGTCGTGCTGACCCAGGACAACCCGACCATGGCCTACGGGATCACCACGATCGAGACGATCGCCCGGGCGGTCAACCAAGACCTTCACGCCTAAGGCAGCAGGGCCAGCTTCCCGGTGACCCATGTTGGACGGAACAGCTAGCCGGCGGTACCGTTACATGTAACGAAGGAGATCGCGGATGGCGGACACTGACTCGCGCCGGCGCGTCCGTGCGCACCGGCAGCGGCTGCGTGCGCAGGGCCTGCGGCCGGTACAGATCTGGGTACCGGATGTCAACGCCGAGGGCTTTGCCGCGGAGGCGCACCGCCAATCCCGTGCGGTGGCCGTCAGCGATGCCGACGACGACCAGGCCTTCGTGGATTCGATCTCGGAGTGGCCAGAGCGGTGAAGCGAGCCGAGATCTGGACGGTCTCGGGCGGAGCCGACTACACCGGCAAACCGCGGCCTGCGGTGATCATCCAGGATGATCACTTCGACACCGATTCGGTCACGCTATGCCCGTTCACCACCGACCCGACGGATGCTCCGCTGTTCCGGCTCTTGATCGAGCCGGATCAGGGCAACGGCCTGGGCGGGCCCAGCCGGATCATGGTGGACAAGGTCACGACCGTGCGCCGCTCCAGGCTCGGCACGAAGGTCGGGGTGCTCGATGACACCAGCGTCCTGCGGCTTAACCGGGCGCTGGTCGTCTTCCTGGGCATCGCCAGCAGCACGTGATCCGCGGAGTCGTCCCGGACGTCCCCTACCGGCGCCACCGATCTGCAGCTAGGAGCAAGTGTCACGGTTCCTGTCCTCTGTACCCAGCAGGTCGGGAGCATGGTCACAACTGAACTATCGAGGTGCCCTGAACCTTGATGCTCACCGCGGCCAGCGGCAGGACGGCCGGGCCGTTCACGACGGACCCGTTGACGGCGCTGTACTTGCTGCCGTGGCACGGGCAGTCGATGGTACCGCCGGACACGGCGTTGACGATGCAGCCCTGGTGGGTGCAGATCGCGGTGAACGCGTGGAAGGAACCGGCCTTGGGCTGCGTGATCACGATCTTGGCGGCGGTCAGGACCTTGCCGCCGCCGACCGGGATGTCAGTCGTGCTGGCCAGGACGGCGGACGCGCTGGCGCCACCCGATGACGCGGCGCCAGTCGCTGACGGGGCGCCCGCCGCTGACGAGGCGCCCGCCGCTGACGGGGCCGGTCCTGGCGCACCCGCAAGCCCGCTGCTAGTGCCGTAACGAGCGCATCCGGCCAGTGCGGCGGTACACGCGGCGCAGGCGCTGGCCAGTACGGCGCGACGGCTTGACGATCGGACATAGGGCCCGGTCATGACTGCCCCCTCAATGGTGGAGCCCGAAGGTCGAGAAGAACCAGAAGGCAGAAGTGAACCAGATTCCGACCAGCACGGTGAACACCACGGCGCCCGCCACCGGGAGCGTCCAGCCTGGCAGCCCGCGCTTGGGCAGGATCAGCATCTTGACGGTGAAGGCGCCGAAGAACGCGCAGCCCAGAAGTGAGTGGATCAGGACCCGGGTGCTGTAGGTCTGGAATCCGAGCCCGTAGAGGCAGTCCACGGCGACCGGTACGGCCACCAGGAAGGCGATCCGGCCTGACCACTTATGCAAACTGCCGATCCACGACGGGGCCGTGACCCGCGGGATCTTGCCGTACATCACTAGGGCCGAGCTCACCTGGACGATCGCGAAGACCGT
>Ga0302324_100025297_pt1 | contig 11401 bp, 7 predicted proteins | sample Palsa_T0_1_FD_201949 | JGI IMG/M metagenome (GOLD analysis project Ga0302324, IMG submission 201949) | Peat permafrost microbial communities from Stordalen Mire near Abisko, Sweden - Palsa_T0_1 | ecosystem: Environmental > Terrestrial > Soil > Palsa > Peat permafrost | place: Sweden: Abisko... | reverse complement strand
GTTACATTTTCCGCAATCAATTGGAACTTGCGGCGGAGCAGGCCGGCCGCCTCGGCTCTTTTCTGTTGTTCGCGATCGCGGCCGTTCTCGCCGTCTATGTTGGACTGAAATACTATCAGCGCCGGCGCTTCATTCGCGGCCTGCGAATGGCCCGCATCACGCCCGACGATCTGATGCAGATGATCGATTCCGGCTGCAACGTCGCCGTCGTAGATCTTCGCCACGAATTGGAAGTGGAGAATGACAAGGTCAAGCTGCCCGGCGCAATCTGGATGACCCTGGATGAGATCGAGACCCGCAACGAGGAGATCCCGCGCGACCGCGAGGTCATCCTGTATTGTTCTTGACCAAACGAAGCCTCCAGCGCCCGTGCGGCGCTGCAACTATTTCGCAAAGGCGTAATCAACGTGCGCCCACTGCTGGGAGGCCTGGAAGCTTGGCGAAAACGCGGTTTCCCCCTGGAACCCATAGACTAAATTCGGGGACATGACGGGCCAGCGTTCGCGACTTTTCAACCTTCAAAGAAAGCAGTCGTGTCCCCGAATTTCTTCTCCTACCTCACAACCGCCTCAACCCGGCTCCCGCTCTTAATCGTCTTCTCCGTCGGCAACGCCACCGCATCACCCTCCGCCAGCCCCGTCAGCACCTGTGATTTCGTGTAGCTCGATACCCCCAGCGTCACCTTCCGCCACTCCACGCGATCCCCGCTGAGCAGGAAAACTCCCGTCTCCGCCCCCTCCCGCCGAAAAGCTTCCTTGGGCAGAACCAGCGCGGCTGGAACCACCGCCGCCTGGATGTCCGCGTTGATGTTGGCGTTCGGCAGTAGATCGCGCGCCGGGTTTTCGATCACACAACCCACTTCGCCCACTTGCCGTGTCCCCAGCGGCGTCACTTCCGTCGGCAGTTTATCCACTTGCCCTTTCCACCGATGTCCCGGCAACGCATCCCAGGTAATGACCACCGCTTCGCCCAGGTGTACTTTCCCCACATCCGGTTCATCCACGTAAACGGCCACCCGCACGCGATCCAGTTTGCCCACCTTAGCCACCAGGTCGCCCGGATTCAGGTAAGCGCCCGCCTTCAGATCGAAATCGTAGACCGTCCCGTCCATCGGCGCGCGAATCACGCTGAGCTCCAGGCCGATGCGCGCCACCGTCCCGGCGCTCTCCGCTCCCCTCAGCTTGGCTTTCGCGATTTCCCGATCGCTGCCCGTCACCAGCGCCTCTTTGTGCTGCACCAGCGCCTGGATTCTCAACCGCAGTTGATCCACCGCCTGGTGCGTATTGTCCAACTCCACCTGCGTCGCAGCCTGCTTCGCCACCAGACGTTCCAGCGCGGCTTGCTGCTTCTCGGCCGCGTCCAGATCCAGCCGCGCCCGTGCCAGGTCCGCTTCCGCTTGTTGCCGTTCCGCTATCCGGCCGCCCTCGTCCAACACCTGTTCCTGTGTTTGCGCTTCGTGGATGCCTGCCTGCGCTTTACTGAGTTCGGCGTTCATCACCCGCGTATCCAACTCCACCAGCGGCGCGTCTTTCCTCACCTGTTGCCCGCGCGCGATCCACACCCGCGTGATGGTCCCCGCTCGCTCCGCCCGCGCCGCCGCCCATTCAATCGGTTCCACTCTGCCATTGGTTCCAAGCGAACTGACAATCGTCTCGCGTGCCGCTTTTACGAACTCTACCTCCGGCGGCGCCGTCCTCCGCGATAGAATCCAGATCGCGCTGGCGATGACGGCGATCAGTACCAACGTGAGCCAGCTTCGGGCACGGCTCAAGTTCGCGGCCTCGCGCAGTAATCAAAAAGCAACTGCCATTCCGCCCGTTGGATTTCCAGCGCCGCCGCTTCCCTGGCCGTTCCCGGTTCACTGCGCGCCTGCTCGCAGAATTCGATAAAATATTTTGCATCCCATGGGCCGCTGCGAAACTCGGCCGCCGGATACTTCAGCGCTATTTCAGCCGCCGCTTTCGCCAGCTCCGGAAACACCGGATGCGTCCTGGTTTGACGAAACCAGTAAGCCGCATTCGCCTGGTCGGGCTCCTGCCGGTGCAGGATCGCGTGCCAGAAATCCCCCTCCGAAGAATTCAGGTTCTGCACCAACTCATGACACTCCTCGGCACACGAGAAATAAAGGAACAATCCTGCCAGAGCCGCCTTCGGAGAGCGCCCGTGCAAAAACAAATCCATGGGCTTCTGTTTCTTTAGCCGCGCCCGCGCTTCTTCGGACGCGCACACCCCCGACACCAGGGGAATCAATCGTTGGCCGCTCTGATCCAGCGCCAAGATCCCTGCGATATCCGCTCCGTAAGCCTTTGAGTCAAATGGCAAATACCATTTTCGCAGAACCGTAGCGCAGGCGCTTTCTCCCGCCAACGCAGTTACCCCAACACCACCAGCGTATCTCCCGCGCTAACCGTATCCCCATCCCGTACCCGCACCTCCGCCACATTCCCCTCCCGCACCGCCTTCATCTCGTTTTGCATCTTCATCGCTTCCACCACCACCAGCCCCTGCCCAACTTCTACCGCGTCCCCTTCGCGGACCAACACACGAATCACTTTGCCCGGCATCGGCGCCGCGATGTTCTGCCGTCCCGTCGCGGGCGCCGCAGCGGATTTCTGCCCCCGGTCGCGCGGATCGTACACCTCCGCCGTGAACCGCCGCCCCTCCACCTCCAAGCGCAGCTCGCGTTGTGCCGCAATCGCGCGTACCTCAAAGCTCCGCCCCTCCCTCAACACTGAATAAACTCCCGGCTCAACCTGTGCCACCCCTTCCAGATGTTCCGCGTCCACTTCCACCGGATGCCCATTTATCAGAATCTGCAGCTTCATCGGAGCATCCCGCTCCGGCCCTCAGAAAGCCAGAGACTCGTTTCTCGTTTCTCGTTTCTCGTTTCTGGTTGCTCGTTGCCGGATTGTGCGGCCGCCGCCAGAGCAGCTACGAGTTCCATCTCAGGCGGAATCTCGGGAGCGGGCGGTCTTCGTTTGAAAAACCCGGCGACGAACCCCGTGTTCAAACGTCCCTCGCGAAATTCCGCATCGTGCAGGATCTCGCGGAAGAACGCCAGATTCGTTTCCACCCCGACGATCGCGTATTCCTCCAGAGCCCGCAGCATGCGGCGGATCACCGTCCCACGATCCGGCGCCCAAGCCGCTAGCTTCGCCAGCAGCGGGTCGTACTCCATCGGAACCCTCCAGCCGGGATAGACGCCCGAATCCAGGCGAATGCCCGGCCCCGACGGCTCGCGCAGTTGGACGATCTTGCCTGGGGAAGGGAAGAAGTTCTGCTCCGGATCCTCCGCGCAAACACGGCACTCCATCGCCCACCCGCGCCACTTCACATCTTCCTGCGCGAACGGAAGCGGCTCGCCGCAAGCGATCCGCAACTGCAGATGCACCAGATCCAGCCCGGTCACCAGCTCCGTCACCGGATGCTCCACCTGCAGCCTGGTATTCACTTCCAAAAAGTAGAAGTTGCCGTCGCCATCCACCAGAAATTCCACCGTGCCCAGGTTGCGATACCCGACTGCCCGCGCGATTCCGAGCGCCGCCTCGCCCATCGCCGCGCGCATTTCCGGATGCGCCGCCACCAGCGGCGACGGGCTCTCCTCGATGATTTTCTGATGCCGGCGCTGCAGGGAACATTCGCGTTCGCCCAGGTGGATCAGCTTGCCGAAATGATCGCCCGCGATCTGGATCTCAATATGGCGCGGCTGCTCGATCACTTTCTCGATATAAACCTCACTGGAACTGAAAGCCCGCTCGGCCTCGCTTGTAGCATCGCGGATGGCCGCTTCCAGCTCGCTCTCCGCGTCCACGCGCCGCATCCCCTTGCCGCCCCCGCCCGCCGCGGCCTTCAGCAGCACCGGATATCCAATGCGGCGCGCCAACTCGCGCGCTTGCTCCAAATCCGTCGCGGGCTCTTCGCTGCCCGGCGCCACCGGAACATTCATCTGCTTAGCCAGAGTACGAGCCGCCGTCTTCGAACCCAGCCGTCGTATGCAATCGGCCGAAGGTCCGATGAAGTTAATTCCCGCCGCGTCGCACGCGGCTGCAAAGCCCGCATTCTCGCTCAAGAATCCATAGCCGGGATGAATGGCTTCTACCTCGTGCCTCCGCGCAGCCTCTAGAATGCCTTCGATGTCCAGATAGCTTTCCACGTGCACGGCCTCGTCCGCCAGCCGGACATGCAGCGCAGTCCGATCGATATCCGAGAAAACCGCGACGCTCGAAATTTCCAACTCTCTCAGCGCCCGGATAATCCGTACCGCGATCTCCCCCCGATTTGCCACCAGAACCTTACGAAACATGCACGCCGATTGTAGCGCACACGATTCCTCCCACTGAACCGCGACCGCGAGGGAGCGCCGCGAGACAGGCCAATCGTTCGCGTTCAGGACAGTTCGCTAAATACCCTCCGGAACTGACGCCGAATCGCCTCCCGGTCGGCCCCCTGCACAGTCCCCAATTTCTTGCGGATCAAGGAGCGCTCCACCGTTACAACTTTCGCCAGCCGCGCTATACTCGGCTTCGCCAAACCGGCCTCCCGCCACTTTGTGAAACGCGTGTCGGGGAAACACTCGCCACATAATGCTTAGATCGGTGAACGGAAACGGAAGCAAAACCAGATCACGAGACACGACGTCCCGGCCGACCTGCTAGTTCCCATCGGATCGGCCAGCCCTGCGCCGGCACACCAGGAAATTGTCGATGCGCAACTCGCCACACTGGATCGGAAGTTGCGCACCGCGGCTCAAAGGGGCGGGGCAACTACTCGATATTCTTCCCCTCCTCCAACGTCTTCACCAGCCCTTCCAGATTCGTCCGATTCAAATCGTCGGGCGCCTGCACCAGAGCTTTCTTCGCGTGCTCCAGCGCCTTCTGCAAATCCCCGTTCGCCGCATAGCCGCGCATCAGCCCAACATGCACCGGCCATGCATCTCCATTGCGCTCCGCATTGTACTGGAACACCTTCAGCGCTTCGGCGTTCTGCTTCAGCGTGATCAACGTCCGGCCGTACTGATGGATCTCCAGCGCCGTCGTCGTCGGATTCTTAATCGCCTCATCCATCATCTTCTTCGCTTCCTGAGGCTTCCCCATCTTCGCCAATATCTGCGCTTTGGTGCTCAGCGTGGTGAAAGTTGCCTGTCCGATAAACGGCTGGCTGATCGCTTGATCGGCCCACTTCAGCCCCTCCTCCAGATGCTTCCCGGATTGCAGCGTGTACTGCGCCGCCGCGTCGTAGCCTTGATACATGAACCCGGGCACCGAATCCAACTCCTGGCGCAGCCGCGACACATATATGTCATCCACGTTGTTCACCTGGATGTTCCACCCGACTGCGAGTTCTTCCCATTGCAACTCGGCCGTGGCTACCGTGGGTTTGCGCGTGGTAAATTCATAGGCTAGCCATTCCCGATACTCATGCTTGCGCGGCTTTACGGTAACGCGCAGCGCATCGTCGCTCTCTTCATAAAAGAAGCTGCCCCACGCCGAGGCGTTCTTCGAGAAGATTACCGTCCATTCCTCTTCACCCGGAATCATGTGCAGCCCATAGCGGCCGGCCGGCAAAGGTTTGCCCTCAATCACCACGTCGTGCGACACCGTGAACACGGTGTTCTCGTTTGCCCCGGCGCGCCATGGATCTGGTTTGCCGTTGCCGAACGCCGACTTCGATAAACCATAAGGCACCAGCTTGCCCCAAATCTGCCCTCGCCGGTCCTTCCCATCAGGCCCATGCACGGCCGGGCTTGAATAATCGATTGCCACGCGAACCGGTCCAATATACTGAACCACGGCCGCTTTCTGATTGTTTCCACTGGGCGGGAGCGTCAAACCCGGAAATTGGGCGAATGCCACTCCTGCAAAAGCGAAAGCGCAAAGGGGGCGGCGCGCACCGCGAAGCGTCTCAGAAATGATTTCGAGCCGCCGTCCGTCTTGCGCGCTAAGAAAAGCGAGAGATGTCCGAAGCGTTTGCATAACCAGAACAGACGCGCCAGATCCAGTTCCGTTTGTACTTCCGGCGGAAATGGCCGGTTCGGCAAATGTGGTGACAGGCTCGAATTTTCGCGCACCTAAGTACAACAAACCGCAAGACCGGTCAAGCGCGAAATTTCGTGCCTGTCACCATTTTTGCCAGGCTCCCATAATTCCGTCACGGGTCGCGTCGGTCACAAGATTAAACAACTAACAAATTCATCAACTTCGAGGGTTCCTATGCGATTCCTATTGACTCCGCGCGCTACACTCAATTAGAGCGAAACCCATGCACCCTGCGCCGCATTTCAATCGCGCAAACGGCTTGACGCATCGTGAAAAACCGCCCTCGCGGCGCTTGGAATCTTCCGCCAAACCAAAAGAAAGCGCAGCCGCTTACGAAAGCACGTCCTCCAAGCACAACAACCCCCCAATGCGCCAAAAACGCTCATGACCGGCCAGATCGCTTTCGCCCGGACCCTCCGCGCCCTGGACGCCGACAACTTCCGCGCCCCAAAAATGGGTTTGTTTTTCGCAATTGTCCTGCTCGCCGCCTGGACCTGGTGGTTCTTCACACCACGCATTCCAGATTTTTCCGAATTCGCCCGAGACGCCCCTCTTCAATGGTCGGGTCCTCACAACGTCGTGACAACCGATCTGCGCGCGGAGACCTTTTTCCAGTCCAAGCCGGGCCAAGCGGCCCAACTTCGATTCGAAGGCCGGACGATAAGCGCTCGTGTGGTGGGCTCCTTTTTCTCCATCATTGGGGGGTATCAAACCCGTCTTCTGATGCTCGAAGTGCCCTCCACAATTCCACCACCCCTCCCCTCACGAGGTAACATTGACGTCTTAGCAGGCCGCGTCTCTCCGGCAACGCTTGTACTTCGCGCCCTCAATCGATGAAGCCGCGCTCCCTCCTCGTCCCCGAAATCGTCCAAACCTCCAACATGGACTGCGGCCCCGCCGCCCTAAAATGCCTCCTCGAAGGTTGCGGCGTCAACGTGCACTACGGCCGACTCCGCGAAGCCTGCCAGACCGATGTCGACGGCACTTCCATCGACACTTTGGAAGAAGTAGCCAATCAACTCGGCGTTGAAGCCGAACAAATCATGCTTCCCGTGGACCACGTACTGCTCTCGCAATCCCGCGCCCTCCCAGCCATCGCCGTCGTAGTCCAGCCCAACGGCATCACACATTTTGTAGTCGTATGGCGAACCCACGGCAAATATGTTCAGATCATGGACCCCGCCACTGGCCGCCGCTTCGTTCCTCGCGACCAGTTTCTGAATCAGCTCTACGTCCACCAGATGCCAGTCCCCGCCGAAGACTGGTGTGAATACGCCGGATCGGACGATTTCCTCGGCCCCCTGCGCCATCGCTTGGCGCGCCTAAAAATCCCGGAAGAGCTTCTTCAATCCGCTATCGCCGATCCAGGCTGGAGAAAAATCGCCGCCCTAGACGCCGGCGTCCGGATGATGGAGTCCCTCCGAGCACCCGAACTCCTCGAAAGCTTCCTGGAAGACGACACCTCCATCCCGGAGCACTACTGGTCCGTCCGCCCAACAAACGATCCAGACCAGCTCCTCTTACGTGGAGCAGTCCTAGTCCGCGCCTCTCTCCCCACACCGAACCGCGACCGCAGGGGAGCGCCACCACGATCCCCCGAATTAATCGCAGCACTCACCCAACCGCCGCCAAAACCCGGCCGCGAGTTACTAAAACTGCTGCGCGCCGACGGCGTCTTCACCCCCTCCGCCATCGCCATCGCGCTAGCACTATCCAGCGCCGCAGTAATAGCAGAAGCCATTCTGTTTCGTGCTCTCCTGGATGCCAGCCGCCACCTTCTAGCCGCGCTAATCGTGTTTTCAACCACTCTTCTTCTACTCGAAATCCCGCTAGTCTCCAGCCTCCTGAAACTCGGACGTCATCTCGAAGTCCGTCTGCGCCTGGCGTTCCTAAACAAAATCCCGCGCCTGGGCGACCGATACTTTCAGAGCCGCCTCAAATCCGACATGGCCGAGCGCAGCCACAGCATTCACCAGATCCGGCGCTTGCCCGAACTCGGCGGCCAGCTCCTGCGATACGGATTCGAAATCGTATTCACCACCGCCGGCATCATCTGGCTGGATCCTTCCATCGCTCCCATCGCTATCCTTGCCGCCCTCGCCGCCGTAGCCATCCCCATTCTTTCCCAACCCATATTGATAGAGCGCGATCTCCGCCTCCGGACGCATTCCGGCGCGCTCAGCCATTTCTATCTCGATGCATTACTCGGCTTGGTTGCCATCCGCACCCACGGCGCGCAACCGGCTGTCCGGCGCGAACATGAAAGCCTGCTCGCCGAATGGGCCCGCGCCGGATTCAATCTGCAGCGCACCGTCATCTCGCTCGAAGCCGTGCAATTTCTGGCTGGCTTCGTTTTGGCGATTTGGCTCCTGGTCTCGCACCTCACACGCTCGGGCGAATCGGGCGGGGTCCTCTTGCTGGTTTATTGGGCGCTGAACCTGCCCGCCCTCGGCCAGGAAGTGGCAATCATCGCCTGGCAATATCCGTCCTATCGCAACGTGACACTCCGCTTGCTGGAACCGTTAGGCGCCCTCGACCATACAACCACTCATCCTGCGACAGCGCCAACAACCACCACCCCAGCCGCGATCACCTTCGAGAACGTCAGCGTAACCGCCGCAGGCCATCCCGTTCTTCAGGACATCAATCTCAGCATTCAACCCGGCGAACACATCGCCATTGTGGGTCCATCCGGCGCGGGCAAATCCAGCCTGGTTGGAACTTTGCTCGGATGGCATCGGCCATCCGCCGGCCGCATCCTATTAGACAACCAGGAACTGGACGAAGCCGCGATCGAAGCGCTGCGCCCTCACATCGCCTGGGTGGATCCAGCGGTCCAACTTTGGAACCGGCCGCTACTTGAAAATCTGGAATACGGGTTGCCCGCTCCAGCGCGGATATCCATCGACGAAGTAATCGACGCCGCCGACTTGCGCCATATCCTCGAGAGACTGCCGCAAGGCCTGGACACGCCACTCGGCGAAGGCGGCGGATTAGTATCAGGCGGAGAAGGGCAGCGTGTCAGGCTAGGCCGCGCCCTGCTGCGTCCCGACGTGCGCCTGGTGATTCTAGACGAGCCATTCCGCGGCCTCGACCTAGAACAACGCAAGATCCTGCTAGCCCGCGCCCGCCATTTCTGGAAAGGCGCCACCCTCGTCTCCATCTCGCACGACATCTCCGAAACCCTGACCTTCCCCCGCGTAGTAGTAATCGAAGAAGGCCGCATAGTCCAAGATGGCCCCCCGGCCGAGCTTGCGCAGCAAGCAGAATCCCGCTTCCACTCACTCCTCGAAGCCGAGCGCGCCATCCGCGAAGAACTATGGTCGCGCAGCGACTGGCGTCATCTGAAACTAGAGGAAGGCACCCTAACCGGCCAATGAACGAACACCTCTGGCCGGAGTCACGTCTCAACGAAGCCCTACAATCTCTAGCCATCGAAAGCGGCCTGTCCCCAGCAACGAGAAACGAGAAACGAGAAACCAGAAACGAAATCGAAGCGATAGCCAGACGTCTAGGCCTTGAAGCCCAACCCACCGAAACCCCCTATCCAGACCTGGAATCCCAGTTGACCAAAATGGGCCCCGCGATCATCGCCGTGGGCTCCAGGTTTTTGGTAATCCTAGACAAACTCACCGTTCTCACTCCCGCTGGAAAAAAGATCCGCGTTCCCGCATCCACAATCCGCAGTACACTCTGCTCGGAAATCGAAGCTCCGGCAATCGCGCAAATCGACGCTCTCCTAACTCGCGCCCAAATCCCACGGGCAAAACAAGCGCACGCGCGCACAGCTATCCTGCGCGAACAACTTTGCACTACAGTAATCCAGGGAATCTGGCTGCTCCGCCTGCCACCCGGCGCGAACTTCTGGCAGCAGCTTCGACAGGCCAAAGTGCCGCGGCGTCTCCTAGCCCTGGGCGCCGCTCACTCCATCCAATACATTCTCTGGATTCTCGCCTGGTGGGTCCTCGGCGCAAATGTTCTAAACTCCCGCACCGATCCAAGCTGGCTATGGCTCTGGGCGCTCCTGCTGCTCACGCTGGTTCCATTGCGCGTCCTCATCACCTGGTTGCAAGGAAGAATCGCCATCACAACCGGCGCGCGTCTTAAAGAACGGCTCTTCTTCGGAGCATTGCGCCTGGAGCCCGACAGTATTCGCCATCAAGGCGCCGGCCAGTTGCTCGGTCGAGTGATCGAAACCGAAGCGGTGGAATCGCTCGCATTGAGCGGCGGATTCCTGGGCTTGGTCGCCGTGATCGAGCTGGCAATCTCCGTTTTCGTTTTAGCCGCGGGCGCAGGCGGCGCACTGCAATCATTTCTCCTCATTGCCTGGCTAGCCGTCACCGCCGCTATCGCGTCACAATACTATCGCCGCAATCGTACCTGGACCGATGTTCGGCTCCACATGACGCACGATTTAGTGGAGAGCATGGTGGGCCACCGCACTCGGCTCGCCCAACTCCCTCCCGATCGCTGGCACGCTGGCGAAGACGAAGCACTCGCTGGTTATCTCAAAGCGTCCGAAGCCATGGACAACTCCACCGCCGCATTGCTCGCCATCGTCCCGCGCGGATGGTTAGTGATCGCGCTCGCCGGCTTAATCCCCGCTTTTGCCGGCAGCTCAAATTCCACAACAAAAATTGCGATCGCAGTCGGCGGAATGCTTTTGGCCTATCGAGCCTTCAAACGACTCGCGGCCGGAGCCTGGCAGATAGCCGGCGCAGCCGTTGCCTGGCAGCGGGTAGCCATTCTCTTTAACTCCGCCACTGGTTCCGCCCCACTCGTCACACCGAGCCGCGACCGTGAGGGAGTCGGTGCCTTGGTGGACGCCAGCGATCTAGTCTTCCGCTACAACGATCAAACATCTCCCGTCCTACGCGGCTGCACGTTTCAAATCTCGTCGGGCGATCGTGTTGTTCTCGAAGGAGCATCCGGAGGCGGAAAATCCACGCTTGTGTCCATCCTGTCCGGTCTCCGCGAGCCAAACTCCGGTCGTCTTTTGATGCACGGACTCGACCGTCAGACCCTCGGTGCCGAAGTGTGGCGGACCTTCATCGCTGCCGCCCCGCAGTTCCACGAAAATCACGTTCTCGCCGAAACCTTCGCGTTCAACCTTTTTATGGGGCGCCGCGGAATCATCGGCCCACGGGAGCTCGCCGAAGCCCAGGAAATCTGCGCCGAATTGGGTCTCGCGGAGTTGCTGGAGCGTATGCCCGCCGGCCTCTTGCAAATGGTCGGCGAAACCGGATGGCAGCTCTCGCACGGCGAACGCAGCCGACTATACATCGCTCGCGCGCTGCTACAAAATTCCGAGCTGGTAGTCCTCGACGAAAGTTTCGCGGCGCTGGATCCCGAAAATCTTCAGCGCG
>Ga0302324_100025296_pt1 | contig 11401 bp, 6 predicted proteins | sample Palsa_T0_1_FD_201949 | JGI IMG/M metagenome (GOLD analysis project Ga0302324, IMG submission 201949) | Peat permafrost microbial communities from Stordalen Mire near Abisko, Sweden - Palsa_T0_1 | ecosystem: Environmental > Terrestrial > Soil > Palsa > Peat permafrost | place: Sweden: Abisko... | reverse complement strand
GTTGAAAATTGCCTGGCGATAACTGGCGATTGCCTTATCGAGCAGGCCAAGACTCGAGTAAGTGACGCCCAGGTTGTTGTAGGCCTCAGAATAGAAGGGGTTGAGCGCGATGGCTTTTTGATAACAAACAACGGCATGCTCGGGTCTGCCCATTTTTTCGAGCGCGGTGCCGAGATTGTGGGCGGTTTCCGCAGAGGCAGGATTAATCCGCAGCTCTTGCGAATAGATGGCCGCCGCTTCGGGGAACTTTTCCTGCTTCATGAGCGCGTTGCCCAGCCGGAAGTGGGCAAATGGCAGAATTGGATCGAGACCGATGGCCTGGCGATAGTGAGCGATTGCTTCCTCCAATTCGCCATTGGTTTCCAACGCTATGCCCAGACCTACAAAATAGCCGGCCGAGGAAGCTTCCCTATTGACCGCTTGCGTGATGCGCGCGGTTGTCAAAGCAGGTCGCTCCTGTCTATGAGGAACGATCGAGGTGACGTTAACGAGTTCTGTTTGGCGTGGTTTCGACTGCTTCAGGCGCATTGGTCATCCGATTTCATATAGGGTTTCGCGAATCATTTGGCAGACGTAGTCCACGTGTTGCCGCCTAAGGCATACGCCACTGGGTAGGTTGATAGCTCCATCGCCCACCCGCTTGGCCATGGGCTGCGCTGCCTGCTGCACCGGCCAGATTAGGTACTGGCTAATGGCCGGGAATACGGGACGGGTATCCACGTTCCGCCGGTGAAGTTGGCTGCGCATTTCGTCGCGCGAGACCGGCGCGGTGTCATCGAGGAAAATGCTGCTCATCCAATAAATGCTTCGCGCCCAGGCCGCTTCACGATTCAGGTGGATGCCGCAGACTCCGTCGAGACCTTCGGCATACCAACGGAAGATGCGGCGTTTGGCCTCGATCAACTCACTCACACGTTCGAGTTGGGCCAGGCCTAGGGCGGCCTGGATGTTGGCCATTTTGTACTTGTAACCGGTCTTTTCAATCCAGAAGGTTCCTGGCCGCCTGCCTTGGTCCCAGATGGTGTGGGCCTTCTGATATAGGTCGTGGTTGTTGGTGACCAGCATGCCTCCTTCGCCGGTGACTAACAGCTTGGCGCCCTGAAAGCTGAAAGCGGCAAAATCGCCGAAGGTTCCGACTTTTTGCCCCCGGACCTCTGCGCCGATCGCGGGCGCCGCGTCTTCAATGACGCGCAGGTTATGGCGACGGGCGATGTCCATGATGCGGTCCATGGGAGCGGGGTGCCCGTAGAGATGGACCACAATCACCGCGCGGGTGCGGGGCGTGATCAAGGCCTCGAAGGAGGCCGGATCGAGGCACCAAGTATCGGCTTCAATGTCCGCGAATACCGGGGTTGCGCCCACATAGACGACGGCGTTCGCGGTTGCTACCCAAGTAAGGTCGGGAACGATGACTTCATCGCCTGGTCCGATATCCAACGCTAATAACGCAATATGGAGCGCGCCGGTGCAACAGGAGGTGGTCAAGGCATGAGCGGCGCCGAGGTAAGCGGCGAAGCCCTTTTCGAAGGCTTCGATATACCCGCTCCATTTCTGGTTCCAGCCTGATCGCACCGCGTCCAGGACGTACCATGCTTCCCTTCCGCCGATGGAGGGCCCGGCGGTGAGAATTGGTTCGATGACTGGCTGAGGGCTTGGACGATATTCCATGCGCAGGAAGCATTTGTCTGGGGGTGCTGCATCGCCTGCGGGCAAAGGAGCGTAAAGAATGGAGGGGCCGTCCACTTGTTTGCGCAAGGGAATGACTTCGCCATCGTGAAAGCCGAGCCTGCGGTAGAAGGAGATGGAGTGGGCGTTATCTTGGAAGACCCGCAAGAAGATGGAACGCGGTCCGATGACTTCTTCAGCCCACTTGAGGACTGTACGCATGGCCTCGCTCATGATGTCGGGGTGCTCTCCTTTGACACCGCGAACCACGTTATCGATTTCCATTTCGCAGTGCTCGTTCAGAGAGTTGGCATAACCGAGGTGGCCCACTGGCCTGCCGTGTTTTTCGAGCACGAGAAATAGGAGGCGATCGGGAACATCCAGAAGGCGGGAGCGCAGCCATGCGGTGGTTCCGGCATCCGTCACGGGAAATTGGGTGGGGAAGGCAAACATGTTCTCCCGCCGCCAGGCGGAGAAGGTGGAGATGAGCGGCGCGTCATCACTGTGCAACTCGCAGACCGGCATCAGGTATCCGCCGCTGTCAGGGAGTGAGAGGCTGGTGGCCTGCGCCTGGTCCAGAGTGCGGGCTTGCTTCAGGAAGCGGAAGTTGGATTCGATTGCGTTACGGTAAATCGCGATTTCACGAGGGTTTTGGGGGATGCCGTCCCGTTGGTCCCGTAGTCGCGGTTCGAATGTGGAATAGAGTCCCACTTTAGATCACAGTAGCTGCATCGGCTGTTCGGTTCGATCCGTGAGTCGCCGGCGTTCCTCCACTCCAGAGGTCGTACATGGCCTCGAATGCTTGTTCTAGCGCTCTCGCCAGCCCTTCGGCACAACAGAGTTCACTGTTTACCATGCGGGCACGTTGGGTTTTGCGCAGCTGCTTGCGCTTCTCCAGGTCTCGCGCCAGAGAGCAAACGATGGCAGCAAAGTCTTCTTCGTTTTGCGCGATCCATTCCGGGTGGCCGAGCGCGCGGAGGATGGAGGCGGCCATGGTTCCACCCATCCAGGTTCCCGCCAGGGTGACGATAGGCGCTCCCATCCACAGGGCGTCATAGCCAGTGGTGCCGCTGTTGAAAGGGATGGTGTCGAGCACGATGTCAAGGCGGTGGTAGAGCAGCATGTGCCGCTCATGACCAGGCACGTGCGGCACAAAGCGGCAGCGGGTTTCATCAATGCCGAAGCGGTGGAGGATCGAATGGATCCGTTGATGCGTCTCCTCATCGTGATGATGGGAGTCCTCGAGCAGAAGCTTTGCTTCGGGCAGGGCGTGAAGAGCCTTCGCCCATAGGCCGAGGGCCTCTTCCCTGATTTTTGCGTTGTTAGTGAGGCAGCCCAGCCATATTGTTCCATCTGGATCCGGGGCCCAGCCGTCTTCGGCAATGGAAGCATCGCCCTGGTAGCAATGCGCCAGACGGGGAAGGCGCCAAAGCTCTTCGGTGAAATGCGACTCGAGGACGGCGCCGACTCCGGTCCCGGTGATAAACCAGTCCATCTCAGTGAGACCTGTGGTGCTCCAGTAGCCAAGGTAACTACATTGCACCGGAGCGGCACGGTGGGCAATGATGTCCAGGCGATTGGCGTTGGTGTGGCCGGTGGTTTCTACCAGAACGTCGATCTGTTCGGCGCGAATGCGTTCGGCTGCTTGCGATGCGGTTGTTCCCCAGAGGGGGATGAAGCGGTCGCCGTTACGCTGCGCGAAGTCGCGAAAGCGCTGGGCCCGCGTGCCGGTGGTGAACAATGTGGGGAAGATGGTGAGCGCGAAACGGCTGCGATCGAGCACGTGCATGAAGGGCTCGAGAAACTGGGCTACTGGGTGCGGAAACCATTCCGCGGTCATGATGCCCAGCCGCAGCTTTCTGGCGCTGCGGGGATGGACGGGAAAGGCGCTAGCTCTTTGGCGGGCGGCCGCGCGCTCTTGGTCAGTGAGGAAATAGATCTCCCAGTTCTCGGCCGCTCTGCGCTCCTCGGCCGCTGTAACGCAACGGGTGAAGGCGTAGAAATAGAGCAGGTTGCTGTAGGCAGGGGGAAAAATGGGCCGGGCGGCCACGGCTTTCTGGAAGGTCTCAGCCGCTTGCTCCAGCTTTCCCTGTTCCCGGAAGACCATCGCCAGATTGTTATAGACACCGCCGTTGTTAGTGGTCAGCGAAGCTGCGAACTCGAAGCTGGCGGCTGCGTCGTTTAAGCGACCGAGCTGGCGATAGGCATTGCCTAGATTCAGGTGGGCGCTGGAGTGATTGGGTTGAAGCGCAATGGCTTGCTTACAAAGTTGGACTGATTCTTCGGAGTCACCGCGGGCGGTTAGCGGATTGGATAGATTGATGTAGGGATCGACAAAGTTGGGGTTGTAGAGAATCGCCTGGCGATAGCTTGCGATGGCTTCTTGCTGGCGGCCTAGATCGTTGTAGGTTAGACCCAGGTTGTTGAACGTTGCCCCCAGATTGTTGGGCCGCTCTGGATGAGATAGCTGAATCGAAATTGCTTTTTGGTAGGAGTTAATGGCTTGGTCCTGCCGGCCTAACTTGCGTAGTGCATTACCCAGATTTGTGAGGGCTGGGTAGGATTCGGGATTGACCAGGAGCTCTTGCGAATAACAAGTGACCGCTTCGCTGAACCTGCCTTGTTGCATCAATGCGTTGCCCTGCAGGAAGTGGGCGGTGGGAGCTAGGGCGGGTTGCGTGCCTTCGGCCCAACGGTCGTACATGGCCTCAAAGGCTTGTTCCAGGCATCTCGCCAGATTTTTCGCGTCACAGAGTTCGCTGGCCGCCATGCGCGCTCGTTGGTTTTTGCGGAGTTCTTTCCGCTTCTCTAAGTCTCTCGCCAGCGCGCAGACGATGGACACATATTCTTCTTCGTTGTTCGCTACCCATTCCGGGTGCCCCAGCGCGGTGACGATCGGACCCGCCTGGGTTCCACCGAGCCAGGTTCCGGCAATGGTGACCAGGGGCACTCCCATCCACAGGGTGTCGTAGGCTGTGGTGACGCTGTTGAAGGGAATGGTATCGAGGGCGATGTCGAGCCGGGGAAAAAGACTCATGTGCCGCTCGTGACTGCGGAATTCAGGATAGACCGTTGGGACTTGGGGGATGAAACGGAAGCGGCTTTCGTCTATTCCTAGACGGCGGAGTATCGCGCTTAGCCGTTGGTGAGTTTCTTCATCTTGAAGCTGGCGATCTTCAAATAAAAGCTTTGCTTCGGTTAGCGCATGAAGGACTTTGGCCCACAGGGCCAGGGTTTCCTCCCTAATCTTTGCGTTGTTGTTGAAGGAGCCTAACCATATGGTTCCCTCGGGATCAGGTGCCCAGTTGCGATGCTCTAGCGCAGGGTCTCCTTTATAACAAAAGGCGACACGCGGAAGCCGCCATAGTTTTTCCGCAAAGTGCGGGTCGATGAAAGAGCCGACTCCGTTGCCGGTGAGAAAGAAATCCATCTCAGTCAGACCTGTGGTGCTCCAATAGCCGATGTAGGAGCACTGCACGGGCGCGGCGCGGTGGGCGATGATCTCCAGACTGTTCTGATAGGTATGTCCTGTGGTTTCGAACAAAATGTCTATTTCACGGGATCGGATGAGTTCGGCGGCTGCCACGGCATGCATTCCACAAAGAGGGACCCAGGCATCGCCATGTTGATCCGCGAAATTCCGGAAACGCTCTGCGCGACTGTTCAGATAGGTAGGAAATATGGTGAGGTGGAAGCGGGTGCGATCCAGTTGTTCCAGGAGGGGCCCAAGAAAATCTTCGACTCCGGGGTAGCCCAATTCTGCAACTAGAATTCCTATTCGTAGTTTTCTTGCTGCTCGCGGGCGTACGGGAAAGGCACGCGCTCTCTGGCGTGCTGCGGCTCGTTCGGTATCGGTGAGTAGATGTTTCTCCCAACCCTCGGCCACCAGGCGTTCCTCTGCAGGCGAAACATAACGGGTGAAGGCGTAGAAATAGAGAAGATTGCTGTAGGCCGGGCGGTAAACCGGACGGGCAGCGATCGCTTTCTCGAAGCTCTGGGCCGCTTGCTGGAGCTTTCCCTGGTCTTTGTAGGTCTCGGCGAGATTGCTGTAGATGCCTCCGTTATTAGGGGTGAGTGAAATCGCTTGTTGGTAGCTGGCGACGGCTTCTTGGAATAGACCGAGGTGTTTGTAGGCGTTGCCAAGATGAAGGTGAGCGGCCGCGTGGTTGGGTTCGAGCTCGATCGCTCGCTTGCAAAGCAAGATGGCGTTCGGGTAGTCGAACATCCGCTCCAATGCGTTGCCTAGATTACTGTACGCGTCTGCGTAGTTCGGGTTATGAACTAGAGCATCGCGATAACTCGCGATGGCGTGCTCGAGGCGACCGAGATGGGCTAAGGTTACGCCCAGGTTGTTGTAGGCTTCCGCATAGGATGGATGGAGCGCGATGGCTTTTTGATAGCAGATGATGGCTTGGTCGTGCCTGCCTAGATTCTGCAGCGCCGTGCCTAGATTGTGGACGGTTTCAGGGGATTCGGGGCTGAGAGATAGTTCTTGTGAATAGGCGGCTGCGGCTTCGGTGAAGTTTTGTTGCTTCATGAGGGCGTTGCCCAGGCGGAAGCAGATGAATCTTACAGATGGATTTAGGGAAAGAGCTTGACGATAATGCGCGATTGCTTCGTCCAGACGGCCGGTTTTTTCTAACGTGACGCCTAGATTTAGTGGGTTGCCGGCCACGTGGTGCTCCTTTTTCTGTCTTTCCCTCAGCCGCAATTGTGGTGCGAGAATCCCTCCCACATCTCGCAAAAAAAACGCGAGATATGGGGCACCCCCTATTTCTTCACCACAGACTTCAGTGTGCTGGGACGGTGGCAACTTCGGTTAGGGTTTCGACCATGTAGTCCAACATCGGTGCGGTCAGGCCGGGATAGACCCCGATCCAGAAAACATTGTTGGCGACAAAGTCGGAGTTGGGTAGGTTGCCGATCACTCGCTTTTCGATGTCTTGATAGGCGGGCTGCCGTAAGAGATTTCCTCCGAATAGGACTCTGGTGCCGATCTTGCGTTGATCTAGAAAGCGGATGACTTCGTCGGATTTCAGGCCTGATTCTGGACGCACCGCTAGGGGATAGCCAAACCAGCTTGGCTCCGATCCCGGGGTGGCTTGCGGCAGGAGAAACAGTTCCGATAGCGGTTGCAGGCGCTCGGACAGATACTGGAAATTCTGTCTGCGGGCCTCGATGAACTGGTGGAGCTTATCTAGCTGCGACACGCCCACGGCTGCCTGCATGTCGGTGATTTTCAGGTTGTAGCCGATGTGCGAGTAGGTGTACTTGTGATCATATCCGTGGGGCAAGGAGCCCAGCTGCCAGTCGAAGCGCTTGCCACAGGTGTTGTCTTTGCCCGGTGCACACCAGCAGTCGCGGCCCCAGTCGCGAAAGGACTCAACCAGCTTGGTCAGTTGCGGTTGGTTGGTCGCGACACATCCGCCCTCGCCCATGGTGATGTGATGGGCGGGGTAAAAGCTGAAGGTCGCCAGGTCGCCGAACGTCCCGACGCTTCGTCCACCAAAGCTCGCCCCCAGGGCGTCACAGCAGTCTTCGATCAGCCATAGGTTATGCTTGCGTGCGAAGGCAGAAACCGCGGCCGCATTGAACGGGTTGCCCAGGGTGTGGGCGAAGATCATGGCCCTCGTGCGAGGGCTTAATGCCTGCACCAGTTGCCCGACATCGACGTTGTAGGTCGGCAACTCCACATCGACAAATACCGGCACCAGGCGATTCTGCAGAATCGGATTTACCGTGGTGGGAAAGCCCGCGGCTACTGTGATTACTTCGTCTCCGGGTTTGAGCCTCCGATCGCCTAGAGCGGGAGAGGTGAGCGCGGACACCGCCACCAGGTTGGCGGAGGAACCGGAGTTGACGAGCCGCGCATCACGCACGCCGAGAAATTTTGCCAGCTTGCGCTCGAAGAGCTCGGCAAATCGGCCTGAGGTCAACCAGAAGTCCAAGCCGGATTCGATGACGGCGAACAGATCGCGATCGTCAAAGACTTTGCCTGAGACCGGAACCGGCGACTCGCCGGGCCGGAATGGCCTGACGGGGAAAGATAGCTCGTAGTACTCCCGAGCAAGTTGCTGCATCGCAGCTCGTATCTCAGCTTGCCGGTTCATACGTTAGCCCGCACCTTGGCCTCGTAGTTCGCGATTTGCGCGCGGGTGAACTCACCCATCTCCCCGGCTTGCATGTTGGCCTGATACCAGCCGACGGTCATCGCCAGGGCATCTGTCAGCCGCAGTTCCGGACGCCAACCCAGGCGCCCGGTCGCCTTGGACGAATCGAGGGTGAGATGATTGGCTTCGTGGGGCTGTACCCCTTGTTCGTACTCCCAGCGTGCGCCGGGACCCCACAGTTTGGCCATTTCACGAACTACCCACTCCACCGGCTGAGCGTCGGATTGGTCCGGACCGAAGTTCCAGGCTTCGCCGGTGGCCACAGTCTGTTCGAACATGGACTCCGCCAACGTTAGATAGCCGCGCAGCGGTTCCAGAACATGCTGCCAGGGGCGGATGGCGCGCGGACTGCGAAGACGCACCGGATGATCCTTCATCCAGGCGCGAATGGTGTCCGGTACGATTCTGCTTGCCTCCCAGTCGCCCCCACCGATCACATTGCCGGCACGCACCGTGGCGATGCCTACTCCATGCTTGGGGTTAAAGAAGGAATCGCGATAGGCAGCCACGACCAGCTCGGCACAGGCTTTGCTGTTGCTGTAGGGGTCGTATCCGCCCAGCGGATCGGTCTCCCGGTAGGGCCACTCCCACTCATGGTTGAGATAGCACTTGTCGCTGGTAATGACGATCACCACGCGTACGCTGTCAGTGTGGCGCGCGGCCTCAAGCAGGTTGACGGTACCCATTACATTGGTGGAATAGGTGAGCAGCGGATCCTCGTAGGATTTGCGCACCGAGGGCTGGGCCGCGAGGTGGAACACAATTTCGGGACGGAAGTCCGCAAAGGTTTGCTGCAGCAGGCCGGCATCGCGGGTATCTCCCAACACCGATCGCATGCCCTCCGCCACCCGGGCATCTTCAAACATGTTCACCTTGGTGGGGGGCTGGAGTGCATAGCCGCACAGGTCCGCTCCCAAGTTTTGCAGCCACAAAGACAGCCAGCTGCCTTTAAAGCCGGTGTGCCCGGTCAGCAATACGCGTCGACGATTCCAATTCATTGGCACACCTGCCGGCGCTCGAGAAGAGCTTGTTCGGCGCTGCGCGCAATGGCGTCGGCACTCAAGCCGTGCATGGCTCGCAACTGCTCCTGGGTTCCCGCCACCTTGATCGGCGATCTTCCCAGCCGCAGGGGCACAAAAGTGACTGCTTGTCCTGAACGCGCGATGCATTCGCCCACGGTGCTGCCCAGTCCTCCAGGGCCGTGCTCCTCGATGGTCAGGATCACGGAAGTGTCCGCGACCGCGCCGCGGATGGCGTCTTCATCGAGCGGCACCGCGAACGGCATACTCAGCACGCGCACCGAATAACCCGCACGGTTTAGCTTATCGGCTGCGGTGAGTGTGTTAGCGAGCATACCGCCGATCGAAATCAGGGCCAGGTCGCTGCCCTCGCGTAACAGGATTGCTTTGCCGTAGGTCACGGCAAGGTCGCTTGTGTGCAAGATTGGCTCACCTGCTTTGCCCAAGCGGAGATAAGCCGGGCCGGGCTGGACAGCAATCATGCGGGTCACGGCCCTCGCTTCGACCGGGTCTGCCGGGGCAATCACGGTGATGTTTGGCAGCGCTGACATTACGGCGATATCCTCCACCGCATGGTGGGTGTAACCATGGCTGCCGTAGGCCAGTCCGCCGCCTACGGCCACGATCTTCACATTCAAATTGTGGTAACAGACATCGTTGCGAATCTGCTCCAGGCAACGCAACGAGGGAAAGTTGGCGATCGAATAGGTGAATACGGTCTTGCCCGTCAGGGCCAAGCCGGCTGCGATTCCAGTCATGTTCTGTTCCGCGACGCCTGCGTTCAAGTAGCGCGCGGGAAAGCGGTCGGCGAAAGCCTCCAGCACGGAGTATCCGATGTCGCCGCAGACCAGCCAGATGCGCTCATCCTTAGCCGCCAAGTGAACCAGTTCCTCAATGAAGGCCGTTCTCACCCAACTCCTCGAGCGCGATGGCTAGCTGTTCTTGCGTCGGACTGCGGTAGTGCCAGGCAAGGTCATCTTCCATGAAGCTCACGCCCTTGCCCTTGCGTGTATGAGCAATCACTACTCCGGGTTTGCCACCAGAAAACGGAAGGTTACCGAACGTATCGGCTAATTGCGCCATGGCGTGACCATCCACTTCGCGCACTGCCCAGCGAAAGGCGCGAAACTTATCGGCGAGGGGGTCGAGGTCGAGCACCTCCTGCACTCGGCCGAAACTTTGTATTTTGTTGTAGTCGACGATCAGCAGCAGGTTGTCCAATTTGTGATGGGCGGCGAATAGGATGGCCTCCCAGTTCGAGCCTTCGTCCAGTTCCCCATCGCTTACCAGTACCACGATGCGCGCCGGCGACCAATCCCGCTTGGCCGCCAACGCCATGCCACAGCCCACCGGCAGGCCATGCCCCAGAGAGCCTGACGACAGCTCGACCCCGGGCACTCCGCTGGTGACGTGGCCGGTGAGGCGCGAATTGAATGCGCAGTAGGTAGCCAGTTCCTCAACCGGAAAGAAGCCGCGCTCCGCGAGGGCGGCGTATAAGATGGCGGCGGCGTGTCCTTTGCTCAAGATGAATCGATCGTGATCGATGCGCAGAGTGTCCCAGTAGAGACAGGCGAGGATATCCGCTATGGAGAGGCAGCTGCCTAAATGCGCGCCGCGCGCATGATAGATCATGCGCACGGCGTGGGCGCGGAGAGTTCGCGCGATCGCTTCCAATTCAGCGACCTGCATGGGCGCCCTCTTCCCGATACCAGGCAATGGTCCGGCGAAGACCTTCGTCCAAGGGAACCTCGGGCTCCCAGCCCGTGGCCGAGCGCAGCCTCGCGATGTCAGGCTCCAGATGCATCACTTGGTCCTCACGGTAGGCATCGTCGCCGAACCCCAAAGGAAGAGCGGGATCGACCAGCGTTCTAATATGCTCCACCAGTTTTCGAATCACTATGATCTCGCCCGAAGCGAGGTTCAGACTGCCCGTCGCCCCGGTGGCCGCGATGCGCACCAGCGCCTTGGCAGCGTCTTCCACATAGAGGTAATCCCATCTCTGCTCTCCCATGGTGAGAGCGGGCTTCTTACGGGCGAGTAAGGTGAGGATAGCGGACGGGATAAGATGCTTAGGATCATCGCCCGGACCATACACTGCCGCGAGGCGAACCCAGGTATGGCGCATATCTGCCATCTGGGACATCTTCGCCGTCAACATGGCGCTGGCCAGTTTGGCGACTCCGTAGGCGGTTGCCGGCCGAAGAGGCAAGTCTTCCTGCAATATCTCCTGGCGCGGGCCATACTCTGCCTGAGACCCGAGACCGATCCAATGTTTGCATCCTATGTCACGGGCTATCTCCCATAAGCGGATGCATCCCACCACGTTGGTCGAGATCTGCGCGGTGTCATTGCGGCAATCGGCGCCGACGCCGAACCATGCCAGGTGGAAAAAGACGTCGACGGTGTTGGCCGCCAGTTGTCTGCCCAGGATAGTTGGATCTTCCAGGGTGCCGTGAACAATGCGAACGCTATGCAACCAATCTCTCACTCTTCGCGCTTGCGGTTTGCCGCGCATGAGGACAATGACAGAATGGCCCTCGCGCAGCA
>Ga0302324_100025295_pt1 | contig 11401 bp, 10 predicted proteins | sample Palsa_T0_1_FD_201949 | JGI IMG/M metagenome (GOLD analysis project Ga0302324, IMG submission 201949) | Peat permafrost microbial communities from Stordalen Mire near Abisko, Sweden - Palsa_T0_1 | ecosystem: Environmental > Terrestrial > Soil > Palsa > Peat permafrost | place: Sweden: Abisko... | reverse complement strand
CCTACTTTCAGCGGCCGCTGGAGTTTGGCGCCGATATTGTGATGCATTCGACCACCAAGTTTCTCAATGGCCACAGCGATGGCCTGGGCGGTGTGCTGGTGGGCACCACGCCCGCGCACAAAGAGGCTTACCAGTTTGTGCAGAAATGCACCGGGGGCATCCTCTCACCCTTTGAGTGTTTTCTGGTTCTGCGCGGGGTCAAGACGCTGGCCGTGCGCATGAAGCAGCATGAAGTAAATGGCTATGCGGTGGCCAACTATCTTGCCGGTCATGCGAAAATCCCGAAGGTTCTGTACCCAGGGCTGCCCCAGCATCCCCAGCACGCGCTTGCCCGGCGGCAGATGTCGGGGTACGGTTCCCTCATCACCTTTGAGACCGGTTCTTTAGAGAATGCCAATGCCATGCTGCGCCGGCTGAAGATCTGCGTCGTTGGCGAATCTCTGGGCGGGGTGGAGACGCTGGTTTCCCATCCCGCCACGATGACGCATGCGGCGCTCGGCGAAGCGGGCCGGGCGAAGATCGGCCTGACCGACGGAATGCTGCGCATCTCGGTGGGCATCGAAGACGCTGAGGATCTGCTGGAGGATTTGGACCAGGCGCTCAGTGTGCTCTGAGCTGGTAGAATAAAGGGTTTACTCGACTGACAGTACTCGTTTCGAGCAGACCACGGAGCCCACTTATGAGTACCCACGCAGCCGATGCCATTCTTTCACAAGCTCATCCTTTTGCCCTCACCGAAGAGCAGGAGCAGTTGCGCAAGGAGATTCGCGATTTTGCCGCTCGCGAAATCGCTCCCAATGTCATGCGCTGGGATGAGGCCAGCGAGTTCCCCCTGGAGGTAGTACAGAAGCTGGGTGAGATGGGATTGATGGGTGTCATCTTTCCCGTGGAGCTGGGCGGAGCCGGCCTGGGTTATGTAGACTACGCGCTTGCCGTGGAAGAGCTATCGGCGGTTGATGGTTCGATCGGCATCATCGTGGCCTCGCACAACTCGCTCTGTACTAACCATATTTTTGTCGCCGGGAACGAAGAGCAAAAGCGCAAGTATATTCCGTTGCTGGCATCGGGCAAATGGCTTGGGGCCTGGGGGCTGACCGAGCCTGGTTCCGGCTCCGACGCCGGAAGCGCCCGAACGAGCGCTGTGCGCAAGGGCGACCGCTGGGTGCTGAACGGGAACAAGACCTTCATTACCAACGGCCATTACGCCGATGTTTCTGTGATCATCGCGGTTACGGATAAGGGCAAAGGCACGCGCGGTCTTTCGGCCTTTGTGGTGGAGAAGGGAACGCCGGGTTTCCGTCCGGGCAAGAAGGAGAACAAGCTCGGCCTCCGTGCCAGCGATACCTCTGAGCTTATCTTTGAGGACTGCGAAATCCCGCTCGAGAACCTGCTGGGCAAGGAGGGCGATGGATTCATCGACTCCATGCGTATTCTCGACGGTGGCCGCATCTCCATTGCGGCTCTGTCGCTCGGGATTGGGCGCGGGGCCTTTGACGCTGCGCGTCGCTATGTGCAGCAGCGTCATCAATTCGGGAAGGCGATCTCGGAGTTTCAGGGAATTCAATGGAAGCTTGCCGACATGGCCACGCAACTCGATGCCGCGCGGCTGCTCACGCAGCGCGCCGCGGTGATGAAGGATGCAGGGCAGAAGACTACGCTCGAATCCTCCATGGCCAAGTTGATGGCCAGTGAAGTAGCGGTCAGGGTATGCGATGAGGCTGTGCAATTGCACGGCGGTTATGGCTTCATCAAGGATTACCCGGTGGAGAAGTTCTACCGCGACGTCAAGCTCTGCACCATCGGCGAAGGCACCAGCGAAATTCAGCGATTGATCATCGCCCGGGAGATTTTGAACAAGTAAATTTGCTGCTGGGCGACGTGAACTGCAGATTCCTCGGCTTCGCTCGGAATGACAAAGGGGAGGACGGCGCTCTCCTTGAATTTGGTGGTCCCACCAACTATCTGCATCAGACGTACATGAAATCTCCCCTCTGCATTTGCGTATGATCGGGGGATGGAGTCCGTGGCGGAGCTAATTAGGCGCATGCGCCAGGGAGAGGTACGCGCACTGGCACGGGCAGTTTCTTTAGTCGAAAACGATGCCCCCTCCGCACGGCAAATCCTTTCCTGCTGTTTTCCTTATACCGGCTCCGCGATCCGCATTGGCGTGACCGGCTCCCCAGGCGTGGGGAAAAGCACGCTGGTGGATGGCCTGGCCCGCCGCTATCGCGCGCAACAGGCGACCGTGGGAGTGGTTGCGGTCGATCCCACCAGCCCCTACAGCGGCGGAGCTATCCTGGGAGATCGCATCCGCATGCGCGAGCACCACTCCGACTCCGGCTTCTACATGCGCAGCATGGCGACCCGTGGCTCACTGGGCGGCCTGGCGCGCGCTTCCGCCGATGTCGCTGCCGTAATCGATGCCAGTGGCAAGGATCGAATCCTGCTGGAAACAGTGGGCGTCGGCCAGGATGAAATCGACATCGTGCGCCTGGCCGACATCACCGTCGTTGTGCTGGTGCCGGGCATGGGCGACGATGTGCAGAGCATCAAAGCAGGCATTATGGAGATTGCGGATATTTTCGTGGTCAACAAAAGCGATCGCGAAGGCGCCGACCGGGTGGAAAAAGAAGTACGCTCCATGCAGTCGCTGGCGGCGCATCACGGAGATTGGATTCCACCGATCGTGCGTACCATCGCCAGCACCGGCGCCGGCATCGAAGAGCTAGAGCAGGCGCTGGAGCACTTCTGGTCATGGCTGGCCCAGGAGGGAAGACTGACCACCCGGCGGGAAGCGCACTGGCGGGCGCGTGTAATGGAAATGGTGAGCCGCGAACTGCTGCGCGAAATGCGCGGACATGGCCTGAGCGACCACTCACTGGCAGAGATCAGCCGCCAGGTCGTACGAAGACAGCAGGATCCATACCAGCTTGTACCGCAGTTGGTAGAACAGTTATTGCGGCGAGGAGAAAACGATGGCAAGAATTGACCACCTGGGCATTGCGGTGAACAGTATCGCGGAAGCCCGGCGCTTGTACGAGGCCCTGGGCCTCACCGTGCTCGAGGACCCAGAAGAGGACGAAGGCGTGCGCAGCGTGATGATCCCGCTGGGAGAAAGCCGCCTCCGGCTCCTCGAATCGCTGGACAAAGACACAGCCCTTGCCAAATTCCTGGAACAACACGGCGAAGGCCTGAACCACATGGCGCTTCACGTGGACGACATCTCGGCCGCCTTCGAAGATCTGAAGCAGGCGGGCATCCAGCTCATCTCCGATGAAATTGAGATCGGCGCCGGCGGCCGGCTGCATTTCCTGGTGCATCCCTCCGCCGCCAACGGTGTGCTGCTGGAAATCTGCCAGGATCCGATCGCCGCGGTTTGAAGATGCTCCTGGCCCTGAATACCTGCGGAAGCACTGCCAGCATCGCCCTCGGCGTGGCTGACACCCACGACGTCAAGATTCTCGCCACCGCCGAGCTCGCGGTGCGCACCTACTCTGCGCGTCTCATTCCCGAGATCGCCGCCCTGCTCGAAAGCCAACAGGCGATATTGCGCGATGTCGAGGCAATCGTGGTGGTCAATGGGCCAGGCAGCTTCACCGGCATCCGCGTAGGCCTGAGCACCGCCAAAGGACTAGCGGAAGGCGCCGGCATTCCCCTGATTGCGGTCTCCCGCTTGGCGCTGCTGGCCAATGCCAGCCTCCTGCCCCACGTGCTGGCCGCGGTGGACGCAGGCCGCGGTGAGTACTACGTCGGCGAATACCGTAACGGCGAGAACCTGGGGGAAGTGCTCCTGAGCGGAAAGGAGACCGTGGCCGTAGCCACGCAGCCCGGCGCCGGGGTGCTGGTTTGCGATGAGAGCCGTGCCGACGATGTTTCCCCGGCAACCAGTGCCTGCTCCGCGCTCGCCATTTGTGGGCCGGTCTATGTGCAACCTCCCGATGCGGCCGAGGCACTTCGTTTTGCCGTGAAGCGTTTTCGCGCGGGCCAATTCGACGATCCGGAGGCCTTGAACGCAAACTATCTCCGCCGGTCGGATGCCGAGGTTCTGCGTCTCGCCCGGGCCGCCGCAAAGTGAGCTTCACCCTCCGCGCCATGGCGGCAGAAGACATCGATCCGTTGCTCATGCTGGCCGGTGACTCGGTCGATGCCCCGCAATGGACTCGCCGCGACTACCAACAGATACTGCTGGCTACGCCTTCGGGCCTGTTGCGCCGCTACGGGCTGGTTGCGCTCAGCGGCGACCGCCTGACCGGATTTGCCGTAGCCAGCTGGTTGCGGCATGAACCGGCAGCCGAGGTGGAAGGGTTGGTGGTGGAGCGCGACCACCGCCGTCAGGGCATCGGCGCTGCCTTGATCGGTGCTTGCATGGCCTGGGCAGCCGGCGCCGGAGCGTCCGCCATCCGGCTGGAGGTGCGCGCGTCCAACCTGGCCGCCCTGGCCCTCTATCGCCGCCTGGGCTTCTCCACCGCCGGAGTTCGCCGCGCCTATTACTCTGCTCCTGTGGAGGACGCGCTGCTACTGCAGGCTCCCCTGGTTTCCCAGAGCCCTCTATAATTCTCCAAGGGTTTGGTCTCATAAATGGTACGTGACGGATACTTCTACGGTTTTGGGTTTATTGCGGCGGCCGTTCTGGTATTCCTGGTAACCGGGAATTGGATTTGGGCCGTCGTACCAGTTCTCCTGGCCTGCTTTTTCTTCTGGTTCTTTCGCGATCCGAAGCGGCCGGTGCCCATTGAGGCAGGCCTGGTGGTTTCGCCGGCAGATGGCAAGATCACCGAGATCACGCGAGTGCAAACGCCGGAAGGCGAGCGTATCCGCCTGAGCATCTTCCTCAGCGTCTTCGATGTGCACGTCAACCGCTCGCCCATTGCCGGCACGGTGCGCGAGGTGCGATACCAGAAAGGCCAGTATCTGAATGCCCTCAATCCCCAGTCAGCGGATAAAAACGAGCAGAATCTCGTGACTGTGCAGGGCGACGAGTTCGATGTTAGCTTTAAGCAGATCGCCGGGCTGCTGGCGCGGCGCATTGTCTTCCGCTTCGCAGTGGGCGATTTTGTCGAACGCGGCCAGCGTGTCGGCCTGATCAAATTCGGGTCCCGCGTCGATGTCCTGTTGCCGGGCCATGCTCACGTCCGCGTGGTTCTCGGAGCCCGTGTCAAAGGGGGCGCCTCCATCCTGGCCGATATCCAACCAACCGAGAATGACCCATCGCTAGACGTCCTGGCGGAGAGTTTCGCTTGAACGCCAAAGCCTGGCGGGCACCGGACCGCAAGCGAAAGGGCCGGTTGCGCCGTGGCATGTATATCGTGCCGTCGCTCTTTACCTCGGGCAACATAGCCGCCGGCTACTTCGCGATCACGCAAAGCCTGCAAGGCTCGGTGCAGGAACCGCGCCACTTCAACTACGCCGCCCTGGCCATCGGCTTCGCCATCCCCTTTGACGCTCTCGACGGCCGCATTGCGCGCATGACCAAGACCACCAGCGACTTTGGCAAGGAACTCGATTCGCTGGCAGACATTATCACCTTTGGCGTCGCTCCCAGCATCCTGGCCTTCACTTGGGGATTCCATATGCTGCCCACGACGATGGATCCCGGTCTGCGCCAGACCATCGTGCAATGGGGCGCCTTTGTCTGCTTTCTCTTTCTGCTCTGCGGCGCGGGCCGCCTGGCGCGCTTCAACATCAGCATCAACCCATTGCCCACAAATCCCGGACGGCCCGGCCGCAAATACTTCGTAGGCATGCCCATCCCCGCGGCTGCAGGCGTGATTGCCGCCGTGGTCCATTTCTTTTCCGGAACACCAGTCCCCAACTACCGCGTGGCCATCATGTGGATGCTACTGGTCTTCCTGGTCGGCCTGCTCATGGTCAGTACCTGGCGCTTCTGGAGCGGAAAGGAAATCAACCTGCGCAACCGGCACCCCTTTCAAACCATCGTGGTGATGGGCCTGGTGGTCTACGCGACCGTCGTTTTCTCCCAGATCGTGCTTGTCCTGCTGGCGTTCTCCTATATGTTTTCCGGCATTTTTGCGCGTGCGGCGTACTCCTGGCAGCGCAGCCGGAAGGCCATACTGCGGCCGCCGATGAGCCCCGACGCAGCGGTTCTCGGCGAAGCAGAAAACCCTGGCAGGCAACTCAATCGATGACCAACAGCTACCGTATTGCGATTGTCGGAGCCGCCTCTATTCGTGGCAAACAGCTCAACGAGGCACTCTCCGAATCCAGCTTTGCCGCCTCGGAGTTCCTGCTGATGGACGATCAACAGGCTTTGGGCCAGCTGGAAGCGGTGGGCGACGAGATCACCTTTATCCAGCCCATCGCGGCCGACTCCTTCGAGCGTATCGATTTCACCTTTTTCTCCAGTACCGCGGAGTTGACCCGGCGGCATTGGCAAGCCGCGCTGCGGGCGGGTTCGAGCATCGTCGATCTTTCCGGGGGGTTGGAGGGTGAAGCCGGCGTGCTTGTGTGCGCCCCCTGGATTCAGGAGGCGATAGGCGAAGCGGCGGCGGGCAATGCGCCCAATCTGCATACCCCGGCCCTGGTTTCCGCTCATCCCGCGGCCCTGGTGCTCGCCCTGCTGGTGGAGCGGTTGCAGCGTGTCGGAGCTATTCGCCAGGTCTCCGCCACGGTGCTGGAGCCGGCTTCAGAGTATGGCCGGGCTGCGCTCGACGAGTTGCACCAGCAGACGGTAACCCTGCTTTCCTTTCAAAGTATTCCCACCGGCTTGTACGACGCCCAAGTGGCCTTCAATACAGTGGCTGCGTTTGGGGAATCCGCCAAGGTCAACCTGGCGGATAGCGAAGCCCGCATCCGCCGCCATTACGCGCTGCTTTCCGCAGGGCGGCTGCCTCAGCTTTCGCTGCAACTGATTCATGTGCCGGTCTTCCATGGTCACACTTTTTCGATCGCCGTGGAGTACGACCGGCCGGTGGCCCTCGACCTGGTCGAGGGGATCCTTTCCGCGCTCCATTTGGAGGTAATCCTGGGGGACGTGGACGCCCCCGCCAACCTCAACTCCATTGGCGACCACGGGGTCGCGGTTCGCGTCCGCTTCGATGACGAAAGCGCAGCGCTATCGCGACGGGTATGGCTGTGGGCTTCCGCTGATAACCTTGAACTCTCCGCGTTGAATGCCATCGAGTGCGCGCAGGAGCTGCGCAGATTGCGGCCCCAGGGTAAGGTTCAGTAGCGGACTCATGGGATATGCATGAAGACTTGCGGGAGATATAAACCAGGCGTGCCGGCCGCGATTCTCTTGCTGCCCTGCTTCGCGCTTGGGCAAAGTGCGCCCCCACCGGTGATCGACGAGACAGTTCCACCCGCGTCCGACAACTATCTCCCCGGCCCGGACTCCCAGCCCCATCCCTCGGTTGCGGCAGGAAAAACGTTCAGCTTCCAGATGGCGGACTCCAACATTTTTCCCGGCGCCACGCGCACCATCACGGTGTATGTGCCCGCTGGGTATCGAGGCGACAAGCCGGCGTGCGTCTATGTCGGCCTGGACGGCCTCGGCTTCAACGCGGCCACCGTCTTCGACAACCTCATCGCCCAGCACGCCATGCCCGTCACCATCGGCATTGGCGTTTCTCCGGGATCGGTTCCTTCGGCCAACGCGCCGGAGAACCCGCGCTACGATCGCAGTTTTGAATTCGACAGCCTCAGTAACCGGCTCGCCCGTTTCGTCATCGAGGTAGTCATTCCCCAGGTGGAGCGACACAAAACACCCGATGGGCAGACGATCATCCTTTCCAGCAACCCCGACGACCGGGCTATCGGCGGGGGAAGCACCGGGGCCATTGCCGCTTTCACCGTTGCCTGGGAGCGTCCGGATGCCTTTCGCCGTGTCTTCAGCGCCATCGGCACGTATGTGGGCATGCGCGGCGGAGAGCAGTACTACGTGTTGGTGCGCAAGACCGAGCCGAAACCGCTGCGCATCTTTATGCAGGACGGCGTGCATGACGAATGGCCCGGCGGCCCGGAGATGGGCGATTGGTGGATGTCGAACCTGACCATGAACCGCGCGTTGGAATTTGCCGGCTACGATGTCCGGCACGTCTGGGGCGCAGGAACCCATAACGGCAACCAGGCTTCCTCCGTCTTTCCCGATGCGATGCGCTGGCTATGGCGCGATTGGCCCGCGCCCATCCACGCGCAGGAACCTGGAAACCCGGTATTCAAGTCGATCCTGCAGCCCGGCGAATACTGGCAGGCAGCGGCGCAAGGCTGCGTGGTGACCACGCTCGCGGCGGATCCCCAAGGGCAGGTCTTCTATTCGGCTAGCGGAGGCCGAGGTCCTGAGCCATTGCCGGCTGGCAGGGAGCCATTCCATTGCGGCGGCCCGCTGAACGAAGTACCGGGCTTTGCCTTTGCCGCCGATGGCCGCCTTTATCAGGCCCGGGCCGAGGGCGGTATCAAAGTCACCGCGAACGGCCGGCAGGCTGCATCGCTCGGCCAGGGCCTGAACATTCATAATCTGACGGTACGCAATAACGGCGATATTTATGCGGTTACCTCAACGAGAAATTCTCACAACGAACTCTGGCTTATCCGGGCCAACGCTGAGAAGATTCGGCTTGATCAGGATCTGAAGGGAGCATCGGGAGTAGCTCTTTCGCCGGATGGCCTGTGGCTTTTTGTCACCCAAAGCGAGTCGCGGGCAGGTTTGAGTTACCGTGTCCATCCAGACGGAACGCTGGATGCCCGCGAAGAATTCTACGACTTTTATGTTCCCGGCTGGGCGGACGACAGTGGCGCAGGGCAAATCGCGATGGACCACGATGGGCGAGCCTATGTGGCCACGCGCGTGGGGGTCCAGGTGTTCGATCGTAACGGCCGGGTTGCGGCGATTCTTCCGCTGCCCGGCAACTGGGCGGCGGATAGCGTCTGTTTCGGAGGTCATGACTTCGATACGCTCTATGTTGCGAGTGGAGGCCAAGTGTATCGGAGGAAGCTACATATAGCGGGAGCGCCGCCCTGGGCCACCCCTGCCAAACTTCCACCATGGGGCGCAGGATAGAGATGGATGAGTGGAGTCAATGGATAGCCGCCTAGTGGTTGGTATTGCCACCCGTGGCCGCCCCGCAATACTGGCCGAGACGCTTGCCTTTTTGGCAAACCAGGAAAGGCAGCCGGACAAGATCGTGGTGGCTTATGCGGAGCTGGCGGATATCGCAGATGCGATGGAGCGGTTCCCGCATGTCACATTTATCCGGGCGGAGTTGGGGCTGACGCGGCAGCGCAATGCGATCCTTAGCATTGCGGTTGACAGCGACATCCTGCTGTTTATCGATGATGATTTTTATCTCGATTCTCGCTATCTGCAGGTCACCGAGCGCTTCTTACTGGAAAATCCCGATGTGGTCGCTTCTACCGGCAGGGTGTTGGCCGACGATGTGAAGGGACCGGGTCTCACTGTGGCGCAAGCCAAGTTGATTGTCGCCGCCGGCAGCCTCGCCCAGGATGAGCAGAGGATCACGCCAGCCTTCTTTGCGTACGGCTGCAATATGTGCCTGCGTATGGCTCCGATCCGCGAGCATAGCCTTCGCTTCGACGAGACGCTTCCGCTCTATGGATGGTACGAGGATTGGGATTTCTCCCGGCAGTTGGCGGCCTTTGGCTCGATCGTTCACATTTCGAATGCGTGCGGCGTTCACCTTAGCGTCAAGACCGGCCGCATCACCGGAGTGCGTATGGGTTACGCGCAGGTGGCCAATCCCATCTACCTGGCGCGAAAAGGAACCTTTCCCTGGTCCCTTGTATTCAAGTTCATTGTTGGGCCATGCCTGAAGAACCTGGTGCGCAGTTTAGCGCCGGAATCACACGTGGATCGGCCGGGAAGATTTCTTGGAAACCTGGTGGCCTTCCGCGACCTACTCTCCGGCGCCCTCAGCCCAGAGCAGATCGTGAACCTTTAGAAGTTTAGTGCCGCGCCCACGGCGCTCATCTCATCTTCGGGATTGACTCCCAGCCCTTCCGGGCAACTATCTCACTGGCATCTGCAATCAACCTGTTCAAGGCGAACTCTTCGCGATTTCTGCATGAGCGTGGCCTCACATTTCAGTGGCAGAACGGGTACGGCGCGTTTAGCGTGAGTTTTTCGCAACTCGACAGTGTCACCAATTACATTCGCAATCAGAGCGAGCACCACAAGAAGATGACATTCGAGGAGGAGTTCCTGGCGCTATTGAAAGAGGCCGGTGTATCGTACGATCCCAAATAGGTGTTGGGATGAGGTTTGGTACGCGGTCCCGGAGCTACTTCCCCTGCTGCTTCATCCACTCCGCATGTTGCAGCAAGATGTATTGATCCGTCATGCCGGCGATATAGTCGGCAACCACCCGCGCCACCCCCTGGCTGCTCAGCTGGGACTGGTAAGCCGGCGGTAACAGCGACGGATCGTTTACCCAACAGGCAAAGAGATTCCGCACCACCAGGGCCGCCTCCTGTAGATCTCGTTGCAGCTCTTCACTGCTGTACAGAGTCGTGTACAAGTGTTGCTTGGCCTCGCGGCGCAGTTCCTCGATCTCCGGCGAAAACGCGACCAGCCTCCGCGGCGCCCGGCGAACGTCTTCCAGGGTAAAAGCTCCCGCAGCGCTGACCCTGCGTGCAGTCTCGCGGATAAGATCGCCCACCAGCGTATTCAACATCTTCTTCAACGCTTCGTTCGCCAGCAGTTTTTCCGGCGCAGCAGGATACTCGCGCTCCGCCGCGCGCAAGGAATCGTCGAAGATGCGCACGTGCCGGCGAAGCACCCCGGGATGAAGCATCTCCGCCTCGATGCCATCATCCATGTCGGCCGTGAGGTACGCAATCTCATCGGCCAGATCGATAAGCTGCGCCTCCAGCGGTGGTTGCCGGTCAAGAAAGTAGGCGCTCAGTTCCGGATGCTCAACCGGTGAATAATTCCGCGAGTGCTTGACGATCCCTTCGCGCACGCCGAGGGTCAGATTCAGCCCGCGAAAAGCGGCATAACGAATCTCAAAGTATTCGACGATGCGCAGCGCATGCAGGTTGTGGTCGAAGCCCAGTCCAAATTGCCGCATGGCCTCGTCCAGCGCCCGTTCGCCGGCATGCCCGAAGGGCGGATGCCCAATGTCATGCACCAGCGCCAACGCTTCCGTCAGGTCTTCGTTCAGCTTCAGCGCGTTGGCGATGGCGCGCGCAATCTGCGCCACTTCCATGGTGTGGGTGAGGCGGCTGCGAAAGTGGTCGGAGTAGCGGTGCGTGAAGACCTGCGTCTTGCCCGCCAGGCGGCGAAAAGAACGGGCATGAATGACCCGCGCCCGGTCACGCTGAAAAGAAGTGCGGTAGGGATGCTCCGCTTCGGAGTACTCCCGCTCCGCCAGCACATCGTGCGCATCGTCGGAGACGGAGCAACCGGGGGGCAGGGCAAAGGTGCTCT
>Ga0302324_100025290_pt1 | contig 11402 bp, 9 predicted proteins | sample Palsa_T0_1_FD_201949 | JGI IMG/M metagenome (GOLD analysis project Ga0302324, IMG submission 201949) | Peat permafrost microbial communities from Stordalen Mire near Abisko, Sweden - Palsa_T0_1 | ecosystem: Environmental > Terrestrial > Soil > Palsa > Peat permafrost | place: Sweden: Abisko... | reverse complement strand
CACGAAGGTCAGGAAAAGCCCGGCAATCAGCGCCAGCCCGACCGGGACCCACGCCCGCGCCAGCGCGGCACGAATGGCGCCGAGGAACCCGGCGCTGCGCCGTCCGCGGATCAACGCCTCGCCGCCACGGCGCGCATGCACGACGATCGACGCATAGAGCCCGCAAATCACCAGACCGAGGATCAATCCGATGACGTGGGAGGCCCCGCTATCTTCATCCATCAGACCATAGCGGGAGAACCCGACGAGGATGATGATCGCCAGCGCGACTGTGGCAACAAACATTGCCAGATGACGGGATTCGGTTTCGCCGAGTTCGATCAGCCGAGCGCCCGGATCGGCCGGCCGAAAGATGGCCCGCACGACCAGCGCGGCGATCCGCCAGCGCACCAGCACGTTGGCGGCGAACAGCGACAGGGTCGCGGTCACGCCGACAACCGGCAGAAAGTGCTGCCGCGCGGCGTCGAAGGCCACGATAAACAGCGCCAGCCCCACCGCATCGCACAGCAACAACATCAACACGTCGGACAGCCGCGACCCGCCTTCCCGCGCCGCCATCCGGCGACACGGGTGGCGGCTTAGAAGGCGTCGCGCGCCCCACTCGACGGCAAGAGCGACGAGCGCGCTAAGCGCGACCCAGCCGAGATCGCCTACCACCCCGATCGCCGAACCGTCGCGGTTGAACGATCGCCATTCGCGCGCGATCGCCCCGGGAATCTCCGGCGTCATCTCGACGTCCGAGATCGCTTCGGCCTCGATCTGGGCGATCGCTTTTTCGGGCCAGCCGGTCATCTGCGGCGCGACGGCAGGCTCTTCGGCCGCATGCGCGGCGCCGGCGGCAATCACCATGGCGGCGACGAAGGCGATTAAGAGCCGCATAAGCAGCGGCCTCCCTGGCTGTAATCGCCGCAGTTTACCGCATGTTGGGCGCGGCGACACCAAGGTGCATGCGTCCCGGCCTGCGCCGGGACGATCACGACTTTAGTGCATCGCTTTCTGCAGGTTGCTGTCGAGCTTGTCGAGGAACTGGTTGGTCGTCAGCCGAGGATGGTCGGCGCGAATGAGGATCGCGAGGTCGCGGGTCATGTCGCCGCTCTCCACCGTGTCGACGCATACCTTTTCCAGCGCCTCGGCGAATTTGACGACGTCGGGCGTGTTGTCGAACGTGCCGCGGTATTTGAGCCCGCGCGTCCAGGCAAAGATCGAGGCGATCGGGTTGGTCGAGGTCTCCTTGCCCTGCTGGTGCTGGCGGTAGTGGCGCGTGACGGTGCCGTGCGCCGCTTCGGCCTCGACGGTCTTGCCATCGGGGGTCAGCAGCACCGACGTCATCATGCCGAGCGAGCCAAAGCCCTGCGCCAAAGTATCGGACTGCACGTCGCCGTCGTAATTCTTGCAGGCCCAGACAAAGCCGCCATTCCACTTCAGCGCCAGCGCGACCATGTCGTCGATCAGCCGGTGCTCGTAGGTGAGGTTCTTTTCCTTGAACTTGGCCTGGAACTCGCTCTCGTAAACATCCTGGAAGATGTCGCGAAAGCGTCCGTCATAGGCTTTGAGAATGGTGTCCTTACTCGACAAATAGAGCGGCCAGCCGCGCTGCCAGGCGAAATTAAAGCAGGATTGGGCAAAACCCTTGATCGAATCGTCGAGGTTGTACATCCCCATCGCGACGCCGGGGCCCTTGAAGTCAAAGACCTTGCGGGTGATCGGCTCGCCGCCGCCCGCCGGCTTGAACACCATCGTCAACTCGCCCGCGCCCTCGACGACAAAGTCGGTCGCGGCGTACTGGTCGCCATAGGCGTGGCGGCCAATGACGATGGTTTGGGTCCAGTTCGGCACCAGCCGCGGCACGTTCGTGCAGATGATCGGCTCACGAAAAATCGTGCCGCCGAGGATGTTGCGCAGCGTGCCGTTCGGCGAGCGATACATCCGCTTCAGATGGAATTCGTCCATCCGCCCCTTGTCGGGGGTGATGCCGGCGCATTTGACGCCAACGCCGTACTCTTTGATCGCGTTGGCCGCGTCGACGGTGATCTGGTCATCCGTCGCGTCGCGGCTCTCGATGCCGAGGTCGTAGTATTTCAAGTCGATGTCGAGATAAGGCAGGATCAGCTTGTTCTTGATGAAGCTCCAGATGATCCGCGTCATCTCGTCGCCGTCGAGCTCGACGACGGGGTTCTTCACCTTGATCTTCGGCATCGACATCATCCTCAACGGCGGCCTGACGCCACGTCAGAGGGTGGCGAGCGCAGCGTTCAGCGTCGCACTCGGCCGCATCGCCGCCGATGTCTTAGCCTGATCGGGCAGATAATAACCGCCAGTGTCCACCGGCTTACCCTGCGCAGCGATCAGCTCGGCATCAATCTTGGCCTCGTTGGCCGCCAGCGCCTCCGCCAACGGTTTGAACCGTGCCGCCATTGCCGAGCTGTTGTCTCGCCGGGCCAGCGCCTTTGCCCAATACAGCGCCAGGTAGAAATGGCTGCCACGATTATCCAGTTCGCCAACCTTCCGCGCAGGCGAACGGTTGTGCTCAAGGATCTCGCCGTTGGCCTCATCGAGCGTCTCGGCCAGTACCTTCACGTCCTCATTGCCGCTGGTCTGCGCCAGATGTTCCAGCGACGCGCCAAGCGCCAGGAACTCGCCTAGCGAATCCCAGCGCAAATAGTCTTCATGCTGGAACTGCTCCACATGCTTGGGCGCCGAACCGCCGGCCCCGGTCTCGAACAACCCGCCACCCGCCAGCAGCGGAACGATCGACAGCATCTTGGCCGACGTTCCTAGCTCCATAATCGGGAAAAGATCGGTCAAGTAGTCGCGCAGCACGTTGCCGGTGACGGAGATGGTGTCGAGCCCATTGCGGATGCGATCGAGCGAGAACTTGATTGCCTCGACCGGTGCCAGGATGCGTATGTCGAGACCCGATGTGTCCTCGTTCTTCAGGTATGCCTCGACCTTGGCGATCAACTGCGCGTCGTGCGCGCGTTTGGCGTCAAGCCAGAACACCGCTGGGATGCTGGTCAGGCGCGCGCGGCGCACCCCAAGCTTGACCCAGTCCTGGATCGGCGCGTCCTTGACCTGGCACATCCGGAAGATGTCACCGGTCTCGACCGGCTGTGACAGCAGAACCGTGCCGTCATCGGCGACCACGCGCACCGTTCCGCCCGTGGCGACCTCAAACGTCTTGTCGTGCGAGCCATACTCCTCGGCTTGCTGCGCCATCAACCCCACGTTCGGCACAGAGCCCATCGTCTTCGGGTCGAAGGCGCCATGCGCCTTGCAGTCCTCGATGACGGCCTGGAACAGCGTCGCGTAGCAACGATCGGGGATCGCGGCGATCACGTCGTGCAGCTTGCCGTCAGGGCCCCACATGCGCCCGGATTCGCGGATCATCGCCGGCATCGATGCATCGATGATCACGTCGCTCGGCACGTGCAGATTGGTGATTCCCCGGTCGGAATTGACCATGGCTAGGCCAGGCTGCTTCGCGTAAGTGGCCTGGATATCGGCCTTAATCGCCGCCTTTTCAGCCTCCGGCAACGTCTCGATCCGGGTAAGCATGTCGCCCACGCCGTTGTCGGGATCAACGCCCAGGCGCGTCAGTGTGGCGCCATGCTTCTCGAACACATCGGCGAAGAACACGGAAACGCAATGACCGAACAGGATGGGGTCAGAGATCTTCATCATGGTCGTCTTGACGTGCAGCGAAAATAGGATGCCGTCCTTCTTCGCGGCGTCGATCTGCGCGGCGAAGAAGGCGCGCAACGCCCTCCGGTTCATCACCGAGCAGTCGATGATCTCGCCGGTCTGAAGCGGTATTTTCGCCTTCAGCACCGTGACCGCGCCATCACTGCCGACCAGCTCGATACGGGCATTGGTCGGCGCCGCTATGGTCGTCGCGACCTCCGAACCGTAGAAATCGCTGCCCGACATGTGCGCCACGCGCGATTTCGAGTCCTTAATCCAGGCGCCCATCTTATGCGGATTGTTGCGCGCGTACTGCTTCACGGCGCCGGCGGCGCGGCGGTCGGAATTGCCCTCGCGCAGCACCGGATTGACAGCGCTGCCGAGCACCTTGCCGTAGCGGGCGCGGATTTCCTTATCCGCTGGCGTCGCGTCGCTGTCTGGATAGTTCGGCACGTCGTAACCCTTGCTCTGCAACTCCTTGATTGCAGCCTTCAGCTGCGGGATCGAGGCGGAGATGTTGGGCAGCTTGATGATGTTGGCCTCGGGGCGCATCGCAAGTTGGCCAAGTTCGGCGAGCTCGTCGTTGATCTTTTGCGCCGGCGTCAGTTTGTCGGGGAAGTTGGCGAGGATGCGGCCAGTCAGCGAAATGTCCTTCAGCTTCATCTTCACGCCGGCCGCCCCGACGAAGGCTTCGACGATCGGCAGAAGGGAAAACGTGGCAAGACCAGGTGCTTCATCAACCTTCGTCCAAACGATTTCGAGATCTGACATGCTTGCATCTCCGCGCGCCGCTTTTCGTTTCTACTTCAGGTCGATGTCGAGATAGGGCAGAATCAGCTTGTTCTTGATGAAGCTCCAAATGATCGGGTCATCTCGTCGCCGTCCAATTCGACGACAGGGTTCTTCATCTTGATTTTCGGCATCGACGTATCCTCAACGGCGGTGCTGGGGCCGGTTAATATAAGCGCGGCACGATAGTGATCGGGCGGCGGTGAGGCAAGAAGCGCACAGGCGGCGCAATGCACCAATGCAGGTGAGTTATTAACAGGATGCTGGCGTCGAACCTCAGGTTAACAAAATTGTCTCTAATGCAAACGGTTCGGCGGTAGTTTACCGAGTGTTTACAGAACGATGAATGTAGTCGGAATCATCATTCAATGAAATCAATGGTATAACGTTTTTTGCTTATAAAATAGGCAGCGTTGTCGCAAGCCTTGCGTGCCTCGCCGATGTGGACGGCAAAGGATGCTTCCCCACAACCTTATCCACCGTTTTCGTGGATAGTTCCGACGGGCAGGTTTAACGCTCGATCGCCGTGAAAAGCGAAGCGACATCAGGCAGAAAACGAACGAGGTCGGGCACCAGTGGCGCGGCGAAACGCGACGCGACGATATGCTCGAACAGCGCGACAAGCGGCGACCAATAGCCGGCGATGTCGATGATAAAGATCGGCTTCTGATGCAAACCCAGCTGACGCCATGACAGGATTTCGACCGCCTCGTCGAGCGTGCCGACGCCACCCGGCAATACGGCGAACGCATCGGCCCGCTCGGCCATCACCCGTTTCCGCTGATGCATATCGGCGACAACGACAAGCTCGCTCAACCCGAGATGCGCGACCTCGCGGTGCTGTAAATGCACCGGGATGACCCCGGTAACCCGGCCGCCATCCGCCAGCACCGCGTCCGCGACGAGCCCCATCAACCCGTTACGCCCGCCGCCATATACAAGCTCGATGCCGCGCGAAGCCAGCCCGGCGCCGAGTTCGCTCGCCGCCGCCTGATAGCGCCGGTCCACGCCATCCGAAGAGCCGCAATAGACACAAAGCCGCCCGATTTGCTGAACTGGCTGCCGCACCGGAAGCACCAATGGTTTGATGCTTCCTCTTCGCCCGAATAGGCGGCGATTGCAAGTGGGCTGGGGGCGGCCTAGAGTCCCGTCGCATCCGAATGGCGCGGGGCGATCGGTGCAACGTCTTCTGATGGTACTGGGCGGCGCTGCGCTGGCGATTGCCGGTGTCGCGCTCATTCTGTGGACCAAAAGCGCCGAGCCACCGAAGATTGTACCCAAACCGACGCCGCGGGTAGACCTGGCGACGCCGGCACCCGCTTCGGCGCCGGCCCGGGTCACTCCTAGCTTCGATATCGTCAAGGTCGACCCGGGCGGCCATGCGGTCGTTGCCGGCCGCGCCGCCCCGGGCGCGAAAATCCGAGTGCTCGACGGCGACAAGGTTTTAGGCCAGGCGACTGCAGATGACCGCGGCGAATGGGTGGTGGTCCCGGCCGATCCGATCCCGCCCGGCGAACGACAGCTAACCCTCGAGGCGACCGATCCCACCACCGGCGCCAAGACCAAATCGACCGACACGGTTGCCCTGGCCGTGGCATCGTCGGGGGCGAGCGGATCGAGCTCTGGCACGATCGCGGTGCTGCTCCCGGGCAATGCAAACCAGCCGGCGCAAGCGCTGCAAACACCAGACGGCAGCAAGGGCGGCCTGTCCCTTGACACCGCCGAATACAACGAAAAGGGCGAATTGATGCTGTCCGGGCATGCCAGCCCCGGCGCGACCTTGCATTTGTATGCCGAGAATCAGGCGCTCGCGACGGTCACCGCCGATTCAAGTGGGAAGTGGTCGTCGGTATCACCGCGGCCGCAGGCTTCGGGCAAGATCGAGCTTCGGGTCGATCAACTGGCGGCGGATGGATCGGTCGCCCACCGGATCGCGGAGCCGTTCGAGCCAGCCACGTCGACCGGGCAATACACTGTGCAACAGGGCAACTCGCTGTGGATCATCGCGCGCAAAGCCTATGGCGCGGGAACCCACTTCACGGTGATCTATTCAGCCAATCGCGAGCATATTAGCGACCCGAATTTGATCTATCCGGGCCAAGTCATCACCCTGCCAAAGTCATGAGAGGCTAAGCGTAAAGTTCCGCCGGCAGGATCGGCGCGGCACGCTTGCGCGCATGCAAATAGGATTGCCAGAAGAGGCAAGCGGCCACCGAGCGCCACGGCCGCCAGCGCTCGCCGATCGCGCGCAGCTCGCGCTCGCCGGGCCGCTCGGCTAGACCGAGTTCCGCCGCCACCCCTAGCTGCAACCCAAGATCGGCGGCCGGCCAAATATCGGCACGGCCCAAAGCGAAGATCAGGTAGATTTCCGCGCTCCAGCGGCCAATGCCTTTGAGCGACACCAGTGCGGCGAGCGCGTCATCGTCTCCGGCCGCGGCGAGCCGGCCGAAATCAAGCGCGCCGCTGGCAACGGCGACGGAGAGGCCGCGTCCGTAAGCTGCTTTTTGTCGGCTAAACCCGCAGCGCCGCAGCGTCGCCTCATCGAGGGTAAGAAACGCAGCCGGCGACACCGGGCTGCATTCCTCGTTCAAGCGGCGGAACATCGCCGCGGCGGCGTCGATCGAGACCTGCTGCTCGAGGATGATATGCAACAGCGTCTTAAAACCGTTGTGACGCCGTCGAAATTGCGGCGCCCCGGCGCGATTGAGGATCGCGGCAAAGACCGGTTCGCCGGCCAGCGCCGCGAGGCCCTCGTCCAATCCGTGCGGAGCGTAGTTTATCAAAACCTGGGGCGGTTCGCTCACCCCCAAAGAGCGCGCTCCGGCGGGTAGACGAGGCTACCCTCGTAGCGCAGGCCCTGATTTCGATCGGCCGCCAGGAGCAGCGGGGCGTCGAGATCGACGACGCTCGCTTGCTGCGCGACCAGTATCGCCGGCGCCATCGCCAGCGAGGTGCCAATCATGCAACCGACCATGATGCTGAACCCCCGCTCGCGGGCTGCCCCTGCCAGCGCCAATGCCCCAGTCAGCCCGCCGGTCTTGTCCAGCTTGATGTTGATAGCATCGTATTTTCCGACGAGCCGATCGAGATCCTCGGCGACATGACAGGATTCGTCGGCGCAGACCGGGATTGGATGCGGCAATTCGGCGAGCGCGTCGTCGGCGCCAGCCGGTAGCGGCTGTTCGATCAGCTCGACACCGAGGGCGGCCAGGCGAGGTGCAAGCTCGGCGAAATGCTGAGCGGTCCAGCCTTCGTTGGCATCGACGATCAACCGGGATTGGGGGGCGTTTTCGCGCACCGCGGCGACCCGTTCGAGATCGCCGTCGCCGCTGAGCTTAAGCTTGAGGAGCGGGCGGGCGCGGTGCACCGCCGCAGCTTCGCCCATCCGCTCGGCCGTATCGAGCGAAAGCGTATAGGCGGTAACGACCGGTTTCAGTACGCCGATCCCGGCGAGATCGGCGGCGCGGCAATCGGCGCGCTTGGCCTCGATATCCCAAAACGCGGCGTCGAGCGCGTTACGCGCCGCGCCGGGCGACATCGCGTGCTGTAACTGCATGCGGTCCAGCCCGGAAAACACGGCAGCCTTTGCCGCCTCAAGCTGAGCGACGACGCTGTCAACGCTTTCGCCGTAACGCGGATACGGCACGCATTCGCCGCGACCACGACTGTCGCCGTCAAAGAGCTCGGCGACGACCACCTCCGCTTCGGTCCGGCTGCCGCGCGAGATCGCGAAAGGCTGAGCCAGAGGCCAGGTCCTGCGGCTTACGTTCAACCGTTGCGGTGATGGCGCCATTCGCGCTTAGCCGGGCAGCTTGTCGACGAGTGCGCCGACTCCGGTGCGCACCGGGTCGACGCATGGCAGGCTGAGTCGATCTTCAGTCGCGCGCAGGTAGTCGCGCGCGGCGGCCGCATCGAGACCGGCGGTATTGATGCTAAGGCCGACGCAGCGCACCGCGTTGTTGGTAAGGCGCGCCGCGGTCAGGTTAGCGTCGATGCAGTCCTCAAGATCGGGCAGCTTGTAGGTCGGAAGGCCCCGCATATGCGTGCGTGTCGGCTCGTGGCACACCACCAGCGCATCGGGCTGCGCGCCGTGAATGAGGCCCAGCGTCACCCCGGCGTAGGAGGCATGGAACAGTGAGCCCTGCCCCTCGATCACATCCCAATGATCGGGGTCGTTGTCCGGGCACAGCCATTCGACCGCGCCGGAGATAAAATCCGAGACGACCGCGTCGATCGACACGCCATCGCCGGCGATCAGAACGCCCGTCTGACCGGTGGCGCGGAAATCGGCGTTCAGGCCGCGCCCGCGCATCTCCTTCTCGATCGCCAGCGCAGTGAACATCTTGCCGATCGAGCAATCGGTGCCGACGGTGAGCAGCCGCTTCCCCGGACGCTTGACTCCGTTGGCGACATGGAACTCCCGGGTAGGGTGGCGAACATCGGCGATCTGCCGGCCGCAGCGCGCCGCGGTGTCGCGCAGCATCGGGATGTCGGACAGGCGATGGTGCAGGCCGCTCGCCAGATCCATCCCAAGCTCGAGGGCCTGCACCAGCAACGGCTCCCAGCCTTCGCCGAGAACACCGCCGCGATTGGTGGTGCCGACGATGACCGTTTTGACGCCGGCCTTGGCGGCCTCCTCGATCGTCATGTCGGGGAGGCGCAGATCGGCCTTGCAGCCCGGCAGGCGCAACTGGCCAAGACAAGCTTCCGGGCGCCAGAAGGCGACACCGTCGGCGGTCTTGGCGGCGAGCTGATCCGGCGCGTCGCCGATAAACATCAAATAGGGGGTGCGGATGGCCACGGTTCAACACTCTCGGTCGAAGATGCCAGGCAGCGATCTTAGGCAACCGCCTCAACGGGCGATAGCCCCTGCCGCGATCGGCAAGGGCGACAGGGTCGACAGCGGCGAACGATGCCGCCAAGCTGATTCGAGGCGATGACAGCAGCGGAGGTCAGGAATGATTCGGCGCGCGATGCGCGTACTTTGCGGAATCGCGATGGGCGCGGCGCTCAGCGGCTGCGAGCACCACGACGTCGCGATGCAAGGCAATGCCGACAGGGTCTTGGTCAGCTATGTCGGGGATCTCAGCGAAACCCAGCCGATCGCGCGCAAACATTGCGCCCAGTACGAGCGCACCGCCGTGCTGCTTGGCGCCAAGGACAACACCGCTGTCTATGCGTGCGTCCGCACGAATGCCGCGCCTTAAACTCAAAATTAACCTTAATGATCGATTTACTTATCCGATGAGCCACCGATGTCGGGACACATTGTCGATGGCGTTTCCCCTGCTGGACGCGCGACGCGCTGCGGTGTTTATCCGCCGCTACTGGGCGATCGCGGCCATGGCGGCTCTGGTGATCGTCAGCATTGCTGGGTTGGCGGCTGTCGCCTCGGTCAATCTGAGGCGCGCTGAAGCGCACCGCTCACAGCAAGCGCTCGCCGTGTCGGTCGAGAAAGCGACCGCGTTTCTCGATCACCAGCAGCGCGACCTTGAGCGGCTCGCGGCCGTCGCGACAAAATCGAGCGACGAGGTGGCACAGCTCCTGCTCGACCAGATTCCGTCGCTGACACCGGGGACTCGCGCCGCCGCTCTCTACGATCCGACCGGCATGCTGATGTTGCACAGCGCGGGTGGTCGTGACGACGCGACTTTGGCCGCCCTCGCCAACGAGGTGGCGAAGGAAGCCGCGGCACAGCCGGACGCGGCGATGCTGGTAACGCACGCGGTGCGCGACGCCGGTAGCGACGTCGCGCTTATCGGCTTGGCACGACCGTGGCTCGACGCCGATGGCAAGCTCGGCGGCATCGCGCTCGTCGTGCTCGACCGTATGGCTTTTGCCCAACTCGATCTGGTTCGCGCCGACGGTACGGCGCTATTCGCCGGCAGCGAGCCGGATAAAGTAGGAGCGCGGAACGTCGCACTCGATAATTTCCCCCTAATGCTGCGCTACCGCGCGGCGCCGACGGCATTGCAAACGTTGCGACCTGCCTGGCCGTTTGTCGCGATCGCCATCATCGGCATCGGCGCGGCCGTCAGCCTCTTGGCCTTACTGATCGGGCGGCTCCGTGCCGCCGAGGACGCGAACGCACGGCAAGCCAGCATCGAGCGCGGTCTGCGCGCCGAATTGACGATGGTCGCCGCGCTGGCCAACCAAACCCGCGAGCTGAACCGCACCAAGTCGCAGTTCTTCGCTCAGGTCACGCACGAGCTGCGCACCCCGTTGAACGCGATCATCGGATTTTCCGAGACGATCCGGCACGAAATGTTCGGACCGGTCGCCAATGCCCGCTATCTCGAATATGCCGGGCTGATACACGACGCCGGGGCGCATCTTCTGTCACTGATCAACGACCTGCTCGATAATGCGCGCATCGAGGCCGGCAAGATGGAGATCGCGCCGATCCGGGTTTCGGCGTCGGCTTTGGCGCGTTCGGCGCTCGACCTCGTCGAGCTGCTGGCCGAGGACCGTGGCATCGCGATGAATACTTCTGGGCTGACCGCTTGCCCCGACCTCAATGTCGATCCGCGGGCGATGAAGCAGGTCTTGGTCAATTTGCTGTCGAACGCGATCAAATATACCCCCCGAGGCGGCCGCATCGATGTCTCCTTTGCCGCGCGCGACGAGGGCGGCATTACGATTGAGATCGCCGATACCGGGATCGGCATGTCGGCCGAGGACCTGCAGGTCGCGTTCGAGCCGTTCGGCCGCGCCAGCGCCATCGAGGCTCGGCGTCAGCAAGGAACCGGGCTCGGCCTGTCGCTCGCGCGTGCGCTGGTGCACCTGCATGGCGGCGAGCTGACATTGAAGAGCCGCCTCGACTCCGGCACCACCGTGCGGCTGACCCTTCCCGCGAGCGCAGCCTGCGCCGCTGCCGGCACGGTGACAGCGAGGGATGCCGGCACGAACTCGGTGCGAGCCGCCTGATATTT
>Ga0302324_100025288_pt1 | contig 11403 bp, 12 predicted proteins | sample Palsa_T0_1_FD_201949 | JGI IMG/M metagenome (GOLD analysis project Ga0302324, IMG submission 201949) | Peat permafrost microbial communities from Stordalen Mire near Abisko, Sweden - Palsa_T0_1 | ecosystem: Environmental > Terrestrial > Soil > Palsa > Peat permafrost | place: Sweden: Abisko... | reverse complement strand
GCGGCAACGTCTTCGCCGGCCGCCAACGAGATTCGAGCGCGCGATGCCGAACTGGGGACGATGCTGCGCTTCACCATGTCGCCCACCATGCTGAATGCGGGACTGAAAATTAACGTGATCCCGAACACGGCGGAGGTCCAAGTAGACGGGCGGCGTCTTCCCGACGAAACCCACGAAGAGATTTTCGCCCGAATCAAGCGGATTATCGACGACCCGGCGATTTCCATTGAGCCGCCCGAGCGTTCCGAGCAACCCGCGACAGAGCCGAGTTCGCTGACAACGCCGCTCTATGCCGCGATGCAAACGGTCTTTCTGGAGGCGATGCCAAACGCCATAGCAGTTCCTTTTTTGATGCGTGGAACAACCGACGGGGCTTTCCTGCGTGCCAAAGGAATTGCCGTTTATGGCGTTCCCGTTTTTCGCAAAGATGGCGAATTACGAATGCATGGGAACGATGAGCGGATCTCGCTGGAAAATCTTCGGACAGGGACCGAGTTATTGGGCAAGATCGTTGTAAGAGTGGCGGCAAAGCAGTAATGGAAGCTCCGGCAGCGCCAAAACATCGACACGAGCGAACCCTGCACGGGGAGACTGTCGTGGACGAATGGTTCTATCTGCGTGACCGCACGCATCCGGATACCATTCCTTATCTTGAAGCCGAAAACGCTTATACGGCTGAGGTCATGAAGCCGGTGGAAGGCCTTCTGCGACTGCTCTACGACGAGATGGTGGCGCGAATTCAAGAGACGGATGTCAGCGTTCCCTGGAGGTTTCGCGCCCACGAATATTACTCCAGAACGGAACAAGGCAAGCAATACGCAATCTACTGCCGGCGCGCTCTCGCTTCGCCAGAGGAAGAAATTCTGCTCGACTGCAACCAGCTTGCCGAAGGCCATAACTATTTCTCGCTGGCGTTCAACCGCGTGAGCCCGGATGGCCGCCTCCTCGCCTATGCGGTCGACACGGATGGCTCCGAGGTCTATACGCTGCGCTTCCGCAATCTGGAGAGCGGGGACACCCTGCCGGATGCGATCACCGGCGTGTACTACGCGGCTGATTGGGCCGCCGACAGCCGAACCTTCTTCTACACGACACTCGACGACACCAAACGTCCTTACCGCTTGTGGCGTCATGAGGCGGGGTCGATTGGACCCGGCGTTTTGGTGTACGAGGAAGCGGACGCGCGCTTCAATGTCGCGATCGACCGGACCCGCAGCGGACGCTTTCTGCTTCTCACCGTGGACAGCCACACGACCACCGAAGTCCGGTATCTCGACGCCAACTATCCTTCAGGCGAATTTCGACTCTTGCAGCCGCGGCGGCACGACGTAGAATATTTCGTCGAGCATCAGGGCAGTTCATTTTACATCCGCACCAACGAAAATGGGCGCAATTTCCGGTTAATGCGAGCGCCGGACGGCAATCCCTCGCTGGAAAACTGGGCGGAGGTCCTGCCCCACCGCGAAGATGTCGCGATCGAACAGGTCGATGGTTTCGAGAATCATCTGGCCGTGTTCGAACGTGCCGAGGCTCTTCGCAGATTGCGTATTATCCGCACCACGGATAACACCGAGCATCTGGTTCCCTTCGACGAACCTGTTTACACGCTTTTCGGGGATCGTAATGAGGAATACGGGACCGCGCAGTTCCGTTTCGTCTACACGTCTCCCATCGCTGCCCGTTCCGTCTACGACTACGACATGGATACGCGCCAAAGGGAGCTGAAAAAGCGCGATGCCGTGCTGGGCGGCTACGATCCGGCGAACTACGCCACGGAGCGCACCTTTGCCCTGGCGCCCGACGGCGTGCGCGTTCCCCTCTCGCTGGCATATCGCAAGGATCTTTTCTCTCTTGGGGCACGCGATGGCCGCAGTCCCCTTTATTTATACGGCTACGGGGCTTATGGGCTCATCACGGAGCCGGCCTTTTCCTCGGAGCGGATCAGCCTGCTGGATCGCGGATTCGTCTTCGCCATCGCGCATATCCGCGGCTCGGGCGACAACGGAAGGCGCTGGTACGACGATGGAAAACTGCTGAAGAAAAAGCACACATTCACGGACTTCATTGCCTGCGCCGAACACCTCATAGCGGAGGGTTACACGTCTCCGGCGAAGCTTGCCATCGTGGGTGGAAGCGCCGGTGGTCTGCTGATGGGCGCGGTGCTCAACATGCGGCCCGATTTGTTCCACGTCGCCGTCGCGCACGTGCCGTTTGCCGATGTGGTGAACACCATGCTCGACCCCACCTTGCCGCTCACGGTCACTGAATACGAAGAGTGGGGTAATCCGGGCGAAAAACAATTCTACGATTACATCCGCTCCTACGCGCCTTATGAAAATGTGGAATACCGGGCGTATCCGAACGTCCTGGTAATTGCTGGCTTGAACGATCCTCGTGTTCCGTATTGGGAACCAGCCAAGTGGGTCGCGAAATTACGGGATCGAAAAACCGATGCCAACGTGCTGTTGCTGAAAACGCAAATGGGGGCTGGGCACGGCGGGCCTTCGGGACGCTACGCACGGATGGCTGAAAAGGCCTTTGAATTCGCCTTTATCGCTTCCCGGTTATGAAGCGGTCTTGCTGAAAAGGGGAACCCGGGGCACACTTCGGAGGAATGTGTGCCACCGGGAGGAGCATTTTGGTGGTACTTGCCTAGATAGTGCGAGGAGGCGGAAAAATTCTCACTTAATTTACGGGGCCGTGATTTCGCTCGCTCCCGCGGCTGGTACGCAGCGGAAAATCGCGGGGTCGATCCGGAAGCGCTCCCGGTAGCGCGCACCGATCGCAGCGCAGAAATTCTCCACCGCGTCCGGGTTCACCAGGTTCACAGTACACCCCCCAAAGCCGCCGCCGGTCATACGTGCGCCGTGGCAGCCCGGAATGCCCGCCGCAGTGTCCACCAGAAAATCAACCTCGTCGCAGGTGATTTCGTAATCGTGCTGCATGCTGCGGTGCGATTCGAAAAACAGTTCGCCCATGCGCTCCAGGTCGTTGCGTTCGGCCGCCTCCACGAACAGCCAGACGCGCACATTTTCACTCACAATGTGACGGGCTCGCCGCATCACTACGCGCGGCATCTTCACCTTTTCGAGGTGCGCGCGCGTCGCGTCCCGCAGCGATTTCACTTCCGGGAACTGGCGCGAGATGCAATCGACGGCGATGGCGCATTCCTGCACGCGCGTCCGGTAGGCCGACGCGCCCAGTTCATGCTTCACCATCGAATTCACCGCAAGGATTTCGACGTTCCGGGGCAATACCACCGTCTGGTATTCCAGGCTCCGGCAATCGATGCGGATGGCCGCATGGTCGTGCCCGAAGACCGCCACAAACTGATCCATGATGCCGCAAGGCATGCCGACGAAATCGGATTCCGCGCGCTGGCAGAGCTTCGCAATCTCCAGCCGGTCAAAGTTTTGTCCCTGCAGCATCGCGATCGCGGCGGAAACTTCCAGAGCGGCCGAAGAACTCAGCCCCGATCCTTCCGGCACATCGCTGCGGATCTGCAGGCTCACAGGTTCGATCTTCACTCCAAGTACCGCCAGTTCGCGCGCCACCCCCGCCACGTAATCGCTCCAATGTCTGGTGGGCCGCAGCGCTGCGCTCTCGGCTGCGGGCCAGGAACGTTCTCCCTCGCGTTGTTCCGAGCAGACGTGGATCTGTCCATCTTTCGACGGTTCCGTCTTGATGTAGGTGGCGAGATCGAGCGCGATGGGCAGCACGAAACCGAGGTTGTAATCGGTGTGTTCGCCAATCAGATTGACGCGGCCGGGCGCCCGGAAAGTCCGGGGCGAGTTCATGCCCGGCGGCTCCGGTTGGCCAGCAACAGCAGGAGTCCGCCGAAGACCAGCATGGCGATGCCGGTGTAGAGATCCACATTCGAATCCGTCATCGCCGCGTGCGGATTGGTAAAACTCACGCCCACAAGAATCATGCCCGTGATGGCAAAGAAAAGTCCGGAAGGCAGTCTGAGATCGAGCATGATTTTCTAGAGGAAAAGCAGATTCAGGAACACGAGCGTCACCACGACCACTAGTGCGAGCGGCACGGGGCGTTTGTACCACGGTACTCCTTCTTCGGAAGGCATTTCCGTCAACCCGTAGACCAAACCACGCAGCTTCGATTCGGGATGCGGCGCGGTCGCGAGGCTAACGAGAATCGTGACCAGGAAACACGTGCTCCATGCGAAAATCGCAATCCAGAAATTCTGCGCCATTTGCGACGGGAACGTGTGGAGGTGTGCGATCCATGCGCCTTTGCCCTCGGCATCGGTCAGCCCATGAGTCAGAGCCGCCGCCGCGGTTCCGCTCAGCAGCCCGAAGAATGCGCCGTGTCCGGTAGCGCGCTTCCAGAACATCCCCAGCAGGAACGTGGCGAACAGAGGCGCGTTCACGAAGCCGAAAACCAGTTGCAGGAAATCCATGATGTCGTTGAACTGCGCCGCCAGATACGCCGTGGCGATCGACAGTACGACTCCGACAACCGTGGTCAGCCGCCCCACCGTAAGGTAGTGCTTGTCGCTCGCGTTAGGCCGAATATAGCCCTGGTAAATGTCATAAGTGAAAACGGTATTGAACGCCGTGACGTTGCCCGCCATGCCCGACATGAACGACGCCATCAACGCCGTCAGGCCCACGCCCAACATGCCGCTCGGGTAGAACTGCGCCATGAGAGTGGTCAGAGCCTGGTCGTAATCGTAGCCGCTGCCTTTGGCCGGCAGCGCGTAGCCGGAACCAATCTTCGTGAGCGCCAGGGCCGCAATGCCGGGCAGGATCACGATAAACGGCATGATCATCTTCGGAAAAGCTGCCAGCAGCGGGGTACGGCGCGCGGCGGACATCGAATCGGCGGCCATGGCGCGCTGCACCACCAGAAAGTCGGTGCACCAGTAACCGAACGACAAAACGAACCCCAGTCCGGCCACGAGTCCGAACACTTCTACGCCCATGGGGTTCTGATTGGCGTGGCCCACGTACTTCCAGGCATGGGTCATCACATCGGGCAATCGCTGCTGAATGCCGCCCCAGCCTCCGGCGCGGCTCACCGCCAGAATCGCCAGAGGCGAAAAACCGATTACGATCAGGAAAAACTGCAGCACCTCGTTGTAAATTGCGCTGGTCAGGCCGCCCAGATAGGTGTAAGCGAGCACGATCGCGCCGGAGAGTATGATCGAGCTGTTGAAATCCCACCCGAGCACCAGGTTGAACATCTTGGCCAGCGCATACATTGAAATGCCCGACGAAAACAGCGTCATCACCGCAAACGTGATGGCGTTCAGGCCCCGCGTCTTCTCGTCGAACCGCATTTTCAGATATTCGGGGACCGAGCGTGCCTTACTGCCGTAGTAGAACGGCATCATGAACACGCCGATGAACAGCATTGCCGGAACCGCGCCAATCCAGTAGAAATGCGACGTCATGATCCCGTACTTCGCGCCGGACGCCGCCATGCCCACAACTTCCTGCGCGCCCAGATTCGCCGCGAGGAAGGCCAGGCTGGTGATCCACACAGGAACGTGATGTCCGGCGGTAAGAAAATCCCCGGCGCTGGTAACCGATTTCCGAAGCCTCCAGCCGATTCCGATCACAAACGCGAAATACAGAACGAGGATGACGTAATCGACCGGGGTCAGATGCACAATTAGTGAGGTTATACGCTTACGCAACTTGAAATCAAGCAACTTTTGCAGTTGGGGACGTTTTCCGTCCGCTGCCGTCTTGACTTTCGGGTTGCTGGCATTCTATGGTAGGCGTTTCGTCCGCGTTGTCTCTCCGTTACGCGAACATACTAAGATCAACGTGTACTAACATCAACGTGGATAACGGCGCAAAAGAATTGCTCGATCACAAATACCCATCGACGCTCGAAAGTGTGGACATCGCCGAGGGCGAGATCCTGAAAGCCGCGGACTATGTCGGCTTCGATGAGGACGAGCAGCATCGCATCGGGATGGCTGTGCGAGAATGCATGGTCAACGCCGTGGTACACGGAAACCGCTATAACCGGAACAAACAGGTTCATGTGAGAGTCGCATTGAGTGACGAACAGTTCATCATCCGGATAGTCGATCAGGGCGAAGGTTTCGAAGTTCAGGAAGTACCCGACCCGCTGCACGAGAATAATCTGTTGCGGCATTCCGGGCGCGGTTTGTTTTTGATGGGCGCTTTCATGGATGACATGAAGGTGCGGAAGGTATTGCCGTCGGGCACGGAAGTTACGCTGGTGAAAAAGGTAGCGCCGCGCAAGTAGCGCCATCGTTCCAGTGCAGGGAATATTCGAGGAGGCAGGCTAAGTGAGCGTAAAAATAGAAACCCGTAAAGTGGGTGACGTAACGGTGGTTGATGTTTCCGGCCGGATTACTCTTGGTGAGGGCTCGAGCGCGCTGCGCGACGTCCTGCGGGATCTTTCGGCCCAGGGCAACAAGAAGATTCTGCTGAATCTGAGCGAAGTCTCCTACATCGACAGTTCGGGAATCGGCGAACTGGTTTCGGGATTCACGTCGGTCTCAAACGGCGGCGGCACTCTGAAACTTCTCGGCTTGACCAAGCGGGTCAAGGATTTGCTGCAGATCACCAAGCTTTACACGGTGTTCGACGTGCACGAGGAAGAAGCGCACGCCATCCGTAGTTTCTAGTAAAAGTGTTGCAGGCAGGCCGGCGGCGCGTTGCGCTCCGGCCTGTTTTACTGCTGTGCGGGCGGGTCCAGTTTATCCACGCGGCGTTCGAGGCTATCGAACCGGACGGTCAGATCGACCCATCGCGCTTCGCTCGTTTCGGAGTAGTCGGTCAGCCGGGCGATGGCGCGCGAGCCGGATTGGATCAGGCCCGCCTGGAGTTTCAGCCGGGAGTCGTCGGATTCGCGCTTCTTGTCCGCAATGGCGAATTTCGTGTCCATCTCGTGGAGGATATGCTGGGCGAGTGCGGTCATTTTGTCATCCATCCGTCGCCCGAGAGCGTAGAGCTTATCGTCAATCCGCTGCTCCAGGGCGACGAGCTTATCGTCCACTTGTTCAAACCTGTTGTCTACCTGCCTGAACTTGCCGTCCAGATACTCTCTGAGTTCCGCGTCCATTCCACCTCCACTATATTCCATCCGGCCGCGTAGTGAATAGCAAGCTACTGGCCGTCGGTGCTTGCCATCGGAAAAGCGTCGGCCACATCGGGAATCAACGGCTTAGCGATTTCGCCCTTACTTCCGACCGACCGGCGGGCGACAGAAAAGTGGCGGAACCGTCAGGGAAATGGCGACGCCGGTGGCGCAGTGGCTTCTGGATCTGTCTTGTTTTGCGGACGCCGAAATCGGCGATCCGATGCATTTCTTTGAGGCAGTCTTCAAGGAGAGCGTAGTCTTTCCGTTTTTCCGCCTCGCTGGCATCCCAGCGGGCCATGTACTTGTCGAAGAGCGCCCCCATCTCTCGGATAAGGTACTCGTGACAAGTGAATCTTTCTTCCGTCGCCTAACCTCCGCCCACAAACTGCACAATTTCAATTTCCGCGCCTGAATCCACCAGCGTCGTCATCCACAAATCCCGCTTCACGATCGCGCGATTGAACTCCACGGCCACTCGTTCCGGTTCCAGATTCAGCGCCCTCACCAGATCGAGAAGCGAAGTTCCCTCACTGAAATTCCGGCGCTCGCCGTTGATCGTAACCTGATTTTCCCTGGACACGTGAACCCGTGGATTATTATAGTCCTTGGGAAAATCTACCCCGACAATCAATACCTTCCGATGCCAACTACAACGCCCGAACAATGGCTGCCCGTTTTGCTGCAGGCGACGCTTGCGGCCATCATCGCGGCCGCGCTCGTCACCCTCTCTTATGTCATCGGGCACCGCGTCAAGAACCGCGTCAAGGACATGCCCTACGAGTGCGGCATTGCGCCCACCGGCGATGCCCGACAGCGCTTCAGCGTCAAATTCTATCTGGTGGCAATGCTGTTCATCCTGTTCGATATCGAAGCGATTTTTCTTTATCCGTGGGCAGTGGTTTACAAGCAACTCAAAATGTTCGCCTTCGTCGAAATGCTGATTTTCGTAATTCTGATCCTTGCGGGCTTTTTCTTCATCTGGAAAAAGGGTGTTCTCGACTGGGCTCACAGCGAGCGGGAAGTGGCGGAACTCCCGGCGGGTCTGCACGAAATGCTGGTCGAGGTCAAACGATAGTAAATGCTGGAAGAGATTGCGATTGCGACCAAAAACGAATTCAACGAAACCACCATCGAAGTGGCGCCGGAGAATATCGTCACTGCGCTGGGCCGTCTGAAGTTCGACCTGAAATTCGAGCGCCTCACTTCTATTGCGGGCGTGGACCGCTTTCCCGCCGAACCACGCTTCGAAGTGGTTTACCACCTGCAGTCGATTGCGGGTAAGCAACGGATCCGCATCAAAGCCCGCGTGCCGGGCGACAATCCCGAAATCGAATCGGTCACGTCCATCTATCGCGCCGCCGATTGGTACGAGCGCGAAACGTTCGATTTTTTCGGCGTGAAGTTTCTGAACCACCCCGAGTTGACCCGCATCATGATGCCGGACGACTGGGAAGGCTATCCGCTGCGGAAGGACTATCCGATAACGGGTACGCGCTACTAGAGGGAATATGGCAATAGACATCGGGATCACGACCGAACTCGACGTACAGCGCGATCGCGAGCGCCATGAAAAGCGAGGCAATCGCACCATGGTCCTCAACATGGGCCCGCAGCACCCTTCCACGCACGGTGTGCTGCGGTTGCTGCTGGAACTCGACGGCGAAACGATTCTGAAAGCTGCGCCGGATATCGGCTATCTGCACACCGGGATCGAGAAGGAATTCGAAGTCAAAACCTACCAGCAAGGCGTGACGCTGACAGATCGGATCGACTATCTTGCGCCGCTTTCGAACAATCTGGTCTACTGCCTCGCGGCCGAAAAGCTGCTAGGTCTCGAAATTCCGCCGCTCGCCCAGTGGACGCGCGTGATGCTGGCCGAATTCACCCGGCTCAACAGCCACCTGGTATGGCTCGGCACGCACGCCATCGATATCGGCGCCATGAGCGTGTTTCTTTACTGCTTCCGCGAGCGCGAAGAGATCCTGCGCGTGTTCGAGATGTTTTCGGGCCAGCGCATGATGACCAGCTATTTCCGGATCGGCGGCCTTGCGCTGCCTCACCCGCGCGGCTGGCAGAAACGCGTCAAAGATTTCGTCGATATCTTCTCATCGCGCGTGGATGAGTATGAGGAACTGCTCACCAACAACCGCATTTGGACCGGTCGCACCAAAGGTGTTGGCTTTATCTCGCTGGAGGATATGCTCGACCTCGGCGTAACCGGCCCCATGCTGCGCGCCGCGGGACTCGAAATCGATATCCGCAAGGATGCCCCCTATTCGAGCTACGAAAAATTCAGCTTCAAAGTGCCCACGCGGACGGAAAACGATGTCTTCGCGCGTTATCTGGTGCGCATCGAAGAGATGCGGCAGTCGCTCGGCATCATCAAACAGGCGCTCGAAGGCATGCCGTCGGGTTCCCATCAGGCCGACGCGCCAGGCATCGTGCTGCCGGACCGCGAAAAAATGAAGACGCAGATGGAAGCGCTCATCTATCACTTCAAAATCGTGACGGAAGGCTTCCGCGTGCCGGAAGGCGAGGTCTATCAGGCGATCGAATCGCCGCGCGGCGAAGTGGGATGCTACATGGTGAGTGACGGTACGCAGAAACCCTACAGGGTACACTGGCGTGGGCCGAGCTTTGGCAATCTGCAATGCACGTCGAAAATGATCGAGGGAACTCTGATCGCCGACGTGATTGCATCCCTCGGGAGCATGGACTTTGTGCTTGGGGACGCGGACAGATAAATCGATGACATTTTCACCTGAACTCGAAGCGCGCTTCGAGAAATTCCTGGCAAAGTACCCCGCCGACCGGAAGCGTTCGGCGCTCATACCGATGCTCATCTATGCACAGGATGAGGTTGGCTCGATGACGGACGAACTCATTGAGGAAGTGGCGAAGCGCACGGGCGTCACGCCGCTGCAGGTGAACGAAGTGATCGGATATTACTCCATGCTGCATAAGAAAGCCATGGGTAAATATCACGTGCAGGTGTGCACAAATATCTCCTGCCTTCTGGTGGGTGGAGTGGAGCTTTACGAGCAGGCGTGCCACAAGCTCGGTATTCAGCATAAACAAGTTCGTCCCGACGGCCGCATTTCGCTTGAGGAAGTCGAGTGCATGGGCGCCTGTTCCTGGGCTCCGGCGATTCAGATTAATTACGACTTCTATCACGACGTGACACCGCAACAACTGGATAAGCTGCTCGACGGTCTGCTGGCGGGAAAGACGCCCGAACAGATCATGGAAATCAGGAAGGTGAGCTGCTGATGCTTTATAACCAACCGAATCCGCTCGAAGTAAAGATTCTGTCGCGCCGGTTCGGACTTCCCAATTCGCAATCGATTGAAACATATCTGGCGAACGACGGCTATAAGGCTTTTGAAAAAGCCCTGGACATGACGCCCGACGCGATCATCAACGAAGTGAAAGCTTCGGGGTTGCGCGGCCGCGGCGGCGCGGGCTTTCCGACAGGCCTGAAGTGGAGTTTTCTGCCGCGCAATTCGCCTAAACCGAAGTACATCATGGTGAATGCGGATGAAGCCGAGCCGGGCACGTGCAAGGACCGTCTGCTGATCGAATACGATCCGCACCAGTTGATCGAAGGCATTCTGATCGCAGGGCTTGCGGCGGGCGCGCAGCAGGCATACGTCTACATCCGCGGCGAATATCGTTACCTGATTGAGGTGATGGACCGCGCGCTCGACGAGGCCTACGCTCGGGGGTACCTGGGCGAAAACATTCTGGGGCGCGGGCTGAAATTCAATATTGCGACGCATTCCGGCGCGGGCGCCTATGAGTGCGGCGAAGAATCGGCGCTGCTGGAGTCGTTCGAAGGGAAACGCGGCATCCCTCGCATTCGCCCTCCGTTTCCGGCCGTTGCAGGCGCATACCAGTGCCCGACGGTTCTGAACAACGTCGAAACCTTCTGCGCGGTGCCTCCGATCATTCTGCAGGGCGGGGCTTATTTTGCCGGTTTGGGATCGCCGAAAAACGGCGGTACGCGTTTGTTCTGTCTCTCGGGCCACATCAACAAACCGGGCGTTTATGAGTTGCCCATGGGCTTCAATCTGATGCGCATGATCAACGAAGTGGGCGGCGGAATGCGCGGCGGCAAGAAGCTGAAAGCCGTCATTCCCGGCGGGTCTTCGTGCCCGCTTCTGAGAGCCGATGAGTGCGATCTCGCGATGGATTTCGATACGCTTGCGGCGGCCAAGTCGATGCTCGGCTCGGGCGGCGTAGTAATCATGGATGAAGACACCTGCATGGTAAAAGCCGCTCTGCGCATCATGCGGTTCTACGCGCATGAGAGCTGCG
>Ga0302324_100025285_pt1 | contig 11403 bp, 9 predicted proteins | sample Palsa_T0_1_FD_201949 | JGI IMG/M metagenome (GOLD analysis project Ga0302324, IMG submission 201949) | Peat permafrost microbial communities from Stordalen Mire near Abisko, Sweden - Palsa_T0_1 | ecosystem: Environmental > Terrestrial > Soil > Palsa > Peat permafrost | place: Sweden: Abisko... | reverse complement strand
CGTGCCGCCGTCTTCCGTCCCACGCCGGGGACGGTGCACAGCGTCTCGAGGTCGTCCTCGAGCACGGCGGTGGAGAGGGAGGCCGGCGAGAGCACGGCCATGATGGACAGGGCCAGGGCGGGGCCGACGCCGTGGGACCCGAGGAGCACCTCGAAGCAGCGACGCTCGTCGTCGTGGACGAATCCGTACAGGACGATGGCGTCCTCGCGCACGTGGGTGTGGATGAACAACGTGGCTTCCGCGCCCCCGCCGCCCACCATGAGGGCGGCGGCCGTTGCCGGGGTCACGGCAACTCGATACCCCACGCCCGCCACATCGACGATCACCTCCCCATCGGCCGAGCGCACCACCACCTTGCCGCGCAAGAGTCCGATCACGGCCGTCCCTCCTTCTCGCTGGCCATCTCGCTAGCCCCCATCACGCTGGCCCCACCACGCCAACCCTCGTCGTGCCGGCCTTCATGCCCGGCTCTTCTCCCGCCCCAGCGCGGCGCCCAGGGCGCGCCGCAGCGGAACGGTGGTCAGATGGCACACGGCCAGGGCGAGCGCATCGGCCGCGTCGGGCGGGCTGGGGGGCACCGCCAGCCCCAGCACCTTGGCCACCATGCGCTGCACCTGTTCCTTGGTGGCGGCGCCGTACCCGACCAGGGCCTGCTTGACCTCGTTGGAGGTGTACTGGGCCACCTCGCTCCCCGCCTCGGCGGCCGCCACCAGGGCCAGCCCGCTGGCCTGCCCTACCGACATGGCGGTCTTGGCGTTGACCTGGAAGAAGACCCGCTCGACGGCCACCACGTCAGGGTCCAGCTCGGCCACCAGGGCACGCAGCTCGGTGTGCAGGATGAGCAGCCGCTCGGGCAGGGGGGCGCCGGGGTCGGTCTCGATCACGCCGGCGGCGCGGGCGGTCAGGGCGCTGTCGGTCTCCCCCCGCACGACGAGGCCGTAGCCACAGCGTGAGAGCCCGGGGTCGATCCCCAATACGAACATGCGTTCGCAGCGTAGTCGCCGAAGGCCGCCAGTGGGTGGACTCCGACGGAAGCCGGCCTGAGCCGCCCGCCTGAGCCGCCCGCCCGAGCCGCCCGACCTCCGCCGCCGATGTCAGCCCGCGCCCTCAGCCCTCGAAGGCGGCCAGCACGGCGTCGGGGATGTCGGCGTTGGCGTGCACCGCCTGCACGTCGTCGTGGTCGTCGATGGCCTCGAGCAGGCGAAGTACCCGTTTGGCGTCGCCCTCGTCGGGCACCGGCACCAGGGTGGTGGGCTCGAGCGAGAGGTCGACGGAGTCGGGGGTGATCCCGGCCCCGTCGAGGGCCTGGCGGACAGACTCCAGATCGGCCGGCGCACTGGTGACGATCCAGTGCTCGCCGTTGTCCGTGAGGTCCTCCGCGCCGCCCTCCATGGCGATCTCCAGCACCTTGTCCTCGTCGTGCGAGCGCGGGACGCTGATGACGCCCTTGCGCTCGAACTGCCAGCTCACGGAGCCCGGCTCGGCCATGTTGCCGCCGTTCCGGTTGAAGAGGTTGCGCACCTCGGAGCCCGTGCGGTTGCGGTTGTCGCTCAACGTCTCGACGATGATGGCCACGCCGGCGGGACCGTAGCCCTCGTAGGTGATGGCCTCGTAGCGCACGCCCTCGAGCTCGCCCGTCCCCCGCTTGATCGCCTTCTCAATGGTGTCGAGGGGCACCGAGGAGCTGCGGGCCTTCTGGTAGGCGGTGCGCAGGGTGGCGTTGGCATCGAGGTCACCGCCGCCCTCACGGGCGGCCACCTCGACCTGGCGGATGCACTTGGCGAATATTTTGGCGCGTGCCTTGTCCTGGGCGCCCTTGCGGTACTTGGTGGTCGCCCATTTCGAGTGGCCCGACATGTTCCTCCCTCGGAGCCGTGACTGGGTGGTCGATTGTACCCGGCGACCGGCGGGGCCGAGCTGGAGAACCCTCGTCGGAGCTGGCCGGAGGGTCAACCCCCGCGAAACCCCCGCTTCGTCATCCGTGGTCATTTACTATGCGGCGCATGTCGACATCGGCCTCGGCGCGGCGCCGTGACCCCGTACTCCCCCACCCCCTTCCCCCCCACGTGAGGATCGCCATCATCGGCTCCGGGTTCTCCGGGCTGGGCGCGGCGATCGCACTGTCGGCGGAGGGGTACGGCGACGAGCTGATCGTCTTGGAGCGGCGGTCGGACGTCGGCGGCACATGGCACGACAACTCGTATCCCGGTTGCCGCTGCGATGTGCCCTCGAACCTCTACTCCTTCTCCTTCGCCCCCAACCCGCACTGGACCGAGACCTACTCGAGCCAGGCGGAGATCGAGCGCTATCTGCAGGAGGTGGCCCGGCGCTTCGGCGTCCGGGACAAGGTGGCCTTCGACACCACGCTCGACGAGGCCTCGTGGGACCCGGCCGGCGCGGTGTGGCGGCTGCAGACCTCCCGAGGCCCGCTCTCGGCCGACGTCCTCATCAACGGCGGGGGCGGCCTGTCCGAACCGTTCATCCCCGACTTCCCAGGCGCCGCCTCCTTCGCCGGGAGGGCGTTCCACTCGGCCGCCTGGGACCACTCCCACGATCTGACCGGGCGCAAGGTGGCCATCGTGGGCACCGGGGCGTCGACCATCCAGTTCCTGCCCGAAGTGCAGCGGTGGGCCGGGCAGGTCACCCTGTTCCAGCGCACGCCGCCCTGGGTCTTCCCGCACCGCAACCGTCCGACGCGCGGGGTCGAACGGGCCGCCTACCGGTTGCTGCCGTGGACGCAACGGGTCTCCCGGGCCCGCAACTACTGGATCACCGAGCTGGTGCTGGGCTCGCTCCTCATCCACAACAGCGCCCGGCTGGACCGCCTGGAGCAGCTCGCCACCGGCTATCTGTCCCGCCAGGTGGCCGATCCGGAGCTGCGGGCCACGCTCACCCCGACCTATCGGCCCGGCTGCAAGCGCCTGCTCCAGTCCAACGACTACTACGCGGCCCTGCAACGTCCCAACGTCGCGGTGGAGACCGAGAAGATCGTCGAACTGCGGCCCGAGGGTGTCGTCACGGCCGACGGGGCCCTGCACGAGGTGGACACCGTCATCTACGGGACCGGGTTCCGGCCCACCGACAACCCGATGGCGCACAAGGTGCGCGGGGTTGACGGCCGCACGCTCAAGGAGCACTGGGCCGGCACCGGCATGCGGGCCTACCGGGGGACGGCCATGCCGGGATTCCCCAACTACTTCATGCTCAACGGACCCAACACGGGGATCGGGCACACCTCTCTCCTGGTGATGATCGAGGCGCAGGTGGCCCACGTGATCGGCGCGCTGCGTGCGCTGCGGGCGCGGGGCGAGCGGGTGATCGCCGTGCGCCCCGACGCGCTGGAGCGATGGAACACCGAGGTGCAGGCCAAGGTGGCGTCGACCGTGTGGAACTCGGGAGGGTGCTCCAGTTGGTATCTCGACGACGCCGGCCGCAACACCACGCTCTGGCCCGACTACACCTACCGCTTCACCCGCCGCACCCGCACCTTCGACCCCGGCGACTATGTCCTCTCCGGCGGGGCTTCGGGCGTACCGGCACCGTGAAGCGCCCTCCCATCTCCTTCGAGTCCGCCACGGCACTGGTCACCGGCGCAGGCAGCGGGATCGGCCGGGCGGCCGCCCACGCCCTGGCCGCCCGGGGCGCCACAGTGCTCTGCACCGACATCGACGAGAGGGCGGCCGAGAAGACGGCCGCCGAGTGTGCCGAGCGCTCCCGCCCGGGCAGCGTCGTGGCGCACCGGTCCTACCGACTCGATGTGGCGGATCGCCAGGAGGTCGATGCGGTCGCCGCCGCCGTCCACACTGTGCACGGCGCACTGGCCGTCCTGGTGAACAATGCGGGGGTGGGCATGACCGGCTCCTTCTCCGACATGACGGCGGAGGAGTGGACCTTCATCCGCTCGATCAATCTCGACGGCGTCGTCAACTGCTGCTCGGCCTTCTCCCCGCCCATGCTGGCGGCGCGTCGCGGCCAGGTGGTCAACGTGTCGTCCGGTCTGGCCTTCGTCCCCACCGCCCACGAATCGGCCTACGCCGCGACCAAGGCGGCCGTCCTCCAACTCTCGCAGTGCCTGCGCGCCAACTGGGCGCCGGCCGGCGTGGGGGTGACGGCCATCTGCCCCGGCTTCATCAATACCCCGATCGTCACGTCGGCCCGCTTCACCGGCGGCAAGGAAGATCCGCGGGCACGGGAGCGGTTGGCCAAGGCGTACGCCCGCGCCCATTCGCCCGAGATGGTGGGGGCGGCCATCGTCGGGGCCATCGCCACCGATCGGGCCTTCGTCCCGGTGGGATTCGAATCGGTCCTCGGCTGGTACGCCCACCGGCTCACGCCCATCGCGCTGCAGCAACGCGTCGCCCGCCTGATCGGAGGTCGCTAGTGCCGCCCCTGCACATCCCCCACAGCCGGCGCGGCCTGCTCACCTTCGGCGCAGCCGCGGCCCTGGTCGGCGGCGCGGCTGCCTACCGCAAGGTCGCCTCGACGCACGCGGGCCACGAACCGGCGGTGGAGCTCATCCCGGGCGAGGAGCTCGAGACGCTGGGATGGGGCATGCTCGAGACGCCCGAGGAGCTCGGTGTCACCACCCCCGACGGCGCACGACTGGCGGTGTGGGATGTGGGCACCGGACCGGTGGTGGTGCTGGCCCACTGCTGGAGCGGGAGCCACGCCGTCTGGGTTCCCGTCGCCCGCCGATTGGTCGAATCCGGTCACCGCGTCGTGCTCTACGACCACCGGGGTCACGGCGCCAGCAGCCGGGGCACGGCGTCGTTGAGCATCGAGACGCTGTCCGACGATCTGGCGGCGGTGCTCCGGGACCGCGACGTCACCGACGCCGTCCTGGCCGGGCACTCTATGGGAGGGATGTCCGTCATGGCCCTCGCCACCTACCACCCCGAGATCCTGGCCCAGCGGGCCCGGGCCATCGTGCTCGTCGCCACGGCGGCCGCCGACATGGGAACGGGGCCGGCCGTCCTGGGGCGCTTCGCTGCCGGATTCGTCGCATCGCCCGCGGTGTCCCTGGCACTGCGCTCCCCCGGCGGCCACCGCTTCGTGCGAGGCGTGTTCGGCGCGGATCCCGCGCGTGAGCACCTGGAGCTCACCCGGGCGTTGCTGGCGGCGTGCGCCCCGCTGGTGCGCGCCAGCTTCCTGGGTGCGGTCGGCACCGTGAACCTGCTGGAGGGCATCACAATGATCGGCCTACCCACCACGGTGGTGGTCGGCTCGCGGGACCGGCTGACCGCTCCCGCTCGTTCGCATCAGATGGTGCAGGCCATTCCCGGCGCCCGCCTGGTCACCCTGCCCGATCGCGGCCACATGCTCCCGCTGGAGGACGCGGACGCGGTGGCCACGGAGATAGAGCGTTCCGTCAAAGGGAGCAACGCCGTCAAGGGTTGAGACGCCCGGAATGGACCGGAGGATCCCAACCGGTCGACTCCCCCTGGGGCAGGATTGACGGATGGGACTGGACATCGATTTCGTCTTCGAGGTGGGCGAGCACGAAAAGCACACGGTGGCCTTCCATTGGGGTCAAATGTGGGGCAAGGTGCGGATCACCGTCGACGACCAAGAGGTCGTGCAGCAGAACAAAGCGCTCAGCCTCCGCTCGCCGCGGACGCGCACGTTCGAGCTCTCGGTGGGTGAGCATGAGGTGCATCCGGTGGTCATCGAGAAGACGAAGAAGGCCATTCTCGGGGGCGCACGCAAGCAGACCTGTCGGGCCTTCGTCGACGGCGAGCTGATCGCGGAGTACTGATTTCGCCGAGACTCGCGGAGTACCAAGTCGCGGAGTGCTGAAATCGGAGAGTGATTCTTTCGGGAGTACCGGCTGATCGGCAGGTACTGCGCGGGTGACCCACGGTTGACATTCGTTTTGGCGCGGCCCATGCTGTGCAGATCCGGTAGCAGATGGGAGGGATCGCCATGAGCGATGCACGCGTGAGCCGCTGGATGGGCCCGCTCGGACTCTTGACCGTGATCGCCCTCTTCGTCGGTCTCGGTCCATTGAGCGGCAAGACGCCCGGCGAGAACGCATCGGGGGCGACGGTCGCCGCCTTCTACAACTCTCACGTGGCCCGAAGCTGGGCCTCCATTTACGTGGTGGGGTTGGGGCTGGCACTGTTCGTCCTCTTCGTGAGCCAGCTCCGGAAGGTGTTGCGCGACGCGTCAGGCGGGGAGACCCTCTGGCCCAATGTCGCCTTCGTCGCGGGGATCATCCTGGTCGCCGGGATGGTCGCCGCCGGCACGTTCCAGGTCGTCCTGATCCTCGCCGCTCACAATCACCAGTTGGGCATCGTCAAGACGGTGAACTTCGTCAGCTCCAACAACGAGCTCGGCTTTCTCTTCGGCATGGTGCTCGTCACCTTGGCCACCGGCGCATCCATCCTCACCAACCGATCGATCGACCCACTGCCCAAGACGCTGGGTTGGTGGTCGCTCCTCGTCGGAGTGGTCGGCTGCCTCGGACCGTTGGCGTTCTTCTCCCTGTTGTTCGGCCTACCGATCTGGCTCATCGCCACCGGCTTCGTCATCAGCACCAAAGCACGCCGGGCGGTCGAGGGTAAGCCTCCGGCGCACGCCGCTGCCGCCTCGGGCAACGGCGAAAGTCCCGATCACGTCAGCGGGACCCTGTCGCGGGAGTCCGCGTCCAACTGATCGACCGACGTTCGAGTTGGATCGATCGCGCCGCGGTGCATCGCGTGTGAACCTGCGCTCCTACGCGTGCGTCACGGACGCCGAACGCGCCACGCGCGACGTCGAACGCCCCGAGCACGCGACGCCGAGTGCGCCACGCCGAACCGCCGAGCGCGCGACGCCGTGCGTTGTGAACGCGCCGAACCGGTGAACGCGCTGCTGGTTACTTGACGACGACGACCGGGTGAGTGTGGTGACCGTTGTCGGCTTGTGCCGAACCCACCGGCAGGCACATCACGAGGCCGCAGATAAGACCTCCGGTGCCCACCTTGACCGCCATGCTCACCAGTCGGGCCCTGAGTGACCGTCCGCCTGCCCTGCGGCGTAACGCCGCCATTTGCTCCTTAGCCATTGGAATTCCCACCTTCCCTTGGACATTTCAGGTTGTCCGGACTCATTCGCCCGAGCACCTGACGATCACTGTAAGGAAGGAGCCACTATTTCCGCCGAACGTCGGATCAATACTCACCCAACATCGCCAATGGGGACCTAGCTCGCCCGGAAATACCTCGTAAACCGCACCTTTCCTGTCAAGCGCCTACGGGCACCGCACCCGTCTCCTGCGATCGAGGGGCCCCAATTGACCGGCCGGGCAATCACGTATAATACTAAGTATTATGAGAGACCGCGTCCGAACTTGTTGGCGATGGTCCACCTCAACGGCCACGGCGGTCGGCGTATTCGGGGCACTCGGAGTGCTCGCCGCGGCGAACCTGGCCGCAACCACACCGCCAGCCGGCGCGACGGCGAACGTTACAGGCGGAACGGGCGACTGCGCGTCCCTCCAGAGCTGCTACACGCCCCAGCAGCTCGAAGTCGCCTATGGGATCCAGCCGCTCCTCCAGCGCGGGATCGACGGCCGTGGGGAGACCGTTGTACTCCCCGAACTGGCCGAGTCGCAGCTCTCACCGCCACGAGTCAGTGACCTACGCGAGGACTTAGTAGCCTTCGATCGCCTGTTCCACCTGCCCGCGCCAAGCCTCAACGTGGTAAGCAATTTTCCCCACCCTTCACACCCCTGGTACGCCTTCGGGGAGGAGGTTCTGGACGCCGAGATAGTCCATGCCATTGCGCCACGCGCCGCGCTCACCATCCTCTTGGTCAAAGGAACCTCCCTGGACAACGCGGACAACGCCGTCGCGGCGTCAATCGCTGCCTTGCGGCTGGGGGCCTCGGAGGGTGGCATCATTTCCCTCAGCCCGGCCGGGCAGATCGGCGGAGAGCACTGCGTCACCCGCGCTCAGGTCACCCAGCTAAACGCCGCGCTCGAGGACGACGCCGCCCACCACGTGACAGTTGTGGCGGCTACGGGCGATGCCGGTGCGGCTGGCGAACCGTGCGCCCTTATCACGGCACTCGGCGGCCCTGGTCCCATTTACACGCCGGCGAAGGAGGTCAGCCTCGTCGCCTCCGACCCGCTGGTTCTTAGCGCCGGGGGCACCACGCTCGACGCGAGCCACACGACCGGCGCCTGGATCGGCGAAACCGCATGGGGCCTTCCCTACGGCGACCCAGACTCCCTTTTTCAGGCGTCGGGCGGCGGGTTCAGTCGACTCTTCGGTCGGCCCTCGTATCAGAACGGCGTCGACGGTATCGGCGCAATGCGCGGTGTTCCCGATGTAGCGGCTGACGCAAATGCCCACACCGGGTTTCCGGTCGTCACGAGCGGTGGCAGCGGTAGTTACACGATCAGCGGGCACGGCGGCACGAGCGCTGCCGCGCCCATCTGGGCCGGGATCATCGCCCTCGCCGACCAGTACGCGAAGAGACATCTCGGCTTCGTCAACCCGGCCATCTACCAGATCGCACGCGGCTCGCAGTACGACCAGGCCTTCCACGACATTACGGCGGGCAATAACACGGCAGAATTCCACCAAGGGACGATCACGGGCTACCAAGCAGGCGCGGGCTGGGACCCTGTAACCGGTTGGGGCAGCCCGAACGCCGAAGTGCTTGTGCCCCTCCTCGCTCGCTACGCAAGCCGATGACGAAGGCCAAAACCCGCCTCCGGGCCTGTACAGGAGTGGGCGAGTGATTCGCGCACAGCACTCCGCGCGCGGGTGTCACTCGCAGAATTGCTGTCCGGGTATCGGGTGCCCTCGTGGGGGACGCGGAGGGGCGCTCCGAGACCTGCCAGGAAGAAGGGATTCGTTGCGCCAGCTGCCCCGATTCAGAGCCGTCAGCAATTGCTCGAGCACGCGCTGTGCGCCATCTCAGATGCGGCGATAGCGGGCCTCGAACGCCGAGTAGAGGCCGAATGAAAAGAGTCCAGCAGCGACCACACTAAGCAGCCAGACACCAAATGGTTTGTGTGCAAGCGCCTGCAGTGCCTGATCAAGGCCTTTGACCTTGCTGGGATTGTCAGTGACTGCGCTGGCCACGAGGTAGACGCCGACGAGGTCGATCAGAAGACCTCGAACGCTGTCACCCATGATGCCCGTCGCGCGGGCAATGTCATACATCCGAGGAGATATGCGGTTCCGATCCAACACCCGCGCATAGTCATGCGTCCATCCCCAAATAAGAAGGGCAATCCCGCCACCGACGAACCCCGCAGCGCAGAGGCCGATGTACATTGGTCCTCCTGGCCAGCGCAATACACTCGCAGCGATGGGACCCGGATTCGACGACGTACTATTTGTGTGTTTCGAGCCCACTGCCAAGGCTACCGCTTGGGCGGATAAGCCCAGATACACGGCGCCACAAGCCGCCAACCCACACCGCTTTGCCCACGCATGCTCTTGGAGATCGGCCGCGGCGACCGCACTCACCAGACGCCAGATCGCATAACCCAACAAGCCGATGGCGACAATGAAAAGGATTGCCGGCCCCGCCGGCTCGCGGGCAATTTCATCGAGAGCGCCGTTGCTGTCGGCGGGAGCGGGCGAGCCACCGTGAAGAGCGATGTCCGTGGTGAGGTAGGCGATCAACAAGTAGAGAACCGACCTAGCTCCGAGTCCCGCCTTCGCGAGAAGCTTGAACCAACGACGGCGTTCGACATAGCCCGCATGTCCTTTGACATCGGCTACGGCGCGCTGTGTAGGGGTCTCCGTTCGAACCACTCTTGAGGATTACCCCATGCTCGCCATGCCAATCTGGTCCGAGTCCCGGCTGGGATTCCGGCGACGATGACGGCTTCGGGTTTCCCTGGGATCGCTACCGCGAGTTCGGCGCGGATTCTGAGAAAGCAGTTTGTGGCCCTCGGGATCTCTCGGCCAGCGATCATCAAAATGACGCCCACGGTGTGAACGTTGAAACCGTGTTGAAGCGTGTTCGCTAGCCCCCCATACTGTTGTCTTTTCACGGTGACGATATTTTTTGATACCCCTCAAAAGACAAGACAAACCCCATTGATCAACGTCAATTCGTCAGGGAGGTTCGACTGTTCAGACGGCAGCGAGTGCGAGCAATGCGAACGGTGATTACTGAGCCCGTCCCGAAACGTCCGCAAGGGCCTTCCAAAGACGGTTGGAGCCCGCCGTGGTCATTTCTCTCCAGCAGGCGGCCGAGGGCCTGGAGCCGCTCGAAGTCAGATCGCTGTAGAGGCGGGTGCCACCCTGACTGCGGGCGGGAGCGAGGAGTCCGCGAGCCTCCAGAGAAGGGCTTCTCCCAGCGGCAGAGATCGTGGAGGAGGAATGCCAATGCCGGGTGACCAGGCGCCTGTCGTAGAGGGATGCCCGTCTCGGATGCCTACGGTGGAGGGCTCTCCTCGGAATGAATGGGGCGGTAATCGGAGAATTCATGCTCTGTTCATCTGCCTCGGCCCGATGGCCATTGCGATTGGAGGCATTTCATTTAAAACTGAGTGACGACTGAGTGCTGTACCCATATGGGACTTCAGTGGAGCAGTCCGGACTAGGAGGAGACATGCAGAAGAGAAGCGCTGCCGAAGTTGTTCGACTCGCAGCGGACGAGGGAATCGAAGTCGTTGACCTCCGGTTCTGCGACCTCCCCGGTTTGATGCAGCACTTCTCCATACCGGCGCACGACCTCACTGAGGACGCCTTCGAGGAGGGATACGGGTTCGACGGCTCGTCCATCCGAGGATTCCAGGCCATTCAGGAGTCCGACATGATCTTGCTGCCCGATCCCTCCACCGCGGTGATCGACGAATTCAGGCAGCACAAGACGCTCAACCTCAACTGCTTCGTCCACGACCCGATCACGTTGGAGAACTACAGCCGGGATCCTCGCTACGTCGCTCTCAAGGCGGAGCAACACCTGGCGTCGACCGGGATCGCCGACACGGCGTACTTCGGACCGGAGGCGGAGTTCTTCATCTTCGACGACGTTCGATTCTCCCAGGACCAACACTCGGCGTTCTATCAGGTCGACTCGGTCGAGGGCATCTGGAACTCCGCTCGCGACGAGAAGCCGAACCTGGGCTACAAGCCGAGGTACAAGGAGGGATACTTCCCCGTCCCACCCATGGACCACTTCCAGGACCTGCGTTCGGAGATGATCCTGTCCATGGAGCGGCTGGGAATCGAGATCGAGGTCCAGCATCACGAGGTGGGCACGGCAGGCCAGGCCGAGATCGACATGCGGTTCGACACGATGCTCGCCATGGCCGACAAGTTGATGCTCTACAAGTACGTGGTGAAGAGCGTGGCGTTCAACGCCGGCTACTCGGCCACCTTCATGCCCAAGCCCCTGTTCCAGGACAACGGCTCCGGGATGCACGTCCACCAGTCGCTGTGGAACGAGGGG
>Ga0302324_100025279_pt1 | contig 11404 bp, 11 predicted proteins | sample Palsa_T0_1_FD_201949 | JGI IMG/M metagenome (GOLD analysis project Ga0302324, IMG submission 201949) | Peat permafrost microbial communities from Stordalen Mire near Abisko, Sweden - Palsa_T0_1 | ecosystem: Environmental > Terrestrial > Soil > Palsa > Peat permafrost | place: Sweden: Abisko... | reverse complement strand
CCGCCATCGGGAATTCGCAGATGCGGGCACCACGCGCGCGAAATTCGGTGCGCGTGGCGATGGAGGCGTCGTCGTGGCTGGCCAATGCCACCCCGGCTGCGCGCGCCGCCGCACCGATGCGTTCCAGCGCGGCGGGAACCTCATCGGCACGCACCGCGATCCGTTCTGTCAGCGCACGGAAATCGGCCAGCGTCATGCCCGCGCGGTCGCTATATTTGGCGCCCGCGACGGGATCGGCGGTCTTTTTCAGGATTGCGGGGGTGTGGTCATTGAACGCCACCAGATGCACGCGGCCGGCTGCGATGTCGGCCACCGCGATGTCCAGCGCGTCGAGGTTGTACGCCTCCCATCGCAGGTGCACCCGCATGTCGCAGGTCCAGTCGCGCGCATCTAGCGCGTCGAGCAGCCGGCGCCATTGCGGTGGGCTGCGCAGCCCCGGCTCCCACGACAAAGTGATGCCGTGGAATGCTGTCGTGATGCCGTTGGCGAGCAGTTGCGATTCGGTGTCGGCCAGCGCGATGTCGGCGGGGAAATCCACACCCGGGCGCGGCTGCACCTGACGCTCGAACGCGTCGCCGTGGATGTCGACGATGCCGGGCAGTACCAGCAGGCCGCTTGCGTCGAGGTGCCGACCCGTAGAGGGGGCGGGGCCGCCAAGTCGGTCGATGAGCCCGCCGGCAACCGCAAGATCGATGGACTGTACGCCGTCGGAGGGCAGCAGCACCTGACCGCCCGCGATATGAAGTGGGGCGACGTGGTGTGGGGCAGCGTGTGGTTGATCCATGGATTCGGTCTGGCCTCAGGGTTCGAAGACGATCTGCACGCGCGGGGTAGGATATAGTCCGATGGCGAATTCGATGATTGCACCTGAATGGTCGACGTTGACATGCTCGCACACCAGCACGGGGCGGTTGCGCGGCATGCGTAGCAGTTCGGCCTCCTCGGCGCTTGGCAGGCGGGCGCTGACCCGGCTGGTCTGGCGCAGATAGTCGGAGACGCCGACCGAGCGCAATGCCTCGGTGATGCCGCTGGTCGCACGCAATGCGGCGAGCAAGCCGCGGAAGCGGGCCGAGGGGAAGTAGTGCGCTGTCAGCGAGACCGGGCGATCGTCGGCCAGCCCGACGCGCTCCAGCAGCACCACGCGCGCGCCGGGGCGGATGGACAGGCCGGTGGCAATCTGCGCGGTGGCGACGGTTTCCTTGAGTTGCAGCACCTGGCCCGAGGGCTCTTTGTTGTGCTTGCGGATCCATTGCGAAAATCGCGTGCGTGGCTCGACGGCATACTCGATCACGTCCTCGGTCACGAAGGAGCCGCGGCCCTGTTCTACGCGTACCAGACCGGCGCGCGACAACTCTTCAAGCGCGCGGCGCACGGTGTGGCGGTTGACGCGGAATTGCTGCGAGAGTTCGGCCTCGGTCGGCAGCCGGGCGCCGGGGGCGTGCGTGCCGGTGGCGATCGCCTGTTGCAGTTGGTTGGCGATCTGGCGCCAGAGCGCGATGCCGTCGTGGCGTAGCACGGACTGGGATGCTGCCGTTGGAACGGCGTGGGCGCCACCGGCATGGACCGGTTTCAGCACCGGTCGCGTCGCCGCGCTGTCGGCAACCTTCATTGCCCGACCTTCATGGCCCGGCCTTCATTGCCCAGCCTTCATCACAATGTCATCCATCGCTCAGGCCATCCATGCGAGTTCGTCTTGACGATACTCCGCCGAGGGTCTACCTGTCTAGACATCCGGAACAGATTCAGACCCAGAAATGCCTGATACAACGCCTACCGACACGCCGAATAAGGCACGTCGCCACTGGATGGCGGTGCTGGCCCGCGCGGCGGCGGGCGAATTGGAGGCCGGCTTGGCAGCCCATGGCGGCGCCCCCTTATATCAGTGCCTGCGCGGACCGGAGAGCGGGCTGGTCATGGTGCGCGGCCGTGCTGGCGGCGGCGGTGCGCCGTTCAATCTGGGCGAGATGACCGTGACCCGCTGCACGGTGCGGACCGAGGATGGTCAGGTCGGCCATGCCTACGTCCGTGGGCGCGACGCGCGGCAGGCGGAGTTGGCCGCCGTGATCGACGCGCTGTTGCAGGACCCGGCGCGCAGCGCGGCTTTGCACGAAGGTGTGATTGCCAAGCTGACGGCCGAGCAGGCGGCCGGGCGGAGCGAGACCGCGCGCAAGGCGGCGGCCACCAAGGTGCAATTCTTCGCCATGCGGAACATGCGGGCGGCATGACGATCGAACCTCCGTTGGATGTGACGCTGCCCGGCTTCACCGATCCGGTGGGGCAAGCGCAGGCCTGTTTTCGCGCCGTGCTGGATGCCATGGCGCGGCCCGGGACGCTGGTGCGGGCGGGGGAGGGATTGATCCCGCCTGCGCCGCTCGATCCCGCCACTGGCGCCGTGCTGTTGAGCCTGGTGGATGATGATACGCCGTTGTGGCTCGATCCGGCGATGCAACCAGCGCATGACTGGATCGCATTTCATTGCGGCGCCGGGTTCGCGGATGCGCCGGTGCGCGCCGCGTTCGTGCTGGCGCAGACGCTGCCCGATCTCGCGCGCCTGGCGCCCGGCACGCATGAACAGCCGGAGACTGCCGCGACGCTGATACTACAGGTCGCCAGCCTGACCGATGGGAGGCGCTATCGGCTGCGCGGTCCGGGCCTGCGCACGTTCAGTACGCTTTCGGTGCGCGGCCTGCCCGATGATTTTGCTGCGGTATGGCAACGCAATCGCGCCGGCTTCCCGCTCGGCGTGGACCTTGTGCTGTGTGCGGGGACCATGCTCGCTGCCTTGCCCCGAAGTGTCGCTGTCGAGCGTGCAACTTGATCGTGGAGGCGGACTGACATGGCCTATGTCGCGGTCAAGGGCGGCGAGCAGGCGATCGCCAACGCGCATGCGTGGCTCGCAGAGGCACGGCGCGGCGATCCGGCGGTGCCCGAGGTAACGTTGGCACAGATCAGCGAACAGCTCGGCCGTTCGGTTGATCGAGCGATGGGCGAGGGATCGCTGTATGATCGCGAGCTTGCCGCGTTGGCGGTGAAGCAGGCGCAAGGCGACCTGATCGAGGCGGCGTTCCTGCTGCGTGCCTATCGCACGACGATGCCTCGCTTTGGTCATTCGTTGCCGGTGGACACTGCGAAGATGCAGCTGCGGCGTCGTGTGTCCGCGGTGTTCAAAGATCTGCCGGGTGGCCAGGTGCTCGGTCCCACCTACGACTACACGCACCGTTTGTTGGATTTCGCATTGGCGGCCGGGGGTAATCCGCCGCCGGCGCCGCAGGACCAGCCTGACGCGACGGCGATGCCGCGCGTGGCGGATATTCTCGGTCATGAGGGATTAATCGAGCCGGACGGCGTGGTAGATGGCGAGCCCGGTGACCTGACGCGCGAGCCGCTGGGTTTTCCGGCGGCGCGTGATGTGCGCTTGCAGGCCTTGGCGCGCGGCGACGAAGGGTTCCTGCTGGCGATGGGCTATTCCACCCAGCGCGGCTATGGCGGGTCGCATCCGTTCGCCGGCGAGATCCGCATGGGCGAGGTGTCGATCGAGCTCGAACCGCCGGAACTTGGTTTCGCTATCGATATCGGCGAGATCACCGTGACCGAGTGTCAGATGGTGAACCAGTTCAAGGGCTCGAAGACCGTGCCGCCGCAGTTCACCCGCGGTTATGGGCTGGTGTTCGGCCAGACCGAGCGCAAGGCGATGGCGATGGCGCTGGTCGATCGCGCAATGCGCGCCGAGGAACTCGGCGAGGACGTCACCGCGCCGGCGCAAAATGTCGAATTCGTGCTGTATCATTCCGATAATATCGAGGCGACCGGCTTCGTCGAGCACCTGAAGCTGCCGCACTACGTCGATTTCCAAAGCGAGCTGGAAAGCGTGCGGCGAATGCGCGCTGAAGTGGCGCAACTCGCGGAGGCGGCGGAATGATGCAAGGCTACAACTTCGCTTATCTGGACGAGCAGACCAAGCGGATGATCCGCCGCGCCATTCTGAAAGCGGTGGCGGTGCCGGGTCTGCAGGTGCCGTTTGGCTCGCGCGAGATGCCGCTGCCCTATGGCTGGGGCACCGGCGGCATCCAGGTGACGGCTTCGGTCCTTGGGCGGAATGACGTGCTGAAGGTGATCGACCAGGGCGCCGACGACACCACCAACGCCGTTTCCATCCGCCAGTTCTTTGCCCGCACCGCCGGTGTCGCGACCACGACGCGCACGGCGGCGGCGAGCGTGATCCAGACCCGCCACCGCATCCCCGAGCAGGCCCTGCGCGAGGACCAGATCATCGTGTATCAGGTGCCGCAGCCGGAACCATTGTCGCGGCTGGAACCCAGCCGTGCCGAGACGCGGCGGATGCACGCGCTGGCCGATTACGGGTTGATGCACGTGAAGCTGTACGAGGACATTGCGCGCTACGGCCAGGTGGCGATCAGCTACGACTATCCTGTCATGGTGAACCATCGCTATCTGATGGCGCCCAGCCCGATTCCGGCCTTCGACAATCCGAAGATGCACATGATGCCGGCGCTGCAACTATTCGGTGCCGGCCGCGAGAAGCGCATCTACGCGGTGCCGCCCTATACCGAGGTGCGCTCTCTGGATTTTGACGACCATCCGTTCCGGGCTGGGCGCGCGCCGCATGCCTGCGGGCTGTGTGGCGCGACGGACTCGTATCTCGATGAGGTCGTCGTGGACAATCGTGGCGGGCGGCTGTTCGTCTGTTCCGATACCGATTATTGCGCCGAACGTCGCGCCGCCGGGCATATCGGGGCCGACGGCATGCGGGAGGCAGCGGAATGATCGAGGACACGCTGCTCGCCGGACGCGGCCTTTCGTTGTCGTTCGGTGCCATTCCGGCGCTGGTGGAGGTGGATGTCGATCTCTGGCCCGGCGAGATGCTGGCGATCGTGGGCGAGTCGGGCTCCGGCAAGACCACGCTGCTGAATGTGTTGTCGGGCCGGTTGAAGCCCGATCGCGGCGTGGTGTGGTATCGCGATCCGGCCGGGCGGTTGGCCGATGTGCATGCCATGCCGGCGCCGGATTTGCGCGCGCTGCATCGCTCCGACTGGGGGTTTGTCCATCAGGACCCTCGGCAGAACCTGCGCATGAATGTGTCCGCCGGGGGCAACGTTGGCGAGCGCCTGATGGCGCAGGGCGCGCGCCATTACGGCAACATCCGCGACGCGGCGCTGGAGTGGCTGCGCCAGGTTGAGATCGATGCCGATCGGATCGACCATCTGCCGCGTACGTTCTCGGGTGGGATGCTGCAACGTTTGCAGATCGCGCGCACCCTGGTGACGCATCCGCGCCTGGTGTTCATGGACGAGCCGACCGGCGGGCTGGATGTTTCGGTGCAGGCTCGGCTGCTCGATCTGATCCGCACGCTGGTGGCGCGGCTTGGCATCGCGGCGGTGCTGGTAACGCATGACATCGCGGTGGCGCGCCTGCTGGCGCAACGTATCGCGGTGATGCAGCGCGGGCGGGTGGTCGAGACCGGGCTGACCGATCAGGTGCTGGATGATCCGCAGCACCCGTACACGCAGCTTCTGGTCAGCTCGGTGTTGCAGGCATGAGCCGGGCGTGTTGCGCCCGGGGTGGCGGTCGTGGTAATTCGGAGTCCGGAGGACGGTTGCAGCCGCCCCCCGGCTCCGATGGGTTAGAGGCGGAATTCCAGCGTGAACCGGACCCGCCGCTTTCCCCACCGGATCAGTAAGGCAATGCGCACATGCATTGTACTTCTCCGATGGCGGTCTTGCCCTATCGGCCGGACAAAATGCCCGGTCGTCCGGGCAAGCCGCGACCGCGTCGCTAAACATCGCCGGCAACGGGTTTCGTCCGTCAGACCACATCAATCTGATCGGACTCATCAGGCGGCATACCGCATACGCATGTGTTTGGATGAGGGACTCACGCGGTGAGTGAACCCGATTATGATGAACAAAAGGTTGCCGCGGTGATGCTGCGGACCGAGGCGCTGGCCAAGGGCTTCACGCTGCATCTGCAGGGCGGCGTGCGCATCCCGGTGCTCGCCGATGTCGGGCTGGAATTGCGCAAGGGCGAGTGCATCGCGCTGTCGGGGCCGTCGGGTGCCGGCAAGTCCACGCTGATGCGCAGCCTGTATGGCAATTACCGCGCGGATAGCGGACGCGTGCTGGTGCGCCACCGCGGTGAACTGATCAACATGGCGACCGCAGATCCTCGCACCATTCTGGCGGTGCGCCAGGAAACCCTAGGCTACGTCAGCCAATTCCTGCGTGTGGTGCCGCGTGTCGCCGCGCTTGACGTGGTGGCCGAGGTGCTGATCGCCCGCGGCGACACGCAAGATCATGCACGCGAGCGGGCACGCGCGTTGCTGCTGCGGCTGAACATTCCGCGTCGCCTGCACGCCCTGCCGCCCGCCACATTCTCCGGCGGCGAGCAGCAGCGCGTCAACCTCGCGCGTGGGTTCATCGGTGGCCATCCGGTGCTGCTGCTCGATGAGCCGACCGCTTCGCTGGATGCGGAGAATCGTCAGGTCGTCGTCGGAATGATCCGGGATGCGAAACGTGACGGCCGCGCCATCATCGGCATCTTTCACGACACCGAGGTGCGCGATGCGGCGGCCGACCGGCTGTTCCCGGTGACGTCGTTGCAGGATGCCGCATGACGGTTGAGACAATTCTGACCAACGCCTGGCTGGTATTGCCGGACGAGGTCGAGCTGGGCAGTGTCGTTCTGCAGGGCGATCGTATTGTCGACGTGCAGCCGGGGCGGTCAGGGAGCCTTTCCGCGATCGACATGGAGGGCGACTATCTCATTCCCGGCGCCGTCGACGTGCACACCGACAATCTTGAGCGCCAGGTGCAGCCTCGGTCGATGGCACGCTGGCCGTCGCGCTCGGCCATGGTGGCGCATGATGCGCAATGCGTCGCCGCTGGGGTGGCGACGGTGTTCGACGCGTTGTGCCTCGGCGATCTTGGCTTCGACAAGGAACGGGTGCGCACCTTCAAGGACGGTGTGATCGACCTGGATGCGCTGGCGGAGGCCGATCTGCTGAAGGCGGAGCATTTTCTCCACCTGCGCTGCGAAGTACCGGCACACGACATGCTGGAATTGTTCGATCCGGTGGCGGATCATCCTCGCGTGCGTATGGTCAGCCTGATGGATCACAGTCCGGGTGTCGGGCAGTATGCCGACCTCGACTTCTATCGGGCGCTGCGCCGTCGTGGTGGTGCGGATGACGCGTTTATCGAGCAGCGCATCGGCGAGTTGCAGGTCCAGCGGCAACTTCTGCGCGGCCCGAACCGGCGCGCTTTGCTGGATCGCGTGGCCGGGCGCGGTCTGGCGCTGGCCAGCCATGACGATCGCACCGTAGAGGAGATCGCCGAGAACGCTGCTGACGGCATCCGCATCAGCGAGTTTCCGGTGACCATGGCGGCCGCCAAGGCGGCGAAGCGGGCCGGCATGCAGGTGATAGCCGGCGCGCCGAACATCGTGCGCGGCGGGTCACATTCCGGCAACGTATCGGCGGCCGAGTTGGTGCGCGAACAGGCCTTGGATGCTTTCGCGTCCGACTATGTGCCGGCAAGTCTGATAGAGGCCGCGTTCCAGTGTGCGCGCTCCGGGATGACGTTGCCAAACGCCGTGGCGCTGATCGCCGATCGGCCGGCACGGCTGGCTGGTCTGCTCGATCGCGGACGGATCGCGCCCGGTCTGCGTGCCGATCTGGTCCGCCTGCGTCTGCACGAAACACTGCCGGTCGTACGGCGGGTTTGGCGCTCCGGCGAGATTGCCGCGTGATGGCTTCGCCGGTGGCGGGCGCATCGATGCGCGTGGCGGTGTATTACGCGCCGCGGCCGGACGATCCGTTATTCGCTGCCGGTGCCACTTGGCTCGGCCGTGATCCGGAGAGTGGTGCGCCGGCGCCGCAGCCCGGCATTCCGGAGATTGCCGAAGTTACAGCGGAGCCGCGTCTCTATGGATTTCACGCCACGCTGAAGCCGCCAATGCGCCTGGCCGAAGGGCGGCAGTGGTTCGACGTGCTGACCGCGGCGCAGGAGCTGGCCGAGCGCACCGCTGCGTTCGACCTACCGCGCCTGTCGGTGCAGGACCTGCACGGCTTCCTCGCGCTACGTGAGACAATCCCCCGTGTTCCGCTGCAAGCATTGGCCGATGCGTGCGTGGAACAGTTCGATCCGTTTCGCGCGCCGCCGTCCGATGCCGAGCTGGCGCGCCGCCGCCGCGCGAACCTGTCCGCCGAGCAGGAGGCGATGCTGACGCGCTGGGGCTACCCCTACGTCTTCGGCTCCTGGTTCTTCCATATGACGCTGACGCGGCGGCTGACCGCTGTGGAAAAAGCGCGCCTGCAACCGGAAGCCGAAGCCTGGTTCGCTCGCTCGGTCAGCGTGCCGCGCCGCGTGGACGACATCTGCCTTTTTACCCAGGCGGCGCCGGACGCTCCCTTCGTCATTGCCGGGCGGTTGATGCTACGCGGTTGAGCGCGGCGAGGAACCGCGTCGCACCGGCTTTCGGGCTGGCGTCGTTCATCACGGTGTCGATTGGAACTCCGTCGGGTACGGCAACATTGCGCGCCAAACGTGCCGCGACATCGACCGCGCTCTCGCGCCCGCGCGCGGCCAGGCGCGCGGCCAGCATATCCGGTGGCGCGGTGATCTCTATCACGTGTACGGGGAAGCGCCGGGCGGCGTCTGCGATGATGCTGCGTGACACATTGGCTATCACTACGCGCCCGGCATCAAGGTCGGGCACGATGTCGGCTGGGATGCCGTAGCGCAACCCGTGTGCCTGCCAAGCCAGCGCGAAGTCGCGCGCGGTGAAGTCTGCGCGGGTCACGGCCTCGTGGTTCTCGCCGCCGGCTTCCGCGGGCCGCGTGATGACGCGGCGGACAAATCGAAATGTCGGATCGCCCTTCAGCGCATGGCGCGCGGCGTCCAGTAGGGTGTCTTTCCCGGCACCGCTTGGTCCGACCACGAGTACAAGCATGCGCGTCTCCGCATCGTTTGATCATTATGGCAGGCGCACCGGACACGCCTTGCGTGTCATGGTGTCGGGTATGCTTCGCGTGCAACGACGACAAGTGGTTTTGCCCGGAGAGGACCTTGGCGCTAGCTTGCACCGCACGCAGTCGGGAGACCACGATATGTTCACCACTCGTCCGGAGATCGCCGGCACCTTCGGCGTGGTCGCCAGCACGCACTGGATTGCCAGCAGCGTGGGCATGTCGGTGCTGGAGCGCGGCGGCAACGCCTTCGACGCCGCGGCGGCGACGGCATTCACCTTGCAGATCGCCGAGCCGCATCTGAACGGCCCGGGTGGCGACGCGCCGATCATTCTGCATGATGCCCGGACCGGGACGCAGTTGGTGATTTGCGGCCAGGGGGTGGCACCGCAGGCGGCGACACTGGGGAAGTTCCGCGACCTCGACATCGATCTGATCCCGGCAACCGGCCTGCTGCCGGCGGTGGTGCCCGGTGCCTTCGACGCCTGGTGCCTGCTGCTGCGCGACTGGGGCACGTGGGAGCTCGCCGACGTGCTGGCCTATGCGATCGGCTACGCCACGCGCGGCATTCACATCGTGCCGCGGATCAGCGCAACGATCGCTGGCCTGCGCCCGTTGTTCGAGCGGGAATGGACATCCTCGGCGGCAGTGTTCCTGCCCGGCGGCAAAGTGCCTGAGCCGAGCAGCCTGTTTGCCCGCCCGGCGGTCGGCGCCACGTACGAGCGCATTTGTCGCGAGGCCGTTGGCGACACGCGTGAGGCGCGCATCGACGCGGCGCGCGGGGCCTGGTATCGCGGCTTCGTTGCCGAAGCGGTGGACCGGTTCTTCCGCTCGACCGACGTGCTGGATGTCACCGGGCGCTACCACCGCGGCCTGTTGGCAGCGGATGATTTCGCGCGCTGGTCGGCGACCGTCGAAGACCCTGTGCCCTACGACTACGCTGATCGCACCGTGTTGAAATGCGGCCCGTGGAGCCAGGGACCGGTTTTCCTGCAGCAGCTTGCGTTGCTGCGCGGGACTGACATCGGTGCGCTTGACCCGTGCGGTGCGGACTTCGTGCATCTGGTGGTGGAGGGCGCGAAACTCGCCTACGCCGATCGCGAGGCGTTCTACGGCGATCCGAACTTTGTTTCGGTGCCATTGGGGACCTTGTTGTCGCACGACTACAATGCGACCCGCCGCGCGCTGATCGGTGCGACCGCATCGATGGAACTGCGGCCCGGCGCAGTGGACGGACACACACCCTGGGTGGACCACGACGCGGCGCGTCGCGCCGCTCAGGTTCCAGCCGCGGGGGCCGGCGAGCCGACCGTGGCTCGGCTCGGCGTGATCGGCGCCGACACCTGCCATATCGATGTGATCGATCGGCACGGCAACATGGTCAGCGCGACGCCCTCGGGCGGCTGGCTGCAATCGTCCCCGGTGATACCGGAACTGGGGTTCTGCATGGGTACGCGCGGACAGATGTTCTGGTTGCGTGACGGTCTGCCGAACTCCCTGGCGCCTGGCAAGCGGCCGCGTACCACGTTGTCTCCCAGCTTCGCGTTGAGTGACGGCAAGCCGTGGATGGCGTTCGGCACGCCGGGCGGTGAGCAGCAGGACCAGTGGTCGCTGATCTATTTTTTGCGCATGGTGCATCACGGCATGACGATCCAGCAGGCGATCGACGCGCCGAGTTTCCACACCGAGCATTGGCCGAGCAGTTTTTGGCCACGCGCGGCCCGGCCGGGCAAGGTGGTGTTGGAGGGACGCTTCGACGATACGGTGCAACGCGACCTCGCCGGCCGCGGCCACGAGGTGAGCAAGGGCGACGACTGGTCGGAAGGCCGGATCTCCGGCGCCCGGATCGAGCCTGATGGGCAGATATTCGCCGGCGCCAATCCGCGGGGGATGCAGGGCTACGCGGTCGGGCGGTGATGCGTTCGCTGGTGCAGCCGGGGCCGGCGTCGGCGGCACGGATCGAGACGCTGGCTGGCGTTTGCGCGCGGCTTGAGTTTGCGCTCGAACCTGGGCTGACGCTAGCCGATGCGATCTGCGCGCCGTTGATCGAGGCCGGCGTGCGCGGTGCTACGCTACGTTTCGCTGGGGCGGTGCTGAAACCGTTCCGCTATGTGATTCCGGGACCGCCGGATGGGCCGGCGCATGTTGCCAATTTCAGTGCGCCTCGGACGCCGTCCGGGGCGACACGGATCGAGCTGGCCAACGTCACGTTTGGGCAGATCGACGGTAAGAAGGTGCTGCATTGCCACGCGGCTTGGCAGGAGCACGAGGCGGGGCGCCGCGGCGGGCATATCCTGCTGGACGAGAGCGTCGTGACGACGTCCGCCTTGGTCACGGCGTGGACATTTTCGGATATCGGATTTCGTGCCGAGCCTGATCCGGAAACCAACTTTGCGCTGCTGCGTCCGCAGCGCATTGGCG
>Ga0302324_100025277_pt1 | contig 11405 bp, 6 predicted proteins | sample Palsa_T0_1_FD_201949 | JGI IMG/M metagenome (GOLD analysis project Ga0302324, IMG submission 201949) | Peat permafrost microbial communities from Stordalen Mire near Abisko, Sweden - Palsa_T0_1 | ecosystem: Environmental > Terrestrial > Soil > Palsa > Peat permafrost | place: Sweden: Abisko... | reverse complement strand
CGGTATGACCATGCGCGGGAACTGGATCTTGCGCACGAGGGCCTCGTTGTCGACCACGCTCCTGATCGCACCGGTGGTCGCCTCGGCAAAGAAGGTGAAGAGCACGATCGAGCCGAGGAGCATCGCGGGGTAGAAGTGCTCTGGGCCGCCCACTTTCGCCGGCGCCCCTGTTCCTACGTGAGCGAACTTGGTGAAGAAGATCCACAGCACGCTGAAAAGCAAGAGCGGGCGCAGCAGTTGCCAGAAGTAGCCGAGCACGGAGCCGTAGAAGCGCAGCTTCCACTGGGTGAGGGCGATGTTGAAGGTGAGGTGCCAGAAGCGAGCCCAGTCGTCGGTCAGCGCCTCCGGACCCCGGATGGGGCGACCGAGCGCTTCGTAGGGGACCGGTTCAACCACAGTGCTCACTGGTCGACCCCCCGAGTTCGCCGCCAGGCGAACTCGCAAGCGACGACGTAGTCGTCGCCGCTCACGCGGTCAGCTCCTGCCCGATGGCCGAATCGACCCGCTCGATCGTCACGTCGGTCGGGAGGTCGACGAGCCCTCCCTGCGCCTCGGTCGCCGTCACGACGAACGAGAATCCGTCCTGGTAGCGGTCGATCACGTCGAGGCCGGCGCCGGGGTGCGCCAAGTCGACGACCGGGCTGTAGCGACCGGGTGCGAGCACGTTCTCGAATGTGAACGAGAACTTCGCTCGTTCGCCGGCATGAAAGTGCCCGCTGTGGTCGTGCTGGAGCCAGCTGGCGGCGATCAGTACCGGCCTGTGCTCCTCGTTGTGCAGCTCCACCTTCGCCTGTGGGTCCTCGACGCCGACACTGAACTGGACCAGCGCGCGCAGGGTGATGCGCTGGCCCTGCGGGATCGCCGTCTGCCGCCGGCCCTCGTGGTCTTCGACCCAGACGTCGGTTACGCGAGCAGCGCCGTCGCCCCCACGAGCCTGGTCGGACTCGAGGGCATTCGGGTCCCGGCCAAAGTTGATCTCCATGTAGCGGTCGGCGACGTCCTTTGGATCGCCCAGATGAACCATGCGTCCCTGCTCGAGCAGCAGCGCCCGATGGCAGAAACGCTGCATCTCGGGCATCTGGTGGGTCACGAACACGATCGTCTTGCCCTCGTCCTGGAGCCGGCGGAAGACGTCGAAGCACTTCTGCTGGAAGGCGGCATCGCCGACGGCCAGCACCTCGTCGATCAGCAGGATGTCGGCGTCGACCTGGATCGCGACCGAGAACGCGAGGCGGACGTACATTCCGGAGGAGTAGTTCTTGAGCTTTAGGTTCTCGAACTCCTTGAGCTCGGCGAAATCGAGCACAGCCTCGTAGCGCATGCGCGCCTCCCGCGGGGAGAGGCCGAGCATGATCCCGTTCAGCACCACGTTGTCTCGCGCCGCCAGGTCGGGATTGAAGCCGACGCCCAGCTCGATGAACGTCGACACCCGGCCGCGGCGCCAGATGTCGCCGTCGGCCCTGTAGATCCCGGCGATGCATTTCAGCAAAGTGCTCTTGCCGCTGCCGTTGCGGCCGACGACGCCGAAGAACTCCCCCTGGTTCACCGCGAAGGTGATGTCCTCGAGCGTGTGGAACACATGATGCCCGGTGCGTTTCATGGGATGCAGCGCGCGCTCCTTGAGCGTGTGCGTGCGTTCATGGGGCACCCTGAACGTCTTGCTGAGCCCGCGTACGGCGATGGCCGGCAAAGCACTCGAGCCGGCGGAGCTGGGAGGTGAGCCGGTGGCGGCCGAAGCCGAACTCGGCGAGCGTGACATCGTCCGGAGAGTAGCGGGCAACGATCTCACACCGGTACCCTGGCGCCGGTGGAAGTCTGCACGATCATCGCGAAGAACTACGTCGCGTATGCACGCGTGCTGGCGCGCTCATTGGCCGAGCGCGACCCGCAATGTCGCCTTTGGACCCTGATCATCGACGACTTCTCGGGCTACATCGACCCCGCGCAGGAGCCCTTCGAGGTTCTCACCCCAGCGGATATCGGATGTGACCCGTTCAGTCACATGGCGCTTCGCTACACCGTCCTCGAGCTGTCGACGGCAGTCAAGCCGTGGCTCCTACGGCACCTGCTCGCCGAGACCGGGTCCCCGGTGACGTATCTCGATCCCGACATCGAGGTGCATGGCTCGCTGCGGCACCTGGATGAGCTGGCCGACGTCCACGGCGTGGTGCTGACGCCGCACAATTCCGTGCCGGTGCCCGCCGACGGGCGCACACCGAGTCAGGTCGACGTGATGATCGCCGGCGTCTACAACCTTGGTTACGTCTCGCTGGCGCCACGGCCGGAAGTGGACCGTCTGCTCGACTGGTGGTCTGACCGTCTGCGCCGCGATTGCCGCGTAGACCCGAGGTGGGGCTACTTCGTCGACCAGCGGTGGTTCGATCTGGTTCCTGGGTTTCTGAGCGACTTCGCCATCGTCCGTGATCCTGAATACAACATTGCCTACTGGAACCTTCACAGCCGGCGGCTCGAGCACGACGGCGAGCGCTACCTGGTCGACGGTCGGCCGCTGGCGTTCTTCCATTACAGCGGCTTCGACCCCGAGCGCCCGCTTATCCTCAGCCGTCATCAGAACCGGATCGACGTCGTCTCCGACCCGATTCTGGAGCGACTTCTCGCCGAGTATGCCGCCCGGGTCATGCGCGAGGGGCACGCGGTCAGCCGGAAATGGCCCTACAGCTACGTCGCGCTTGGGGACGGCACCCCGATCGACGAGTTCGTTCGTAGCTTCTGCGATGACTACGACGACGAGCAGGAGCGATCGGGTCAATCAGCCGCGTCGCCGTTCACCGTCGCGGGCGCGAGGGCGTTTGAGGACTGGCTGCGGTCAGAAGCGCCGGATGCGCCACCCGGGGTCAGCCGTGTGCTCGCCCGCGTGTATCAGGACCGAGGCGATCTGCAGGTCAGTTTTCCCGACCTGAGGGGTCCTGACCGTGAGGGGTTGATCGCCTGGGCTGATGGCATCGGGGCGCAAGAGGTGTCGCTGCTGGCCAGGGTCGGCGGCGCCGTCAACGGAACCGCGCACGGTTCGGAAGGGAAACCCGTTCACCGCGTCGCAGGGCGGCCGCTGGGCCCGCTGCCCGATGGCCCATGGGGAGTCAACGTCGTCGGCGAGTTCGGCGCAGGGGGCGAGCCCGGAGAGGCCGCCCGCCAGATCGTCGGCACCTTTGATGCCCGGGGAATCCCGTCGGCGCCGGTTCATGACTGGACAGCTCGTCTTACCGCCGCGAGCGAACCGTACGCAACGCTGCCGCCTGAGTACGCCCCCTTCGTGGTGAACGTCATCTGCACGAGCCCAGACGCGTTTCCCGAGTTCGCAAAGCACGCAGGCGAGCAGTTCTTCGCCGGCCGCTACTCGATCGGGCTGTGGTTCAGTGACCCCCGGCGACACCCGGACGCCGTGCTTGACGCCTTCGGGCACGTGCAGGAGGTTTGGGTGCCGAGCGCGTACGCCGCGGACGCCGCCACGGCGCTGGGCCCCCCCGTCCCGGTCCATACGATTCCGATCCCCGTGAACCCGCCGGCGTTCGCGCCGCGCTCACGCGCCGAGCTTGGGTTGCCCGACGGGAAGTTCCTGTTCCTGTCGATCCTCGAGGAGGCGAATGACCTCGAGCGCAGGAACCCGCTCGGACTGGTCGAGGCGTTCAGGCGAGCGTTTGCGCGTGATGACGCCGCTGCGCTCGTGATCGCCTGGAAGGGCTCCGAGCAGGACCGCGATGCGATCGAGGAGCTACGGACCGCGATCGCCGGCGACCCCGCGATTCAGGTGATCGATGCGGGTACGACGCGCGCGGAGAGCTGCGGCCTGACAGCACTATGCGACTGCTACGTCTCATTGCATCGCGCCGAGGCATTCGGTCTCTCGATCGCAGAGGCGATGTGGCTAGGTAAGCCGGTGATCGCAACCGGCTACTCGGGGAACATCGACTTCATGAACGTCGAGAACAGCCTGCTCGTCGACTACCGTGAGGTGTCGGCGGAGCCTGGCGCGGAGGACTCTGCCGGGGGCGCCAAATGGGCCGATCCCGACCTCGACGATGGCGCCAGACTGATGGCGCAGGTGTTCGGCGATGTGGTAGCAGCGCGCGCGCTCGGTTACCGTGCGGCGGCGGACATTCGCCGCACACACTCGCCGGCTGCGGCGGGCGAGATCATCGGACGGCGCTTGGAGTCGATTCGCGCGACGGGTCAAGCGCCGCGCAGCTTTGCTCCCCCGCACACGCGTTCGGCCGAGCTGTCGCTGCTACAGGCCAGGGTCAGCCAGGGACCCCCACCGGTGCCGCGAGGCGGGGCCGGCCAGCGAGCGCGAGGGCTCCTCCGCAAGGTGGTTCTGCGCGCACTGCGACCGTACAGCGACTACCAGCAGAAGGTGAACCTCGAGTTGGCAGCCGCGCTGGAGCGACCGATGGCGAATCTGGCCGTCGAGCGAGCCCAGCTCCTGGCGGAGCTTCGCGGCAGCCGGCAACTACGGTCGGTCGTGGTGGCACAGGCCCGCGGCCTCGACGAGTTACAGCGGGTCATGTCGCTGCACAGCGACCGCGGGCTTTTCCTCGCGATCTCTGAACTCGGCCGTCGTCACGCGGAGATCACCGCAGAGCCGGGCGAGCCGCCTGATTCGCTCGGGCTGAGCGCGTTCGAGCTTTGCGCCTACTCGCAGAACGGCGAGGACGGAGTCCTGGCCGAGATCCTCCGCCGCGTCGGCGTGAAGAACCGCTTCTTCGTCGAGTTCGGGGTGGAGTCCGGGCGTGAAGGGAACTGCGTCTACCTGGCCGATGTCGCCGGCTGGAGGGGACTGTTCATGGAGGCCGACGAAGAGTGCTATCAAGTGCTCGATCGCAAGTACGGGCCACGAGATGACGTACGCACGATACGAGCGCTGATCACCCACGAGAACATCGAGCAGCTGTTCGCCGAGGGTGAGGTGCCTGAGGAGCCGGACGTGATCTCGATCGACGTCGACGGGCAGGACTACTGGATCTGGGAGGCGATCGAGGGATATCGCCCCCGGGTCGTGGTGATCGAGTACAACAGCGCACTCGATCCACACCGGCGCCTGGTGACACCGAGGGAAGCGGGCGCCGCCTGGGACGGGACCGAGTACATGGGCGCTTCGCTCGGAGCGATCAGAGCCCTTGGTGAGCGCAAGGGCTACCGGCTTGTGCATACGGAGCTGGCTGGATCAAATGCGTTCCTGGTGCGAGCGGATCTCGCCGAGGAGAAGTTCGTGCCCGCAGAGGAGGTCTCCCTGCGCGGGGTGCCCAACTACTTCGGCTCGGGCTACCGACACCCTCCCGACCAGCTGAGCAGGTGCTACCTGGATCTGGATACGGGCGAGATGGTCGGGGCGATCTGAGTCAGTCGCGGTCGTGAGCGCGCAGCTCTCGAAGCTCGGCCTCGAGCTGGGCCAAGCGGTGCACAACCTCGTTCTGCGCGAGGGCGATTGACTGCATCGTCGCATCGAGGGCTTCGATCGCTCTCAGGAGCTCACCGCCGACCATCTGCTGGTGAACCGTCACTGGCTTCAGCGCCCGCAGGAGACCCCCGCGCGCCGCGCGCTGCGCTGCCCCGAAGCGGGGCGAGCCGGGCGGCACCGGCCCCGAACGGATCAGTTCGCCGGCGCGATGGGTCGAAACCGGGCGTGGTCCCTTCGCCCACCCCACCGAGGATGCCGACAGCAGCCGCAGGCGCTCCGCCATCACACGGCCTGCGGCATCGGGTCCGTGGCTCGAGCGGATCTCCGCCGCGGCGCGCTTTCCGCGCCGGGCCGCCTCCTCGGGTCGTTCGAACACCTCGCGCATCAGCCGTGCAGCGTGATCGACCGACGGCTCGGCCCACACTCCGTCGGCGGGGTAGGGCTTATGACCAGGGCCGATCGGCACCAGCCGGTGGTCGACCAGATAACTGTTCTCTGAGGACATGAAGTCGAGATTGCCCGAGTAGCCGGTGGCGATCACCGGCTTGGCGAGCCACATCGACTCGGCGAGCGTGTAGCCGAAACCCTCCGCCCGGTGCAATGAGACGTAGCAGTCAGCGGCTGCCATCAGCCCGTCGCGCTCGGCGCTGGACAGACGATGCTCGATCAGGTGGATGTCAGGGTGCCCGGCCACCGCCGCACGAAGCCGCCCGTGCGCCCCGGGGTCATACTCGGCGTTGAGGCTCTTGATCAGCAGGGTCGCGCCTGAACCGGGTGTGAAGGCACGGGCGAAGGCCTCGATCACGGCGAGCGGGTTCTTACGTTCGAACACGCTGAGGTAGTCGAAGGCGAAGAGGAAGCGGTAGCCCTCGGGTAATCCGGCGGGGGGTTGAGCGCGCTCCGCGTCCGGGGCGAGGGAGACCGGCTGAGGAATAGTCAGAACGGGAACCGGCGCGCCGGCGGCCACCGCGTCGCGGACATGGCGACTACCGACCCACACCTCGCCGAGCCGGTCGAATGCGGGCCGATACCGGGCCGGAAAGGTACTGACCTCCCACGCCCAGAAGCCGATCGTATAGCGGCCCGCGAAGAAATCGTGGCCGAGCTGATCGGAGACGATCGGGACCATCTCGGCATTCGCGCAGAGCAGATTGAAGTCCTCGAAGTCAGCGTCGCCTGCCGGCTGCTCGCCCTGCTTCCCGTCGAGATCTCGTCCGAGCTCATCGTCCTCGGGTGCCGCATCGGGGTGAAGCGTGGTGGGACGGATCGTGATGCCCTGCGTGCGCAACGCGGCCGCAAGCTGGCGGGCGTGCTCGCCGGTGCCCATCGCGCCGTTGAAGTAGCCGACGACCTGCATAACGAGTGAGCGTAGCGGCGGCGCGCCCGATCCGGCTTCGCGGATTCGGTGCGCGATCGATACTTTCCGGGCCTTGGTCGGTACCTATGCATCGGCGATCGCGATCACTGTCGTCGCGGTCCTGCTCGGCCGCGGGATCTGTGTGCTGGCGGGACAAGACGGATCCTCCTGGCTCAGTCCGGCGGTCGGTTTCGCCGCGCTGATGGTCCTATGCGAGACGGCGGTCAGCCTGCCAGGACGGGGATGGACGGCCGTCGCAGCGGTCGTGCTCGCGTGCGCCGTCGCGCTGTGGATCGTCGTCCGGCGCGGCTCCCGGAGGCCATCGATCCTGGACGGCCTGCTGGTCACGGCCGCCGCGCTGATCGCTGTCTCGATCCCGTTTCTGGCCAATGCGCGCGTGGGAGTTCTCGGTATCTCGTTGCTCAACGACACGCATTGGCATCTCATCCTGGCCGAGGGCCTGCTGCACCCGGCGATCAAGCCGGTGGACTACGGAGTGGGTTATCCGCTCGGCCCGCATGCCGTCGCGGCCGTGTTTGCCCAAGGCTTGGGCAGCAGCGTCGACAGAACCCTCACCGGCGTGCTGATGGCCACGCCGATCCTGACCGGGCTGACCGCCCTTGGCGCTCTCGCAGACATATCTCGGGCACGGCGGGTGCTGGTCGCGGTGCTGGCGGCGATTCCATATCTCGCGGCCGCGTGGTACATCCAAAGCGCATTCAAGGAGCCGATCCTGACCCTGCTGCTGCTGGGACTCGTGCTCGTGTTGCAGGAAGGGCGGCGGGAACGGTTCTCACGGCCGATCGCGGCGATGGTCCCGGCAGGAGTGCTGATCGCAGGGGTCATCGCCGACTACTCCTACCCGGGCCTCGTCTGGCCAGTCGGAACGGTGGCGTTCTGGGGGGTGCTCGAGCTGACGGTGGGCGGCGGATGGCGACACCTGCGTCCGCTTGCACGGCGGCTGAGGTCGGCGGTGCCTGCGATCGGCGTGGGTCTGCTCGTGCTCGCCGTCCTGGTTGCGCCGGAGATCGGGCGGCTCCACGCCTTCTGGGTGTCGAATTCCGGGAGTAGCGCCGCTGGTTCGGGGGGAGTCGCCTCAAGCCCACTGGCCAACCTGGCCGGCCCACTAAGAACGCTGGAGGGCCTGAACATCTGGTTGAGCGGAGACTTCCGGTTCGCCCCCACCAACGTGCTCCTAGCGGGCTTCTTCGCGGGCTTCGCCGCGGTCGTACTCGCGTTCGGTGTCGTCTCGGCGTATGCGCGGCGACACCTGCCCTGGCTGGGGGCGATGGTGGCGCTGACCCTCGTATTCGTCTACTCGAAGCACGCTTACACACCGTACGTAGCCGCCAAGGCGATGGTCATTCCGGCGTCGCTGCTGGTGCTCGGATCCGGCGGTGCACTGATGCGCTGGCTCGACACCGCACGCTGGGGCTCAGTGACCACAGTGGGTGTCGCGGCCGCCACGATCGTGTTCTTCGTTTACTCGCTCCAGTCGAGCTATCTCGTGCTCGCGAACGCGTTCGTCGGACCTGACAACCATCTGAACGAGCTACGCTCGCTGCGGCCGCTCGTGCACGGCCGTCCCACACTGACGCTGTTCTACGACGACTACGTCCAGTGGGAGCTGCTCGGAGTCCAGGTGTCCTCACCGTTGCTCGCCTCGGTAATTCCCGCTCCGGTCCAACGAGTGAAACCTTGGTCCTTTGGTCAGCCGCTGTTCTTCACCTCGGTAAGCGCCTCAACCTTGAACCAGTTCGACTACGTCATCACGACGCGCTGGGCTGCCGGGGGCGCCCCCCCGCCGAACTTCCATCTGGTCGGGGGCTCCCGTTCGTATCAGGTATGGCACCGCGTTGGACCGACGCCCCCGTTCCGCGTACTTCCCTCGCCCGGCGCACCCGGGGCGATCCTCGACTGCCGCCGCGTGACCGAGCGGGAGATCTCTCGGAAGAAGGGCTTTGCGATGGTGACACCGGACCCACGCGAGTTCACCGTGGCGCCCTTGGTGCCGGGATCCTCAGAGAAGGTGGTGCTGAGGCTCCCGCCCGGGGAGTGGGATATATCGCTGCCCTTCACCTCCGATCAGGCGGTGACGGTCCGCGGCGGAGGGCTGAGCGTATCGCTGCCACCGAACCTGGATCGGCTCGGAAGCGTCTGGCCGGTGGGACGGATTCGGACGACGGGAACCCCCGTCACGCTGACGTTGAAGATGTCCGATCCGGGCTTGATCGCTTCAACCTCGCAGTACTTCAGCCCGGAGTCGATGATCGCCGAGCAGGCGACCCCCGCCCAAGCGGTCCCGCTGCACCGCGCCTGCGGACGCTACGTCGACTGGTACGAGCTGACGTAGGCAGCTAGTCGTCCACTAGCGGTCGGCGCTCGGTACGAACAGCGCCGGGATCGTCTGCCGGTTGGTGGGTTCCCCGATCACCCACTCGATGAAGCGGGCGCTGTCAGCCCCTGGCACATCCGCGAACACGGTCCGCAGATCGGCCCGTCCGTCGTGCAGCCCGAGCAGGTACCGGTTCAAGCCGGTGTCGCCGACAGGTTCGAGCAGCCAGTCGACGAATCGCGCCCCCTCGACGAAGGGGTTCGGCGGCTCATCCCCGCCCTTGGCCTCGGCCTCGAGCAGCGATTCGCGGTAGAGCCGGCGTATCACCGGGTCGAGCGTCACCCCGTCCGATGTCACGCCGTACCGGTACGGCTGTCGCCTCGCGTCGTCGTAACCGGCCGCGAGCAGCTTTGCCGCATACGCTCGGCAGATCTCGGCGACGGCGGGATACTCGTCCGGCGATGGCCACGGCAGGCCCGGCATCGTCGCCAGCGTATCCGTGCGATGCGGGTCGAATCCGCCGCAGAAGTGAAAGAACGTGACGGGTGGCACCGGGCGCTCGTGAAGGTTCCAGCCCATCACGTTGTAGCTGGGATCGCGCAGCACGTAAGCCCCGAACAGCGGTAGCGCGAAATCAAGCCAGCGCTGCTCCGCACAGTTGCCCTCGTGGATTGCGACGTGGCAGTGACGAACCGTGCGCGCGGCCCACCAGTCGAGGAACGGTCCTCCGTCGCGACCAACGGCGAGGAATCCCGCGTTGAGCATGCCAGAAAGCAGGAACCACGGCTCGAACTCAGCGTGCGGCGTCGTGATGTGCGGGGTGAGAACGACACCATGCTCAGAGGCGAGCGCGACAGCCAGGTCGAGGGGAGCAAGCACTTCGGTGTCGGCGTCGAGGAAGATCACCGTGTCGGCACCCTGTTGGAGTAAATGCCGGATCAGATAGGGCTTCAGCGCGCCGGCGAGCTCGGCTACGGTGTAGATCGCCGCGAGCCGCAGCAGCTCACGCCGTTCGAGACCCAACTCGAGTATCGGGCCGGTCTCGAGGCGAAGCACGACGACCTCGGCGTCCGGATTCTGCTCACGGGCGGATCGCGCGAGCACCTCGCCGTGGGCGCGGTAGCTGTCCGTGACGAGCGTGCAGATACAGACTGGCGCCACCGCGTTTCTGTTGTCCTATGTGGATCCGCGCGAGCCGACAGAGTATGCGGCGCCCGAGCCAACAGGGGGTGGCTTGCGGCCGAACGGCGCGTCATCAGCGGGAAGTTGCACCGAGCCGCTGCCAGGAACGATCTCCATCAGCCAGTGGAAGCCGCGGATTTCCGGTCGCTCCACCGCACGGATGCGAAGGCCCCGAGACTCGAGTGACGCGAGCAGCCAGTCCGCGTCAAAGATCACCGCGTTCGTCGGGTCGGTCTCGTTGATGTAAAGGGCCTGCTGAAAGTCCTGCATCATCGGAAAGTACGCTTTCTCGAACAGAAACCAGGTTGCGATCATGACCCCATCCGGACGGAGGACACGGGCCACTTCGTCGAGGTAGTGCTCGGCCTGTTCCTGGACAAGGTGCGTAAAGACCGACCACGCAATCAGCAGCGTCACACTGGAGTCATCAACCGGAAAAGGAGCGGAGCGCGGTAGGTCGGGATTCGGGTTGAAGCCAGGATTGAATACGTCGTGGTGAACGAAATCGAAGTTGGGGAGGCGGCTCCCCAGGTTCGTCTTGGCCCACGCGATCATCCCGGCGTGCAAGTCGATTCCGACGTATCGCTGCGGCATTGGAGCACGTGCAAGTGCGAGCTTCCGCGCGGCGCGGCCGCAGCCGCAGCCGAAGTCGAAAACCATCTCGTACTGTTCGGGAGCAACGGTGGGGAACACCGGTTCTCCGGCCGGCTGGTCGAAGGCCTCGGGCTCCGTCGGGCCGACGAGCTCCCTCATCTGGAAGGGGGGCAGCGGTAGGGGCTTCTCGGAGCGTCGCCGCCTGCGTAGCACGCCGCGCATGTTAGTTCGACACATCGCTCGGCGTTCGCTGATCCCTGTAGCCTCCGGCGCGTATGACCGACCGTCGTCGCGCGCTGATCACCGGCATCACGGGCCAGGACGGCTCGTACCTGGCTGAATTCCTGCTCGACCGGGGCTACGAGGTCCACGGGATGGTACGACGGTCCTCGACCGAGAAGTTCGACCGGATCGAGCACTTGCGCGACCGGGTCAGACTGCATCAGGGCGACCTGCTCGATCATCGCTCGCTCGTCGACGCGCTACGGGCGGCGAATCCGCAGGAGGTCTACAACCTCGCCGCG
>Ga0302324_100025276_pt1 | contig 11405 bp, 11 predicted proteins | sample Palsa_T0_1_FD_201949 | JGI IMG/M metagenome (GOLD analysis project Ga0302324, IMG submission 201949) | Peat permafrost microbial communities from Stordalen Mire near Abisko, Sweden - Palsa_T0_1 | ecosystem: Environmental > Terrestrial > Soil > Palsa > Peat permafrost | place: Sweden: Abisko... | reverse complement strand
ACGTGGTACTTGCAGTCATCGTCGTCGCCCTCCATGCCGAACATCGTGGCGCCGTATTCGCACGTGGCGACAGGTCCCGCGTCACCTGCGTCGCCACCCGCATCGCCCGCACCCGCGTCGGGAGAGCAGCTCGCTGGATTCACGACCTGCACGGGCTGTCCCTGGCAATGATTGTCGGCGGGGCCCGGGGTGGCCTCCCCCGGTGAAGCACACATGGCTGGGCCATCGGCGCCTGCGTCGGTCGCCGGGCCCGAATTCGAGCACGCGACCGCGATCACGCTGCTGGTAAGCACGGCAAGCCGGCCCACGAACGCTCTTCTAGTAGCTCTCATGACGTCCTCCTTTCAGTCGCAACACATGGGGCGCCATCTCGCGGACACGCGAGACGACGCTTAGACCGATGCGAACGCGATGCGAGGAGGTGGTGTGGGTGGCGGATTCTGATCGGCAGACTCGAGCTGTGACGACACCAACGAGGGCGTGGGTTCGAGCCGCGCGGCTTTGTGGACGTCGAGCATCGCAGCCAGCACCGTCGGCGATGCGAAGGTTGGAACCGCGCCGACCTCCGTGTCACACGCGGCCTTCACGACGGGATACGTCGGGGCGTGCTCTCGATCATGCTTTCGCATCTGCTCGAGCCGCTCGCACTCGGGGCAACCACACGTGCCCGGCTTCATGCCGCACATGCAGTGATGATCCGGCTCGCCAGCGAGCCATCGCGTGACCATGCTGGCCGCGGGGCCGAGCGCCATCGGAAGCGCCACGACGATCAGAAGGAGGATGACCGCGCGCACGTGTGACCTATAGACCGAGGGTGAGATCGCGGCAACTCGGCCACCTTGTGGCTCGGGTACATGTCCTACGAGGGTAGGTCGATCATGTTCGTGGCTCGGGTGCGATCCCTACATGGGGGGAGTGGACCCAAGCTGCATGGGGATCGCACCCGAGCTACATGGGGATCGCACCGAGCAACGTGGGGATCGCACCACCTCCATATGGGGATCGCACTACCTCCACATCGGGATCGCACTACCTCCACATGGGGATCGCACTACATCCACATGGGGATCGCACTACCTCCACATGGGGATCGCACTACCTCCATATGGGGATCGCACTACCTCCATGGAGGGATCGCACTACCTCCATGGAGGGATCGCACCCGAGCTGCATGGGGATCGCACCGAGCAACGTGGGGATCGCACTACCTCCATGGAGGGATCGCACCCGAGCTGCGTGGGGATCGCACCCCAGCTACATGGGGATCCCAGATCACAGCCTTCCTGTTCGCTCGTCTGGTGCTTCAGACCGGGCGATGCGGAGCAACCCACGCTCACACCTCGACGGACAAGTGTGCCTCGCCGAAGCGGAGCCCCCGAGCGGTCACGTGGAGCAGACCGTGTCCCTCCCCTGTGAAGCTGACGACCCTCCGGGTGCCGGACCCGCGGCTACGTGTATGGAAGATCGAGCTGCTCGCGTCGAAGAGGCCTCGCCCCCAACCTGCGAGGTGACCGACTTCGATGCGCGGCTCGCTCGCGAGCTTGCAGGTGCTGCTTGCGGCTGGCAGAGCCTCGACGAACACACGGGCGTCGATCGAAAGCGCCGTCGCCGACCCGAGGATGTTCGTCGGGAGGTAGCCGCGGTTCTCGACGAGCACGTCGAGCTGCCACGCGTTCTCACCGAGCCGCTTGGTCTCGACGTGCTCGACGACGACCGCCGGCGCCATCGCGGCGACGCGGAGGAACATCTTGCTCTGAGCCTCGCAGATGGCGTCGATCATCTCGTACGGCGGATTGGAGATGCCCACGCGCGAGTCCATGCCGCCCACCTCGACCTCGCCAAGCTGGCCGTGCTGCACCTTCTTCCACGGGCGAAAGAGCCGCGATGCGTTCTTGTCCGTGTCCCACACCGCGAGCTTGCGGAGATCGTCCCGCGTGAGCATGCGGTAGTGATCCACGAACGGCTTCTTGCGCGCCACGCCGAGCTGCGCGAAGAGGTCCCAGAGCTCGCACGTGTACGCGAGCACACCGCGCTGGTGGTACGCGTAGTCGACGACGTCACCGTGCAGCGGCTTGTCTGGCTCGTAGAGAAACTCGGCGTAGCCGCTCACCGTCGGGTAGCCAGTGTACTGCGTGCCCCACGCCTCGATTTGGTTGTAGAGGCTGAGATCGGCTGGATCCATCTTCGAGTCGGGAGCGTGGCCGAGCGGGCGAATGTAGACACCGCCGAACGTGTGGAGGTTCAACCACGTCACGATGTGGGGGCGCGCGCTCGTGAACTCGACGACGGCCCGCGTCTCCGGCTCGCTCAGCGGGTGGCTTCCAGCTCCCGTCTGCTCGTGCTCGGGCGCCCACCCGAATGGGAAGTTGCGGTTCGCGTCGGTGTCGTTGTCGGAGAGGTAGTGCGGGTTCGGGATCGTGTGCCCATCGAAGTTCTCGATGCGACCCTCGGGATAGACTTTGTAGAAGGGCCCCTCGTCCTCGAGCGTGCGCGGCAAGAGAATGCCGGGCATGTCGGGCGCCTCGACGTAGTCGCCGACGGGGTCGCGCTTTCGCATCAATAGCGCGAGGCCGTCGCCATCGACGTCCGACACGATCCAGCGCGGGACCGGCACATGAGCGCGGCGATCGCGTGGATTCGAGCGCACGTAACGACCCTCGCGGAGCACGGCTTCCGCACCATCCGGCGACATGCGCGGCAACACGTAAAAGAGGATCTCTCGGAGGCGGTCACAGACGTGGAGCGGCAGATCGCGTACGGTCTTCTGATCCGTGTGGAGGGCGATCACGTCCTCGGCGATCGCGAGCGCGACGCTCGACCCGCAGAGCTCGGTCGCGTGCATGTTGCCGTCGATCCATGCCGCGGGCCGGACGCGATCACGGTCATGTCCGATGATCAGAAGCAGTAGGTCTCGACCCTCGAGTGACTTGCCGATGCTCGTGAGCTCGACGACCGCCGAATGGCGCTCGGCCCACCCGCGCATGGTGCGCTCAATCTCGTCGTGCGTGATGTAGCTCGTACGAAAGGTCATTGAGCCCGTTCCGGAAGAGCGGCTGAGCGGAGCGTGTTACCGGTGACGGTAGACACGGTAGCCAGCGTGGCCGCCGTAGTAACCGCCGCGCCCACGCCAACCCCGGTATCGGTACCCGTAGCCCGCGTACCAGCGATTGTACGCTGGGCCGTATGTGCGCCAGTGGTTGACGTAACCGGCGTAGTAGGGCGACCCCTCGGGGATGAACACCTGGGCACCACCGTTGTAGTAGTAGGGCCGGCCCTCGTTGAAGTAGACGACGCGACCATCGTAGTACTGCGGCTCATAGCCAACTTGTACGCCCGGTTCGTCGGCTTCTCCGTAACAACCCGTCGAGGCAGCGATAGGGGCGAGCAGCAATGTTGCGAAAGCGAGGCTGCGAATGTTTAACATGGCCACCAACGTACTTGAGCTCGGTCAATCGTGCTTGAAATACTGAATGGGGGCGAGGGTCGTGCGGGGTAGGTGCTCGGGGGCGAGCGGTTCGCCGAGGCGGGCGGCGAGCAGGTCATCGGCGTGCTGGGGCTGACCCGAAAGCACGACTGCGCGAGCGACCATCGCGGGAGTTCCCAGCACCAAGCCCTCGTAGAGGGCATGGCCGAAGATCATTTTGTTCGTGCCACAGTCGAGGACGCCACCCTCGTCGATGAGGGCGAGGGCATCGAGCTCGCGGGTGCGGGCATTCGGCAGCTTCTCGACAATCGACTCTCGCGGGGCTCCACCCCGGGCCCAGGCGACGAGCGCACGATGCTGACGCGCATGAAGGGCTGCCTTCGCGCGAGGAAACGTCGCCCACACGAGCGCGTTGAGGAAGTCGTGCCAGTGGCGCTCGCGTGTGGGGACTTCGCCGCGCACGATATGAGCATCGTAAAGGCTATCGAGATCGACGGGCCCGCGCTTTCGTCGTGGTCGGCGGGCAGCGATGACGAAACGGATGCCTGCCCTCGCACCGAGCGCGCGATCGATCTCGCCGGCCGTGGGCCAGTCCGTGAGCTCGGCGAACGCCCGTGCAGCCTCGGCGATGGGCTCGAAGCGGGCGTCCCGTTCGAAGAAGCGCGCGTCGAACCTCGCGCGGCTCGGATCGCTGCGAACGAGGCGCAAGACTCCACGCTTCAAACGGGCGGCACCATGTGCTTGCGCTTGGGGCGGGGCTCGACCTTGCTGGCATAGCGCGCGAAGCGTGCGCTGATCTCGTCGCGCAGCGCGTGGCCCGGCACGACGGCGTCGACCACGAGCTCACTCGCGAGCTTCATGATGTCGATGTCGTTCCGATACTCGTCGCGCAGCTTGGCGACGAACGCGTCCCGTTCCTTGCCCGCGGGCACGTCTTGAATCTTGTTGTAGTACACGGCGTTGACCGCAGCGCTCGGGCCCATCACCGCGATCGAGGCCGTTCGCAACGCGAGGCACGCGTCGGGCTCGAACGCCGGCCCACACATCGCGTAGAGGCCCGCACCGTAGGCCTTGCGCACGACGACCGAGATCTTCGGCACCGTTGCTTCGCTCACCGCGGCGATCATCTTCGCGCCAGCCCGGATGATCCCTTGCCGCTCGACCTTCGTCCCGATCATGAACCCGGGCACGTCGGCCAAGTACAAGAGAGGGACGTTGAAGGCGTCGCAGAGCCAGATGAAGCGGGCGGCCTTGTCGGCGGAGTCGACGAAGAGCACGCCGCCGATGTGCTTGGGCTGATTGGCGACGATGCCGATGGCCCGCCCGTCGATGCGCGCGAAGCCCGTGAGGATTTCTTTGGCGAAGAGCTTCTTGATCTCCAGCCACGAGCCCTCGTCGATGAGCTCGTGGATGACGTCCATCATGTCGAAGTACTTGTTCTCGTCGGGAGGGATCATCTCCTCGATGGTCTTGCCGCTCTTCTTCGGCGGGCGAGGCGACGCGGGAGGCGGAGCGTCTCGCTCGCTCGATGGCAGGTAGGAGAGGTAACGCTTGCAGAAGGCGATCGCCTCGTCCTCGGTCTTCACGAGCACGTCGCCGCAGCCGGAGACGGAGCAGTGCATCTTCGCGCCGCCCATCTCCTCGAGGGTGACCTTCTCGCCGATGACCATCTCCGCCATGCGCGGCGAGCCGAGGTACATGCTCGCGTTGCCGTCGACCATCACGACGATGTCGCAGAACGCGGGGATGTACGCGCCGCCCGCAGCGCTGGGGCCGAACAGCAAACAGACTTGCGGCACTTGCCCGCTGAGCTGCACCTGGTTGTAGAAGATGCGGCCTGCGCCTCGGCGCCCGGGGAACATCTCGATCTGGTCGGTGATGCGCGCGCCCGCCGAGTCGACGAGGTAGAGCATGGGAACGCGGAGATCGCGCGCCGTCTCCTGGATGCGGAGGATCTTCTCGACGGTGCGCCTACCCCACGAACCCGCCTTCACGGTGGAGTCGTTGGCCATGATGGCGACGGTGCGACCGCCGATCGTCGCCGTCCCCGTGATGACGCCATCGGCGGGCAGATCGTCCTCGAGGGCGTTCGCCAGCGCGGCGTCCTCACGAAAGCTCGCCGCGTCTATCAACCGCGTGATGCGCTCACGCGCGAAGAGCTTTCCGGCCTCCGCGTTCTTCTGGTGGTACTTCGGTGCCCCGCCCTTCGAGACGCGCTCGAGCGCCGCCTCGAGTGTCTCTTCTTTGTCGCGCGGCATACGCGACCGGAATTACCACACTCTCAGCAACCGGTGCAGTCCTCGCCCAACTCGTTGATGATGTCGCTCACGCACGACGCCGTCCACGCCGAGGTGCAACAGCTGGGGTCGAAGTAGACGCACTCGAAGAGCGTGTCTTCGTCCGGATCGCAACCCTCCGTGAGCGCGACGCCCGTCACGCAAGGCGAGTGGGCGCACGTGCCGATGTCGTTCGTGCAACCCGACGAGGTGCACACGCCGCTGTTGCACGTTCCGGCGCAGATGACGCCGCAGCCGCCGCAGTTGCTGTCGTCGCTCCCCATCGTGTCGACGCAGCTGCTGCTGCAACACGTGAGCGAGTTGCACGGCATGCTGCAGCCGCCGCAGTTGTTCTGGTCGCTCGTCGTGTCGACGCACTGGTTGTCGCAGCACGTGTTGTCGACGCCGAGGCACGAGCCGCCGCAATTGCCGCCGGTCTCGGGCTGCACGTAGACGTCTTGGCCCGGCCCGCCCGTGTCCTTCATGGGGGTGCTCGTGTCCTTGCTGGCGCTCGAGTCCTTGTTGCCCCCCGAGTCGGTGGTGGAGTCGTCGTCATTCGCGGCCGTGCCGGTCGCGCATGCGATCAAACCCGCAAACCCCGCAGCGAACATCGTCCGAACGACCCGCATGGAGACCCTCGCCCTGCAGATTAGCCGAATTGACCGTGCCAAGCACGGTCAATTGAGGATCCGCCGCAGGCGGGACGACAGCCCGAAGGGCACTCAATTGAGGATCCGCCGCAGGCGGGACGACAGCCCGAAGGGCACTCAATTGAGGATCCGCCGCAGGCGGGACGACAGCCCGAAGGGCACTTAATTGATGGTCGTCTCAGGGGCACGAATACGGCGAGCAGTACTCTGTGACCTCGCTGATGCATGTCGCATCCCACGAGACCGAGCAGCAGTAGTAGTCGCCTACGATGTCGCAGATGTCGTACGCGCAGCCTTCGGTGTCGCAGGAGTCGTCGAGGTACTTGCCCTTCGTGCAGAGCGAGTGAGAGCACGTCCCTTGGGGTGGGGCATCGCTGGTTGCCGTGCATGTGCCGGCCGAGCACGTCTCGGACGTCGAGCAGGCGTTCCCGCAGGAGCCGCAGTTCGACATGTCAGTCTGGGTGTCGACGCAGGCCGAGCTACAGAGCGTGCCGGTGCTGCACGTGCACACGCTGCTGATGCACGTCGCGCTCGTCGGGCACGCGTTGCTGCACGCGCCGCAGTTGTTCGAGTCGCTCGTCGTGTCGACGCAGTTCGACCCGCACATCGTGCCCGCGCAGGTGTTGGTGTTCGTCCCGCTGTCTTGCTGGGGTTGCTGGTTGTTGCCGCTGTCGTACGTTTTGGTGTTGTTGTTCGCCCCGGAATCGTGCGCGAAGAGGTTGCCGTTGCCACCCGCATCGCCCTGATTCGCAAGCTCCGGATCGGCGACGCCCGTCGCGCAACCCATGAGCCCGAGCACGGAGGCCGCCGCTATCTTTTGTACCGTTCGCATGGCGAGCGTTGCCTACCGCGAAGGCCGTGCGCTTACAACGCGGTGCATCCCTAAAATCGTGTGTTCTACCGTGGGATTGGTTAAGTCCAGTAGTCCTTGATAGGGCGTCCGTGTGTAGACTGCGCCCGCGTGAATCGGCGAACGTTCCTCAAGCGTGGGCTCGTGGGCGGAGCGGTGCTCCTCCTCGGCGGAGGAACACTGGCCCTCCTGCCGACGAAGGAGGTCGTCGCGCCAGAGGCGGATCTCGCGGTGCTTGGGGCGCGCGCGTTCCAGGTGCTCGCGGCGGTAGCCAAACGTGTCGTGCCCGATACCGTGGATGCGGCCACCGTCGCGAAGGGCGTTGACAGTCTTCTCCGGCGCGCGGCACCCGAGGCACAAGCCGACTTCAACAAGCTGCTGGGGCTCTTCGAGAATGCCCTTCCCGGGTTGCTCTTCGACGGTCGTGCGCTGCCGTTCACCCAGCTCTCGCCCGAGTCACAAGACCGCGTGCTCCGAAGCTGGCGGGACAGCCGCTTCGCTCTTCGCCGGAGCGGCTACCACGCCCTTCGTCGCATCTGCCTCGCGACGGCGTACGCGGACGAGGCGACGTGGCCCGCGCTCGGCTACTCGCCTCCGTCGGGCCTCAACGCCGCAGCGTACGATGATTCGAAGGTCGGGGTCTCGGCGTGACCAAGCTTGCACTCGTACGCGCGAGCCCAAACGTGACGGATGGATCGTCCGCGAGCGGCGACCTCGAGCTCAAGGCCGACGTGTGCATCATCGGCACGGGTGCAGGCGGCGCGGTGACCGCGGCCGTCCTCGCCGAGGCGGGCTTCGACGTGCTGATGATCGAGGAGGGCGGCTACTACACCTCGAACGACTTCACGATGCGCGAGCGTGACACGACCCCACGCCTCTACCAAGAGGGCGGCACGCGCACGACGAAGGATCTCGCCATCTCGATCCTCCAGGGCAAAGCCGTGGGCGGCACGACCGTCGTGAATTGGACGACGAGCTTTCGCACGCCCGAGGACGTCATTCAGACGTGGCACGACAAGCACGCGGTGAAGGGCTTCGCCTACGCCGATCTCGTTCCGCATTGGGACGCCATCGAGAAGCGCCTCGCGATCGCCAAGGTCGACGTCGCGTCGATGAACGCCAACAACAGGAAGCTCTACGACGGCTGCAAGGCGCTCGGCTGGGAGGTCGACACGCTCAAACGCAACGTCTACGCATGCTTGCAAACTGGCTTCTGCGGGCTCGGGTGCCCCGTCAACGCCAAGCGCTCGATGCTCGTCACGACGATCCCCGACGCCATCGATGCCGGCGCCCGCCTCGTCTTCCGCGTGCGCGCCGATCGCTTCGTGACGAAAGGCAACACGGTCGCGACGCTCGAGGGCACGCTGCTTGATGGGGAAGGCATCAAGCCCACCGGCAAGAAGCTCACGGTGACGGCCAAGCGGTTCGTCACGAGCTGCGGGGCGTTGAACTCCCCTGCCCTGTTCCTCCGCTCGGGCATCGATGACGCACCCGTCGGGGTGCGCACGTTCCTTCATCCCGTCATCGGCAGCGCAGGCATCTACGACGAGGACATCTATCCTTATCGCGGCGCCCCGCAGAGCGCGGCCAGCCATCACTTCGCGCATCCTGAAGGCCTCGCGCCTTCGGAGCGATGGGAAGGGGGCGTGGGGTTCTTTCTCGAGGCGGTGCCTTGGTATCCGTCGCTGTCGTCGGGGGCGTCTCCGTCGTTTGGCGCCGAGCACCTCGCCTTCGTCAAGCGCGTGAAGAACACCGCGACGCACATCGCGCTCGTCATCGACGGCTTCCACGACGACCTCGCAGGTGGACGCGTCACGCTTCGCCCATCGGGCATGCCGCTCCTCGACTATCCCATCACCGAGCGGCTCTGGAGCACGTTCCGCTTCGCGCAAAAGAAGCTCGCCGAGATGCAGCTCGCCAGCGGCGCGAAGGAAGTCTTCTCACTTCACGATCCAGCGCTCCACATGACGAGCAAGGCCGACATCGACCGCGTCATCGACGCGGCGCCCTTCGACGTCGGCCGATTGCCCGTCTTCACGGCGCACCAGATGGGCGGCCTCGCGATGGGAGACGACCCGTCGCGGTCGGTCGTGCGCAGCGAGGACCTCAGGCACCACCGCATCGAGAACCTCTACGTCATCGACGGCTCGGTGTTTCCGACGAGCCTCGGCGTCAATCCGCAAGAGTCGATCTACGGCCTCGCGCGCTTGATGGCGACGCGCCTCGCGGCGCGAAAGTAGTGCGCGCTTCTGCGCTCGCCATCCTGTTCGTGCTCGGTGCGGTGGTCCTCACGCTGCTCGACTCCGTGCACGTTCACACCCACACGCTCGTCTACGCGCATCCGGTCGCGTTCGGCTCGGCGTGGTGGGTGCCGCTCTTGATGGGATCGTCGGCGGCGCTCGGTGGCCTCGTGTACGTCATGGGATGGGCGCTTCTCGGTGGGCCCGCGAAGCTCCCCCCGTGGAACAAGGTCGGCCTCGCGCTCGGGTCGTTCGTGCTCATGTACGCGGCGAGCGGGCTCTTGCCAGGAACGGCGACGACGAAGCTCATCGTGCTGACGATCGCGGCCATCGTCATCCACCGCGAGGTCGACGGCACCCGCGTCGGCGCGAAGCTCTTGCTGGCCGGGGCCGTCATCGGGCCCATCGTGGAGGCCATCAACCCGGGCTTTCGTTACCTCCAGCCGGATTTCATGGGCGTGCCCATCTGGCTCCCAGCCCTCTATGCGTGCGCCACGCCTGCGATCGGACAGCTGGCACGTCGCCTCGCATAAGAGTGCGACTACTCTTCCGGCACCATCACGCGGAGCTCTGGAGCCTTGATGGCAACGCGGGAGCCGCTGGGGACGCTCTCGGTCAGGAACACCGAGCCACCCACCACGCTCTTTTCCCCGAGCGTCGTCGCGCCGCCGAGCACGGTCGCGTTGGCGTAGATGGTCACGTCGTCTTCCACCGTCGGGTGACGCTTCTGATCACGAATCACGCGGCCGTGCTCGTCGCGTGGGTGGGAGAGCGCGCCGAGCGTCACTCCCTGATAGAGCTTCACGCGGGCGCCGATGCGCGACGTCTCGCCGACGACCACGCCGGTCGCGTGGTCGATGAAGAAGCTCTTGCCGATGCGCGCCCCGGGGTGGATGTCGGCGCCCGTCGTCGCGTGCGCCCACTCGGTCATGATGCGCGGCATGAGGGGCACGCCCATCGCGTAGAGCTCGTGCGCGATGCGATATACCGTGACCGCGAGGAGGCCCGGGTACGCGAGGATCACCTCGTCGAGGTTCGTCGCCGCGGGATCGCCATCGAACGCGGCTTGCACGTCGTCGAGGAGCGCCGTCCGAATCGCGGGGAGCTTGGCGAGAAAAGCCGATACCACCTCCTTCGCTTGCGGTTGGCATGACGTACGCTCAACGTCATCCGTTCCGGCCTGGTGGCACAGGCACTGCTCGACCTGGCGTGTGAGCTTGTCGCGCAGGCTCGAGAGCAGCACGCCCACGTGGTATCCGACGTTCTCGTCGGTGAGCCCTTGGCGCCCGAAGTAGCCGGGATAAAGGAGCTGCAAGAGCATCTGGACGATCTCGAGGATCTCGTCGCGCGACGGCAGAAACTCCCGGTTGATGTGATGCCCGCGCGTGTCGTGCCGATACGTGTGGAGGAGCGAGTCGACGAGCGCGCTGAGCTCGTGATCGTTGGATGTCATGCGTGAAACATACCCGACTCCGGCCAGGTGATGGATCTGCGGTCAGCGCCCGTTGAAGACGGGCTTCCGCTTCTCGGCGAACGCGGCGAGGGCCTCACGGCGGTCCTCGCTCACGAGCACCTTGTCGTAGCTCACCTTCTCGAGCTCGAGCCCGAGGTCGAGCGCCACGTCGAAGCTGCGGTCGACTGCCTCGAGCGCGGCGCTTTGAGCGATCGGTGCGCCATGAGCGATCGGCGCGATCCACTCGATGGCGTCGTCGACCACGTTCTTGCCCTCGGGCGTGACGCGGTTGAGGAGGCCCCACGCGAGAGCCGCGTTCGCGTCGATGGGCCTCGCGAGCAAGATCATCTCCTTGGCGCGCGCCTCGCCGACGACGCGCGGCAGCCGCTGCGTTCCACCCGCTCCGGGGATGATGCCGAGGCTCGTCTCCGGCAACCCGAGCCTGCAGTGGGCTGCGCCGACGCGAAGATCGCACACGAGCGCGAGCTCGAGCCCACCCCCATAGGCCACGC
>Ga0302324_100025275_pt1 | contig 11405 bp, 8 predicted proteins | sample Palsa_T0_1_FD_201949 | JGI IMG/M metagenome (GOLD analysis project Ga0302324, IMG submission 201949) | Peat permafrost microbial communities from Stordalen Mire near Abisko, Sweden - Palsa_T0_1 | ecosystem: Environmental > Terrestrial > Soil > Palsa > Peat permafrost | place: Sweden: Abisko... | reverse complement strand
GCAATTTCCCAACGCCGATCAAATCACCATCGACGACCTGCTGCGCATGCGCAGCGGTATTCCGGCTCCCAATGATGACGCCGTGCTGGCGCAGGTGTACGACGCGCCGCTCAAGCCGGCTCCATCGCTCGCCGACGACCTCGAATCGATCGCCAGGCTCAAGGCAGAATTCAAACCTCCCAACACTGTGGGCGTCTATACGGACTTCAACTACGACATCCTGGCTGGTATCGTGCAGCGCGTCACCGGGAAAGACATCGGCACCTTGATTACCCAGACGGTGATCCTCCCGCTTAAACTACGAAATACGTCTTACCCCACTGGCACCGGGGTTCCTGGCGGCCTTCACGGGTACGGCTGGAATCCAGCTACCAACCGCTTCGACGACAAGACGCTTTTCAATCCACTCTTGGCTGGTGCGGCGGGGGCCGTCATCTCCAATGTTTCTGACCTTCATACTTTCTCTCGGGCTTTGTGTTTGGGCGGTTTGCTGAAGCCCGAGACCCAGCAGGAACGCTTGCAAGGCCAGCCGCTTGTCGGAACCGACGCCAACTACGGCGAAGGCGTGGCCTTTGGACATGGATTCTGCGGGCACTCCGGCACCATCAACGGCTTCAGCACCGACATGTATTATGTCAAGGAGATCGATGCCTCGTTGGTGATCAGCGTGAACCGGCTCGACCGCGACAACCAATCGCAATCGACCGCCATCTTCGGCCTGATGGGCAAGGCGATCCTGGCCAACTTGGGTGCGCACTGACCACTGGACCCAGCTAGCGGTCTTGTCCACCCCTTGGGGTCGAAACCAGGTGCGAGTTCCCGGGGACAAACAAATTTGCCTGTCGCGGATGCAACGATGAGACCCCAGCTTTCACCACTGTGAAGAGGCGGTTGCGGTGGGGAGTGCTATGACTGGCTCATCCGCAATCCGTCGGAGCCATTACCACCTGAGAACTTCTTATGGTCATGAATGTGCCGGCCCCGATTGACGATTCGAAGTTTTTTGAAGCGGCGCAAACTCTCGCCCAGAGTCTCTCCCAATGGGACTTACTCATCCTCGCGGGTTCCCTCGTCATTGTCGTAAGCACTTCTTACTATCGCCCGCGGGATCGAAGGGTACGTGCCGCCTATTTTCTCTTCATTCCAACCTGGTTTTGTCTCGCTCTCTCCGTGTACCAGGGGATCAACGTACAAAGGGCCTACGTCGCATATCTCGTGGCAGCCAGAGGAACACCGGCGGCGAGTCTGTTAAACGAGATTGCCGAAAACATGACCGACGCCACCCGAAGACAGATTCTTTCGCTCGAGATTGCTCTTCTCTTCACCGGCGCATGGCTAATCATCTACATCGTGTGGTGGATATTCTCAAATCAACCGCAGGGAAATTCCTGATGCTGAAGACAAAAAGATTCGTCCTCAACTTGGCGGCGGCCATATTGCTTGGCCATCTGTGTGGATGTGAGTCGTCTCCTCCGCCTTCTACGACCTCTACAACTCCACCGGCTACCACGACTCCTCCGTCTTCTGCAACTGGTACTGCTGGGGTAAGCCCAGCCGCTTGCGACTGCAGTATTTTCCCGCCTAAGAGTGGTTGCGATGCACAATGCGGAATTACCACCGGCATTGTTGAGTCGGTCAGCGCTGATTCCGTGGTTATCCAGGTACCATCCATCACAACAAATCATGCTGGTAAAAAAGCGCTCTTGATCACCAGGAAAACATTTTCGATTGGCGCGGCAGAAGCTAAGCAGTTGCAATCCATCCCTAAGGGATCGCGTGTGGCGCTGACCTTTCGCAAGGAAGGTGGTCAATCCGTAGTAAAGTCGATCCGGCAGATACCTCCAGAGCCCGCCTCATAAGTGCTTCTTGGGACAATGCGTGGCTGCTCCGCCAGCAAAATGCAACCAGCCTTGGTGACTCCAGATCCCGTCACCCGACTACTTATCCACAACCTGGAACCTCGGATAGGTTCATGTACACCTTGAGCCCTCGCTCGCCGGCAAGCCGAACATCCTCGTCCGCTCCCTTCGAAGCCCCAGGGAGCCGGAGAACAGCATCGCAGCGGCTGAGCAAGCGGTTTGCGATGGGGTAGAGAATTTCGTCGTAGATAGCGTCCCCCGGCCGTTTCGATCCTGCTTCGCGCAATAGGGGCAGCGCAAGCCACTCGCCAATGAGTGGGATATGGCCCGCGCGATACAGAGGCAGGGCCACCGATTCAAGGGTGCGCAGGTTCTTCTCCATGAGAGTCGGGTCATCCCCCGTACCCGAACGGTAGGGACCGGCAATGAGGATCATGAGCGATTGGGTGGACATCAGGCTATTGCTCCTTGGGGACGGAAAATGTGTATGAAGGCGTACTGCAGCAGCATGATGGTCTTTCCATCTTGTATCTCCCCGGTGCCGATAGCTGCCATGGCATCGTCGATGGATAATTCGAGCACTTCAATGTCTTCACCCTCAGACCGCTGGCCTCCTCCCAACGCAGCTTTCAGGCCGCCATCATATTCCGCAACAAAGAAGTACAGCTTCTCGGTCACGGAACCGGGGCTCATGAAGGCCTCGAATATTTTCTGGACTTGGGAGACGCGATAGCCCGTCTCTTCCTCAGTTTCAGCCTTCACCCTCTGTTCCGGGCTGGCTTCGTCGAGCAGGCCCGCGGCTGCTTCGACCAGCATGCCGGAGTGGCCGTTTACGTAGGCGGGGAAACGGAATTGGCGCGTAAGCACAACGCTTCGCCGCTCCAGGTTATAGAGCAGGATAGTGGCTCCGTTGCCGCGGTCGTAGGTTTCCCTGCTCTGCTGCTGCCAGGTACCGTCGCTTCGCAGCAGATCGAATGTCGTCTTCTTGAGCACGTACCAATCGTCTGACAGGGTCTCGACGCGCTTGATACGAATCCTGCTCGACGTGGAAGAGGCTGTGTCGGGAAAATGCATGGTCGTAGATTATCGTGCAATATCGTGCAATTGCAAGTATTATCTTGCAAGGGGAATCCATGCTCACTCAACACCGAAAACAGCAGATCCTGCTGCTTCTGAAGAAGAACGGTCAGGTGATTGCCAAAGACGTAAGCCGCTCTATGGACGTCTCTGAGGATACGATTCGCCGCGACTTGCGAGAGTTAGCCCAGGACGGGCTACTACAACGGGTGCATGGCGGAGCGCTGCCGGCCTCTCCTGCCGGCGCCAACTTTGCCGCCCGCGAGGTGTTGCGGCACGAGGGAAAAATAGCGATCGGCCGGGCCGCAGCAGCGATGATTCGCCCCGGCCAGCTCGTCATTCTCGATGGCGGCACCACCGCCCGAGAGGTAGCGCGGCACATCCCGCTCGATCTGCGGGCGACCATCGCAACCCACAGCCCAACCATTGCGTTGGAGTTGATCAACCATACCGCTTTGGAGGTCATCCTCATTGGTGGCCGCTTATTCAAACACTCCGTTGTTGCCGTGGGTGCGGCGGCGATTGAATCCGCGGGCAAGTTTCATGCCGACACGTATTTTATGGGCGTTACCGGGATCCATCCCAAGGCCGGGCTCACCACCGGCGATTACGAGGAAGCTGCCATGAAGCGGGCATTGAGCGGCGGCGCGGCCGATACGATCGTGCTCGCTTCGTCAGAAAAATTGAATGCTGCTTCCGCTTACAAAGTGGTTGGCTTTGATGAGATCTCCGGAATCATCACCGAGCCCGGCGTTCCCGGCGCACTTACCAAACCCTATGAGGCCCTGGGAATTCCGGTGACCCGAGCTTAAGAAGACGAAGGCCATAGCCCGCTAAGTTTTGTCACAATCACAGCTCTCGGTGCAAAAACCGCACCTCCTCCGGGGCACGCAGCACATCCCTTTCGAAGACCGCTCGCGAGCGGTACAATCGCAGCAAATCCCCGCCGCGGTTTTGGGGAGAACATTTTTTTGCGACTAGGTAAAGAGGCCCCGCACGCTGTTCCTGCAGTGCAGGTTTTCAATGCTACAATCCCATCGCCATGATTGAAGTTGAAGAGGGTGCAAGTGTCGAGCTAACGGCGGAGATGATTCGCGCCCAGCTCGACCTGATGGTGCGCGACGAAGTCTTCTGCTCCAGCAAGAGATCGGTTGCGTTCTTAAGATACGTAGTCGAGCAAACGCTGAACGGCTCGGCGGATCAGATCAAGGAACGTACCATCGGCGTTGAGGTTTTTGGCAGAAAGCCCTCGTACGACACCAACCTCGACCACATCGTGCGCACCGCGGCGACAGAACTCCGCAAAAGGCTCGCCATTTATTACGGCGCCGAGAAACACCGCTCCGAGCTGAGGATGGGTCTCGTCCCTGGCTCCTATATACCGCGCTTCACGCTCCCGGCGCAGACACAGGATGCGGCCGCCGAGCCCGGGATGATCGCGGAATTGGCCATCGCGCCGCAGCCGGCCCGCATCGAACTCAGCCCTGAGCCGCTACTTGAAAACGTTGGCCCCGGCAATGTTAGGGAGCCGCGAATGGCGCGCCGGCATTGGATATACGTCCTAAGCGCCGTCGTTTTTCTTGCCGGATCTCTGCTTGGATACCGCTGGCTTCATCGACCCACCGCGCAGGAGCTCTTCTGGAAACCGGTGCTGGAAACACCGGGCCCCGTCCTGCTGGCCGTTGGCGACGTACCCAACGGTCCACCAACGCTCCCGGCAGTAGAAGGCGAGGGAGATTTCTCCACCCCCATCCCCCGCCCCGCCTCCTCAGAGACCGTGCCTTTCCCTGACACGGTGACCATCGCCTGGGTGGTCGGCGAACTGGAAGCCAAGGGAAAGAAAGTCCTCATCCGCAGGGAGACCGCCAGCTCTTTTTCCGATCTGCGGGAGGGCGCGGTCGTCCTGATAGGCGCCTTCAACAACGAGTGGAGTCTGCGCCTCACCCACCAGCTGCGCTATAGCCTGGCGCTCGATGCTGACAAGCACGTCATCTATATCAGGGACGCCAAAAATCCGTCCTCACGGGGCTGGAGCTGGGGCACCAATCAACCCCGGAGCCGCGTGGGAGGCCCCCACAGTCCCGCGCTGCAGGACTACGCCCTCATCTCGCGCATCCGCAACTCAGAAACCGGTCATGTGGTCGTCGTCATCGGCGGGCTCTATACCTACGGCACCCAAGCCGCAGGAGAGTTCCTCACCGATCCTCAACTGATGCAGGCAATCTCCAAGGTGACGGAGCTCGATACGGCTCGCCAGAACCTGCAGATCGTGCTGGGAACCACGGTCACCGATGACACTCCGGGACCACCCCGGGTCCTGGCCGTCTCTACAGAATAGCCTTCGCAACGGTTCATGCTGATCTTCGCTTTGACCATCTAAACCAATAAAAACAAAGGATATCCGCCCACGATCTGACGGTCAGGGACGGTATCTGTCTATCCTTTTGTATATCCCTGTCACTACAAACCTGAGCGATCGACAAAGCGCTCGGCCCGTTGCACCCGCGGACCCCAAAGATGGGGCGTCCCTCCACTACGCTGCCCCGGATTTCCTGTTGAGGTTGGTGGCGTTGGCGAACTTCATGCGGCTTTCTCTACGGAAAGCCGCACACGTGGACGTTGGTGAGGACTGCGTAGCAGGAAATCCGGGTGCGCTTCGGTCGGGATGACAATTCTGTTGGTGGAGCTGAGAAACAGGCAAGACAACATGAGGGAGGCCGATGTGAAAACGCTTTTTAAGCTCATCTCCAGTCTGCTCTTCGTTTTGCTGGGATTCGTATGCGCCCCGGGCGACGCGTTCGCTCAGGGCTATGGGACCATCAGCGGCACGGTGACCGACGCGACCGGCGCCGTAGTTCCCGACGCCGCAGTGACTGCAACTCAGACCGGTACCGGACTGGTGCAAAGGACCACCACCACCGCGGAAGGCACCTATGTCTTTCCCTCTCTGGCTCCGTCGGTCTACAACCTGTCCGTCCACCACGCAGGGTTTGAAACCTACTCTGAGCAGGGCTTGCAAGTCCGCGCCGACGCTGCGCTGACTGCCAACATCACTCTGCGGGCGGGCAGCACGGCCGAGACTGTCACGGTGAGCGCCCAGTCTGCCCAAGTGGACCTCACCACCGGAACCCTGGAGCAGGTGATTGGGACCTCGCAGGTGAATAATTTGCCCCTGAACGGCCGCAACGCCGCCGCCCTGACGGCCTTGGTTGCCGGGGTGACCTTTGCGCCGGATGCCCAGGCGGACCAGGGATCGACCAAGACATTTCCCGTGACGTTTACCATTTCGGCCAACGGCACCCGCGTTGGGCAGATGAACTACATGCTCGATGGCGGCAACAACGTGGATGAGTACACCAACGTCAACGCTCCCTTCCCCATGCCCGATGCGGTGCAGGAGTTCAGCGTCCAGACCAGCAACTACAGCGCCGAGTATGGGCAAAACGCCGGCGGCGTGGTCAACATCATCACCAAGAGTGGAACCAGCAAGTATCACGGGGACTTGTTTGAATACGTGCGCAACCGCGTCTTCAACGCCGCGAATTATTTCAGCTATGTTAACGGCGTGAAGACGGTCGACCCTCTCAAACGCAACCAGTTCGGCGGCACCGTGGGCGGGCCGCTCGGCATCCCCCACCTCTTCCACAGTGACAAATCGTTCTTCTTCGTGGGCTACCAGAAGACCATCAATCACGAGGTGGCTATTAGCTCGACTGCGGCGACGTTGCCCACGGCTGCGCAGCTCGCGGGCACGTTCGCCAATGAGAAGGCCTGCCTCCACAACCCGTTGATGCCATCGGCAATCTTGTCGTGCACCCCCACGGGCTCCACGTTTACCACCACAGTCAACACCGCCGCTTACAGTCCGGTGTCGTTAGCGCTGTTGAATTATCTGCCCTCGCCTTCGCAGTTGAATGCTAACGGCAGCATCAGTTTCCAAAAGCCTTCCTTCTACGACCTGGCAGAGCTGACGGCCCGCTTCGATCAGGAGCTGACGCCAAAGGATAGGCTGACCGTCCACTATTTCTCCGACGCTTATTCGCTCGACGGAGTCCTGAACCTGAAGGATCTATTGACCTACGCCGACTACGCGCAGATCAACTACTACAATTCCCTGATCTCTGAGACGCACACCTTCAACGATCACATCTTGAATAACTTCATCCTGAGCTATCAGATTGACAACGCGAGCCGGTCCGCTCCCGGGCAGCATCGATGTGGCGGACCTGGGCGTGGACATCTGGCAGCCGGCGTTCAAGCAGATCAATTCCATCGCCGCCACGGGCTACTTCAGCATTGGCTACAATCCCCAGGGGTTGTTTCGCAGAGCCAACTACACCCTTACCGACGACGTGCATATTCTGCACGGCAAGCACAATCTTTCCTTCGGTTACCACGGCGAGGTAAGCAAAGTGGATCTTATTTGAATCCAGCCAGCTTTGAAAACCCGACCACTCCCGGCATCTTTGGAAACTTCCAGAACGGTGCGCTGGTGGGCCCTCAGTACACGGACTGGGATGCGAGCTTGACACGCAAGTTCGCGTTTAACGAGCGGACTTACCTGCAGTTTCGCGCGGAGTATTTCAACCTGCCGAACCACACCAACTTTGGCGATCCGAACTCAACCAACAACTCGACATTCGGCCAGATCACCAGTACGACTCTGCAGAATGCCGACATCACCAACGATCCGCGTATTGCCCAGTTGTCGCTGAAACTCGTTTTCTGAAGCGGGCTATTTCAACCTCGAAGACAGGGGCTTGGAAAATACGGCGGCAATTAATCGTCCAGGCACTCTTCTGGTAGAAGTAAAGGCTCTGTCTGCTACAAACCAGAAATAAGCCGCACTGCCCTGGTTGCAGTGAATTCGGCTTAGAGTCAATCCGTCTCCTTATTCTCACGGTATAGTGCCAGCAGCGGTCCCTTGACGCGAGGTAGACCATGGCACGACACTTCACCTTTGGGCGGAGTCATCCGGAAGAGGGAGCCATTCGCGCCGAAAATCCGTCTGAATGCGGCGGATGGACCCGGCGCGGAAGCCCCGTGTCCCGTGCGAACAACAAAGCCAAAGGGAGTGTAGACGAGATGAGACAGAGCCTGGCAATGCGCTGGTGGCTAGGTATCGCGCTGCTTATAGCGGGAACAGTCTTGGGGCAACCGGCAAAACATCCGTTTACGGCAAACGATTGGGCGACCCTGCGTGATGCGAGGGCGGCTGCAGTATCTGCGGACGGAACGATTCTCTATCACGTGACTTTCGGCGGAGAAAAGGGGCCAACGCACGACGAGTGGTGGACGATTGCAGCCGACGGTAGCCATGCTGCGAAGCTGGAAATTTCAGACGACTTTTCTCCTATGGGATTCACGGCCGACGGCGGCAAACTCTATGGCGCATGGAAGGTAAACAAGCAGCGCCAATTGGCGATCTTCCCGCTCCAGGACCATAAGGCTTCGACCGTCCCATCGACAGTGGTGCTGTTGCCGCGAGGCATTGGGTCGGCCGAAGTTTCGCCAGACGGCAAGCGGTTCGCGATCGTCGCCGATCCCCGCCCTGCGGATGCATTGGAAGATGTTCGTCATATGGTTGAGGCGCCGCAGTCCAGCCTGTACGTGGTGAATGCTGATGGCACGATGGGTACCTGGTGGTGCAGCGGGCTCAAGTCTGTTGAGGGCGCCCCGGTGTGGAATGCGGACGGATCGTCGTTGGTGTTGCTCTCGGTGTCGCCACACATCGGACATCACAACGTGAGCTCCGCCATCGATGTATGCGGCGAGACAGGTGCCCGGCACGTGACGGATATTGCCAACATCGCGAGTGGGCTTGCCTGGGCGAACGGCGGTAAGGAAATTGCATTTCTGTCTACCAGGTCTGACGTTCTGACACCTGAGCATGTGTGGACGGTGGCGAGTACAGGAGGGATAGCAGCCGACCGCACGTCAGACCTGCAAGGCACGGCGGTAGAGTTGTCGGGGGATCCGCAAGGACATGTGTGGGTGGCTGTGGCTCATGGCGTGCAGACCGATCTGGAGGAGTTTCATGACGGTGTACTCAAACCTGTTTATCGCTGGCCGGAAGGGGTTGTGGAAGGCCTGCCGAAAGGCAACGAATATGCGCACGGGACCGGGCAGATTGCGCTGAGCGTGGGCGATCCGAATCATACCGTGAACGTGGCCGTGCCCGAGGGAGATCACTTGCGCAAGATCACACATGAGGGGGACACACAGCTGGCGGCAATCGAAATGGGTACGGTGCAGCCGGTACATTGGAAGAGCAAAGAAGGTATCGCGCTCGAAGGCATCGCGACCTTTCCCGCCGGGTATGCGGAAGGAAAGAAATATCCTTTCCTGGTGCTGCCGCATGGCGGCCCGGAGTCAAACGATACGTTAGACCTTGATCCCTTCTCGCGCATGATTGCGGGGCTGGGGTACGTGGTGCTGCAGCCTGAATATCGGGGCTCAACCGGCTACGGCGAGGCGTTTCTGGCGGCTATCTATCAACATATTGGCGACCGTGCCTATCAGGATGTAGATAGCGCGACCGATTACGCTATCGCGCAGGGATGGGCGGATCCCGACCACCTGGCAATCTTCGGCTGGAGCGCCGGCGGTTTCATGACCTCATGGACGGTGACGCAAACGGGACGTTACAAGGCAGCGATCGAAGGCGCGGGCATCACGGACTGGGGGTCATTTCTATGGACGAGCGACATTGCGCAAGAGGACTACGATGCGCGATGGACGGACGAGGACCCGGAGGCGTTTCGGAAATTTTCTGCGGTCGCATATGCGAACAAAGTGACCACTCCACTGCTGATTCTGCATGGCGAGGCCGACCAGCGGGTACCAACGTTCCAAGGAACTGAGTATTTCCAGATATTGGCAGCCCGTGGCAAGACGGTACGTATGGTCACCTATCCCGGATCGCCGCACTTTCCTATGTTGTGGGAGCAGCGGTTAAATGTGATGCAGGAGCTAACGGACTGGCTGGCAAAGTACAACAAGAACTAACGGGCCGGCTCGCAGCACCAATGTCCAAGCCCGCCGAACGCCGACATCACCGACGATCCGCGTATTGCCCAGTTGTCGCTGAAGCTCGTTTTCTGAAGCGTGTTACGTAGGGGATTACCGATCACTGCTTTCGGTCGCCGAGAGCCTTCGACCAGGAAATACGATCTTCGCCGAAGAGAAGCAACTGGGAAATGGCCTCCGGATCAGTGGGAAACTGCACCCGTGTGGCCCTGCCCTGGAACGAACGCTCTAAACGCAGAGTTCGCATCAGCGTGGCCCGTTGTGAAGTGGTCACTTGGGGAAGTAGGAACAGCAATTTAGTCCCTATCGGGATGTAGGTTCGTTTGCCGTTGATGAAGACCTCGAGCATCGGGCTCACGGTCACTGCTCCGTCAAAAAGTGCGCATCTTATCTGCCACGAGGGCAGGGTCTTGCAGGAGATGCCTGGATCATTTTCGATCGCCTGCGTTGGCCCATCCAGGTCTTGCGCGAGTGCGCCCCCAATGAGGATGGCGGGGGTCTTTGCACCACCGGAGACAGTTAGATCCTGTAAGAAAAGACGTAGGCGAGACGTGTTCGCGAACTGCGTTGCCAGCGCCGCATCCGAAGAGCTCGAGTCAAAGGCCACGGATCCTATTGATTTCTTCTCCACGCCAAGGAACTTAAGACTCGTTCCAGATCCAATGCTTCCCTCAACCTCGTAATGAGTGATCGTCGTGCCTTGATAGTTGTTTGCCGTTTGGCTGGAACTGTGAGGGTCAAAGAAATCACGTTCTATTCTCAATTGCATTTGGGGGGCCATGTCGACGTAGCCTCCGGGACCATAGCTGTAGCGGTAGAACAGCGTGTCCTCCATGGGCGCGGAAAGGTTTGTAGCGATTCGTTGCTTGACGTTGAGAAATTCATTCACCGAGGCAAAGCAATGTTTATGTTGCAATCCATCAAGGGCTTTTTGGAAGCTTAGCCATTCTTCTTTCATATCAATGGCGCCGGCGCTGGCTTCCCATGCCGAAGGACTCGGTGTCTCTGCTTCCCAATCCACCTGTTTTCCAGTAGATCGACCGAACGAAAACCAGGATCCCTTGATAGAGCAATCGACCGGAACTTTGTCCACCTGCGCACCCGGGATACGGATCGTCTGATGATCTCTCTGCGAAGTGGCAGCATCCGGCGAAAGCAGGAAGTACTGGGAATCAATTTTGCTGAGGATATAGCCGCTCTCTAGTCGTCGTGAAGCGCAGCCTGTACACGCTACGAGCAGGGCCGTGACCACCGCCAGGAGTCGTTTTTGTTTCCCTGTTGACATCGGGCTTCTTAGCGCGCCCGAATCATTGCGGATGGCTTCACTCTGCACGCAGAGCTTCCATGGGATTTACTTGCGCCCTGCTCGCGGCATAGCCATGTTGGGCGCCCCACTGCAGGGTTTGCAGAATGAGCATGTCGAGAGTTCCCTGCGGAAGC
>Ga0302324_100025270_pt1 | contig 11406 bp, 8 predicted proteins | sample Palsa_T0_1_FD_201949 | JGI IMG/M metagenome (GOLD analysis project Ga0302324, IMG submission 201949) | Peat permafrost microbial communities from Stordalen Mire near Abisko, Sweden - Palsa_T0_1 | ecosystem: Environmental > Terrestrial > Soil > Palsa > Peat permafrost | place: Sweden: Abisko... | reverse complement strand
GTGTTTCCGGGGGTGGGGGTGGGGAGTTTTTCCCGTGAAGAATGGCCACTGATCAACACAGATGAACACAGATGAGGAAATGGGATTACGGGCGTTGACGGCGTGGCGAATTTTTGAGTGGCGATTTGCATGACAGAGATTGAGCGGTCGCGTTTGAGCGCGGTGCGCATTTCTGGTTTAAGTTTACGAGGGGTCAAACGGGGCGTTGAGAAAAAGTGAGGTAAGTGATTGATAAGGTTGGGAGATAATTTTTTTGGAAGGGCGGTGACCGATTTCTTGGGCGGGGCTGGAGGGCGATGGGAACCTGGGCTGGGAGACTCGAAAAGTGGCGGTTTGATTGATGTTTTGCGGATTGTTGTTGCGGCGGGGACCGCATTTCGGGGGGAGTTTCCTCAGGCGAAGGTTTCATATTTTCTCGTGCGCTATTGATAATAAGCGCCTTGATTCAGCGGCACGCCTCTGATTGCTCGATCAGAGCGCAGCGGTTGCGGCTAGCGTTCGGGCGCGGCCTTTAACGAATTTAGCCCCTCGGTCAGAATGTTTAAGAGGGCGTGAATTCGGACCTTGTGCTCGCCTGCGGAAATCGAATCCTTGACCGCCGGTTGCGCGTTTTGCGTTAGGCCGGCAAATGGGGCGAAAAAGGATCGCCGGATGCTACCCGACATATTGGTACTGACCGTACATGCTCCAACACTATGTCGGCGGGGCTGAGGTTCTCATTCCAGATTCAATTGCCGCGAGACGCCGTACCGATCAAAAGCCAAGCAAACTTTGGGCTGAAGCCGGAGCTGCCAAGCGGTACAAGAAGAGCCGGCGTAAACAAGAATTCATGCTGCATAACACTATCTGTAAAAAGCATTTCTTGGCCGGCTATTGAGACAATGCTTTCATGATCGATCCTTCGACACCTCGCTGGTTCGGTCTTTGACCCGGTTGTGATGAGGTTTTAGTTCAGGCTGAATGGTGGATAGCGGTCGGTCACCAATAGAAATGCGTAGGCGTCAACTCGCAGACTCCAGCGACCTACTCCGACTATAAAGTCGAAGAGCGATCTCGGGTAACGACCGGTCACCAGAATGGCGAACCAAGCACAAATCGCGGCAAACACAGCAACAATAAAAAGGAAAAGCAGAATTATGTAATGCGGGATCGCCAACAGCCATTTGAGTAGTGGCATCCACCGATTGAGGCCGCTTTTCACGTCGGGATAGTCGATCTCCAGGTGGACAGATTGCTCGTCGACAGTCGAAGGATATTGGTCGGTGAGCAAGAAGAGATAAGCGCTGACTCTGGCTGCAAAGCGAGTCAGCTCGCGAGAAAAGTCGAACCACCAGCGTGGATAACGCTGTCGAAAGACGATCATCAACGCCGTCGCCGCCAAGAGACCACTCGCCAGCCCGCCTACGGTCTGCCGAGTTGTGCTTACAATTTCACCGGTCTGATTTAGCGTGTTAGTGACTGTCTCGCCAGTCTGCGAGATCAGTCCCAGGATGATGGCAATGGGAATGATCCAAATGATTCGGAAAAAGGTGGTCAGTTGGTCCAGTTTCTCTGGATAATCGATCCGCAAACGAGCAGCATATTCCGGGTTGTCAAGCATTTTTGAGCTCCTTTGTTTGGTTACTTATTTTCCGTGGTGATCGCTACTTTCCCTGGTTGCGGATCCTGTTTAAAGATACCGAAGCGCTTTGGCTGTATTTTGACGAATTCGCGGCGGCAACAGACCGGCCGACGCTAACCGACTTTGTCAGGACTGAATCGCTGTATTGCTGCTTTCCGTTTTTCTTCTCGTTCATACGTGTGACAATGTTCTTATCACACTTACACATGTCGGAAGATAAATGTTTTATGGGATGGACTTCTCAGCAGCATCGAGTGCCCGGAAATGTGGAGCCCGGTTTACAAAAAGTATCAGCTGCTTCTCGACATCGCCGCCAAATCCGTATCCACATTTAACGGATACGGGACCACAGCACTGTCAGTGATGAGCTTTCAGTTACAGTTTTGGGGATGGTGCTCGCGGTCAAACACTTTTGGAGCCGCCGAGGGGCACCTTTGGCGCGATGGTTTTTAGCCATGATTTAGTTCACCAGATCGGTTACAAGGACAACGCGAATCAAAACACCGGGCGCAGGCTTTTGCTTCTCCTAGAATCGCGCGTTCTCGGGCGAGACGATGCCTATCGCCGAGTCACGCGCCATATTCTTGATCGTTATCTGACAGAAGATCGAGGATTGTGGAGAGGATCTGGGTATCGCATGCCGCGATTCCCACAGAACGATTTTGCCCGATATTGGCAAACGCTGGCTGTTGATTTTGCCTACAGGCTCCGGTCGGGCGCGAAAGTAGAAAACCGCAGGCGGAACAGCCTGCGCCACCACGCATATCAATAATTTGCGGAGCAGGTCGGACAGACATACGATCTTATTTTAACGCCTATGCGGGGGAGGGTTGGTGACACCCGCTAATTCAGCGGCATGCGCGTACACGGCGAGGAAATCATCCGGCTCGAGTTGGAGGTAGTCGGCCAGAATCTGCTCCTGGGATGCCCCACTGGAAAGCCCATTCCAGAAGCTCCTGAACGGTGATCCGGTGGCCGCGAATGCACGGTTTGCCGAACATTGTAATAAACTGGCGTTGCAGACGGCGGGAACGGCCCTAAATCTCACCGTTTCTTTTTCTTCGCCCACTGCCCCGCCGGACCAGCCAGTGCGAATTGCAGCTTTCTCTCCACCGCATCGGCCCGGTCCAGCCGCACATGCACGCTATCGCCAATCGAATAAGCCTTGCGATTGCGTTCGCCGATAATCTTGCGCCCATTCTCGTGATAACGGTAACGGTCGCCCGGCAGCGTTTCGATCGGCACCAATCCTTCCACAAACAAATCCGCCAGCTCGACGAAGAAGCCATATTTCGTCGTGCTGATAATCAGCGCATCAAACTCATCGCCCACGCGGTCCTGCATAAACTTGACCTTCTTCCACTCGACCAACTCCCGCTCGGCTTCAGCGGCGCGCCGTTCCGTGAACGAAGTATCCTCTCCTAACTGCCGCAGTAAGTGGTCTTCTAACAGGGGCTGCTTGCTATCCAAATAGTGCGCCAGAATGCGGTGAACCACCAGATCCGGATACCGCCGAATGGGCGACGTGAAATGCGTATAAGCCTGCGCCGCCAGCGCGAAGTGGCCTTCGTTGCGGTTGGAGTAACGCGCCTGCTTCAAAGAGCGCAGCATTAAATAACTCAAAATCCTCTCTTCCGGCTTGCCCGCAATTTTGGCAATGAGCCGCTGATAGTTGCGCGACGAGATGGCAAAATCCTCCCGCGGCATCACGATGTCTTTGCGTACCTTGCGCCCGTCGCGCCGTTTATCGGTTACTGGAAAGCGCTTCACCGGGATCGCGCCGATGCCGAGCGAATAGCCGAAATGCGCGGCGATTTCTTCGAACTCCATCACGCGTTTCGCGTCGGGCATTTCGTGAATCCGGTAGAGACTCGGAATCAGCGCCGCTTCGAGATGACTGGCGACCGCTTCATTCGCACACAGCATGAACTCTTCAATCAACCGGTGAGCGATATTGCGTTCGGCGCGCGAGACGCCGGTCATCTGTCCCGCCGTATCCAGCTCGATGTTCGATTCCGGCATATCGAAATCGATAGAACCGCGCTTGACGCGCCGGCGATTGAGCAAGAGCGCGAGTTCGCGCATCAGCTCGAAGCGGTCGGCCAATTTCGAATAACGCTCGCGCATGCCCGCATCGCCTTCCAGCAAGCGGAAGACGTTGGTATACGTCATGCGCTCTGCGCTGCGGATCACACCGCGCGTAAACTCCTGCGCCACTGTCTCGCCGCGATGATCGATTTCGAGCAGCGCGGAAAGAACCAGCCGGTCCTCCTGCGGACGCAGCGAGCAAATATCGGTCGAAAGCTCCAGCGGCAGCATGGGCACGGCGCGGTCGGGAAAGTAGACGCTGGTGCCGCGCAGCAGCGCTTCCTCATCGATGGCGGAGCCCGGTGTGACGTAGTGGCTTACGTCGGCTATGTGCACTTGCAAAGCATAGTTGCCGTTGGGAAGGCGTTCGACCCAGACGGCATCGTCGAAATCGCGGGCCGTTTCGCCGTCAATGGTGACGATGTCGAACGAGCGGAAATCGCGCCGCCGCGGATATTCGCCGGGCGCGATTTCATGCGTGATGGCGCGCGCTTCCGCAATGGTTTCCGGCGGAAAATGATGCGGCAGATGATGCTTGCGGATCATCACTTCGACATCCACACCGAAGTCGTCCGGGTAACCCAATATTTCCGTGACCCGGCCCACGCCTTGGTCGCCATCGGCGGGAAATTCCAGAATTTCGACATTGACGATCATGCCGTCCATGTCTTCGACCGATTTGACTTCGCGCGGCGCGGGGCCAACACGGTCCGCCGCGTCTTGTTGCGGCGGAATTTCCATGCCTTCGGGAATTTCGATCCATTGCTGGACGCGCTCATCGGACGGGATCACATAGTTGCCGCGCTTCTTGATGCGGAACTCGCCCACGACGGTGATGTGCGCGCGCCGCAGGATGCGAATGATCTCGCCCTCTGCCCTGCCCTGGCCGCCCAGCCGCGTGATGTGCACCAGCGCGCGATCGCCGTGCATCCCTTTGGCCGCTTCGTTCGGCGGCAGAAAGATGTCGCCTTCGATGCCGGCGGCAGCCTGATCGGGAATGAGAAAACCGAACCCGTCGCGGTGAATCGAGAGCCGGCCGGCCAGATATTCGGCATTCCCGCCCACCGCAATAAAGTGGCCCGAGCGCAGTTCCACGAGTTGTCCCTTGTCGCAGAGGCGGTCCAGCGCGGCTTCCAGGTGGTCGCGGTTCTCGCCCTGCAGCCGCATTTCTTTCACCAGCTGTTTGTAGGATGCGCGCGCATGCGGGAGCTGGCGAATGTGATCGAGCAGGCTCGCATCGTTGAAAGCTTGGGGCGCTAAGGATGTGGGCTTGGACATTGTTTTATGTTGTGTTCTATATTGTCGGGCATGGAGCTAAAGGCAATTCGACTGGCGATACCCGAGAACGGCAACATCATTGTCGGCCAGAGTCATTTCATCAAGACGGTGGAAGACATCTACGAGGCGATGGTTAACACCTCACCGCATTTGCAATTCGGGGTGGCCTTCAATGAAGCGTCGGGCGATTGTCTAACGCGCGTGGACGGCAATGACGAGGGGTTGAAGCAGAACGCAGTTGAGAATGCGACCGCCATTGGCGCCGGGCACATCTTCGTAGTCGCGTTGCGCAACGGCTTTCCGATTAACGTGCTGGGACGGATACAAGCCGTACCTGAGGTGGCGAACATTTATTGCGCGACGGCGAATCCGGTGGAAGTGATCGTGGCCGAGACGGAGCAAGGGCGCGGGGTTTTGGGAGTAGTGGATGGGAGTTCGCCCAAGGGTGTCGAGACGGAAGAGCAGGTGAAGGCGAGAGTGGGATTGATGCAGAAGTTTGGGTATAAGCGGTAAGGGCATCAGTATCCGAGAATGCGAAGCACTGACTGGATCGAGCGACGCCATATGGTGCAAGTGAAGGAATCGTTCCGTTTGTGTGGCAAAATGCATTCATAAATACAACGACATGAAAGCCGCTGTCATAAACAAATTCGGAGATACGCCACAATGCCAGGATTTCCCGGATCCAACGCCTGATGTTGGCGACATAACGATCCAAGTGAAGGCTGTTGTGCTTGAGAATTTCGACAAGATGACGGCAAAAGGTATCCACTATGCGAGCAAACAATTCTTCCCGCAGTTTCCGGCGATCATCGGGCATAGCGGGGTTGGGACGCTTGAGGATGGCACGCTCGCTTTTTTTGGCGGCGCGAACCCTCCATGCGGCACGATGGCCGAAAAAGCTGTCGTTCCCGAAAAGTACAAGGCATACATAACACCCGTTCCTCACGCCGTCGACGCGACGGTCGCCGCTTCGCTCCCGGCATCTGCGCTCACTTCGCTATTACCATTGCGTTGGGGAACGAAGCTACAATCCGGACAAACGGTGCTTGTGAACGGCGCAACGGGAGTTTCCGGGAAGATCGCCATCCAGATTGCGAAATTGCTCGGAGCGGGAAGGATCGTCGGTACCGGCAGGGATGACGAAGGATTGGTTGCAATAACGAAGCTTGGCGCTGATGCCGCGATAGATATGAAACAGCCGGATGAAAAGATCACAGAAGCGCTTACAGACGAAGCCGGAAAGGGATATGATATTGTGCTTGATTTTCTCTGGGGGCATCCGACGGAACTGCTTCTGAAAACTTTAGTTCCAAAAGAAGCGGGATTTGCCGTTCACAAGACGCGTTTAGTGCAAATTGGTGAAGCGGCGGGTCCGACGATCGCGCTTTCCGCTGAAGCCGTCAGAACTTCAGGCTTGGAAATCACGGGTGCGGGCAATGTCCCTCCCGAAGCCGTGCCCGAGGCTTTGAAACAAACGTGGGAATGGATCGCCACTGGGAAATTATCGATTGATGTTGAAAAAGTTTTGCTGAAAGATATCTCGAAGGCTTGGCATCAAACGACCGAAGGCAAAAGGATAGTCGTTATTCCTTAGGCGTAATTGGAGACAAATATCCCCTCAATTGCACTTTCTGCTATGGTAAGTCGCTTTGCGAAAATCGCTGCCCCCAGGTCAAACGGAAATCTCCGCCCTGCTCGAGGCGAACAGTAAACCAAGAACCACCGAGGAATGGGAGAAGCTTGCCGACCGCCGTTCTTCGCCCGCCGTCGTTCGTCTGTGCGCGGGGCTTTTCTCGCTCTACCGGCGCGCCACAGGCGCCAAAGAATCCGATCCCTTCATTCGAGACGCCAAAAGCTGGGCGGCGTTTCAGCAAGCGGCTGAACCGGAGATGGCATGTTTCACCTTTTTCGATAGAACAAGGGACACCACGCTCACGCCAAACGCTGTGTTGGCCGAGGCGATGTATTACATCTGGACTCTGCCAAACACAGAGGCACAGCCCACAACGATAGGCGTGATCGGCGAATTGGCCAAACACATCTGTTTACGGTACGAGACAACTCCCATTGATCGCCGCATTCGAAAACGAGCGTCTCTTGGACTGGATGTCGTAGGCTAGCGGTCAGGATTGGTCTTTGTTTACGCCGGCACCCCCACAAACTGATACCCCACCCCGCGCACCGTCAGCAGATGCCGCGGGTGCTTCGGATCGTCCTCCAAATACCGCCGCAAACGAACAATGAAATTATCAATCGGCCGCGTATCGGTATCTTCCTGCAGGCTCCAAACGTTCTGCAGCATATTTTTTCGCGACACCGGCTTGCCCTCATGTTCAATCATGAAACGCAGCAGGTTCGCTTCCATGAGAGTGAGGCGGAACACCTGATCGCGCACCCATAGCTCCAGCAAATCGAAATTCACCCATTTATCGTGTTCGGCCCCGAAGGTGAATACGTCGTCGGTCTTGCGGGGCACAACTTGCTGAATCACCGGCGCCTGCAGCCAACTTCGCCGCCGAAGCAAGCCCCGAATACGCGCAATCAAAATCGCCAAATCGAAGGGCTTAGTCAGGTAATCGTCGGCGCCCGCCTCAAAGCCGCGCAGCACATCGTCGGAATGTCCGCGCGCAGTTAGCATTAAAGTCGGTACAAGCAAACCTTCCTGCCGCATTTCAGACATCACGCCAAAACCGTCTTTGCCCGGCAGCATCACATCCAAAATCAACACATCGAAGGCTGAGCCGCCATGCAGCTTTTCCAAGGCGGCTTCGCCGGTATCCACCGTCTCCACCTGGTACCCTTCGGCCTCCAAATTAAAGCGCAGCCCTTCGGCCAAATGCGCTTCATCCTCCACTACCAAAACGCGACTCATTTTGAATTCGCCACCGGCAATTGAAAAACGAATGTGCTGCCATGCCCAGGGCCCTCGCTTTCAGCCCACACCTCGCCCCCATGGCGTTTTGCTACCGACCGCACGATAAACAATCCAAGCCCCGTTCCTTTCAGTCGCGCCGCGAGCGGCCCCGGCACCCGATAAAAACGTCTGAAGATGCGCTTGAGCTCGTTCTTCGCAATCCCAGCCCCGCAGTCCTTAACGCGAATTGCCACAAACTTCCCATTCACTCCGGCGGTTTCAACCGCCACATTCACGTTTGAACCAGAATACTTCACGGCGTTATCAATCAGGTTCGTTACCGCCGACCGCACCTCGTCCGCATCACCCTGGATCGTAAAATTGCCTCCGGGCTCGAACTGCAGCGCATCCACCGGCAAGCTATGCAGCGTCCTGGCGCGCTCGACGCAATCGAGCAGCAAGGGATTTATGTCGATGGCCGCGCGGCTCAAAATCGGGTGCGCGGCTCCCAGCCTTCCCGTGCGCAGCACCTGCTCAATGGTATGCAGCAGGCGGTCGCTATCGTCCAGCATGATCCGGTAAAACTCTTCGCGCTTTTTATCGTCCACCGAGCGCGTCAGAAGGGTTTCCAGATACAAGCGTATCGACGCCACCGGCGTTTTTAGTTCGTGCGTTACCGCGTTGATAAACGCGTCGTGCTGCTCATTGCGGCGGATTTCCCGGACCAGGAATATGGTATTCAGCACAACGCCGGAAATAATCATAGCCAGCAGCAGAATCCCCAGGAAAAGCAGAATACCGGTTCGCCAACTGAGTAAAACCCAACCTATATAGAGGAGCAGGGTGACGGTGATCAGCCCAGCGCCCAAGGCGATGAAGAACGCGATCGATTTCTGGCGCCCGGTGACAACCATAGTTTGAGCTTATCGCTTGTTACGATTGTGTCTGACCTTCACTTTCGAATGCCCTTGCGCTTTTTCAACACTCTAACCCAGGAGTTAGAGCCCTTTCAACCATTGAAAGACAACACGGTTCGCATGTATACCTGCGGACCCACTGTCTACAATTTTGTGCATATCGGCAACTTCCGCACTTTCACGTTTCAGGACATTTTGCGTCGCTGGCTGCGTTATCGCGGCTACGCCCTCGATCACGTTATGAACGTAACCGATGTGGAAGACAAAATCATCGTCAACGCCGCCAAAGAACACAAGTCCATTGACGACTACACGCACGCCTACACCAAGGCATTTTTTGAGGACGCCGCTGCGTTACGCCTGGAGCAACCCGAGCACGTAACGCCCGCGACCAAACACATTCCCGAAATGGTGGCGGCCATCGAAAAGCTTGCGGCGAAAGGTTACACCTACACCAACGACGGCTCAACGTATTACCGCATCGCCAATTTTCCCGATTACGGCAAACTTTCGCACAACGATTTTAGCGGCATTCGCGCCGGCGCGCGTGTCGATCAGGATGAATACGACAAAGCCGACGCACGCGATTTCGTGCTTTGGAAAGGCCGCAAAGGCGACGAGCCATTTTGGTCTGCGCCCTTTGGCGATGGCCGCCCCGGCTGGCATATTGAATGCTCCGCCATGGCGATGGCCTTTTTGGGCGAGACACTCGACATTCACGCCGGCGGGATCGATCTGGTGTTCCCGCATCACGAAAACGAAATCGCTCAATCGGAGGCCATCACCGGCAAGCCGTTTGCGCGTTTCTGGTTGCACTCCGAGCATTTGCTCGTCGAGTCGCAGAAAATGTCGAAATCGCTCGGCAATTTTTATACGCTGCGCGATCTGCTCGAGATGGGATATCAGCCGGAGGTGGTCCGTTATTTGCTAGCGTCTGTGCCGTATCGCAAGAAGCTCAACTTCACGTTTGAAGGTTTGAAAGCCGCCGCGAAAAGCATCGAGCGGCTGCGCGATTTCGAGGCGCGCGTTAGTGCCGCTAAGCTGCCGCCCGGTAAGAATCAGACGATCGCCGAACGTTCCGCCTCCGCCACCCGGCAGTTTGAAGAATCTCTGGACGACGATCTCAACACCGCCGAAGCCCTCGCCGCTATTTTCGAATATGTGCGCGCCATGAATACCGCGCTCGACGACAACCAGTTTCAAGAAGACAACCGTTGGGACGCAGCCCGTGTGCTGGAAATCTTTGATACCGTATTCGACGTGCTGAAGCCAACCGCGGCGGCAGCGGTAAACGCCGGACCGACAGATGGCGAAATAGAGGCATTGATTGAAGAGCGCAATCAGGCCAAGAAGGCGAAGAACTTCAAACGCTCCGATGAAATTCGCAACCTCCTTTTAGAGAAAGGCATTCTGCTCGAAGACACCAAGGATGGTGTCCGCTGGAAAAGAAAATGAAGTTTGAATCACAAGTAGTACACGCCGGCGATCGCAAGCGCGAACGCCTTGCCGCTATCCCTTCCACCACGCCCATTCATCTGGCTACCACTTACTTTTACGAAACGGCCGAACAACTCGACCGCATTTTCGGCCATGAAGAAGAAGGCCCCAGCTATTCACGCTACGACAACCCCACGAACAGCGCCCTGGAAGATCTGACGACGGCGCTCGAAAACGGCCACGGCTCCTTGGCGACATGCGCGGGGATGACCGCGATCCAGATAGCCTTTCAAGCCGCGCTGCTCGACCGTCCGCATTCCATCGTGAGTTCCAGTTCCATCTACGGCGCAACTGTAAAGCTACTTGATCAGGTGATGGCGCCGTTCGACGTCAACGTCAAATATGTCGATATGTGCGATCTGGCGAGCGTGGAAAAAGCCATCGCGGCTGAGAAACCCGGCTGCGTGTTCCTCGAGAGCATCTCGAATCCGCTCCTGAGAGTTGCCGATATTCCGCAGATCGCAGCCATGACCCACGCCGCCGGAGCTGCACTTGTGGTGGATAACACCTTCGCCTGCCCCATGCTCATGCGGCCGCTGGATTTGGGCGCCAATATAGTCGTCCATAGCGCCACCAAGTATCTGGCCGGCCATGGCGATGTGCTGGGCGGCATCATTGTGAGCGACGCCGAAAACCACGAAAACGTGCGCATGCTCTCGCGCATCGCGGGCGGCACACTCGGGCCTTTTGAAAGTTACCTCACCATGCGCGGTATCAAAACGCTGGCGCTCCGCTACGAACGCCAATGTCAAAATGCCCGCAAACTGGCCGAATGCCTGTCCTTGCATCCGTGCGTGGAACGCGTCTACTACTGCGCCGACCCGCAACATCCCGACGCCGAAACCATAAAACAACTTTTCGCTCCCGATCTGTTCGGCGCAATTCTGGCGTTTGAAATCAAGGGTGCCGATAAAGCCGCCGTTCTGCGATTCATGACCAGGCTGAAAATGATCGTCCCCGGCACTTCTTTGGGTGACGTTCACACGCTGTTGCTCTATCCGGTGATGGCTTCCCATCGCGATACCGCGCCCAAAATGCGCGAACGCATGGGCATCCGCGAGAACCTGGTGCGCGTGGCGGCCGGGATCGAAGCCGTCGAAGACATTTACGCCGATTTAGACTCCGCGCTGCGCGGGGGGTAGTATGTT
>Ga0302324_100025269_pt1 | contig 11406 bp, 9 predicted proteins | sample Palsa_T0_1_FD_201949 | JGI IMG/M metagenome (GOLD analysis project Ga0302324, IMG submission 201949) | Peat permafrost microbial communities from Stordalen Mire near Abisko, Sweden - Palsa_T0_1 | ecosystem: Environmental > Terrestrial > Soil > Palsa > Peat permafrost | place: Sweden: Abisko... | reverse complement strand
CTGGTTGCAGTGGTGGCCGGTCGCGGTGGGAATTGTGCTGGTGCCGTTTGCGGTGCGCGCGGTGGATATTCTTGCGTTGACGGGCCGGTGGCAAGCGTGGCTGGTGGCGCCGTGGTCATTTTTGCTGCAGGGCAATCCACTGCATTTGTCACCGGCGGGCGCGGATTATCTGGCAGAAGGCGTGATGGACGGGCAGTTTCCTGTCTATGGGCTGCTGTATGTGTTGCTGACGCGGCGGTTGCGGCCCGGGACGGCGATCGGCGTCATCGTGGCAATTCATTTGCTCGCGTTTGCAGCGCAATCGCTAGTTGCAACGTCATAAGAGAAGAGCGTAATCTCAAACCCTTGCGCTCGGGGGAGCACAACGTTATGGGGCAGAAAACAATTTCCAATCAAGTCAAGATCGTGGAGTGTCCGCGGGATGCGTGGCAGGGATTGCCGCAGGTGATCCCGACGCATATCAAGGTGGAGTACTTGCGGTCACTGCTGCGCGCGGGATTTCGGACGATTGATGCAGTGTCGTTTGTGTCGCCGACTGCGGTGCCGCAGATGGCGGACTCCGAGCAGGTGCTGGAGCAGTTGAGCGAGGAGAGCGAAGAGGCTCTCAACGGGCTGGACATTATCGGCATCGTGGTGAACGGCAAGGGCGTGGAACGAGCTCTCGAGACGCGGATGGTGACGACGCTGGGATTTCCTTACTCCGTGTCGCCGGCGTTTTTGCTGAAGAACCAGAAGCAGACGCCGGAAGATGCGCTGGACTTGCTGGAAGAAATTCAGCAGCGGGCGTTGGAGGCGGGCAGCGGCGTGGTGGCTTATGTGTCGATGGCGTTCGGCAATCCCTATGGCGATGCGTGGGATGTAAATGAGACGGTCGTAGCGTGCGGGCTGCTGGCGGACATGGGCGTGCAGCAGATTTCGCTAGCCGATACTGTTGGGGTTGCGAGCGCCGATGATGTAGAGCGGCTGGTGGGCGCGGTGATGGAGTCGCAGCTAGCGGCGGAGGTTGGCGTCCATCTGCATGCGCGGCCGGAAGAGGCGGCGGCGAAGATTGCGGCGGCGTATCGCGCGGGCTGCCGGCGGTTTGATACGGCGCTAGCGGGGCTGGGTGGGTGTCCGTTTGCGCAGGATGCGCTGGTGGGGAACGTGGCGACGGAGACGGCTCTCGCGACTTTGAAGGAGTTGGGCGCGGAGTTGCCGGAGTTTAAGTCACTGGATAAATTGCTGCAGGCTTCCTATGGGATTGGCAGCCGGTTTGGGCAGCCAATGCTGGTCCACTAAATTTCTGCGCTGAATTGTAACTACGACTGACTTTTTAGGAGAACGAGTGACAGCGGACTATAGCAGCCTGCGGGTAACGCATGCGGATGGGGTGGCTAGGATTACGCTCAACCGTCCGGAGAAGAAGAATGCGCTTACGCCACAGATGATCGATGAGATCTTGCGGGCGCTGGATGCGATTGAGAATTGCTCCTGCGATGTGCTGGTGTTTACCGGGGCGGGCGATGCGTTTTGCGCTGGCCTAGACATCGAGCATCTGAAGGCGATGGTGTCGAAGAGCCTGGAGGAACATCGCGTGGATGCGGACCGGGTGGCGCGGCTGATGCGGCGGATTTATGACTTTCCCAAGGTGACGATTGCTGCAGTGAATGGGGCGGCGATTGCCGGCGGGACAGGGATTGTGTCTGTTTGCGACTTTTCATACGCGGTCCCGGGCGCGAAATTTGGCTATACGGAAGTCCGGATCGGATTTGTGCCGGCGATTGTATCGTCGTTCCTGGGGCCGCTGGTCGGCGAGCGTGTTGCGCGCGACTTGTTGCTGACAGGGCGGCTGTTTGCTTCTGAAGAAGCGGCGGCGATTGGGTTGATCAACGCGGTCGTGGAGCCGGCGGAGTTAGAAAATCGCGTGGCGGCGCAGGTCAAGGTGCTGCTGGCGAATAGTCCCGCTTCGTTGAAGGCAACGAAGAAATTGCTGTCAAGTTATACGCGAGCGCGGCTGGATTTTGAGCTGGAGCATGGCATGCAAGAGAACGCGGGGATGCGCAAGGAGAAGGATTTTCTTGAGGGCGTGGCTTCGTTCCTGGAACGCCGGGCTCCGGTTTGGCCTTCGCGGCCGAAAGCTACGGATCACTAGCTTCTGCCTGTAATCTGGAGCCATGGCTTTGGAAGATAACAAGCAGGCTGCGCGGATTTTTGAGACGCGGGTGCGCGTTCGGTATGCGGAGACGGACCAGATGGGCGTGGTCTATCACTCGAATTATTTGATCTGGTTTGAGGTTGGACGCGTGGAGCTGTTGCGCGAGATGGGGTTCGACTATGCGCGCATGGAAGCGGAGCTCGATACTGGCGTGGTCGTGGTCGAAGCACGGGTGCGGTACAAGGCGCCGGCGAAATATGACGACGTCGTGCTGGTGAAGACGCGGGTGGCGCATCTGCGCGGGTCGCTGCTGCAGTTTGCTTACGAGCTGGTGCGGGAATCTGACGGCACGCTGCTGGCTGAAGGCGAGACGACGCACTTGATTACGAATCGCAAGCTGGGAAAGAAGGCGCTGCCGACAGAATATGTTGTCGCGCTGACGGAAGCTGCGGGCCGTCGCGGCTGATTACTGCGAGGTGTTGGCGACGGTGACGGTGGCGGGCGTCGAGGTCGAGGGGGCGAAGCTGGTGTTGCCCTGATACTCGGCGAGAATCGTGTTCAGACCTACGTTCATGGACGAGCCGCTGGCTTGAATGGCGGCGGTGGCGCTGGTGGTGCTGCCTCCCATGCCGAGGACGGCGGTGCCGAGGGTGAGGCCGTTCGATTCGTCGACAAAAGCGACAGTGCCGGTGGGCGCGTTGGCGCCGCTGGCCGCGACGACGGTTGCAGTGAGGACGGTGCTTTCGGCCTCCGTGATGTTGGGCAGGCTGGCGACGAGGACGGCCGCGGTGTTGACGACGGTGGTGGTGCTGGACACGGTGACGGTGATGTTGGTCGAGACGGAGGAGGTGTGGAAGTTGTCGCCCGCGTAGCTGGCGGAGACGACGTTTGCGCCAGTGGCGAATGTGGCGCCGGAGACGGTGAGGGTTCCGGTGGCGGAGATGTCATCCGGGTTCGCGGTGAGCGTCGAGACGCCGAGCGATGCGCCGCTGTTGCCGATGAAGGTGATGCTGCCTGAAGGAGCGATGAAGGCGGCGCCGGCGGTGTTGGTGACGGTCGCGGTGAGGACTGTGATTTGCATGTCGGTAAGGGTTGAGGGCGCGGCGGTGACGCTGCTGGCGGTCGTGGTGCTGGTGGGATTGTTGCCGCTGATGCTGTTGCCGCAACTCGAGAGAAGAGCGGGGGCGAGCAGACTGAGGGTGAGCGCGATCCACTGAGAAAAGCGGGGCAAGATGGGGCGATGGTAGCAGTGACAGGTTCTTCGATGAAGAGAATCCCTGGTCCAGATGAAAATGGATTGCAGAATCGGGACGAATTTGTAACTGGTGTGGCTACAGTTACTCCTCAGCTATTGGCCAGCACGCGAAAAAAGAAAGGCACGACCGTGATGGTCGTGCCTGCCAGGAAGTGACGCAATCGGTTAGAGAACGAATTTGCCGGCTTCGACCATGCGGGTGGCGACTTCGCGGCGGAGTGCGATGGAGTTGATCGGGTCGCCCTTGGAGAGGCGGCGGACGATGGCCATCTGGGTGCGCAGCATGTCGCCCTCAGCGACGGCGGCGATGACTTTGCGAACGGAGTTCCCGACTGTCTCCATGGTGAGTGCGGCCTGGAGGCTGGTGAGAGCGATGGCTTGGGCGGCGGATGCTTCGCTGCGGTTGGCGATCATTTTTTCCGTGCGCAGGATGCAGGAGTCCAGCGCGAAGACCTGGATGATGCAGTCGGCTATGGCGGCCATCACCTCCTGCTGATCGGCGAGGCCGGCCATGTATTTCTGCGAGGCTGAGCCGGCGGCGAAGAGTGAAAGCTTCTTGGCCTGGGCGAGTAACTTGCGCTCGGCGGCCAGCGGGCCTTCCAGTTCTTCCGACGCGGTGGGACCGCTCATGACTTCGTCCATGAGCTGCTTGATGGCGGGCAGCAGTGCGAGCTTGCCGCTGAGTGCGCGCTTCATCAGGAAGCCGGTGATGATCATGCGATTGATTTCGTTGGTGCCTTCGAAGATGCGGTTGATGCGGGCATCGCGATAGGCGCGCTCGGCCGGATACTCCTCGACGTAGCCGTAGCCGGCGTAGATCTGGACCATTTCGTCGACGACTTTGTCGATCATCTCCGAGCCGGCGACCTTGAGGATGGAACATTCGACGGCGTACTCCTCGATGCGCTTTTGAATTTCGCGCTGCGCGTCTGGGGCGTGCTTGTCGAGCTCGGCGAGCGCGGCGTCGATCATGCCCACGGTCCGGTAGGACATGCACTCCGCGGCGTAAAGCAGCGTCGCGCAGTCAGCGAGTTTCTCCTGGATGAGGCCGAAGCTGGAGATGGGCTTGCCGAAGGCCTTGCGCTCGTTGGCGTAGGCGATGGTCGCGGTCATGGAGTAGCGGGCGGCGCCGATGCAGGCGCTGGCGAGCTTGAAGCGGCCGTAGTTGAGGCAGTTGAAGGCGATGTGATGGCCCTTGCCGGCTTCGCCGAGAAGATTTTCGACGGGCACTTTGCAGTCGTTCAGGATGAGCGGCGTGGTGGAGGAGCCGCGGATGCCGAGCTTGTGCTCTTCCGGTCCGACGGAGAAGCCGGGCGTGTTGCGCTCGATGAGGAAGGCGGTGAATTTCTCGCCGTCAATTTTTGCGAAGACAGTGTAGAGGTCGGCGAAACCGCCGTTGGTGATCCACATTTTTTCGCCGTTCAAGATGTAGTGCTTGCCGTCGGGCGAGAGGACGGCTTTGGTGCGGGCGTTCAAGGCGTCGGAGCCGGAGGAAGATTCTGAGAGCGCGTAGGCGGCGACCCATTCTCCGGAGGCGAGCTTGGGGAGATACTTCTGCTTCTGGTCCTCCGTGCCGTACCAGACGAGCGGCAGCGTGCCGATGCAGGTGTGGGCGCTGAGGGCGACGATGAAGCTGGACTGCTTGGACAGGTGCTCGCAGGCGATGGCGGAGCTGACCTTGTCGAGCTCGAGGCCGCCGTAGGCTTCGGGAACGTCGATGGCGAGGAGGCCGAGGTCGCCGGCTTTTTTCAGCAGCGCGCGGGTAATGTCGAAATTCTTGGCTTCAATCTCATCGCTGGCCGGGACGATTTCCTGCAGGGCAAAGTCATTGGCGGTCTGCGCGATCTGGCGCTGTTCGTCGGAGAAATCTTCCGGCGTAAAGATGTCTTCGGGCTTGAGGTCTTCGAGCAGGAAGGCGCCGCCGGCGATGCGTTTGGCGATGAAATTTGCGGGTGTGGTTGCCATGTTTTATTTCTCCGTTGATCAGAAACTGATTCAGAAACTGGTTAGTTCAAGCTTTCAAAAATGCCGGCCGCGCCCATGCCGCCGCCGACGCACATGGTGACCATGCCGTATTTCGATTTGCGGCGGTGCATTTCGCGGACGAGGGTGGCGGTGAGTTTGGCGCCGGTGCAGCCCAGCGGGTGCCCGAGAGCGATGGCGCCGCCGTTGACATTGACCTTGCTGCGGTCGATGCCGAGGGTTTTGAGGACGGCGAGTGATTGGGCGGCGAAGGCTTCGTTCAATTCGAAGAGATCGATGTCTTCGAGCTTGAGGCCGGCTAGCTTGAGCGCCTTCGGAATCGCGTGGATGGGGCCGATGCCCATCTCTTCCGGCTCGCATCCGGCGTAGGAGAATGACACGAAGCGGGCCAGCGGCTTGAGGCCGAGAGCCTGGGCGCGTTCTGCTGACATGACGACTGCGGCGGCGGCTCCATCGGATGTTTGCGAGGAGTTGCCAGCGGTGACTACACCTTTCGCGTGGAAGACGGCTTTCAGTTTGGCGAGGGCGTCGACGGAGGTGTCGGCGCGGGGACCTTCGTCCTGCTTGAAGCTGAGCTCGGTCTTCTGCGGCTTGGTACCTTTGCCGTTCGGCGTCGTAAATGTAACTGGAACAGGCACAATTTCGTCCTCGAACTTGCCGCCCTGGATGGCGGCGAGCGCCTTCTGGTGGCTCTCGTAGGAGAACTGGTCGGACTCCTCCCTGCTGATGCCGTAGTGCTTGGCGACGCGCTCGGCGGTGAGGCCCATCGAAAGGTAGGAGCCGGGCCAGTTCTGCTGCAGCCACGGATTGACGCTGACCTTGTTGCCGCCGAAGGGGACGAAGGACATCGACTCGGCGCCACCGGCGATGATGCAGTCGGCTCCGCCACCGCGGATGCGTTCGGCGGCGAGGGCGATGGTCTGCAGGCCGGAGGCGCAGTAACGGTTGACGGTCATGCCGCCTGCGGTGATGGGGACGCCGGCGCGGAGGCTGGCGAGGCGCGCGAAGTTCATGCCCTGCTCGGCCTCGGGGAAGGCGCAGCCCAGGATGACGTCCTCGACTTCTTTCGGGTCGAGGGACGGGACGCGATCGAGTGCGCCCTTGATGGCGATGGCGGCGAGGTCGTCCGGCCGGGTGGTGCGGAGGGTGCCGCGCGGGGCCTTGCCTACGGCGGTGCGGACGGCGCTGACGATGACTGCTTCTCTCATTTTGTTACCTCTGGAGTTGAAACTCCTGGTGAAGCAAAATATTGTTGTCTTACTGTTACGTATTGGCTAGTTGCGCAGCGGCTTGCCTGATTTCAGGGTGAAGGCGATGCGTTCCTGGGTCTTCTTTTCTCCGCAGAGAGAGAGGAAGGCTTCGCGCTCGAGATCCAACAGATATTGTTCGCTGACCGGGGAGCCGGGGGTGACTGCGCCGCCGCAGAGGATGTTGGCGACCCAGTTGGCGACCTTGACGTCGTGGTCGGAGATGAACTCGCCCTCGCGCATCATGTAGACGCCGAGCTTCAGGGTAGCGAGTGCATTTTCGCCGGGCGCGGGGATGTCGGTGCGCGGTGACGGCGGGACGAAGCCGGAGTCGGCGAGCGCGCGGACGACGTGCTTTGCGTCAGCGACGAGGCGATCGCGGTTCATGCTGATGCCGTCGCTGGGTGAGAGGAAGCCGAGGCCGTGCGCTTCGAGCGCGGAGGTCGAAACTTTGGCCATCGCGATGGTTTCGAAGTTGCGGCGGAGCGCTTCCATGACTTCGACGGTTTCGCCGCGGCCACTGTCGCGGACGCGCGCCGCTGCGTCGACGGCGCGGAGAGTCATCTCCTTGCAACCGCCGCCGCCGGGGACGAGGCCGACACCGGTCTCGACGAGACCCATATATAGTTCGGCCGCCGCCTGGCGCGCGGCGCCGTGCAGGCTGATCTCCGTGCCGCCGCCGAAGCACATGCCGTACGGGCCGACGACGACCGGGCGCGGGCAGAACTTGATGGCTTGCGTCATGTTTTGGAAGGCGCGGATTTCGAGGTCGATGTCGTCCCACTCCTGATCCTGGATGCCGAGCAGCAGCTGCATGATGTTGGCGCCGACGGAGAAATTCGTCGCGTCGCCGGAGATGACGAAGCCGTCGAAGTTTGCGATGGCGTCAGAGCCGGGCTTGAGGTTCTGCGTGATGAAGCTGACGATGTCGCCGCCGAGGGCGTTCATCTTGGTGTGGAACTCGATGCAGGCGATGCCGTCACCAAGGTCGATGAGCGACGCGCCGGGATTTTTCTTGACGACGCCGCGGGCCTGCTTGATGACCTGGACGGAGGTGACGCCGTCTGCGACCTCGACCGGTTTGTAACTGCCGGAGAGCACATCGAATTGCAGGCGGCCGCTCGGGACGGACGGATCGTCCTTGTACCAAGTCGTGTTGCCGGAGGCGAGCAGCTTGACTACATTCGCGGCGGGCTCGATGCCGGCGGCCTTCATCCTGGCGACGGTCTCGGGAACGCCGGCGGCATCCCAGATTTCGAACGGGCCGAGCTCCCAGTTGTAGCCGGTCTTCATGGCGCGATCGATCTCGACGATGTCGTCGGAGATTTCCGGAACGCGGTTGGCGGAGTAGTTCCACAGCGCCGGCAGGGTGCGCCAGTAAAATTCGGCGGCCTTGTCCTTTGTCGGATCGCCGCTGAGCAGGGTGCGGATGCGCTCGGCGGTGGAGTCGATGTTCTTCGCATTCTCAATTGCAGGAAACTTCGCGCGGTCGGACGGCCGGTACTCAACCGTTTTCCAGTCGAGGCCGAGGCGAGCTTCCTTGCCGTCGGCTCCCTTCTCTTTCTTGTAGAAGCCTTGCTTGACCTTGTCGCCAATCCACTTGCGCTCGAGCATGATGGCGATGAACTCGGGCAGCTGGACGTCGCTGCGCTCGTCTTTGACGGTGGCGAAGAAATTTTTCGCGACGTGGGCGAGGACGTCGACGCCAACCAAGTCGCCGAGGCGGAAGGTGCCGGTCTTGGGCCAGCCCATGGCCGATCCGGTCAACGCATCAACCTGCTCGATGGAGAGATCCATCTGCTGCATGGCCTGGATGGTGGACATCATGGCGAAGGTGCCGATGCGGTTGCCGATGAAGTTCGGCGTGTCCTTGGCGGCGACAATGGTCTTTCCGAGGCGCTGGTCACCGAAGTGCGCGATGGTGGCGATGAGCGCGGGGTCGGCTTCCGGCGTGGGGATGATCTCGAGCAGGCGCATGTAGCGTGGCGGATTGAAAAAGTGCGTGCCGAACCAGCGCTTGCGGAAGTCGGCGGGCATGTCCGCGGCGATGTGGCCGACGGGGAGGCCGCTGGTGTTGGTGGTGACGATGGCGTCCTTGCGGAGGTGTGGCTGAATTTTGTTGAGCAGGGCGCGCTTGATGTCGAGATTTTCGGCGACGACTTCGATGACCCAGTCGCAATCGGCAAGCAGCTTGAGGTCATCCTCAAAATTGCCGATGGTGACCAGCCGCGCCAGGCCGGGCTCGAAGAATGCGGCGGGCTTGGATTTTTTCAGCGCGTCGAGGGCGCCGTTGACGATCTTGTTGCGCGTGGCGCGGTCGCCAGCGGGGGCATCGGCCGGGACTATATCTAGTAGGACGACGGGGATGCCGGCGTTGGCGAGGTGAGCGGCGATGCGCGCGCCCATGGTTCCGGCGCCGAGGACGCCAACTTTGCGGATGAGGAGCTTGGGTTTAGCGGACTTCCAAGCGGAGCTGGTGGCGGCGATTGGTTCAGCGACGGATGCTGCGGACATGCGGAGATCTCCCTGCTTCTAGGCCGCTTCACAGACTACTGAATGGCGATTCAGTTTGTCAAACGATACGCGGTGGATATTATTCTGACTAGAAATGGTAAGATTCTAGTCAGAATGAAGGCGAAGGCAAAGAACGTCTGGCAGGTGCAGGAAGCTAAAGCCAAGTTGAGTGCTGTCATCGAAAAGGCGGCCAAGAGCGGGCCGCAGGTCATCACGAAGCATGGGGCGGAGTGTGCGGCTGTGATTTCGATTGAGGATTTGAAGGCGCTGCGCGAGCGGGAGACGGCGAAGAAGAAGCCGAACTTTGTCGATTACCTGTTGAGCGGTCCGAAATTCAGCGACGAAGAGATTGAGATCATGTTCAAGCGTGACCCGGATCCAGGTCGCATGATTGATTTCAGCGGGCCGGAGTATGCCCGCGATGATGAGAAGTGATTCGCGCTACCTTCTCGATGCCAACGTACTTTCGGAAATCTACAAACCGCGTCCGGACGATCAGGTAAAAAAGTTCATGGCAGCAGAGCGACTGTCTCAGTTTTGGATCAGCATTCTGACGCTTGCTGAGCTGCGAAAGGGCGCTGCTAATCCTCGTATATCTTCGAAGCGACGCGAAGAACTTACTGTCTGGATCAACGGTCTGGAAGAGCACTATTATCCCGATCAGATGCTCGGGCTGAATCCCAGCATCGCAAAAATCTGGGCGTCACTATCGGCAATCCGAACGCGCCCACCGATCGATATGTTTTTGGCTGCGACCGCTATCGAACATGACCTGACGCTGGTAACGCGCAACGTTGCGGACTTTCGCGAAGTGCCAGTGAAGCTGCTGAATCCGTGGACGGCGTGAGACGATAGTGGGCGGATGAGCGAGCGATTTGCGATTGCGATTTTGGCGGCCGGCAAAGGGACGCGGCTGAAGAGTGCGCGGGCCAAGGTTCTGCATGAGATTGGCGGCAAGCCGCTGCTGCGGCATGTCATTGATACGGCGCTGGGCGTGGCGGCGGCGAAAGATATTTTTGTCATCGTTGGGCACCAGGCGCAAGCGGTTGAAGACGCTGTCGGCGAAACTGGCGTCAGCTTTGTCTTGCAGGCGGAGCAGCGCGGGACTGGGCATGCGGTGCAGATGCTGCGCGACGAGTGGTGGAGTCAGGGGCAGCAGTATGACGACTTGCTGGTGCTGTCGGGGGATGTGCCGTTGCTGGCGCTGTCCACGTTGAAGGAGCTGCGGGATTTTCATCTGCGCGAAAAGGCGGCGATGACGATTTTGACTGCGCTGCCGGAGGATCCTGTTGGCTATGGGCGGATTTTGCGGACATCACCGGGGTCGGCGGAGGTGAGCGCGATTGTCGAGCAGAAGTCGCTGACGGCTGAGCAGTTGAATTTGCAACTGCGGGAGATCAATTCCGGGATTTATGCGTTCCAGACGTCGCCGCTGTTTGAGCATCTGGATGAAGTGACAGCGGCGAATGCTTCGGGCGAATATTATCTGACTGACATGGCTGCGTTGCTGGTGAAAGCCGGCGAGCGGGTGGTGGCGCTGGCGGTGCGGCGGACGGAGGAAGTTCTGGGAGCGAATACGATTGCCGAGATGATGCAGCTGGACGCGACAATGCGCGCGGACAAAGCGAAGGCGTTGATGGCGGCGGGCGTGACGATTTTTGCGCCGGAGACTTGCGTGATCGATGCCGACGTTGTGGTCGGGCCGGACACGATTCTCGAGCCCTTCGTGCAGTTGCGCGGCAAGACTGTTGTTGGGAGTGGATGCACGATCCGGTCGTATAGCGTGGTGCAGAATTCGCAGCTCGGCGATGGCGTTTTAATTCGTAACAGCTGCGTGCTGGATGGCGCGGTGGTAGAAAAAGGCGCGCAGATTGGGCCGTTTGCGCATCTTCGTCCGGACAGCCGGATTGGAGCGGATGCTCGCGTGGGAAATTTTGTCGAGACCAAGGCGACGACTCTCGGTGCGGGTGCGAAGGCGAATCACCTGAGCTATCTTGGCGACGCTGAGGTCGGCGACGGCGCGAATATTGGCGCGGGTACGATCACTTGCAACTACGACGGCGTGAACAAGAACAAAACCAAGATCGGTGCAGGCGCTTTTGTTGGCAGCGATTCTGCGCTGGTCGCTCCGGTGACGATTGGTGATGGTGCGTACGTGGCGGCCGGGTCGGTGGTCACAGAGAACGTGCCCCCAGATGCGCTGGCAATTGGGCGGTCGCGGCAGATCAATAAAGTTGGTTGGGCGGCGGCGCGGCGGGCTAAGAAGAAGTCTT
>Ga0302324_100025265_pt1 | contig 11407 bp, 8 predicted proteins | sample Palsa_T0_1_FD_201949 | JGI IMG/M metagenome (GOLD analysis project Ga0302324, IMG submission 201949) | Peat permafrost microbial communities from Stordalen Mire near Abisko, Sweden - Palsa_T0_1 | ecosystem: Environmental > Terrestrial > Soil > Palsa > Peat permafrost | place: Sweden: Abisko... | reverse complement strand
GAAAGCGTGACCCTGCGCAAGGGCGCCATCGCGCCATGGCAGAAATCCTCGTCGCCCTACTATCTCCAGACGCTCGAGGCGCTGGCGCGCCACTACAAATTCTCGCTCAACGAGCCCTGGGAAGACCTGCCCAAGCGCGTGCGGGACATCATCCTCAACGGCTCGGGCGAGGACGAGATCAAGTTCATCTATGACGATGGCCTGCGCCGCTACGAAACGAAGAAGACGTTCGAGGGCGTCATCCCGAACATGCAGCGGCGGTTCAAGGAGACCGACTCGGCGTGGGTTCGCGAGGAGCTCGAGCGTTACCAGGACACGAGTCCCTGCGAGATCTGTCACGGGTACCGCCTGAAGCCGGAGGCGCTGGCGGTGAAGATCGCCGGACGGCATATCGGCGAAGTGTGCGAGCAATCCATCAAGCTCGCCGACTCTTGGTTTCGCGATCTGGACGGACAACTCACGAAACAGCAGCAGGAAATTGCGGCGCGCATTCTCAAAGAGATCCGGGCGCGGCTGAAATTCCTGAACAATGTCGGGCTCAAATATCTGACATTGGCACGGGCCTCGGGCACACTCTCGGGCGGCGAAAGCCAGCGTATCCGGCTGGCGTCCCAGATCGGTTCCGGGCTCACGGGCGTCCTTTACGTGCTCGACGAACCGTCCATCGGGTTGCATCAGCGCGACAATGCGATGCTGCTTGAGTCGCTCAAGGGGCTGCGCGACCTCGGAAATACTGTCATCGTCGTTGAACATGACGAGGAGGCCATACGCGCGGCCGACCACGTGATCGATATGGGTCCCGGCGCGGGCATTCATGGCGGTCATGTCGTCGCCGAGGGCACGGTCGAGGACATCATGCGCTCGCCGGAGAGCCTTACCGGAAAATATCTCGTCGGGCTGGAACAAATTCCTGTCCCAGCAACGCGCCGCAAGGCGGCGCTCGATCGCAGGGTCAAGGTGGTGGGGGCGCGCGGCAACAACCTGAAAAATGTCAGCGCGACGATTCCGCTTGGAACCTTCACCTGCGTGACGGGCGTTTCGGGCGGCGGAAAATCCACGCTCGTCATCGAGACTCTCTACAAGGCCGCGGCGCGCCGGCTGAACCAGGCGCGCGAGCATCCCGCGCCGCATGACCGGATCGAAGGCCTCGAATTTCTCGACAAAGTGATCGACATCGACCAATCGCCGATCGGGCGTACGCCGCGCTCCAACCCTGCGACCTACACCGGCGCGTTTACGCCGATCCGCGACTGGTTCACGGAGCTGCCGGAATCGAAGGCGCGGGGGTATGCGCCCGGACGATTCTCGTTCAACGTGAAAGGCGGCCGCTGCGAGGCCTGCCAGGGCGACGGCGTCATCAAGATCGAAATGCACTTCCTGCCCGACGTCTATGTTCAATGCGATGTCTGCAAGGGTAAGCGCTACAATCGCGAGACGCTCGAGGTCAAATTCCGCAACTACTCCATCGCCGACGTTCTCGACATGACGGTGGAGGCGGGTGCGGAGCTGTTCAAGGCTGTGCCGGCCGTGCGCGAAAAGCTCGATACGCTGACGCGCGTGGGGCTCGGCTATATCAGCATCGGCCAGCAGGCAACAACGCTGTCCGGCGGGGAAGCGCAGCGGGTGAAATTGTCGAAAGAGCTTTCGCGGCGTGCCACCGGCCGCACGCTTTATATTCTCGACGAGCCGACGACGGGCCTGCATTTCCACGATGTGGCCAAGCTGCTCGAAGTGCTGCATGAGCTGGTCGACAACGGCAACACCGTGGTGGTGATCGAACATAATCTCGAGGTCATCAAGACCGCGGACTGGATCATCGATCTCGGTCCTGAAGGCGGCGACGGCGGCGGCGAAATCGTCGCCGAAGGCACCCCCGAAGATGTGGCGAAAGTCGCCCGGTCCTATACTGGCCAATACCTCAAACCGCTGCTGAGGGGCGCCGCGCCGGCGAAACCGGCAGTCGCACGGCGCATGCGGGCTGCGGAGTGAACCCAGACAGTTTTGCGGAGACACAGAGCAAACCTCAGCTCATCGCATCGCCATGTCAGCGGGTAGTTCAACGCTCTCGTCGGCGGGATCAGGGGCTCTTGAACATCTCCGCATATCTCTGCTGCATCTCTTCAGGGCTCACGACCTTGATACGAGTCGCGAGATGCCAATGGTGGCCGAACGGATCGGCGATCATGCCGGAGCGATCGCCATAGAACTGGTCCTCTGGCGGTCTCAAGATGATGGCACCTGCCGCCTCTGCCCGCTTGATCGTTGCGTCTACGTCTTCGACGTAGAGATGAAGGTTGACGGGCGTGCCACCGATCGTCGGTGGGCTCAAAGCCCCGAAAGACGGCGATTCGTCGGCGAGCATGATCGTGCTGTCGCCGATCTTCACCTCGGCATGCCCGATACGGCCACTGGGTTCGGCAAGGCGATACTGCTCGACGGCGCCGAAAGCCTTTTCGTAAAAGGCGATGGCCGCTGCGCCGCCCTTGACGATTATGTAAGGCGTCACGGTGAAAGGTCCCTTTTCGCGCCCTTGTATCGGCATGGTCATTCTCCGCTTGCGTTGTTCGTTTAATTACGTTACGTAACGTAACGATAATTAGGCACGAGTCAAGCGTGACTGCGAAAGAAAAAAAACTGAGAGGCCGTCCGCGGGATCCTGCTGCCCGAAAGAAAATCCTTGCTGCAGCGTCCGCACTTCTGAATGAAGGCGGTCTTGCCGCCGTCACCATGGAAGCGATTGCCGCGCGTGCGGCCGTTGGCAAGCCCACGATCTATCGTGTGTGGCCCAACGCGCAGGCCGTGGCGATGGCGGCATTTCTGGAGACGGCGAAGTCTCCGCGACCGGCGCACGCCTCAGGCGCCGCACTGGCGGCGTTGCGGCTGCAGTTGCGCAAGGTTGCAGAGGTGTTCGCGACGCGCGCCGGGCGCAATACGGCCATGATGATCGCGGCTGCGCAAAGTGACAGCGAGCTTGCGAAGGTGTTCTACAACCATTTCGTGCTCAAGAGCCGCGAAGAGGGCCGCGACCTGCTGGCGCGCGCGGCTGTCGAAGGCGATGTCAAAGCGGGAGTGGATATGGACGCCGCGCTCGATCTCATTTATGCGCCGCTCTATTTCCGGCTCCTGATAGGACACGGCCCGCTCGACAACGCTTTCACCGACTCGATTCTCGATCTTGCGCTCGAAGGAATCCGCTCGCGCAGAAAGCGATGACCGAAGGGAACCGCTACACGCGGCGGCCGGACGGCGGCACCAGCGCGCGATAAACCGCGGCTTCCGCGCCGAGCGTGAGTCCAAAATTGAACGGGGCGAGAATGAGAAAAAGCCCGATCAGTTCGGGCATATGCCGGTCGAGCGCAGCCATCCGCAGATTGAGCGCGGCAACCATGGCTTCCTGGCCGGTGGGCAGCGGGGCGAAGAGCTGCGGTCCGCCGATAGCGATGGTGGCTGCGGCCTGAATGGCCAGCAGTGGCAAAGAAACCGTCAGCATCACCGCCAGAATCCGCCAAAAATTCCCGGCCGTCAGAGTCCAGGCGCGCGCAAGATCGATTTTGTCCTCGGAAACGACAACGGGCACGACGAGAAACACCAGCCGCAGGCTGACGTAGACAAGCACGCAGAGCCCGCCCGCCAGATAGAGCAGGGCTCCGATCTCGACCGGCGCCGTCATGCCCTTCACCAGAGACGTCGCGAAAACGAGGCCCACCAGATAGACGATGAGGATGGCGCCCAGGATGAGCGCGCACAACAGATTGGCGCCCAACATGCGCCATTCCGGCCAGCCCAGCGAGAAATGTACGGTCGCCCCGCCATGGCGCAATCCCAGCGCCTGGCGCATTACGGAGACGGCATTCATCGCGTAGAGAAGCAGTCCGCCCGCAAAAAACGCCAGGTTGGCCAGTGCCGCCGTCGCGGCGGTGGCCGGATCAGGATCAGGGGCCTGGGTTCCCAGAGCGTAGGGAAGGAACTGCAGCACGGCGATCAGCACCGTAGGCAGCCATATCAGACCGATGATCGTTCCGATATCGCCGAAGGTGAAGGCATAGGCGAAACGAATCGTGTTCCAGACGGAAATCTTGTTCATGCAGCAGATGTTTCCGGGACCGGCACGCCAGCCGGCCCGTTGTTCTCCAGAGGGGGCACTACCTCACGATAGGCTGCCGCCGCGGCGCCTGTCGACAGCCCGACCGAAAATGGCGCCACAAGAAACGCAACGCCGAAGATATAAGGCATCCGGCCCACCAGGGCCTGAATGACCCAGGTGAGCGCTTTGGATGGCGCCCCTTTCCATCCCGCCAACATTGCAGGCGATGGCGCGTGCGGAAGGGGAAATCCCAACGCGGCCCATATCAACACGCCATAGACGATCGCCGGCGGCAGAACTGTTGCAAGCGTTACGAGGAATATCCGCCAGAAGTTCCAGTTCGTCAGCTTCCAGGCCCGGATGAGATCGATCTTTCTTTCCGCCACCGCTATCGCAACAACCAGGAACGAAAGCCGGAGCGAGAGGTAGATCATTGCGCCGGCAAAAATCAGCAGCACTGCCAGGACCGCGCATATTCCCACAATGGTGGCGGCCGTGCCATGGAAGCTGATCACGGTGTCCGCCGCAACGGCGGCCACCGTGAAGACAAAAACCAGTGCAATGGCCCCGATATATTCGATGGCAATGAGGACGAGAGCAAGGGCCGCCATCGCGCCGAACACTCGCAATGCGGTGGGTCCGACCGCAAAGCTGACCAGCGCTCCGCCGCTGCGCAAACCCAGCGCCTGCTGCATGACAGGCGTGACCAGAATCGCCTGCAGCAGCAAAACGATGACGATTGAAAGATAACGCACTCCCGTCGCGCTGTTGAGTTCGTAGAGATTGCCCTGGGCGAAGGCGGAGAGATAACCGTTCAGGTAGCGCACGGCGACGTAATATTGCAGTCCCAGAAGAAGGGCCATCGGCAGCCAGATGAGGCCCATGATGGTCGCGAGATTGCCAAACGTGAAGCCGTAGGCGCGCCGGATCGTGCTGAAGACGGGAATGTTGCTCATGCGGGCTGTTGGGCTGCAGGCGTGGCGGCGGCGCTTCCCGTGACCGCCAGATAGGCATTGGCGACCATGCCGTTACCAAGTCCGAGATATACGATTTGCTCGATGGTCTGATAGACGATCATGAATGGACCGGCGACGCGCATCTGCTGGAAGACCGCATGCATGACTGCGTGAAAATCGACCCCGCCGCGGAAATCAGGCATGACGAAAAACGCGTTGAAAAACGCGGAGGACACAATTCCAAAGCCGATCGCGACCGGCAGGAATACGGCAATGAAGACGATGAAGATGCGCCAGAAATTTCCCTCCGCAAGCTCCCAGGTGCGGCCGAGACCGATGCGCTCTTCGGCCACCACGACGGCTGGAAGGAAAAAAGTCAGCCTGACAGACATGTAGATGACCCACAGCACCGCGGCGACAAACGCGAGCGTGCCGATGAGAACCTCAAATTTCGGTAAAAATGTTTCCGCCGCCCACCAGATTGTGCCGGCGACGGCGGCGCTGAACAGCGCGATAAAGATGATGAGCAGGCCTGCGAGAAACCACGAGCCGGCCATGCGCCAAACCGGTGTGCCCAGCGAAAAATAGGCGAAGACAGGCCCCGGATGCCTGCCGAGCGCTTTACGCTGGATGGCGACCGTCACCATGCAGGTGACGATGAACGACAACAGCCCGAGAAGCCCGAAAATGTGGCTCACATGCAAAAACAGGATGGGATCGAACTGTCCCTGCAGCAGCATGCGGGGAAGATCCGGCGCGAGCAGGAACACAAGGCCCACCGCGATCGCGGTCAGGAGCGCATAGGGCAGCCACGCAATGCCGAAGATCGACAGGATGTTGGAAAACGCGAAACCGTAGCTGCGCGAAATCGTGTCGCCGACAGGGATCTTTTTCATCGCAGGGTTCCTTCTTCGGAAGGGCGGGAGCGCACGGCTTGAGGCGAGGACCGGCGGCCAGAAGATGCATCGGCCGCCCGGAGGCTGTCGGAAAGCCGGCGGGCGACGCCATGGGCGCCTGCAGTCGCTCGGCCGGCCGGCAGTGCATGCACTCCCCTCCCCAGGTGGAGACACTCTAGTATTCGCGACCGATGCCGACAATTGCGTGACGGGCGGACGAATTCGGTGGCTTTCCCGTGAGCCCTGGGAGAGGCTGCCCGCCGTCACGGAATCGCAGGAAATCCCATGAAACGGGCACAATCGGCGGCGGGGGAAGTTCACCAGCTTACCGTGGCGAGCACGGTGCTGCAGGGCAATCTCCTGGGCGATCCGGCCGGGCGGCGCGTGGATGTCTATGTCCCGGCAGGACTGAGCGCCGAGGGCCTGCCGCTGCTGGTCGACCTGGTCGGGTTTACCGCCGGCGGACCGGCCCACACGAACTGGAAGAATTTCTCGGAAAACGTCCCTGAGAGGCTCGATCGCCTGATCGCCTCCGGCGCGATGGCGCCGTGCGTGGTGGCGTTTCCGGATTGCTTTACGAGGCTCGGCGGCAACCAATACATCAACAGCGCGGCGATCGGCGCATGGGCGGATTTCCTGCGCGAAGAAGCGGCGCCTGCCGTCGAAGAGACCTTCCGGTGCGGCGGCACGGGACGCCGCGGCGTGTTCGGCAAGAGCTCCGGGGGTTACGGCGCGATCGTCCACGCCCTGCTCTACCCCGATTTCTGGAGCGCGGCTGCCTGCCACTCCGGCGACATGGGTTTCGAGCTGACATATCTGCCGGATTTTCCCCGCCTGCTGCGGACGCTGGCGAAGGCGGGCGGCTCGATCGAGACATGGATTTCGGGATTCCACGCCGCTCCGAAAATTCGCGACTCCGACATCCACGATCTGATGACGCTGGCGATGTGCGCAAGCTACGACCCCGATCCCGCCGCGCCCTTCGGCGTACGTCTGCCTGTCGATGCCTATACCTGCGAACTGATCGCAGAGCGCTGGCAGAACTGGCTGAAATGGGACCCGTTAACGCTGGTGGAGTCCCGTTTCGAAGGGTTGAAGACGATGAAAGCGCTCTACATCGATTGCGGCGACACCGACCAGTACAACCTGGTGTATGGCGCGCGGCGGCTGCATCTCGCGTTGCGGCGGCTCGGAGTGTCGCATGTTTACGAAGAATTTCCGGACAACCACTCTTCGGTGGATTATCGCATGGACGTCAGTCTGCCTATTCTCTCAAACGCCCTGACCGGCTAGAGTTCTTGACAATTCAAGAGGGGAAACATGCGGGGCTTCATCGCTGTTGTGTTGACGTCGGGGATTCTCGCGGCCTGTTCCGTCTGGCCGGTCAATCAGGATCCCGACGGAATGGACTATCGCCGCGAAGGCAATGAGATCCTCATGGCGCTGCAAAGCTATCGCGCGCAGAAGGGTGCTTTCCCGACCGATCTCGCAGCGCTTGTGCCGGGCTATCTGCCGGAGCTGCCGGGCAGGCCCAAATTCGAATACAATGCGCAGGACGGCTCGCTTGCCTATCGCTACACGCCGACCTGGCCGCAGCTGAGACCCGTCGTCTGCAACTCCGTCGGCAACACGACGAACTGGCGCTGCGCTGAACACCTGATCTGAGCTGTGAGCGCTTTTCGCGACGCCATCTTCCATGCCGCAACCGACCGGCGCACCGTGCTGCAGGGTTTCGGTGCCGCGGCGCTCAGCGTCGCCACACTATCGCAGCCGCGCGTGGTGATCGTCGGCGCAGGCATGGCCGGATTGACCGCTGCCCATGTATTCATGAAGCGGCGGATTCCTTTTGTCGTCCTTGAAGCGCGCGACCGCGTCGGCGGGCGCGCCTATACCGATTCGCACACGCTGAGCCTTCCGTTCGACCAGGGCTGCGCCAGCCTGCACACGCCGAAAGCCAATCCTCTGGCGATGATGGCGGCGAAGCGCGGCTACACGGTGTCGCAGAACCCGGCACGGCCCGTCGTCTATTTCGGCGGCGAGAGCGAAGGCGGCGCGCGCGGCGTGAAGGCGTTCGACACGTCGTACAACGAGCTTGCCCGCGCCATCGCCATGACGGGCGCGCATGGCGACGACATCGCCGCATCCGATCTCGTCAACGAACGCACGGTGTGGGACCGGCTGGCGGCCTTCATGGTGGGCCCCGAGCAGACGGGCGTCAGCCTCAATCAGCTCTCCACCCTGGACTGGTACAGCCAGCTCAACGCCAACAGCGGGCGCGAAGGCGCGGTCAAGGAGGGGCTCGGCAACATGGTGGCGGCGTTCGGCGCCGGCATTCCGGTGACGCTGTCCTCGCCGGTGAACCGCATCGACTGGCGCGGGCCGGCTCTGCGCGTCGAAACGTCCACGGGAACCATCGAGGCGGAATACTGCCTGCTGACGGTGCCGGTAGGTGTGCTGCATGCCGGTGCGATCGGCTTCGTTCCTGCGCTTCCGCCCGCCAAACAGAGCGCCATCGCGGGCATCGGCGTCGGCGTCGTCAACAAGATCGCGCTCGTCTTCCGGCCGGGCGCGCTGCCGCCGGAGAAGGATGTGTGGCTCTATCAGCTGCGCAAGGACGGCTCGATCGCCGATGTGCTCGTGCGCCCGTTCGGCGCCGACATGACCGTGCATGTCACGGGCGGAGATTTCGCCCGCGAAGTCGAGCTGCTCAACAAGGCCGACCAGATCACCTTCGCGCTTTCCACCATCGGCGACATCTATGGCAACGATGCGGCCGCAGGTTGCACCGGCGGCGCGGTGACGCGCTGGGCGCGCGATCCCTTCAGCCTGGGCTCGCACTCGGCCGCGTTGCCGGGGCAGGCGCGCCAGCGGGGCGAGCTGGCGAAGCCGGTGGCGGAGCGCATCTGGTTCGCCGGCGAGGCGTGCGCGCCCGCCTGGGCATCGAGCCTGCCGGGGGCTTTCCTGTCGGGCCGCGCGGCAGCCAGAGCGATCGCAGAGCGGCTCGGTTGAGAGCCGCGTAAAAGCGGGATCACCATTTCCGTCAGCGCAGGGCGGCGTGCCGGCGCTGTTGCCTGCACAGTCGGCGCAGCAAAGCGGTGCGCCCGCCTGGCCAAATTCCCTCAGAACGGGAAATTATCAGGGACTTTTTTTGTTTTTCGCGCCGCCGGCATCGCCCCGGTTTCGAGCGATGCGTGAGCGGGCGTCGTGCAATCCGTTCGATGCGATCGCAGCCACCATTCAATGATGCTCATGCATGCAAGTCAAACGGTTTTGCGATGACCGGTTGCGATTCACAGAAAGAGTTCCGGCTTGCGCCTTTTGCGCCACGACGACACGCGCATCGCAATTCGCCGACGCTGCGGAGCGATGTCCCTCACACGGTACGCCGCAATTCCCACAACGCCGGCGATGTGCATGTCGTTTTCTTGTCGTCGCCTTGTCGTCGCCTTGCCACCGGCTTGTCGCCTTGATGCTGTTTTCCTGTCGCCTTGCTGCACAGCCGATGCACAGGCATGTATGTTTCCGCTTGTCGTTTTGATGTACATCGTCTGCGACTGCGATGAACGTTGGGGTTATCGTTTTCTCCGGGACCGTGCGCATCTTGCGCGCCGGGCAGCGAAATCGAACGCGCTGCTGACGGGGAGAACGAACAACGAAAAAAGAAAGGCGCGCAGGATGCGCGCGGTCCCTGATTATCCCACTAACCCCATTGACATGATCAACTATACGTCATCAAAGTGTCATAACCCTTGGGGGCTGGTCGGCCGATCGCAAGGTGTCGCTGCTGTCGGTGAGGAACATGATCAAAACTGCTTCCGGTGCTCTCGTCCCCGCATTGCTTGCTTCGCTTGCCATCGGTTCGCTGGTGGCCCCGGCCGCGGCACAACCGGCCGATGCGACGCCCAAAAGGCAGGCCTTCTTCGGCGATTTGCACCTGCACACGAGCTATTCCTTCGACGCCTGGGCTTTCGGCACGAAGACAACACCCGACGAGGCCTATCGCTTCGCGAAAGGACAGACGCTCGATTATTTCGGCAAGCAGATACGCCGCCCCGACGGGCCGCTCGACTTCATGGCGGTGACGGACCACTCCGAATATATCGGCGTGCTGCGCGATGCCGACGATCCGGACAGCGCGCTCGCAAAGTCGCCCGCAGGCCAGCAGTTCCGCAAGAACCCGTGGACGGGCTTCATGGCCGTCTATAAGTCCTTCAGCAGGCCCGGCGGCATCAACGGCTTCGATTCCAAACCCTCCATGCAGGATGCATGGACCCGCTATGTGAAAGCCGCCAACGACAATTACGAGCCGGGCAAGTTCACGACCTTCATCGGCTACGAATGGTCGAGCATGCCGCAGGGCAAATACAACCTGCACCGCAACGTGATCTTCAGCGGCGATCATGCGCCGCTGCCCTTCAGTTCCGTCGATTCGCAGCGGCCGGATGACCTCTGGACCTATCTCGAGAAGGTGCGCGCGTCGGGCATGGACGTGATCGCGATTCCGCACAACGCCAATGCGAGCGGCGGTCTCATGTTCGACTGGGTCGACAGCGATGCAAGACCGATCGACCTTGCCTATGCCGAGCGCCGCATCTCGAACGAGCCCCTCACCGAGATCTACCAGACCAAGGGAAGCTCGGAGACCATTCCGGAGATTTCCGCGGCCGACGAGTTTTCAAATTTCGAGGTGATGGATAAGCTCCTCATCGCGCCCGTGAAAAGCGATCCTCACGGCAGCTATGTGCGGGAAGCCGAAGCCCGCGGCCTGATCCTGCAGCAGAAGCTGGGCGTCAATCCCTACAAGCTCGGCTTCGTCGGCGGCAGCGACATTCACAACGGCCTCAGCACGTCTGCAGAGAACAGCTTCGCGGGAGGCTTCAAGGGCAACGATCCCGACCAGACGCTCCCCGAACGCGAAGATGCACGCAAGGTGCTCACCCCGCAGCCGGCCCAGCTGATCGCCGACGCGGACACGCAGGCCATGTCCGCCACGATGCCGACGGTCAGGATTCCCGACCTGCCCTACAAGCCCGACAAAACCTCCGATCCCACGATCTATGGTTCGGCGGGCCTGACCGGTGTGTGGGCGGAAGAGAATACCCGCCCGTCGATCTTCGCGGCGCTGCGCCGCAAGGAGACGTTCGCCACCTCGGGAACGCGGCTGCGCATCCGCTTCTTCGGCGGCTGGAACTACGCTCGCACGCTCACGGGCGATCCCGACTGGGTCGCCGCCGCCTATCGCGACGGCGTGCCCATGGGCGGCGATCTGCCTGCAAATCCTGCTTCGCACGGCGCACCGCGCTTCGTCGTCTGGGCGCAGAAGGATCCGAACGGCGCCAATCTCGACCGCATACAGATCATCAAGCTGTGGACGGAAGGCTCGTCCTATCAGGAGAAAGTGTTCGACGTCGCGCTGTCGGACGGACGCAAGGACGATCCCAGAACCGGACGCGCCCCGGACGTGAAGAACA
>Ga0302324_100025264_pt1 | contig 11407 bp, 10 predicted proteins | sample Palsa_T0_1_FD_201949 | JGI IMG/M metagenome (GOLD analysis project Ga0302324, IMG submission 201949) | Peat permafrost microbial communities from Stordalen Mire near Abisko, Sweden - Palsa_T0_1 | ecosystem: Environmental > Terrestrial > Soil > Palsa > Peat permafrost | place: Sweden: Abisko... | reverse complement strand
GCAAGGGTATCGGTAATCTTATCGCGATGGCTCTGGCAGCCGACGACGTTGCCGTCGCGTTGGTCTCATCACGGGCTTCGTTGGTTCAGGACCACGGCGGAATGCTCCGCTCAGTTTGAAGTTCGGATTCGAAAAATCAAAATCTCAGACGGAGGAAGTCAACATTGATCTCTTTTGAACTGACCGAGGAACAGAAGCTCGCCCAATCGATGGTGCAGGAGCTGGCAGGCTCGCAGCTCCGGCCGGCTGCGCGAGGCGCCGACGATCGGGAGGCAATTCCGTCATCGATCCTCGACGAAATCTGGGCAACCGGAATTATCCAGTCGCAGGCTGAAGCCGGCGGTTACTCGCCGACGTTGAATGCGATCCTGCTTGAGGAACTCGCGGTTGCGGACGCTTCGTTTGCGATCGCCGCCGCGGCGCCCATCGGATTTCTTGGTGCGATCGCCGCTCAAGGATCGCCCGCTCAGAAGAAAAACCTGCTGCCATTGTTTGCCGGGGACAAGTATCGGGGCGCTGGCGTGGCCATCATGGAGCCGGATTTCGCCTTCGACGTTTCCTCGATTCGCACCGCCGCAGTGAAGACTCGTGACGGTTTTCGCCTCTCGGGCGTGAAGGGACTGGTTCCGCTCGCGGGAAGCTGCAGCCACTTCATCGTTGTTGCGAACTGCAACGACGCCGTCGATGCGTTCATCGTAGAGCGGAATGCCAGAGGCGTGACCGTCGGCGAGAAGAAACCGAATGTTGGCTTGCGCGCGCTCGAAACGGCGACCGTAAGTTTCAAGGATGTCGAACTGACCGCCAGCGCGCGGCTCGGTGAAACCGCAGGATGCGACATTCAGCGAATCATCGACTCGGCGCGCACCGGGCTGTCCGCGATCATGACCGGCATCAGCCGCGCTGTGATGGAATTCGTGATGCCCTACACGAAAGAGCGCGTGGTTCACGGCGACGCGCTCGCGAAGAAGCAGACGATAGCGTTCCGCCTCGCCGATATGCGGATCGAAACCGACGCGATGCGCTGGATGACCTGGAAGGCAGCGTCGATTCTGGAACAGGGTGGCGATGCCACCAGGCAGGCGCAACTCGCATACACCTACTGCGGCGAGCAGGCGATGTGGATCGCGGACGAGGGCGTGCAGATGCTGGGCGGTCACGGCTACCTGCGCGATAACCCGGTCGAAATGTGGTATCGCGACACGCGCACGGTGTCGGTGCTCGAGGGCGCGGTCGGAGTTTAGCTTTTCGAAAAATATAACGAGGAAATGCGATGATAGATTTTCAGCTCACACCGGCCGACGAGAAAGTTCTGGGTAACGCGCATCAGCAGGCGATCATCGGGCAGCGCTATGCCCGCTACTACGACAAGCATGAGGACGAACTCGAGCCTGAGGAATTTCCCGAGGCGAAAGATTTGCCCAACCCGATTACCTTGGCCGAGGAAGGCATCAGCGGCAGCAGCGGCGCGCGGATTCTGCATTCGCTGGTCATGCTGGAGATCTATTGGGGCGGTATAGCGCTGCATCGGAGCAGGTGGGGCCTTGGCAACACCGTGCTCAAAACGGTCGCGACTCCCGAACAATTCGAGAAGTTCAAAAATCTCACTATATCGATCGCGATCACCGAGCCCAGCGCCGGCTCTGATCCCGCGAACATTCGAACGACCGCGACATTCGATCGCGAGACCGGCGAATGGATTCTCAACGGTGAGAAAATTTTCATCTCCCAGGCGCAATCCGCCGACGCCGCGATGGTGTTCTCGCGATTCATCGCGCCGGACGGTAGCCGCGGCATGACGACCTTCCTGGTCGAGAAGGGTACCCCCGGATTCACCGTCGGGCCGCAGCTCAAAAAGCTGGGCATCCGCTCCCACGACACCTGCAATCTGCTCTTCGAGAACTGCCGCATTCCGGAATTCAATCACATCAAGGGCGACTTCAAGTCCACGATGTCGGTGTTCAATGATTCGCGGCCGATGGTCGGCGCGATGGCGCTTGGAGTCGCGCGCGCGGCGCTTGATTTCACACGTGAAAAACTCCTTGAGCGCGGTATCCAAGTCAGCTACCGCGGCGGGATGCGCAGCCGCTCGGCCGTCGTCGATCGTTTCATCCGGCTCGAAGGGATATTCGAAGCCGCGCTGCTGACGGTGTTGCGCTCCAAATGGCTCGAGCAGCAGGCGGTGCCGCCAAAGGTGGAAGCGTCGATTGCAAAGGCGGCGGGCGGCAAAGCTGCGCGAAAAATCACGCAGGGGTGCATCGACCTGCTCGGCCCTGAGGCCCTGTCGGAAGACTATCCGCTCGACCGGTGCTTCCGGGACGGCCGCATCTTTGACATCTACGAGGGCGCCGGCGAAATTCAGCGGCTGATCATCGCACGTTCGATACTCGGCTACACCGGGCGCGACTTGAGGTAGTTTGCCCCAAAAGCGCGTTCGGTCTAACTTCTTAAAGGAGAAGTTGAGTCGTAAAAATTACGCATCGTGCCCAGGAGAGAGAAATGAAACCAGCACTTCGTATCGCCCTTGCAGCAACCAGCATTCTCTTCTTGAGTTGTTGGTCATTGCCCGCGCACGCTGAGGGCTACACCGTCAAGACCGGCTATCTAACTTGCCACGAAGCCTCGGGCTGGGGATTCGTATTTGGCTCGTCGCGCGACCTCCATTGCTCATACTCCTCCAATGGCGGAAGAGTTGAGTACTACAGTGGAAGCGTTTCCAAATTTGGCGCGGACATAGGCTATCTCAAATCAGCGGTGATCGTTTGGGCCGTCGCAGCGACCACCAAAGATCTCAGGCCGGGTGCCTTGCAGGGTAACTATGGTGGCGCGACCGCGAGCATCTCGCTTGGTGTAGGTGCCGGCGCTAACGTTCTGGTTGGAGGCTTCGACAAGTCGATCGCGCTCCAGCCGGTGTCCTTCGAGGGTCAGAACGGATTAAACGTCGCCGCCGGCGTCGCGGCGCTGAACCTCAAGTACCGCGGCGAAAGAGCGCCGCGCTGAACGGACTACCAATACGCACTACCGCAATCAGACGCCGGAGAAATCCGGCGTCTGGTTGCCGCGTTATCCCCAAATAGTCTTTCCCTGCAACTCGGTAGCGAATAGCTAATCGAGCTGTCGCAGTGCGTTAACACTCCATTAGCGAGTAGCTAATGCACTAATCACTCCTTTCTATTCCACTCTTCAGCCGCCGTTCACTATTTGTGTAGTTCACTTAGTCTTGATCTGATTGCATATAGGTCACTGAAGAACCGACCCGCGATGTCGGATAGACGGATGGCGGGTCGCTGAGGTGGGAACGCTCGTTGTATCAAAGCGAGTCAAGGCGGGGAGGAGGGATAGGCCATGTTTAACTACAGGTATTATCGGACTATCTGGATATCCGACGTTCACCTGGGCACCCGCGCATGCAAGGCAGGCGCGCTGCTCGACTTTCTGCGCCATCACATCGCGGAGACCCTATACCTCGTCGGCGACATCGTTGATGGATGGAACTGGGGACCTTCATGGTTTTGGAGCCCGGCGCAGCAGGAGCTGGTCGATGAGATCGTGCAGTGGCGCCGGCGTGGCGCCAACGTTGTATTCCTGCCGGGAAATCACGACGAGTCCAAAGTGGGACTCGTCCAGGAACTGTTAGGCCGCATCCCTTGCATCAGCTCTTTGATCCATAGGACTGGCGACGGCGCCCGGATGCTCGTGATCCATGGGCATCAGTTCGACGGCTCGCTTAATTTGAATCGCCTGCTGCCGATCATCGGACCTAACGCCTATGCGCGCGCTCAACGGATCCATGACTGGTACCATAGCGAGGATGGCGAAGGAGACGATGAAGTCCGATCGTTATCCGATTACTTCCGCTACCCAGCCCGCAAGGCCGTCGAGTTTTTCACCGATTTCCGCGATCGGGCCGTGCTTGCAGCCGCTCGCGACCATAAGGCCGACGGTGTGATCTGCGGCCACATTCATCGCTCGGATCACCGGCGGATTGGAAACGTCTTATACGTGAACGACGGCGACTGGGTGCAGAACCGGACCGCGGTTGTCGAATCGGCAGATGGCGCGCTCGAAGTAATCCGATGGTGCGGCTCACAGTTGAAGCGTTCCCTCGCTGACACGATTTCCCCGGGAGTGAGTGCGTGACGATATACAATCCGAAACCGTCGCCGCATCGGGCGGCGCAACTCGACCTGATCTATTTCGACGCAGGCGGCGGCCACCGCGCGTCGGCGGCAGCCCTGATGTCGGCGGCCACGCAACAGAAATGTCCCTGGCGCATCAACCTGATCAACCTGCGCGACTTGCTCGAACCTGCCGACGTCATACTGCGCGTCACCGGAGTTCGCATCGAGGACTTTTACAACTCGCAGCTCAAACGCGGACTCACCATCGGCACTGGCCCGATGCTGCGACTAACGCAGATGATCATCCGGCAAATGGAGCCTGCCATGATCAAGCTGCTGACGAGCCATTGGCAGCACTCGCGGCCTGACCTCGTGGTCTCGATGATCCCCAACTTCAATCACGCAATTTTCGAAGGCATACGCTCCGCCGACGCAACCCATGGATGGACCGAAACTCCCATGGTCACGATTCTTACGGACATGGCGGATTGTCCGCCGCATTTCTGGATCGAGCGTCAGAAGCAATATCTCGTCTGCGGCACCGGCACGGCGGTGCGCCAGGCGATCGCGATAGGCCATGCGCCAGAACGCGTGTTTCGGACCTCGGGGATGATCGTGCGCCCGGAGTTCTACCGGCAGGCTAGGCTGAACCGCGCCACCGAAAGAAAGCGGCTCGGACTGGATCCCGAATTGCCGACCGGAGTCGTGATGTTCGGCAGCTATGGGTCGAGCCAGATGACATCGATCGCAAAAAGGATCGACGCCGCGGGGCTTAAGACTCAGCTGATCTTCGTATGCGGTCACAACCAAAAGCTTCGTGAGAATCTCGAAGGCATGAAGTTGTCCTATCCGTTTCACTGCGTCGGCTTCACGCAGGAAATTCCCTACTTCATGAAGCTGGCGGATTACTTCATCGGCAAACCGGGTCCCGGCAGCATCAGCGAAGCGCTCGTCATGGGGCTGCCGGTAATACTCGAGCGCAATGTGTGGACGATGGTGCAGGAGCGCTTCAACACGGACTGGGTCGCGAAGAACCGGCTCGGAATCGTGGTGCCTTCGTTCCGCGAGATCGCCGGCGCGGTCGCGTCGATGCTGGATCGGGATCAGTTTCCCAGGCTGCGCGCGAACGTCGCCACGCACGAGAACCGCGCGGTGTTTGAAGTCCTCGAGATTCTGCAGGCATTGATCTCTCACCATAGGCCGGCGGCCGCGCGATTCAGACTCGATTCGATCGCGGCGCAATTCGAGACGGAAATCCAGCGCAGCACTTGAAAACGACGCTGCTGTTGATGGTCGTGCTCGCGGCAAGCGCGACGAGTTGGAGAAACGCTGCTGCGTTCGAGCCGAATCCGGACGGCGCCTTTGACTTCAGGGCACTCCAGTTGAAGATCCTGAATCCCGAGACCAATCAAATGATCGGATCGACCCGCTTCACGGTTTCGCACGATGGCTCTACCGAAGAGGTCAAAGGCTCGAGCACCTACCTTAACGGAGAGCGCGACGATGAAAGCGAGCGGCTTTATGTCGCCGGCCCCGGCTCCGCGCCCAGGCTCGAGACTTATGAGCATTCGTTCTTCAACGCCGACGGCTCGCTGCACATGGTCGATACCCTCGACGCGAAATCCGGTGCTGCTTCGTGCACGACCTACGCATCCGGCAACAGGAAAGTGCACAAGTCTCAGCTCAATGTGCCGGCCGACTCCTTTGCCGGTGCATCCGAACTGATGATGGTAGTTGCGAGCCTTCGACACGGGATGCATCAGATCAACTTTCATGCGTTCGCCTGTGTACCGTGGCCTGAACTGTTCAGCGTCGAAGCTTCAGTGCCGGCTCAATCGGAACATTGGCAGTTATACCCGGGCAGTCTCATCCGGCTCGATATGCGGCCTGACCTCGGCGCTTTGAACTTTGTCATGGCGCCGTTCATGCCGACGATGGATGCGTGGTTCGATCCCGATGACAATTGGAATTACGTCGGCGGCGAGTTCGACCGATATTTCCGTGGACCTCACGTGCTGACCGTGCGAGCGTCGCCGGCATCCAATTAAAGGTTCACCATCCGGAGGCCTGGAGCCATGCGATGGTGCTCGTCAGGTCAAATGAATTTGCCAGGTCCATCAAATCGACCACCTTGCTGACGTCGTCCATCGCGAAGGATTTGCCGGCCGGGAAGATCGGCTCGAGACGGCAATAGTTTTTGCCGAGCAGTTGCTGGCATTGGAAGTCGGCCACGCCTACGCTGCCGTCCATCATCACGTTGAGGATCGGCTTGATCCATTGGGCGTCGCCCCAGTCGTGATCCACGCCGTCGACGTACTGCAGCGAAGCGCCCGTCCCTACCGACAGCAACTTGATCTCACCGAGCGTCGCCTGTTCGCCGGGCTGATTGCGGCCATCGAGCGCCTGTGCGACGGCGGCGAGGCTCGGATTGTTCGCGATCACGCCGCCATCGATGTAAACGCCGTACGATGGGAAGTAGGTGGGCGCCGCGCTGGTGGACATCGCGACGTCGACCACCAGGGATTCGCCGTCGCTGTCGGTACCGGGGAAGTTGTGGAAGAACTTCGGATTCCACGTACGACTGGATGCGTCGGCAGCTTCGTTGTCGAGGCTGAACGACGCGATCAGAACGCGCGAGGTCAGGTCCTGGAGTTTCTTTGCGCCGAAAGTCTCCAGCAGGATCTGCTTGAGATTCGTGTTGTCGTACTTCGATCCGCTGATTCCGCCGAGCTCGACCACGTCGCGGCTCCACGAGGAATCGAAGATCAACTTTCCGTCGGTAACGTAGAGATCGCGGATCTGTGCGGGCGTAAGACCGGACGCCAGGCCGAGCGCCAGGATTCCGCCGGTCGAGGTGCCGGCGAACATCGTGATCGCGCCGGGTCGATTCTGCAGCAACGCCGGATACGCTGCTGACAACCGATTGAGCAGAACCGCGCTCAGCACGCCGCGGATTCCACCGCCATCGCAGGACAGGATTCGAAAGTTAGCCACGCGCCTTCACCTCCCCCTGAGGGTTTCCGCAACGAAGTCTAAGCGCATCGCCACCAGTCGGGTCAACCGCATGTAGCTTCTCAATACTATTCGTAACTGACGGGCCTCTTGTGTGCCGGGCGGCACGGCGGCGGGGGCGAATCCTGTCAGCAGTAGTTTCCCTGACTTCGGCGATGTTGATAGTTATGACTGCTAATCGATGAAGACGGTTGACGGCGCGGTGGTTGAAGCGGGGGACGAGTCGCGCGGCGCTGGCGGGATCGTTCCTGCCAAAATCCTCGAAACTTTGCGGCGCTTCTGGGGCTTTGAGAGTCTGCGGCCGTTGCAGGCCGAGGCTATCAAGGCGGGACTCGAGCGTCGCGACTCGCTGGTCGTGATGCCGACTGGCGGCGGCAAGTCGCTCTGCTACCAGGTGCCGCCCGCGGTTGCCGGACGCACCGACATCGTGGTCTCGCCTCTGATCGCGTTGATGAAAGACCAGGTCGATGCGCTGCGCGTGAGCGGTTATCCGGCGGCGGCGCTGCATAGCGGGATGGACGCGGCGGAGCTTCGTCAGGTCGAGCGCGAAATTGCCGGTGGGCGGCATCATCTTATATTCGTTGCGCCCGAGCGGCTGCTGACGCCGCGATTCCTCGAGATCGCAACGCGCCTCAAGGTTTCCAGCTTCGCGATCGACGAAGCGCACTGCATCAGCCAATGGGGACATGACTTCCGGCCCGAGTATCGGCGGCTGGCGGAACTGAAGACGCGTTTCCCCGGCGCCAGCCTGCACGCGTTCACGGCGACCGCGACCGAGCGGGTGCGCAGCGACATCGTGGAGCAACTCGGGCTCACCGATCCGGCCATACTGGTCGGATCTTTCGATCGGCCCAATCTGTTGTACCGCGTCCGGCCGAAGCTCGACGTCAACCCACAGATCGCGGAGACCATCCGGCGGCATAAGGGCGAGGCATCGATCGTTTACAGCATCAGCCGAAAAGATACCGAGCAGATTGCCGCGTACCTGGCCGCGCATGGTATTCGCGCTGCGGCGTACCATGCCGGCATGGAGCAGGATGAACGCCGGCGCACGCAGGATCGATTTGCCGCCGAGGACATCGACGTGGTGGTGGCGACGGTCGCGTTCGGCATGGGGATCGATCGCAGCGACATCCGCTGTGTGATCCATGCCGCGCTGCCGAAATCGATCGAGGCGTATCAGCAGGAGACCGGCCGCTCGGGGCGTGACGGCTTGCCCGCCGAATGCGTGCTGTTCTACTCGGCGGCCGACGTAATTCGATGGCGCGGTCTGATGGAGCGCAGCGCCGGTGAAACCGCGGCGCCGCCCGAGGTGTTGGAGAGCGGGATACAGCTGCTCGAAGAGATGCGCCGCTTTGCCACGGTCGTTCGATGCCGTCATGCTGCGCTGTCGGCCTACTTCGGCGAGACTTACCCGCAAGCAAACTGCGGCGCATGCGACTTCTGCCTGGGCGAGGTCGAGGGCGTCGCCGATTCGACGGTGCTCGCGCAGAAGGTGCTCTCGTGCGTCGCGCGGGTCGAGCAGCGCTTCGGCGTCGAGCACGTGGTCGACGTGCTCAGCGGCGCGGGCAACGAGCGGGTGCGCAAATGGGGTCATGAGAAGCTGTCCACCTACGGCCTGCTGAAGGACCTGCCGCGCAAAACATTGACCAACCTGGTCTACCAACTCGTCGATGCCGGCGTGCTGGAGCGCACGCCCGGCGACCGGCCCGCGCTGAAGCTGAACGCAATGTCGTGGGAAGTGATGCGCGGCGGTCGCGCCGTCACGCTGATGCAGGCGAAGGCAAAATCTACCAGGACGCGCCTCGAAGAGACTTCGTGGGGCGATGTGGATGAGGCTTTGTTCGAGAGCCTGCGCCAGTTGCGGCGCGCGATAGCTGCCGAGCGCGGCGTTGCCGCGTTCGTGATTCTCCATGATGCCACGCTGCGCGAGCTCGCGAGCGTCAAGCCAACGGTCGTGGAAGCGCTGCGCCATATCCGCGGGTTCGGCGAAAGGAAGCTCAACGACTTCGGCGAGCGGGTCGTCGAGTGCATCAGATCCCATCGGTAGGGCGCTGGCGCTTTGCTGAGTCCGGCCATACTGATAGTTGATATATGTTACCATCTGTCGTCGGCCGGCAGTCTGCGGGGGAACATTCTGTGCGATCCATCGTTGCCATCCTTGCGTTCGTGATCCTTCAGATTTCATCGGGCGCCGGTACTGCTTTCGCGCAGAATGGCACTTGCAGCGGAATGACGGTGGGACAACTCACAAGTCTGAACGGGTACGTGCCGTTCGAGGCTTCCAGCCTCTGGAATACCGATATTTCCAACGCGCCGGTGGACCCGAACTCGGCCAACATCATTAATTACATCGGGTCCAGCGTGACGGTGCATCCGGACTTCGGATCGGGACTCTACGACGGCAATTCGATCGGCATTCCGTACCAGGTTGTGGCTGGCACGCAGAAGAAGGTGACAATCAACCTGGGCGCGTACGCCGATGAAAGCGATCCGGGGCCGATGCCGATTCCGGCCAACGCGTTGATCGAGGGCTATCCGAGCCCCGGCGACGGCGATCGCCATGTGCTTGTGATCGACAAGGACAACTGCTGGTTGTACGAGCTGTATAACTCGTCCGTTCAAGGTAACGGCAGTTGGAGTGCGGACTCGACCGCTATCTGGGATATGACGATCGATCCGCAGCGGCCTTACACGTGGACCTCGGCCGACGCGGCGGGGCTGCCTATTTTTCCGGGACTCGTCCGCTACGATGAGGTCGCGGCCGGCGCCATCAATCATGCGATCCGGTTCACCGTGCCCGTGACGCAGCAGGCATTCACACCGCCTGCATCGCACTGGGCTTCGAGCGTGACCGATCCCGATGCGCCGCCGATGGGAACGCGGCTGCGGCTGAAGGCCAGTTTCGATATCTCGTCTTTTTCGCCGGCTAACCAGGTGATCCTCACGGCGCTGCAGAAATACGGGATGATAGTCGCGGACAACGGCAGCGCGATCTATCTGAGTGGCGCGCCGGACAGCCGATGGAACAACTCCGACCTGCACCTGCTCGACGGTGTCGTCGGCGCGGACTTCGACGTGGTCACGACGGGCCCGATCTATACCGAGTCCAATGTGCCAACTGGTCCGTCTCCGACTATCGGCAGCTTCAGCGCAAGTCCCACCAAGGTCTCGAAGGGCAAGAAGGTCACTTTGAGTTGGTCGACTGGCGATTCGATCTACAACATTATTTCGCCGACGGTTGGACCGGTGCGCGGCGGATCGGTCACGGTCAATCCGAAGGCGACTACGACCTACACGCTCTACTCGACCAACCAATACGGAAGGACGACGGCGACAGTGACCGTCAAGGTGCACTGACGGCCTGCAAGGTGTCAGGCACGGGCTCCATGCGGACGGCGCCTTTCTTCGGGGAGATTTCCTGTCCCTGGAAACGCACCCAGACCTGGGTGAATTCGACGCCCAGCAGAAAGATCAGCGCGGAGTAGTAGGTCCACAGCAGGATGACAGCGAGCGAGCCGGCGGCTCCGTAAGCGCTGGCCTTGCTGGCGTGTCCGAGGTAGATGCCTATCAGGAATTTACCAACTACAAAGAGCACGGCGATAAAGGCTCCGCCGACCCAGACATCGCTCCAGCGCAGATGGACATCGGGCATCACCTTCAGAATCGCGCCGAAGACCAGTGCGAACATGATGAATGACGTGATGAGTTCACCGGCGTGGGCGGCGCCGGGGAAAGGTATCATTCTGGCGAGCGCCGAAATCGCCGAGCCGGCCGCGACCGAAACCATTGCGAGGATCCCGGCGCCTATCAGCAGCAGAATCGATCGCACGCGTTTCATCGCGAAGTTCTTCAGGCCGGAGCCGACCACTCTTACTTTCCATGCCTTGTTGAGAGACTGCTGAAGTTGCAGCAGCACGCTGGTCGCGGAAACTAACAAGCCGACGAATCCAAGCGCCGTTGCAATCAATCCGCCGGCATGGTTCTGAGCGACGTTGCTCACCATCGTCTGGATTTGGGCGGCGGCCTGAGGGCCCATCGCGCCGCTGAGCTTCGATTCGATTTGTCCGCTGGCAGCCTGCGGACCCAGCACGAGGCCGGCGATATAAATGACGATGAGCAGGAGCGAGGGCAGCGAGAACAGCGTCGCATACGCCAGAGCCGCCGCCATTGAGGGGCACTCGTCTCTGGAAAAGTCCCTGAAGACCTCCTGCAGGAATCGTTTCGCGGTTGCAAGCATCTTAGGTCAACCTCCGGCAGACAAGTCGCGCAGCCAT
>Ga0302324_100025263_pt1 | contig 11408 bp, 16 predicted proteins | sample Palsa_T0_1_FD_201949 | JGI IMG/M metagenome (GOLD analysis project Ga0302324, IMG submission 201949) | Peat permafrost microbial communities from Stordalen Mire near Abisko, Sweden - Palsa_T0_1 | ecosystem: Environmental > Terrestrial > Soil > Palsa > Peat permafrost | place: Sweden: Abisko... | reverse complement strand
AGCAACCGTTCTCGACGGAACGCCGAAGATCAAGTCCTACGACGTCGTCAGCTCAACGCTGCACACGCTCCCGGTCTTCGCAACCGTCTAACACGCGAACCCTGAAATGCGGAGGGAGCGGTCGCATGAGACCGCTCCTTCTCATTTCGCCGATACTTTGGTCCGCGGCGGCGTTTCCTCGCCCAGCTGCCCGAGCAAAAACAGGAGATTAGATGTCGATAACACTTCTAACGTTGCGCAATCGCAAGGACTATGCGCTTGGTGCTTTTGACCTTGGCGAACCTGAATTGGCAAAAGTGCTTCCTACGCGTTTCTACCGCGACAGGCTTGGGAACCTGTTTGGATTGTGCGGCTGCGGTAGTCAATTGCTGCAAAATGATGATGAAGTAGTCGAACGATACGAGGAGGCAGTGTGTTGTGGCTACCCTGGTAGGCTTTTGTCAAACGAAAGTGTGGCCCGCTACGCTAAGGTGAGCATATGAAAACGCTCTTCTTCGCCACCATCCTGATCGCCAGCGCTAGGGGCTCGCTGCTCGCCTTGATCCCCGCTGCGGTGCTCGCGGTGCTCGCCTTCATCGCGATCCTGGAGCCCACCGACCGCTCGGTGCTTGCATGAAAAACCTCTCGGATTGGGGCCTCGGTCTGCTGCTGATCGCGGTCATCGCGCTCGGCTACCTGAGCCTCGATTCGGGGCCACCCACGAACGAGTCCGACTCGTTGAACCCAGCGAGCGTTGCCAAATGGAATCGAAACCACGAACCGCGCGTTGCGCGGGCCACCCCTGCCGTGCGCAGACGCGCGCTTTGAAAGGCCACGATCAATAAGTCGTTCCTGTACGGCCAGACGCTCGAAGGCGCGATGGGCGGCAACCTGCGGCCCGTCGTCGGGCGCTATCTCGTGAAGCCCGACTTCACGATTACTACGCTTGCGATGCATGCAGGACCGGAACGGTCGTAGCAGGTTTTATTATGCGGCGCCCAGACGCAGTGGTATCAGAGGCGGTTGGCGGGCTCGGTGGCGCTGTAGGTGGCGCGCTACTTCGATCCAAGGCTGTTTCTAAGCAAGAGCTAAGGTATATAAGCTTGTAAGGAGTCAGCGCGCGTCTAAAGTAGCGGGCCGTACCTTAGAATTCCGTGGCCGACCACACTCGATTTGGCCCCTTCATTTTCGCCGCTAGCGTTTGCCCCTACAAATGCCAGCCGTCACTAGGGGGTGCCGACTGAGAGCCGCTCCAGCTAACTACGGCTTTGGCAGCCCGGCGATGATAAACCGCATCACGTTGCGGGCTTGATCGACGAGCGGCTCGTCCTGGTACTGCTCGACTAGCGACGGAGCGCAGAACTTGATCGTCGCGTCCTGAATCGCGCGCGCCAGCGCCGGCGGATCGTCGACCGTGAACTCGCCGCGAAGATTTCCGTCCTCGATGATCTCGACCAGGATCCCAGCGAGCACGTCGAGGTGCGCGCGCACGAACGGCCGCCCGTTGTAGCTCGCGAGCGTCAACAACTCATGCGTACGCGAGCCGCGCAGGTGCTCCCGGCGCTTCCAGCGGTGCAGCTCGAGGACGAAATCGACCAGTCGCTGGGCCGCCGGCAGTGGCCGCGCCGCGACGTCGGCGCAGACCCGCTCGCTCTTGGCCAGCCAGCCGGACGCGATCGCGTCGACGATCTCGGTCTTATTGCGGAAGAAGCGATAGACGTTCGCATGCGACATCGCGCAATCGTCGGCGATATCGACGATCGTCGTCTTCGTAAACCCGTAGTGTTTGAAACGCTTCTCGGCCGCGGCTAAGATCAGCTCCCGCGTCTTGCGTGCGTACGGCGTCTCCGGACCTGACAGAATGGCGCCGTCTGTCAGCGCGTCATTTTTCGAGGCGCGCCGTTGCGGCGCAGCGGAGGTCATGATAGGTTACATTCATGATCACTTGTCAGAAGACCTTGGGCCGAACCGGCCCCGCCGTCTCCACCATCGGCCTTGGCGCCATGGGTATGTCCGGAATGTACGGACCGAGCGACCGTGCCGAGAGCATCGCCACGATCCACGCCGCGCTCGACGCAGGCATCAACCTGATCGATACCGGCGACATCTACGGCAGCGGCCACAACGAGCTGCTCATCGCCGAAGCCCTGCGCGGCCGCAAGCGCGAGGACGTCTTGCTCAGCGTAAAATTCGGCCCCCTGCGCGATCCCGCCGGCGGCTGGAACGGCGTCGACACACGCCCCGTCGCGATCAAGAATTTCCTGGCCTACAGCCTCGTGCGTCTTGGCACCAACTACGTCGACGTCTACCGCCCGGCGCGCCTGGATCCGAACGTCCCGATCGAAGAGACGGTCGGCGCGCTCGCCGAGCTGGTGAAGGCCGGCTACGTGCGCTACATCGGCCTCTCCGAGGTCGGCGCCGAAACGATCCGCCGCGCGAACGCCGTTCACCCGATCGTCGACGTGCAGCTCGAATATTCGGTCCTCTCGCGCAGCCTCGAGGACAAAGTCCTACCGGTGTGCCGCGAACTCGGCGTCGGCATCACCGCCTACGGCGTCCTCTCGCGCGGCCTCATCGGCAACTGGACGAAAGCATCGTCCGGCCCGGGCGATTATCGCGCCCACCTCCCACGTTTCCAAGACGCCAACCTCAAACGCAACCGCGCGCTCCTCGAAGCGCTCCGCCGCATCGCCGACGCCAAGGGTGCGACCGTCTCGCAAATCGCAATCGCTTGGGTCCTGCAGCGCGGCGACGACATCGTCCCGCTGATCGGCTCGCGCACCCGCAAACAGTTAAGCGACTCCCTCGGCGCGCTCGACGTGCGCCTCGACCCTTCGGATCTCGCCGCCATCGAATCCGCAATCCCCAAAGGCGCCGCCGCCGGCGACCGCTACGCCCCCGAGCACATGCGAGCCCTCGATAGCGAACGCTAGCCGCGCGCCCGGCGAGTTGTGGCCACAAGAGAGCGCGGCACGCAAGAATGAGAGGTAGCATCTGCAAAGGCAGATGAAGCATTTCTTCGTTCCGCTTAGCGACGTGAGCCCTGCTGTGCTCAGAGCGCGTACTCGAACGATTGCGGTCTCCAAGGATAAAGTTCATAGAGGTGAACGATGACAAACTCATCTCTGTCTCTGAGACCGTAACCCTGACGATACTGGTCGCGAGATGTGTGGTCGGGCGCGCCGAGCTTGGCATAGACTTTGTCCGCGTCCTCTCCTAACAGGGACATTAGATCTATGCTCTCGATCCTCGCGTTTGATTCCGCTGACGCACTTGTGCTCGCGACTAACGTCATCACGATCGTAGTAAACACTAACACCACTGCGCGGAATCGAGAAGAGGCTTTCCATACCAATGCCGGCGCGAGCCGATTCATGGGCTCGGAGCCGATGCGCGTGAATTCATCAGCTAAAGCCGTGCAAGCAACGAAGTCAGACCTGGAAACGACGCTGCATTCCCCTTGACTTAATATTCGAGCACATGCACGCCTAGATGCAGCGGAACAAGGGGCCTCCTAGTTAGTAAGAGACGTTCGCGAGAACGCTTACGGACCTCCCGCATTTGGTTAGAAGTCGCCAGGATGTCGGCCTGTGAGCCCCGCGTAGTAATCGGCAATGCAGGCGGCCGACAGCCCGAGCAGGGGGCATCACGCACTCTGCGCTGCTTCCAATCCATGAGAGGCTGGCCCACTTGGATCTTCGGTGCGTGGGCAAGAGCGGGTTGGATGCTTCGCCGAAATCATCGACGGAAGAGGATTAACTGGCGTGCGGCGTCGTTTAGGGCCAAGAGCCCGTCCCTAGTGGCGGCAGCGAATGCGACATTGTTTTCCTCTAGCACGTCTGCAATCCAGCTCGTCTGGCGGTCGGGAGCTTGTCCGAAGGCTAACAGCGCGGGGGCGCCCCGGAGTTCGGACCGATAGCGGAAGCCATAGTCGGCGAGTTGGCCAATGCCGTAGCGCATCCGGTCGACGGCATCGCGAAGGTCGGTTAGACTTTTCGCCTCGACGAGCACCTTGGCGTCACCAAAATCCGCCAGCAGGTCCACGTTGTTATTGTACGAGCACGTGCCATCGAGCTCGTGGACCCGTTGAGCTATCAAGCTCAGCACGCGTTGGTGATCGGCGCGCGCTCGCTCCTGGAGCGCCGCGGATTCATAGACGTCTAGCTCGGTGTTCTGCGGGACATAACCGGCACCGGGCGGGATTTCCGTGAGACGCCGAAACGCGTCCCGAGGGGCTTGGATCCTGCCGCTCGGGAGGTAAAAGGCGCTTACGGCCTCGGTGCTTGGCATCGACTCGACGGATGCAGCAGTTACGCCAGCGTCGGCAAGAATTCGATGATAAGCAGTCTCGCTAAGCCGGCGTATTGCTGCTTGGAACGGTGGTGCGGCTTGAGATTCCGTCTCGTAGAAGTCGCCGAACGAGTCGCGCATCCCAACGAGACGGGGGAACGGCTTGGCCCGTATGAGCGGGGCGTAGCGGTGATCGTCTCGATGAGGATCGGGAAAGGGCTGGCCGATGACGCCGTGGCCGAAGTAGCGGCGTGAGTCAATCCGCGGCTTGCTCTTCCCTAGCGGCCGGTAGTAAATGAACCTATCGTAAGGTTCGACTCGCGTGAAATAGACGCGCGGATAATGGTACAGCGAAAACTCAGCGTCTTCATAGACGCGATCCTGTGGAGAGAAATGCTGTGTCAGGACGACTGGCACGACGCACGTCGAAGCGGCGGAGCTAGCTCAGGCACGCAATAAGTTTCGCTGTTTCGCGCTGGCCTCCTCATGCGTTAAGATCCGCAGCCGTCTCATGGCCGTCATCGAAGCGGGTCAGCTGCGCCGAACATCGGCCCACTCGCGCCGGACGTCCTTGCGATCGAGACCAGCGGGCGCAACCAGTCGTACTCGCGGAACACCTTCCAGATGAATTATGCAGCCTTGCCATCCGTGGCGTCTTGCCGACGTTGATAAGGGCGTTCGCGCGATGACGCGCTCCTCGGTGATCGCAGTCCCGGGGACCGCATCGACAAACACGACGGTCTCAAAGCGCGAGTCAAACTCAATTAGTACGTGTTCGGGCATCGTTTGCGATCGGCAGGCCGCGACGGTTGGCCCGAAGGCTGCGCCAGGTAGCGATGCGCCGAAGCGGCCGTCCTTCGCCTTCACCTGGTATCGGGTGGAGCAGGCGGCGCAGGCGAAGTCGGCGATCGGCGCGTTCGGAGGTAAGCGATCGAGCGCGTCGTTCGAGCAGTTGACGCAGTATAGGTTCATCTCTGCCCAGGTCTCCGTCACGACTCGCGCTACTTGCGAACGACTTGAATACTCCGCGGCCTGCGACATATTGACCAGCGGACTGAAGCGCGGCGCGACATCGAGGCGACGATAGCGGCCGCCCCCGAGAAATTGAAGCGTCCCTTGGTCACGAAGAAGTTGGAGGCTTTGCCGAATCTTCGCATCGACGTTGCGGTTGGCCGGATACTCTCGCTCCAAGTCTGCGCGATACGCGAACACGTCGCGCAACTCGAACTGAGCAGGGAGCTGCTGAACTAGGTCATTCACGAGGCGCTTCCAACTCCGCCCCTGTAGTTTCATGCGCCTAAGGTGCCACGGCTGCCGGGTGCCCACCCGCTGGGCCATTCGACGGCCAGCGCTGCATTGTAGTACCGGTCGATTTCGTCACGCGAGAGGATCGGCGAGGCGAAGCCGACCGGCAGCGTCACCTGGGCGCGCCGAAGGCCCGTGACAACGAGCCTGTCGAGGAATTCGGGGACGGGCAACACATCGGACTTGGCGATGTTACAGTCAGGACAAGCCAGTACCAAGTCCCACAGAGGGTCCGCCAACAGAAAGCTCCAGGGGATTACGTGGTCCACGTGAACGGACGAGCTGCCAAGGTCGCGCCCGCAGTAGAAGCAGCGCGGCTCATCGACGTGGCGCAGCAGCTTGAGATACTTTCCCAGTGAGGCGCGCTGTGCACCATCCCTCTCAACCTTCTCAATCACGAGGGGTGCCAGCAGATTTACCTTCTCCAAGTATCGCGCCCACCACAGGTTCGCCAAGGACTCCAGCGCATTTACGTTCGCGGCAATGAACGTAACGGCGCCACCTGAAAGCGCTATCGATTCGGCACCGTGCGGCCAGGTGAATAGCGGCGCCATTGGGACAGGCTTGCTCCGATGAAAGGCGTCCAGTACGTTAATCTTGAGGATGCGCGCCATGTCGCGTTCAAGCGCGATCCGCGCGTGGTTTGGCAGCGACGAGAGAGCGCGCACGCGGTGAATGTCCGCTGCGCTGCGGATCGCGTGCACGACCTCCGGCTCCTTGTGTAGCGTCGCCGCCTGACGTAGATGGAAGACGATGGTCTGCACCCAGTACAACTTCAGGAACTCGGCCCCGATCCGCGATAGGGGGATCTCACGGCCGGGCGTTCCGCGGACGATCCGAACCAACGCTTTGAGTAATGCCGGCTTGTACGAGGTGGACATCGATGCGTGGCGAGCAAGTGCGACCACATCGTTCACTTCATGCCGCGATGAGGTGCCTGCCACGGCTAGGGCCGAAACCGTTGGGTCGAGTGCCACGCAAGGGCATCGGAGTCCGGTTTGGCTTCGAGGCGCGACGGGGTCGAGATCGTGTTTCCATCGAGGGCGTAGTAGATCTTGCCGTTGGCGTAGTCCCGCTCGATCGTCCGGCTTACGTGGAAGCTGAAATCCGGCCGGACGGTGACGAGCCCCAGGTCATATAGGCGGTGGAGGTCGCTCCGCATGAGGATACCATTGCGGACCTCGTGCCTCTGGTGCTCCGAGAACGGACGAATGTGCGCAGCCTCGAGCGCCGGCAAGGTCCGCTCGCCGGTGATCGCGCAGCGCCGTTCGTAGGCGTCCATCACCATGAGCCGAAACGCGCCCTGTCCGCGGCGGTGAGCGACGAGTGCGGGCGGTCCTACTCCCCCTGTGACCGAGAGAACTTGGCTTCCCGCTGGCGCCGTGGCCGTAAGCGCGCGCAACTGGTTCCAAATCCGTGCGCCCTCGCCAACAGACAGGTCGTAGCCGGCGCCTCGGACGATATTCGGTTTCCAATCCGCTGGCGCGCCAATCCACTCCGCGCGATCGAGCAGCATCACGTCGGATAGGACCACGCATCCGACCCGGTCGTCCGGGCTCTGGCTGTGACGTAACGATTCCACGCGTTGGACCATCTCGCCATAGCCTCTTACGCCGTTCGCCGTCCCGAATGTCTCCCACGCAACCGCCAACGGCATGACCGTCCAGTACGAGAAGAAGCCGAATCCTGCGATGCGATCCGTACCGCGGACCTTGAAGATCCACGGCGTGCCTTCGGGTTGCCGCACGCTTGTCGGCCGAGGCTGCCAGAAGTTGACCTCCGTCGGCCCCGTTGCAGCGAGCGTTCGCAGCCAGTCCGGATCGGTGACCGCGACAAACGCCTTCACGAGCGCGCATCGGCGGCGACTGCCGTGGATATCCCTACGCCGTGCCAGGCCTTCGTCACCGCTGCGTTAGCGTCGTCTCCAAAGGCACTCTGCGCGATCCCCATGGTCCGTTCTGCGAACTTCCCGAACGAACACCGCGTGCCCAGCTCGCCAGTCGCAGCCTCGTACCAGATGCGGCCCGCCCGCTCCCACGAATGGCCACCCAGCTCCATCGCCAGCAGATAGAACGCATGGTTCGGAATACCCGAATTGACATGTACGCCACCGTCGTCGTCTCGCCCGTGATCGTAATGCCGGTAGTGCGCCGGCTGCGGGTCCTTGCCGCCCATGAAGATATTGTCGTAAGCGGTTCCCGGCGCTTTCAAGGAGCGTAACGCTTTCCCGAACTTCTTATCCTTGATCAGCTCATCGCCGATCAGCCAGTCAGCCTCGTGGACGGTTTGCTTGCGATGCCACTGCTTCACCATCGAGCCGAACACGTCGGAGATCGATTCGTTGAGCGCCCCCGGCTCGCCATGATAAGCAAGCCCGCAGGTCATCTGCGTCACCCCGTGCCCAAGCTCGTGCGCGATCACGTCGAGGGCGCCGGTGAACGAACCGAACACGACCCCGTCACCGTCGCCGTACACCATCTGCTCGCCGTCCCAGAACGCGTTGTCGTAGTACTTCGAGTAGTGGACGCTCGAGAGCAGCCGCATGTCCTCCCCGTCGATCGAGCGCCGCCCGAAAACGCGCTCGAAGAAATCGTACGTGATCCCCGCGTTCTCGTAGGCCTCGTTGGCGGCCGCATCCTCAACCGCCGGGCCGCCCTCGCGCCGCACGACCTTCCCCGGCAGCACCTGATGATGCCCCGCATCGCACACCGTCCGCCGCTCGCCCTTGCCGCGCGCGATCGTCTCGAGCCGCCCCGCCAGCGCCATCCGCAACCCGGCCAGCCGCCCGCTCAACTCTAACGTCTCGAGCGCCCGCGCGCGCAGAGCCGCATCGCCGTGCTCCGCCAGCGACTTCAAGATATACGGCGGCACGATCCAGCACGCCACCTGGCAAATCTTCGCCGGACCCGCGACAAGCCCCACCGAAGGCCGAGCCCCATGAACCTTGAGACCCGCCCGCGACCAGAGCTGGAACTCGTCGAAGCCCTCACGCCGGCGGAGCGCGCAAAAGCCGTCGCGCACTACGAACGTGCTGCGCCGCTCATCGCCTCAGCCTTTGGCGCGATCCCGCTGACGACGCTCTACCTGCCTGCCGGATTCGACGGCCCCGAAGTCCGCGTCGGTCGCGTCCACGGCCGCGTCCCGCCGCACATTCCAACGATCGCGGTGACGACGGCGACCGGCACCTATCCCTACCTCGCGCTCACGCCCGCGATCCTCCTCTGGCGCGTGCACGCCTACGCCGTCGGCTTCGAATCCTGGACGCCGACGCCGGCCGACCCGCTCAAAGTTCGCTTCGCCCACCTCAACGTCACGGCGCGCGGCACCGCCACCCGCGCGATGCAACGCGACGCCGCGCGCTTCGTCCGCGCCATCCTCAACGCCCAAGGCGTCGATGCGTTCGTCACCCTCGATGGCCCCGGCATCATCCTCTGGATCCCGTTCGACGACGCGCCGTCCTACCCGGACGTCCGCGCCTGGGCGCACGCCCTCGCCGCTCGAGCCGCCGCCTCCGCGCCGCAACTCTTCGAGTCTAAACGCGACACGCCGCCAAACCGCATCCGCATCTTCGCCAGCTCGAACGCGCCCGGTCACGAGGTCGCGCTCCCGTACACGCTGCGCCCGATCCCCGGCCTCCCGCTGAACCTCCCGATCGCATGGGACGAACTCGACGTCCTCGCCTGGGACGCCTACGATGTCGACAACGCAGCCGCTCGCCTCGCCGCCGGCGACGTCCTCGCCACCGAAATCGCCCGCATCGGCGCCCAACGCTTCGCAACGCTGCCGCATCCCGCGGCACGCCCGCGCGAAGAACTCGCGCCGCTGCGCGAATCCCCGGCCCCGCGCTCCGAAGTCATCACCCTCGCCCTGAAGATCCTCGCCGCGGCAAACCGCGCTCCGTCGAACAGATCGAAGAAGAAGCGATCGCGCGCGACCTCTGGCCGAAAAACGAACGCCGCAAATACGTCTACGCCACGCTAAAGGCCTACATCGAGAAGTGCGAAGCGCGCCACGAGAAGCCGCTGATCGTGCAAGACCTCGACCGTCGCTTCCGTTTGAACCACCCCGCCGACGATCTCCCCGAGCCATTACCTGAAACCCCGTGGCACGCCCCCGCCGCACTGATCGATCGTCTTAGAGCCACGGCCCTGGGCGATCGCCCCGACGATTTCGAGAGCGCCGTCCTCGGCGCGTTCGCAGTGCTCAGCTTCAACGCCGTCCACCTCGGCGGCACGATGAACCCCGACGGCTACCTCGACGCGCAACTCGGCCCCCTCGGTTATCGCGTGATGGTCGAATACAAATCCGGCGCCAAACCGCTCGTCCGGCCCGACGTCTTCGAAGCCGCCAAATTCCGCGACACCTACACGGCGCCGCACTGCCTCATGCTCGCCCCCGCCTACACCGGCGACAAAGAAACTCTCGACGAAGCCGTCAACCACGGCGTCGCCCTCTGGACCCTCGACGATCTCATCGCCATCCTCACGCTCGGCGCGAACCCGTACGAACTGCGCCCCCTCTTCGCGCCCGGCGCCGCCGCCGATCGCGTCGCCGGCCTCGCCTGGTCCCGCGCCCACGGCCCGCGCAAACGCATCGCCGTAATCTGCGACGCCCTGCGAGAATCCGGCTGGAACGCCCAAGTCTCAGCCGCAACGTTCCACGCCCCCGCCGACGCGCCGCTCCTCACCGAAGACGCCGCCCTGCTCCTCGTCGACGACTGGCTCGCCGCCCGCGACTCGCACACGCCGTGCACGCGCGAAGAAATCCGCGACGCCATCGCGTACCTCACGAACCCCCGCATCGCCGAAGCCATCTGGTTCGACGACAACGGCGCCGCGATCGTGATCGCCCGACCCCAAGAAATGGCAACGGCTTCATAGCGAATCCTCGTCGCGCCCTAAATGCGCGCCGCGCCACGGTTACCTCAACGCTGCGTACGCTCCGCGGTAGTCCTCCCTCTAGCCCGCGTTTGAAGCGTCGAGTCAGCCGGAGATCGCCTCAATGAACGCTTGATCGCGTTTGGCATAACGGCTCTTGGCGACGGCCAACGACTGCCGTCGAGCCTCGCTCACAAACTCGGGCGAACGCACATCCGGCACCCAGTCGCGGGCCTCGAACTGGACCTTTGTCGGCTGAGGCTTCATCGCAACGAAGCTAGCGCGCTCGCGTCTTGCCATCCCGTTTCACCCCTTTGCGCTTTCACCGACGAGGCGCTCCAGTGTGCAGGCGGCCTCGGCAAACTCGTGAAGCCACGCGAGATCTGCCCGGCCCGTGGTGGATTCGGATTCACCGAACATCGGGACGTTTGCCGGAGTCGGATCAAAGAACCAGCCAATGCTGCGCCCGCACATCTGCGCCAGCGCTGCGAGTTCTGTGCTCGTGATCGCTCGGGCGCCGGTTTCGATCTTCGATAGCGCCCCAGCTGGAAGCTCGAGCTTCGCCTCGATCGCGGCCTGTGAGAGCCCCGCATCGCGGCGTCCCCGACCGATGCGGTCTCGAAGCAGCGTCGCGGTATCCGTCATGGAGGCATTATCGCAAAATCACCTACCTATGTCAAAATAAGTATCGATCGATGCAGCGATGGAGGCGTGCGCCTCTACAAATGCCTGTCGCCAACTTGCAGTGTGGATTTGGAACGTAGCGCCAGTGCTCTCGCGCTCGCAAGTGCTGCCGGCTGCCAGCGCAAGTCGCCCTCGTCACCGCAACATTAGCCGTCCCCAAGAGCCGCAGAGTGCGCTTCCCCCAAATCCGAAGCTGACGATCAGCCCTCATGCGATCCGGCGGCAGCACACGGGGACACCCCTGGGCAACATTACCTAGTTTGCGCTCCTTCG
>Ga0302324_100025260_pt1 | contig 11408 bp, 7 predicted proteins | sample Palsa_T0_1_FD_201949 | JGI IMG/M metagenome (GOLD analysis project Ga0302324, IMG submission 201949) | Peat permafrost microbial communities from Stordalen Mire near Abisko, Sweden - Palsa_T0_1 | ecosystem: Environmental > Terrestrial > Soil > Palsa > Peat permafrost | place: Sweden: Abisko... | reverse complement strand
AGCCGGATCCTGGAGGCCGCCTGGGATCTGGTGATCACGGCTGCTTCCGCCAAGGGTATTCATGAAGATCAGCTCCGACTACAAAGATCTGTTGAACACTTTCAACGCGGCGGGCGTGCGGTATCTGGTCGTCGGCGGATACGCCGTGATGATCCACAGTGAGCCGCGCTACACGAAAGACCTGGACATCTGGATTGACCGATCCGAGGCCAATGCCCAGGCGCTGTTCACTGCTTTGGCGCGCTTCGGCGCTCCGCTTAAGGGTCTTGGCCCGTCGGACTTCACCGAACCAGAGGTGTTTTACCAGGTCGGCGTTGAACCGGTTCGCGTCGATATCATGACCTCCCTTTCGGGTCTGGACTTTACGTCGGCGTGGGAACGCAGGCTAATGGTGGATTTTAGCGGTGAGTCAACGCCTGTCCTCTCTTTGGAGGACCTGCTGTTATCAAAGAAGTCCGCCGGCAGGCGTCGCGACCGCAAGCACATTCGGAGCTTGCAGAAGCCTCAGAAGTTGAAGTAGGTGTTTTCCGGCCGCGGGGCTGGATAGCGTTGCTGCTCGGATTATGTCTGACCGGCCTGCTGACGAAATTTGCCCGGTACAGATTTCATGACGTCGCGAGACCTATAGCGGTACTTGTACTGGCACGCATCGTCGGCCCGAGTCAGTGACCATCGAATACCGAGCTGAGGCGCCAGATCATGCCTCGCTCATACCTTAGAGAGTGACAGCGAAACCAGAACCGAAACCCGGCGGAAGCGCGGCGCAGTAGCAACGCCTAAATGCACACCTGGGTATTCATACGGTCGGGGAATCCCCGTTAGCGGTCTGGTACGGACAGCTCATATACTAATAGGACTAAATCAACTTTTGGCACTTACGAAATTTGCTTTTCTATCTATGCAGGCGCGCTATACTGACCCAGGGTGTGCATCGACACTTAGTAACAACGGCAGCGAGCACTTTAACATCACTTACAATGCCGGCAGTGTGGTGTTGACGGTAGCGAGCGGAGCGCTTCCGGCTACCAGCCTGAGTGTCAGCAACACGTTGGCGCAACTGACTCATCCGGCGCTGAACTCCGGCTCGATCACAAAGGGCCTCTATGGCCTGGCGGTATCCGGCCCGAGCCCCGCCAGGCTTCCGGCGCGCGTAACGGCGACGGTCCCGGCGGCCAGCGTGACGCGCCTGGCGCCGGTTTCACCCGCGTATGCGGCAGGCGGCAGGCCTGGAATCCACGCCATGGATCAATTCGGCTCCCTGGCCCCCGCGGTATCGGCTCCGGTCGGCACGAGCGATGCCGGCGTCGCTGGGTCCTTCGGTATCGCGGGGGTTTGGATCTGAAGGCGCTGTTGAAGACCAGCCACAAGCAACTGCTGAAGGGACTGTGGGCCGCTCCGGACTCGCCGGACGCACTGGCCATCGGCTATATGACTTACACCAGTAATCACTAAGGCTTGTCAGGAGATAAGTGTGCCAATCGGATGTGAGGGTAGCCATCGTGGGGCAGGTAATCCTACCTGCGGGCGCGCTTTTCAGCGCGCCCGGGCTGCCTGAATGGCGGCTGCGGCCAGGATTGGCCGCCCCACAATTCAGTGAAGACCGCTCCCTGACGGTCGGTGGATCAGGTCGTCACATCCGCCATGCAACGGCAACACGTTCCCGCCATGACCGTCGCGGCCGCGCTATCGGACCGCATCGTTTATTCGTCCGCGGCAGCAGCCATGACGCTGGTGGATTCCGGCAACCTCGACGTTGACGCTCCGGTACAGAGATACTACCCGTCGTTCCCGCTGATAAGATGGCGAAATCGAAAACACGCGCCATTACATGTTGATGTCGGATGGCATTGTGATTTTCGCCAACGACCCGCTCCTATTCGAGTCCGGCACCGTCTATTCTTACAGCACAACACCGTCGTGGGCTGCGTGATCGAAGGCGCCTCGGGCCAGAGATTCGAGAGCTATGTCGCGGAGCACGTGTTGAAACCTGCCGGAATGACGCACAGCGCTTCGCACAGTCGCTGATGGACGGCAAAATCGTCAAGCCCGACACGCCGGCGTAGATGTGGACTCCGGTGAAGATCCCCGGCGGCAAGAGATCGGTTTACGGCCTGGGTTTCGGCGTGTTGCTGGTTCACGGCGGCTAAGTACGTGGCTCACGGCGGCGGCCAGCAGGGAACTAGCTAGCACCAGCATGGTCATTATTCCGGAAAGGCATTTCGCCGTGGCGGCGATGGCGAACATGGAAAGGGCTGAGCCGCCTGAGGTCGTCCGCGGAATCCTGGACTTGTACCACATGCCAAGTCCCGACCCGGCAAAGTGACTCTTGCAACCGAAATCGCGACACCGCATCCCAATTGTGGACACCGTACCCCGGTCGCGCGATCTGAACAGGGCACTTCCAATGGTCAGGAACTTGCACGGACGACCCCTATGCAAACCGCTTGGAGGGACATTCGCTACGCCTGCCGCATGCTGGCGCGGTCGCCCGGATTCACCGCCGTCGTAGTTGTTTCGCTGGCTCTCGGCATCGGCGCCAATACGGCGATCTTTTCCATCGTAAACGCCTACCTTCTTCGCCCCATGCCGGTCGATCGGCCGGACCGGCTCGTGGCCGTCTACTTCACTTCGCCGCATTGGAGCGGCATCGGCTCATTCTCCTATCCCGACTTACTGGACTACCGGAAGCAGGAAACCGGACTGTCGGACCTGATGGGTTCGACAGGCATCCCTCTCAGCATCACCGGCGGCGAAAAGCCGGAGCTGATCTGGGGTGAAATCGTCACCGGCAATTACTTCTCGGGCCTGGGGGTTCATCCGGTCATCGGCCGCGCCTTCCTGCCGGAGGAGACCCGCGAGCCGGGCAAAAATCCGGTATGCGTGCTCAATTACAATTTCTGGCGGCGGAAATTCCAAAGCGATCGGCGCGTAGTGGGACAGACCCTCAAGATCAACGGCCATGCGTTCACCGTGGTCGGCGTGGCGCCGCGCGGTTTCATCGGCACCACGTTGTTCAACTTCATCCCGGACGTTTGGGTGCCGGTGACCATGCAGCAGAGCATTGCTCCGGCGCAAGGCAACTACCTGGAAGGACGCGACAATCGTTGGATCAGCGTGCGCGCGCGGCTGAAGCCCGGTGTCACGCGGGCCCAGGCGCAGGCCGCCATGAATGTAATCGCGCGGCAACTCGCCCGCAGCTACCCGCAAACCGACGCCGATCTTCAGGTCCACCTGATCCCTGGCGGCGCACGCACGCAGCCCTGGCTGGTTGCCACCGGCGTCATGGCGGCCACCACGGCGCTGATGGTGGGAGTCGTTTTCCTGGTCTTGCTGGTCGCCTCGGCCAACGTGGCTAACCTGATGCTCGCCCGCGCGGCCGGCCGCGCCAAAGAAATGGCAATCCGCATTGCGGTGGGAGCCAGCCGCGCCCGGCTCATTCGCCAGTTGCTGACGGAAAGCGTGGTGCTCTCGCTGCTCGGTGGGGCACTGGGCATCGTGCTGGCGCTGGCCTTCAGCGACCTCCTCAAAGGCTTCTACCCGTCGCTCGACTTTCAAACCTCGGACCTCGACTACGAGACGGCCGTCGATTTCCGCATCTTCCCCTTCACCTTCCTGATCTCGCTGGTTGCGGCGGTCCTGTTCGGGCTGGCTCCGGCCCTGCGCGCCTCCAAGGCCGATCAGGCGACCGCCCTGAAAAGCGGGCGGGTGGGCCGGGGAAATCTCCTGGTGATGGCGCAGGTTGCGCTTTCCTGCCTGCTGCTCATCGGCGGAGGCCTGTTCCTGCGCAGTATGCTGTATGCGCAGGGCGCCGATCCCGGCTTCGAGCGGACCGGCATCACTATGTTCTCCGTGGATCTCGAACTGCAAGGTTACGATGCGGCCCGGGGCCGACGGTTCGAGCGGAACCTGCCGGAACGCCTCCGCGCCCTGCCCGGGGTGGCCGCGGCGAGTATCGCTTATCCGCTGCCCCTGGACGCCTATCAGTACAGCTCCATAGTCAGGCCCGAAGGATATTTCCCTAGGTCGAGTAGCGAAGACAACAGCGCCGGCCTTAGCCGCGTCGGCCCTGGCTATTTCGAAACCATGGGTACGCGTCTGGTGGCCGGTCGCGCCATCGATGAGCGCGATACCGACGCGAAGCCGCTGGTGGCCGTGGTCAACGAGACTCTGGCCCGGCGCTACTGGCGGACGCCCGAACAAGCCCTCGGCCGGAAATTCACGGCCAGCCAAAAAGGTCTGCCCATCGAAGTGGTCGGGGTGGCCCGGAACGGTAAGTACATCAGCTTCGGCGAAGGGGCCATGCCTTACTATTTCACCCCTCTGGCGCAAAACTACCAGGGCCGCATCACCGTGCTGGTGCGGTCTCGCGAAAGCGCCGGCGCGCTGATGGCAGGCATCCGGCAACAGGTGAAAGATCTCGACGCCGCGCTGCCCATCTTCGGTGTCCGGACCATGCCGCAATTCCTGAACCGCACGCTGTCGACCTATCAGGCGGGAGCTGTCCTGCTGGGTACTTTCGCGTTTGTGGGGCTGCTGCTGGCGGTAGTCGGCATCTATGGAGTGCTGCACTTTACGGTGGCGCGGCGCACACGTGAGATCGGCATCCGCATGGCCCTCGGCGCGCAGCCTTCCCAGGTAGCGCGACTGGTGTTGCAGCGCTCGCTGTTCTACGTGGGCCTGGGTGTGTGTCTGGGCGCGGGCATGGCCCTCGCCGCCGCGCGCTTTACGGGAACGCTGTTGGCCGGGGTGAGCGGCGCCGATCCCGCCACTTTCTGCGCCGTGCTGTTTTTGTTCGGATGCGTAGCGCTGCTCGCCAGCGCCGTGCCGGCCCGCCGCGCTATCCGGGTGGATCCGATACAGGCGCTACGCTGGGAATAAACGAGAACAGGAACAGCAGCGCAGCTGGCATCGCGATCGAGATCGAGGAGGATGGAGCCGCTGATGTGAAAAGGCTCTACCTAGGGGGACAGCCAGATAAGAGGACTTATCAGTCTTTCCCCTAACTTGCTAAAGTCTTTATTCTCAGCAAAGGAACGCGCCGCCATTCAAACCTGAGCGTCGGTAACTACGAGATGGCCGGGGTAAACGCTACGCTGACTGGGCCAATACGCCTGCTGGCCTGGTGGGCTCGATAACTGAGCTTAAAGCTCAAATACCAGCGGACGCGCAGAACCACGATCTCTCGATCGAAGTGCCGACCCTTGAACAGTTCTTCGACCGGTACGAATCGTGGCATCCGTCCATCATCGCCGAATGCGGCCGCGTTTGCACCAGAGCCAAGCCGAACACTTCGACACCGGCGTCCGCAAGATGTTCACGGTCTCGGAAGACCTCGCGGGCGAACGCCCGCTGGATCAGCGTTTCGCGTCCGCACTCGGGTAGCTGCGTGGCCGGGCAACGACGCGCCGCTCATCGGCGAACGCGCACAACGCGCGGGCGCAACGCGATGGAAGGCGGCGCTGAGCACGCCGGTGCGAAGAGGCGCTGTCCGTTCGCGCTCCAGCCGCGGAGCGGATCGCCTGGCGGGAAGCTCGACGCGTTTGGGGGCGGCTCGACCGCCGAAGCGCGTTCGCCAAAACCCTGCAGCAGTGGCAGCAGCGACCCGTCCTTGGCCGGATCCTGGCAAATTAGTTTGACACCGACCTCGGCGCCTATACCAATTGCGATCTCAGGCCTGGCGACATTTACTGCAGAAGGTAGCATGGTTGAGACAGACATAACCTTACGGGCCTATATATCCAGTACATCAGCCTGGTGGCGAGTGCGGACGGATCGCTATACGCTAGAAACATCACTACGATGACAGTGACCTTGAACGCGACCGGCAGCCAATTCAGCGGCAGTTATACGACAGCCCAAGCGTCTGTTTCAGGAGTGGCCACAACGACTTCCGGCACGGTCAACGGGCAACTGATTCCTCATCCGGCATTGCCGTAAAATCAAAGTGCAGTACGCGGGCTACCATGACTACATGAAGCTCGCGCTGTTTTTGGCCTTGGCCGCCTTGGCCGCGAATGCCGCCGACACGCTGGAAATATTCGGTCGCACCTGGACCGTCCGGGTAGGTTCGGATTGGAAAACCGATCGCGAAGACAACGTGCCAGTGTTGCGTCTGGTAACCAACAGAGGACCGCTGCCGGGACCGCGGCGTCCGATCCAGTTCGCTCTGGCGGACGTCCGGAATTACGCCCGCCTCGCCGTGGAAGCGGATGTGATGCCGCTCGGCCGCTCGCTGATGATTGTTTTTGCGTACCGGGATGAAGCCCATTTCGACTATGCTCACCTGTCCACCGACCGTGCGGCGGCGCAGCCGGTACACAACGGCATCTTCCACGTTTATGGCGGCGAGCGCGTGCGCATCAGCTCCGAGCAGGGTCCGGCTTCCTTTCAGGCGACGGGCCGTTGGTATCACGTGAAGCTGACGCACGACGCGAGCACCGGAGCCGTCACCGTCGCGGTGGATGGGCAGCACGTGCCCGCACTCGAAGCTATCGACCGCAGCCTTGGACCCGGCAAAGTGGGCTTCGGGTCCTTCGACGAAACAGGCGCATTCCGCGATATCAGAATCGCGCCTGCCGAGTGAACCCGGCACCTGCTATAGTTTCAGTTCCATGCGAACTTTCCCATTGACCCTTCTCGCCGCACTAGCGGCTCTGCCGCTTTTTTCGCAACCGCAAACCCGGCTCGAAGAATTGAGCGGCAAGACCATCCAGATCTTCACGCCGCATCCCGACGACGACACCTTCTGCTGCGCGGGAACACTGGCCCTCCTCGCAAAAGGCGGCAATCGCGTCCGCATCGTCATTTACACCAACGACGACAAGGGATCCTACGATCCGGAAATGACCAGCGAACGGCTGGCGGGAATTCGCATGCACGAGGAAGAGGCGGCCTGCCGCATCCTCGGGATTTCGAAAGAAAATATCTCGTGGCTGGAGTATCACGATGGCATGCTCGAGTACGCCAATACGCGCGACCTGGTCGAGGAAGTGACCCGCATTATCCGGCAGACGCGCCCCGACGTGGTTCTGTCGATCGATCCCGGCTCGGATTATGTCCGCTGGCACAAGACCGACCATCGCATGGCGGCAAACAATACCATGGACGCCATTCGCGCGGCCGAGTGGCATCTCTATTTCCCGAACCAGTTGCTGCACGAGGGCTTGCAGCCGTGGATCGTCCCGCAGGAATTCTATTACTACGTCACCGACAAGGACGCCAACTACTGGGTGAACATCGATAGCGTCGTCGAGAAGAAGCTGGATGCCGCCCTAGCTCACGTCAGCCAGTGGGAGCCGTCCATACACCATTACCGGCCCGACTGGGACAAGGCGGATCTCGAAAAGACCAAGGCGGAATTGCGAGCCCGTATCCCGAAGAAAGACGGGCACTACGTGGAAGCGTTCCGCAACGCCGCCGGTTTCAATCAGCAATAACGGCTTAGTAAATCAATTTAAGCGCGAACTGAATCTCCCGTCCCGGCTGCGCTGCAGTGAACGATCCCGCTCCAGGAGAGTCAAAACCGCTCGTCAGGCTGTTTGCGCGGAAATTCGGATGGTTGATCATGTTGAAGAACTCCGCCCGAAATTGCATCTTCGCGCGTTCCTTTAGCGCAAAGTCCTTGAACAGTGAGGTATCAATCTGCAATTGAGGTGAAGTCCAGATGATATTGCGGCCCGAATTGCCGTACGTGCCGAACGGTTGCAGCGTAAAGGCCGCCGGGTTGAACCATTCACTTGCGTTCTGATTCGACGGATACAACGGCACTCCCAGCACTCTATCCGGCCGCTCCTCTGTATCGCCTTCATTGTTGTTGCCATCAACACCCTCCGTGATGGTATATGGCAGCCCGCTTGACCACGATTCAATTCCCTGCAATTCCCAGCCGCCGATCAGGGCGTTCCCGATGCCATGCAAACTGCCCAAGACCGCCCTGCCTTGGCCTACGGGCAGCGTGTAGGAAACGCTATTGACGAACCGGTACTTTTGGTCGTAATCCGATGGCCCCTTTTCCCACTCCGGATTATTGTTGTCGCGGAAGCTTCCGCCGCCGTGGAAACCGAGCGAAGCCTGGGACTGCTCGTCGATGGACTTGCCGAACGTAAAAGCGGTCAGGAAACTCAGGCCGTTCGAGAGGCGCTTCTCGAGCTTGGATTGCAAAGCATTGTAGGTCGAGCTGTCGCAGGAGCACCAGAATGTGAGGTCGTTGCCCAGATATGGGCGTAGGCGCTCGGCGTTATAGTCCGCACTCGGGTTCGGCGACGCAGGGATTTCGTTAATGTTGCGGAACTCATACAGATGGGTGCCTTTGGACCCGGCATAAGCCACCTCCAATACCGTATTCCATCCCAAGTCCTGCTGCACACTAGCCTGCCAGTGCTGCACGTTCGGATTGGTGAAGTTCGGGTCGAGGGCAAACAGGGACGGCGCCGAGGGATTGGCCAGCGCGTTCAACGGAAATCCCTGCGAAAGATTGCTAACGATTGGGTTCGGAACCAATGGGCTCAGAACGTTGTAGTTCGATTGCTCAAAGAATGGGGGGTTGTTCCCCATGTTCGGGATGCTCAGTGGTCCCGCTTCATACGAAGAGTAGAATACCCCGTAGCCCGCGCGCAGCACCGTCCTATTGAATAAGTTGTACGCAATACCGATGCGCGGGCCAAAGTCGTGCTTCTGGTCCGGCACCAGGCTTGCCGGCGCACCGCGCGTCACCGAGATTTCCGGGAAGAAATTCGGCGGCAGCGCATCCTGCCGGTTCCCGGCGATCTGCAGCGTATTGGTGAAGACGTTGAAATTCGCCTCAGCGTCGTACCGCTCCTTCGCGTGCTCGACGAAGTCGTAGCGTAGCCCAAGATTGAGCGTCAGCTTCCGGTTCACCTTGATGTCGTCCTGGACGTAACCAAAGTACCCCGGCTGTTGAAATTCATCGTTGATGAACGAGGAGATTTGCGCCCCCCCCGATACGGCGCCCAGCAGGAAGTCGGCCGTACCCAAACCCGTGGTTCCGGTGTTCTCTATGTTCTGTGCTGTGTTCGTCCCGCTGAAGCCGAAATATCCGCGAGGAACCGGTGGCTGCAGGATGGAAAAGTCCACCCGCGGTTTCAGCTCCGCGCCGAATTTAATGGTGTGCCGGCCGCGAATCAGCGTCAGGCTGTCAATAAGCTGTTCGATCGCCTGCTTTTCCACCGTCGGCTGATACTCCGAGCTGCCGAAGCCGTTGAGCCCGGAAACGCCGAACTGCGGGAGACCGCCATTGTTGGAGGCGAATGGAATCCCGGGAATACCAAACTGCGCGGATTCGTTAATCGTGGAGTTGAACTGCAACCGGTCCGACTCGTTCTGTGTATACCCCAGGCGCAGGTCGTTGACCAGCCGCGGTGTAAAGATGTGCGTCTCACTCACCACCACGTTACGCGGCTTCTGCAGGAACACACCCGACGAAAACGATGCCGCATCGAGCGGAGGAGGGATCGCGCCCGGCGGGACGTCTCTCTCGTTCGACCAGCTAAACCGCCCGAAGATCGAATCCGAATCCGAAATCTTCTGGTCGATGCGCAGATCGAGTTGATTCACGTCGTTGGGCTCGACCGGATTACTCAGGTAATTGTTCGCGGGCCCGAAATTATTGAACTCGCCAGGCGTGTCCGGCTCGGGGAACATGCTCAACAACTTGGCGGCAATAGGATTCCAACGCGATTGGGGAATGATGTTCCCGGGGAACGGCATACGTCCCACCGCGTCTCCCGAAGAGTTTATCGTTCCTGTAGTCGGGTCGTAGATCGCGTTAAATGCCACGCCGTTCACGGGCGAGAAATTGCCCTGCCGCATGGCATCCGTGGGTACAGTGGCCAAAAACGTTTGGCCCGTACGGATGCGGGTCCCTTGGTAGTCAAAGAAGAAAAACGTTCGGTTCTTGCCGTTGTAAACCTTCGGAATCAGGATTGGCGCGCCGATGCTGAAACCGAATTGATTCTGCTTGAATGGCGCGATCGGGGCGCCGTTGGCGTTGTTGAAGAAATTGTTGGCGTCCATATCGCTGTTGCGCAGGAATTCATACACCGTCCCATGCAGATCGTTGGTGCCGGATTTGATGGTCACGTTCAGCACCGCGCCGCCCGACCGGCCGAACTCCGCGCTCATCGAGTTGGTCTGTACCTTGAACTCCGAAATGGCGTCCGGCGGCGGCCCGACGACGAAGCTCGCCTGGCTGCTCAAATCCTCGGAGAGGCTGTTGTTGTCCACGCCATCCAGAATGTAATTATTCTGGTAAGGCCGCACGCCGTTGGCGCTGAATCCGCCGGTGTTCTCGTCGCGGGCGCCCGCCGGTGACGGCGCCGTTCCGGCCGTCAGCACCGCCAGCCGCGTAAAGTAGCGGCCGTTCAAGGGCAGATCCACGATCCTCTGGCTCTCCACCACTTCGCCCAGGTAAGAGGTGTCCGTCTCCAGGACCGGGGCCGTTGCCTGAACCTCAACCGTGTCCGTCGCCTGGCCGACCTCGAGCCGGGCATCCACCCGCACGCGGTCCTGTACATTCACCTGAATATCCGTCCGGATCGAACGCTTGAATCCAGGGGCCTCAACAGCTACGGAATACTTGCCGACTTCGAGCGGGGTCACCACATACTCGCCGGCCGCGTCCGTCGTGGTCTTGATCGCAATATTGGTACCCACGTTGGTGATCGTGACGCTGGCGCTCGCAATGATCCCGCCGCTCGGGTCCGTTACCGTTCCAACAATGGCGCCGGACGTCGTTTGCGCGTTGAGCGAAAGCGTTACAAAACAGAAACACAACAACAGCCTGGTCAAGTGAGACTTGCGCATCGCACACCCCTCCTTTAGTTTTCGTCATTGTATCCTAGCTGGTACGCTTTGAGCGATGAAAATCTCATTAAAATTTCTGATGCCCTCGATTCGTTATTCGCCCAGTTCCCGCAGCGCCTTCAATCCGGCTGCGCTCGAGGGTTTGCGCGCCATCAACTGATGCAGGATTTCCCGAGCCCTGGCGCGATCGCCCGCGCGCGCGTAGACGCGTGCCAGATTCAGATACGACGTCTCCTCGTCCGGCGCCACTTCGATGCCATAACGGAAAGCGGCAACGGCATCGTCCACTTTCTGCATTTGCATGTATAGTACGCCTAGATTGTTGATCGCCCATACGTGGTCGCGCTGCGCCGCGATGGCCTGCTCAAACGACCGGCGCGCTTCCTCCAGATGGTTTTGGCGCACCAGCAGCAGGCCCAGTTGATTGGCGGCGTCGGCATCCTTGCCGTCGCTCGACAGTGCGCGGCGGAACAGCTGTTCGGCGGCTGCGTCGTCCCCCAGCGCCGCGTGCGCCCGGCCCGCGCTCATCAGGGCGAACGATGCCGTAGGATCGAGCGCGAGTGCTTCCGTGAAATCCCGCAACGCCT
>Ga0302324_100025254_pt1 | contig 11409 bp, 9 predicted proteins | sample Palsa_T0_1_FD_201949 | JGI IMG/M metagenome (GOLD analysis project Ga0302324, IMG submission 201949) | Peat permafrost microbial communities from Stordalen Mire near Abisko, Sweden - Palsa_T0_1 | ecosystem: Environmental > Terrestrial > Soil > Palsa > Peat permafrost | place: Sweden: Abisko... | reverse complement strand
CCGCCCCCGAGATGTCGTCGACCTCGCCGAGGCGGCCCAACGGATACTGCTTGAGGGCCGCCTGGTAGATCGCGTCGTTCTCGTACAGCGCCTTGGCAAAGTCGGTGCGTACGATCGCGGGCGCGATGCAGTTCACGCGCACGTTGCGGCGCCCCCACTCAACGGCGAGATTGCGCGCCAATTGGGAGTCGGCCGCCTTCGAGAGTGCGTAGGCGCCGAGCAGACGCGTGCCCATCAAACCCGCGATGCTCGAAAGAATGATGACCGAGCCGCCGCCGCGCGCCGCGATGTGAGGCATGGCCATGTTGCAGAGCCACAGGTTCGAGCGCACGTTCGTCGTCATGATCTTATCGAACGCGTCGTCGGGAATCTTTTCGAGCGGACCAAAATACGGATTGACGGCGGCGTTACAGACGAGGACGTCGATGCCGCCATACGCGGCCAGCGTCGCGTCGACCAGGGCGCGCAGTTGATCCTTGTAGCCGATGTTCGCGGGCACCGCGATCGCCTCGCCGCCTGCCGTGGTAATGGCCGCGCGCGCCGCTTCGCAGGCCTCGGGCTTCCGGCTCGAGATGACGACGCGCGCGCCGTGCTCGGCAAAGCGCCGTGCGATTGCCAAACCAATGCCGCGCGTCGAGCCGGTAATGAGGGCGACCTTCCCGTCGAGATCGAAGAGCTCGCCGCGTTTGAGCGCGGGTTCCGCGGTCGTCACCGCGCGGCGAACGCGGGCTTACGCTTTTGCATGAAGGCTTGCACGCCCTCGAGCAGATCCGGACCCGAAGCGGCTTCCTCTTGAAGTTCCGCTTCCTCATCGAGCCACTCGGCGAAGCGCGGCATCATCGAGCGATTGAACGCGCGTTTGGTCAGCGCCAGCGCAACCGGCGAGACTTCCGAAAGGCGCTGCGCGAGCGCAGCCGTTTCTTCCGCCAGCGCGTTCGCTGCAACGATCCGGTTCACCAAGCCCAGCCGGTACGCTTCGGCCGCGTCGATGCGATCGCTGGTCCATGCGAGTTCGAGTCCTCGTCCGAAGCCGGCGAGCAGCGGCAGCAGATAGCTGCCGGCCACATCCGGAATCAGGCCGATCTTGGAAAACCCAAGCGTCAAGACCGCATCGTCCGCGGCGACGCGCAAATCGCAACAGAGTGCAATCGTTAAACCCGCGCCGGCGGCAATTCCGTTCATCGAGGCGATGACCGGTTTCTCGAGATTCCGCAACGCCAGCGCCACCAAGTTGTAACCGCGCCGCAAATGCTCGGCGACCGAAACGGGTTTCGCGTTTGACCTGAGGCTCATGAACGCCGCGAGATCTTGACCCGAGGAGAAACCGCGTCCGTTCGCATTCAAGACGACGACGCGTATCGTCGAATCGCCGGCCGCTTCGCGGAGACCTTCGAGCAGCAGCTCGGTCAGCGGTTCGTTCAGTGCGTTGAGCTTATCCGGCCGGTTGAGCGTCAGCGTGAGGACCGCGCCTCGCCGCGACGAGATGACTTCAGGCTCACTCATGGGCCGGTCGTTCGGCGGCTCGCAAGTGGCGTCCGCCCGGCCGGTTCGCGCGCTCCTGGACTTGACATGTGACTCAAAAGTCACCTATTATCGAGCACGTGGACGACGTCTTCAAAGCCCTGGCCGACCCGACCCGGCGCAGCGTCCTCGACGAGCTCTTTCGCGAGGACGGGCAGACCTTAGGGGCTCTCGGCCGGCGCTTTCCCGGCATGACCCGATTCGGCGTGATGAAGCATCTCGGGCAACTCGAACGGGCCGGGCTTGTCGTGACCAAGCGCCGGGGCCGCGAGAAATTGCACTTCCTCAATCCCGTACCGATCCGGCTCGTCCACGACCGGTGGGTCAGTAAATACGCCGAGCCGTGGGCCGCTGCGCTCACCGGCCTCAAATCCAAGATGGAGAATACGATGGAGAAAGTTTTCGAGATCTACATCCGGACGACGCCCGAGCGCCTTTGGCAGGCGTTGACCGACGCCGAAACGCGCAGCAAGTACAACTTCGGCGTACGCGTCGAATCCGATTGGACGGTGGGCTCCCCCTATACGTTCGCTCATTCGCACGCACCCGGGCTCATCGCCGAAGGCACGAATCTCGAAGTCGATCCACCGCGCAAACTCGTGCAAAGCTATACCGCGCTGTGGAGCGATGACGCAAAAAAAGAAGGCAGTTCGCGCGTCACGTATGAGATCGAGCCGGTCGGCGACTCGTGCCGTTTAACGGTCACGCACGATCGGTTGCGCGAAGGCGCGAGCCCGGAGCTCTACGGCGGCTGGCCGATGGTCCTCTCGGGCCTCAAGACCTGGCTCGAATCGGGCGAGCTCCTTACGACCCCCGGCTCGCTGATGTACAACTCGGCCCCGTAAAGAACGTTCCGCCGGCCGAAGCGCATCCTCCGGCCGGCGGAATATTCACCGAACCTAATGAACGGCTGCGGGGGTGAACTGCTCGGCTTCCGTCGAGCCGTGCAACGCGGTCGTTGAAGACTTTCCGCCGCTGACGACTTGTGCGATCTCATCGAAATAGCCGGCGCCGACTTCCGCTTGGTGGCGCGTGGCCGTGTACCCGAATCGTTCGCTCGCGAATTCTCCCGCTTGGAACTCCGCGTACGCGGCCATTCCACGATTCTTGAAATCGCGCGCGAGTTCGAACATCGAATGATTGAGCGCGTGGAATCCGGCGAGCGTGATGAACTGGAACTTGTAGCCCATCGCGGCGAGCTGCTGCGCGAACGTGGCGATCGACGTTTCGTCGAGCTTCAACTTCCAGTTGAACGACGGCGAGCAGTTGTACGCCAGCCACTTGCCCGGATGGACTGCGTGAATTGCGCCGGCGAAGCGCCGCGCTTCTTCAAGGTTGGGTTCCGAGGTTTCGCACCAGATGAGATCCGCATACGGAGCGTAGGCGAGGCCGCGAGCGATCGCCGCGTCGAGACCGCCCTTGCTGCGGTAGAAGCCTTCATCGGTTCGTTCGCCGGTCAGGAAAGGTTCGTCGACCGAATCGATGTCGCTGGTCACGAGTTTCGCACCATTGGCGTCCGTGCGCGCGACGATGAGGGTGGGCACGCCGAGGAGATCGGCCGCGAGTCGTGCGGCAATCAAATTGCGCACGGCGGTCTTCGCCGGAATCAACACCTTGCCGCCCATGTGGCCGCACTTCTTTTCGCTGGCCAACTGGTCTTCGAAGTGCACGCCCGCGGCGCCGGCTTCAATGAACGCCTTCATCAATTCGTGGACGTTGAGCGCGCCGCCGAAACCCGCTTCCGCGTCGGCGACGATCGGAGCGAAGTAATGAATGTCGGATTTGCCTTCGCTCGTCTGAATCTGATCCGCGCGCTGAAACGCGTTGTTGATGCGCTTGACCAACAGCGGCGCGGAGTTCACCGGATACAAACTTTGGTCGGGGTAGGTTTGTCCCGCGCTATTGGCGTCGCCGGCGACTTGCCAGCCTGACAGGTAAATCGCCTTGAGGCCGGCTTTGACGGCCTGAACTGCCTGGTTACCCGTGACGGCCCCGAGGGCCGAAACGTACGGTTCGTCCTGAAGGAGCTTCCAGAGGCGCTCGGCTCCGAGCCGGGCGAGGGTGTAATCGATCGGGACCGAGCCCCGCAGGCGCACGACGTCGGCCCCGCTGTACGGCCGCTCGATGCCCGCCCAGCGCGGGTCGGACCCCCACATGAGTTCTAGTTGCTTGGCATCGTCGAAGAGCTGCACGGTTGTCCAATCCTCTCGAGGTGGCGGAAGGTCGGCTTTTCTTCCACCATTGGCTGGGTATTCCTCGATCGATGGACCGTGGCAGTTTCCACGTAGTGACCGGCTTGGATTTAGGCTCCGCCGAGCAGATCCTTATACTGCTCGCGAAGGTCGCGCTTGAGGAATTTGCCGACGCCCGTACGGGGAATCGCCTCGACGAAAATGACCCGATCGGGAATCATCCACTTCACGACGCGCTCGCCGATCCAGGCCTGCAGCGACGGCTCGTCCAGCGTCTTGCCCTCGCGCAAAACGGCCACGGCGACCGGGCGCTCGACCCACTTCGGGTGCGCCAGACCGATAACGGCAGCTTCCTTTATTGAAGGATGGCCCATGATCAGGTTCTCGAGATCGACGCTCGAGATCCACTCACCGCCGGATTTGACGAGATCCTTGGAGCGGTCGACCAGCTGGAGGTATCCATACTCGTCGATCGTGCAGACGTCGCCGGTGTGAAACCAGCCGTCTTTGAATGAGGGTAGCGGTCCGTCGACCTTGTAGTAGCTGCCGGTCACCGCCGGTCCGCGCACCCACAGTGCTCCCGCCGTCCGGCCGTCGCGCGGAACGTCGTTCCCGTCGTCGTCGAGCAGCTTCCAGGCGACGAGCGGCGTGAAGCGGCCCTGAGTGAGCAAGACTTGCCGCTTCTTTTCCGGCGTCGCGTCCTCGAGATCGGAGTACAGGCGCGCCGTCGTCCCGATCGGGCTCATCTCGGTCATGCCCCAGGCGTGGATCGTACGGATGCCGCGCTTGTCCAAGTCGTCGAACAGCGAGGGCGGAACGGCCGAACCGCCGATCACCAGCGACTTGAGCGTGGGAAGATATGCGTCGCGTTTCTCCAGTTCGTCGCGCACCGCAAGCCACACCGTGGGAACGCCGAGCGAGAGCGTGACTTTTTCGGTCTCGACGAGCTCGATGACGCTGTGCGGATCGAGCTTCGCTCCCGGCAGCACGAGCTTCGCTCCCACCATCGGCGCGAGATACGGAATGCCCCACGCGTTGACATGAAACATCGGAACGACGGGCAGAACGCAGTCGCGCTGCTGAACGCCGACGGCGTCGGCGAGACCGGCTGCGAAGGCGTGCAGCACGCTCGAACGGTGCGTGAACATCACGCCTTTCGGATCGCCCGTGGTCGCCGAGGTGTAGCACAGAATCGCGGCGCTCCACTCGTCGAGCTCCGGCCAATCGAACGTGTCGGGCTGAGCGTCGAGCAGCGCTTCGTAATCGCGGGCCCCGGGCAGAGAAGCGTCGGAGGGGCCCATGACGACGTACGGCATGGTGAATTGCGGTGTCGTGGCGACGGCGCGCGCGACGGCCGGCGCGAGCGACGCGTCGACGAAGACGAGCTTGTCGCCGGCGTGCTGAAATGCCCAACAGACTTGCTCGGGAAAGAGCCGGATGTTGGTGGTGTGCAAGACGGCGCCGATCATCGGCACGGCGTAGTAGAGCTCGAGATGACGGTGCGTATTCCAGCCGAACGACGCAACCCGGTCCCCGGGTCGTATTCCGAGGGCGACGAGCGCGTTCGCCAGCTTCGCAACGCGCTTGCCGAAGTCGGCATACGTATAGCGGAAGATCGAGCCGTCGTCCATGCGTGAGACGATCTCGCGCGAACCGTGATTGCGCTGCGAGTGCTCGAAGATCCAGCGCACGGTCAGCGGCACGTCCATCATCGTACCGAAAATGGCGGTCGTCGGATCGAGCTTTGGCGCGTACGTCTTCATCGTGACTCCCTCGTCTTAGAGAAGGTGGCCGTCGTCGTCGGCCCCGAGCAGCGTCTTGCGGGCGATCGCAATCGGCGGATCGCCGTGGGCTAAAAGCTCGTCGTGAAAGAGTTCCAGCGAGTACTTGCTTCCCATCTTCTTCTGGAAATCGGTCCGCAGTTTGAGGATCTCCAGCTTTCCGAGGGTGTAATAGCCATACAACGGATCCTGGGTCCCGCGCAAGGCCTCGCGGCGCGCCGTGACCTCGGCCATGAAGGCGTTCTCCTCGAAGAATCTGGTGGCTTCGTCGACGCTCATGCCGGCGGTGTGTTCCCGCAGACCGACGAGATACCGGCACTCCCGCTGCAACGCCGCCTGGAGCTGCGCCAAACGAACGTGCGGATCGCCGTTTCCCCAACCCTCGTCGACCATCATCTGCTCGTCGTAGTGGGCCCAACCTTCGGAAAACGAGGGGCTGGGAAAGACCCGCCGGATCAGGGATAAGCGCTCGGTGCGGTCGAGCGCGTAGTTGACGTAGTGGCCCGGCATGACCTCGTGCAGGGTGACGATCGGAAAACTGTAGGTGTTGAAGAATGCCAGGTGCTGCTCTTTTTGCGCGGCGCTCCAAGCGTCTTCGGGCGGCGTGATGTTGTAGTACGCCTCGGTCGCCGTTTTCTCGAGCGGGCCCGGCGCGTTCAGCGACGCGAACGTCGTCGCGCGGGCAAATTCGGGCGTGGGAACGACCTTGATGTCTTCGACGCCGCCCGGCAAGCTGAGGATGCGATGGGATACGACGAACGCGCGCAGCTTCACGATATCGTCGCTCGCTGTCCGGAGCAAAGCGTCCGGCGCCGGGTGATCGGCTCCCAGCGACGCGGCAACCTCTTCGGGCGGCTTGGCGGGATCGATTTTCTTGGCCGTATCGACGAATTCGGCTTTGGTGCGCGTCAACGCGTCCTGGCCGACACGCTCGTAGGTCGCGAGCGAAATGGGCATCAACTCTTGCAGCGCCAGCATGCGCTCGAAAACGCGCGGCCCGATCGCAAAGCTCCCGCTCGGGTGCGCGAACGCGCCGCTTTCGAGCGATTGCTGATAGTCGCGAAGCGCCGCCAGCGTTGCGTCGTTGGCAGCCTTGAAGTCGGCGCGCGTGCTCGCGTCGGCGAGCGGCACGACGGCGAGCGGGATGACCGTCGCGAAGAAATCGATCGTTCCGGCAACGTTGCGCCGCGCGATTTCCGCCGTCACCGCATCGACGCTCGTCACGTTGGCTTTGCCGGCCGCCAATAACGCCGGGAGTTGGCGCTCCCGCACGATGACGTCGCGCATCCGCGTTTTCGCGGGGGCGAAGTTCCGTGCGACGAGCGAGTAGATTGCATTTGCGGCGAGGGACGTATACGTGCTCGGTGCGTGACGCCACGTCTCGCGCGTCTGGAGTTTGACGAGCGTCTCGTCGAGCCGCGCTGCGAGGATTTGCGCGTCGTCGGCGCCCACCGCACCGAACGACTCAGGGTCGATCGCCGCGAGTTGCGTGCGGAACCGTCGCGCGAGCGCGATGCGCTCCGCGTAGCCCTCCGCCGTATAGTCGCCGACCTTATCGTCGTAGTCGTGGACGCCTGCGTCGGTCGCGCGGATCGGATCGAGCTTCCAGAGAGCGTCGAAGTATTGGGTGGCGAGCGCGTCCAGCCGCTGATCGCCGAGCGGACGAGTGTCCTGTTGTGCGCCGAGCGGCGTCGCGAGTGCCGCGCAGAGCAAGCCGCTCGCGACGGCGCGCCGCAGGACTCGGCCCGGCACTAATCCTCGGTTTCGTGCAGATGCAGGTGCGTGCCGTCTTCGGCGTCGTCGAGCACTTCGCGGGCCTCGGCCAGCACGGCGGCGGAGAGCTCTTGCGAGCCGCTGACGGTCCCGTCTTCCGCCAGAAAGTCGATTTCGCCCCAATCTTCCCAGGTCTCGAGCGGTTCGCCATCGACCTCGACGGGGAACCGGACGCAGAAACCCTGCTCGAGATGGAGGCCTGCGACCATCACACGCGTTCCGCGGGGAAAATACGTCCCGTCCTTCCACAGCGTGCCGTAGCTGGTTTGGTAGTAAACGCCGATTCGTATCGCTTCTATCGTTCGGGCTCCTTGAGGTTTCTGGCTGGTAATTTAGCCATGCCCGGCCTTGAGTCTTTGCTCGCGCGCGAGTATCCTCGGCGAGTGGACGCAGACAGCGACGCCTGGAAAATTGTTGAGTCCGAGTTCGTGATTCAGACGCGGCACCTGCGGCTGCGGCGCGACACGATCGAGCTTCCGGGCGGGGAGGTGGTGCACGATTATTTCGTGCGCGAATCGCGCGGCTTCAGCATCGTTTTCGCCCTCACGCGCGATGAGCGTGTCGTCCTCGTGCGTCAATACAAGCACGGCATCGGGCAAAGCCTGCTGGAGCTTCCGGCCGGCGCGATCGACCCCGGCGAGACGCCGAGCTCGTGCGCGAGACGCGAGCTTGCGGAAGAAACGGGCTACGCCGGCAATCCGCCCGAGCCCGAGCATCTCGGTTCGTTTGTGTACGATCCGACCAGTTCGAACACGCGCTATCACCTTTTTCTCTGCCGCGACTGCGACCCGTCGGGCCGGCAAGAACTCGATCCCACCGAACAAATCAGCGTCGAGTTGGCCACGCTCGACCAACTGCGCAGCTTCGTGCGCGACGGAACGATCGAGGTCGGCGCGCACGTCGCTTCCATTTATTACGCGCTCGACCGGCTCGGAAAACTCTAAGCGGGACGTCCCGCGACCGCACGCACGAGCTCTTCCAGCGAAGCGGTAACGCCGGCGGGAGCTTCCCACATGGGCAGCGCGCCGCAATCGAGCAGGTCGAGTCGAGCCGTGGAAATGCCGCTTGCGATTTCCCGGCTCGCGGCCACGTCCGGATCGCCGCTGCCGGCGACGACGCGCACCGGCAGATCGATCTCGTCGTAGAGGTCTTGGGAGGACGCACGCATGGCGATCCCGCGCAGCATCGCGGCCGCGCCATGCGGATCGGTCTGCCTCAAACACTCGCGCGCTCGCTCGGTCTTTTCCAACGCAACGAGCGGCGCAGTGCCCTCGCGTTCGACGCGATCGGCGAGCTGCAGACGCGCCTGCGCCGTGGCCGCCCCGTCCGCATCGCCCCGCGTCGCAATCAAGGCGAGGCCGGTGCAACGCTCGGCAAACATCCGGAAAAACGCGAACGCCACGAATCCGCCGAGCCCGTGACCGGCGAAGACCGCCCGCTCGACGCCCAGCGCATCGCAGATTCCGGCGACGTCACTTGCCAATTGTTCCATGAGATACGGTCCGGGCGGTACGCTCGAGCGACCCATTCCACGCAGATCGAAGCGCACGACGCGCGCCGTTCCGGCGAGAGCGGCGGCCTGCGCGTCCCACGATTCTTTCGCGAAACCAAACTCGTGAAGCAGCACGATCGCCGGCCCCGAACCCTCGTCGAGCGCGTCGAATTGAACGCCGTCGAACCCAATTTGCATCGTTGCGACGTTCCGGTTTGAACTCGCCGAGTCCCCGGAAGTCTCGCTTTGCGGCTTCCGCGTTCGACACGACATATAAGGAAGAGCGCCGCCAAAATCGATCCGCTCGGAACGTGATCGCGCGCGCGAAACTCTGCGGTTGTTGCAAAAATCCTTCAAACATTGTATAACAGGGTTAACTACCCTGACGATGTCGGACCGACCGTCGTCAGACGGGCGGTTCGCAGAAAGGATGACTACCAACAAATGGCAGTCAGAAAAAAAGCGACCCGTAAGAAAGCGACACGTAAGAAATCAGCCGTAAAGAAGGCGGCTGCGCCCCGTAAGAAGGCCACTCGCAAGAAGGCCACACGGAAGAAAGCCACCCGCAAGAAGGCTGCGAAGAAGAAAGCAGTCCGCAAGGCTGCTCCTCGCAAGAAGGCTCGTAAGAAAGCTCGCCGCAAGGTGGCAAAAAAGGCCGGTTAGCTCCGGTCTGAATCCAGCGAAGACGGACCGTGTCTCCGATGCACGGTCCGTCTTCATTTTGCCGGCGGACGTTTCGTCAGGGCTGCACGAGCTCGGCGAAGCGTTCGACCGAGTCGTCGTGGCGAATGCGCCGCCGGGGCAACTCGTACGGCCGCGTGAGATTTCGCACCGTGCCGGGCCTCTCGGTAAACGCTCCCCACAGCCCGAGTTCCGCCATGAGGCGCAGGGTCGTCGCATCGTACTTGCCGGCCGGGTATGCGTACGTCTGCGGCTTCCAACCGTTCAAGTAGCGCGCGAAGGTCTTCACGCAATGTCCGGCTTCGGACACTTGCCCGGCGCGATCGAGTCCGGCCAGATCGCGATGCTCGGTGCCGTGACACGCGATCTCCATGCCGGCCGCACGCATCTCGCGCATTTCGCGCCAGCTCACGTGACGCGCGGTTCCGACGAATCCGGCTGAAACGTAGAACGTGGCGTGCGCGCCGTATTTGCGCAACAGCGGAAACGCGCTCGTCGCCGCGTCTTCGTATCCGTCGTCGAACGTCAGCACGACCGTGTTCTCCGGGTGCTCGCCGCGGCGAAGCGCGGCGATGAGTTCGGCCGCGGTCACGGTGCGAATCCCGCGTTCGTGCAACAATTTCAGTTGCGCTTCGAAGGCGGCCGGCTCGACCGTGAGATCGCGCCCGACGGCATCGTGCGGCACCTGGGCGTCGACGCGGTGATACATGAGGACCGGAACCCCGCTCCAATCCGCGGCAGCCGGCGCTCCGGCCGCAAACGAGACGAGGCCGGCGAGCAGCGCAGCTAGTGCGATCCGGGCAAGGTGACCGAGGCGTTGCGGAAGCTCAGCGTTCCGCGCGTGAGCGCTGCCGCACCACCGAGCGACGGAACCGCGTACAGCGAGAGCAATGTCACCGGCGGATTGAGATCCGCCGGAAGTGTGACCGAACAGGTGCGCCAGCCTTTCCAATCGACGTGTGCCGCGAGCGTCAGCGCCTGGCGTTCGCCGAAGCGGTTGAGGAACGCTGCCCGCAGTCCGACGCCGGACGCGTCGCCGAGGACGTCGACCGAAAACGCGATGGGCTCGCCCGGCAGACCGGCGACGGCATTCGCGTAGGCCGCTCGTTCGCCGGCCGTAAAGTCGTACGACAGATCGAGTTGTCCGGCAGCGGCGACGGTGACGCTGCCGGGCGCGTCGCGCGGCACGCTGCCGAATGCCCACGCCGTCGCCGGATCGAACAACGCGAGCGTCCGTTCGTGTCGTCCGACGCGCAGCAAAAACGTCGTGCGTTGTCCGCCGGCCGACGCGACGATCGTCACGTCTTCTGTCGGTGCGTGCAGGATGCCGGGCGCATCGAAGGCCGCATGGGCGGCGCTCCAGCGAACGGCGTTTCCGACTTCGACCGGCTCGCCGTCGCTCGCGACGGCCGTCGCATGCAGAACGACGCGGGCGCCCGGCTGAGGATCGGACGGCAGCGCCGTGACCGAAAGCCGCGCGACATTGGAGACGATGCGCAGGTCGATCGGCGCGGAGTAGCCGCTGCCGCGTTCCGTCACGCTCACCGTACGCGCGCTCGAGTCGAGCGGCACGATCAGCGGCCCGAGCGTGGCGCCGCGCATGAAGTGTCCGGCATCGTCGACGATTGCGCCGGTGAGCGGCACCTCGACGCCCGGCAAGGCGATGATGCGATCGGGCCGGACGACCAGTTGCGGGTTGAAGCCGGCCGGCGCTTCGCTGTACACGAACAATCCGTCGGCGACGGGGCGCTCGCGACCGTCGCTCGGCGAATTGAGGACGCTGGCATGCGCGTCGCCTAAGACCCGTGCGACGAGCGTCGCGGATCCGCCGCTGTCGAAGGCCATTCCGTCGGTCGCGCCGAGCGCGAGCAGCAAGGCCGCGAATTCCGGACGCGTTACACCGATCGAGAGCGCCGGTTGCCGGCCGTCGACCGAAACCAGCAGCAGTTCGCCCTCCGCGGTCGTCGCC
>Ga0302324_100025253_pt1 | contig 11409 bp, 8 predicted proteins | sample Palsa_T0_1_FD_201949 | JGI IMG/M metagenome (GOLD analysis project Ga0302324, IMG submission 201949) | Peat permafrost microbial communities from Stordalen Mire near Abisko, Sweden - Palsa_T0_1 | ecosystem: Environmental > Terrestrial > Soil > Palsa > Peat permafrost | place: Sweden: Abisko... | reverse complement strand
GGTCGATCATGGCCGAGATCATGTCCGGGGCCATCATCGGGTTGATCGGCGCGACCACCAGCCCCGCCTTGGCGCAGCCGAGCTTGAGCAGGATGCCCTCGACGGAGTTCTCGCAGAACAGCATCACAATGTCACCGCGCTGCAGCCCGCGCGCGAGCAGTCCGTGGGCGACCTGGTTGGCCAGCCGGTCGGCCTGCCGGTAGGTCAGCCGGCCCAGCCGCGGATCGGCGAAGGCCCCCTCGGCGCCGATCAGCGCCTCCTTGTCCGGGAAGCTCCAGGTGACCCGCTCGAGCAAGTCGCCCACGCTGGTGCGCTCCCAGCGGTTCACCGCCCGCCGGTTGTACAGGCTGGTCACGTCGAGCGAAGGTTCCATGGCGGTCAGCCTCTCTGCAGATCCGCGGACGCGGGATTCGTGGTTCCCGCTGTGCAGCACTAGTGATTAGCTATTCACTCCAAGCAGCGTAGGGCTATCACCTCACGATTGCCTAGAGTCAAGTTGGCCTCGCTCGGTCCCGTCTTAGCAAAACCCGCTGGTGTTTGCGAAAGACGGGCTGCGGACGGCGGGGTTGGCGATGAGCGCGGCGGCCTCGGTTGACCGTGGGCGCGGCCATCAGCCATAGTGGCATAGAAGTTAACGGTGATTCACTGTTGGGCGGGGACTTCGTGAGTCCCAGCGTGACACCTGATGACGCGGTGGACCAGCCCTCGCGACGCGACGGCAGAGACGGAGTCGAGCATGGCGGTGCTGAGCTCCCGAGTCGACCCGACGAGCGAGAGCTACCGCGACAACCGGGCCGGCCAGCTGGCCGCCATCGCGGCGCTGAACGAGCAGCTCGAACTCGCCCGGGCCGGCGGCGGACCGAAGTACGCCCAGCGGCACCGCGACCGCGGCCGGCTGCTGGCCCGCGAGCGCATCGAGCTGCTCGTCGACCGGGACTCGCCGCTGCTCGAGCTGTCCTCGCTGGCCGCCTGGGGCACCGACTTCCCGGTGGGCGCGAGCATCGTCACCGCTCTCGGGGTGGTGTCCGGCGTCGAGTGCGTGCTGATCGCCCACGATCCCACCGTGCGCGGCGGTGCGATGAACCCGTACACGCTGCGCAAGAACCTGCGGGCGCTCGAGATCGCGCGGCGTAACCGGCTGCCGGTGATCAACCTGGTGGAATCGGGCGGAGCGGACCTGCCGACCCAGTCGGATCTGTTCGTCGGGGCAGGCAAGATCTTCCATGACCTGACCGAGCTGTCCGCCCACGGCATCGCCACGATCGCGCTGGTCTTCGGCAACTCCACGGCCGGCGGCGCGTATGTCCCGGGCATGTGCGACTACGCCGTGCTCGTCGACAAGCAGGCCAAGGTCTTCCTGGGCGGCCCTCCGCTGGTGAAGATGGCCACCGGTGAGAACGCCGACGACGAGTCGCTCGGCGGCGCCGACATGCACTCGCGGGTCTCCGGGGTGGCCGACTACTTCGCGGTCGACGAGCTGGACTGCATCCGTCTCGGCCGCCAGATCGTCGCCGATCTCAACTGGCACAAGCTCGGGCCGGGGCCGCGGAGCCCGGCCGAGGAGCCGCGTTACGATCCGGAGGAACTGCTCGGCATCGTCTCGACCGACTTCCGGGTGCCGTTCGACCCGCGCGAGGTGATCGCGCGGGTCGTCGACGGCTCCCGCTTCAGCGAGTACAAGTCCCGTTACGGCACCAGCCTGGTGACCGGCTGGACGTCGGTGCACGGCTATCCGGTCGGCATCCTCGCCAACGAGCGCGGGGTGCTGTTCAGCGAGGAGGCCAAGAAGGCGAGCGAGTTCATCCTGCTCGCCAACCAGAGCGACACCCCGCTGATCTTCCTGCAGAACACCACCGGGTACATGGTCGGCACCCAGTACGAGCAGGGCGGGATCATCAAGGACGGCGCCAAGATGATCAACGCGGTGACGAACTCGACGGTCCCGCATATCACCGTCAACGTGGCCGCCTCCTTCGGCGCGGGCAACTACGGCATGTCCGGGCGCGCCTACGACCCGCGGCTGATGTTCGCCTGGGCGAACGCCAAGCTCGCGGTGATGGGGGCCCAGCAGCTGGCCGGGGTGCTGTCGATCGTCGGCAAGGCCTCCGCCGAAGCCTCGGGGCGGGAGTTCGACGCCGCGGCCGACGACAAGCGCCGCCAGGCGATCGAGGCGCAGATCGAACGGGAGTCGCACGCGTTCTTCGTCAGCGCGCGGCTCTACGACGACGGCGTGATCGACCCGCGCGACACCCGCTCCGTGCTCGGCATGGCACTGTCCGCGGCCCACTCGGGGCCAGTCGAGGGGCGCCGGGGCTTCGGCGTCTTCCGGATGTGAAGGCAGGATGACAGTGACGATCAAGAAGCTGCTGGTCGCCAACCGCGGCGAGATCGCGTCGCGGGTGTTCCGCACCTGCCGGGCCATGGACATCGCCACCGTCGCGGTGTACTCCGACGCCGACAGCGGGCTGCCCTTCGTGTCCGACGCCGACGAGGCCGTGCACCTGCCGGGCAACGCCCCGGGCGAGACGTACCTGCGGGCCGACCTGCTGATCGAGGCCGCCCGCCGGACCGGGGCCGACGCGGTCCACCCGGGCTACGGCTTCCTGTCCGAGAACGCTGATTTCGCGCGGCAGTGCGCGGCGGCCGGCCTCACCTTCGTCGGACCCACCCCCGAGGCGATCGACGCGATGGGGTCGAAGATCGCGGCCAAAGAGCTGATGCGCGAGGCCGGCGTCCCGGTGCTGCCGGGCGCGGTCTTCGACAGCCGCAGCGAGCCCGACGCGGGCCAGCTGCACGCCGCCGCCGCCGAGATCGGCACCCCGGTGCTGGTCAAGGCGGCCTTCGGCGGCGGCGGCCGGGGCATGCGGATCGTGCACGAGATCGGCGACGTCGTCGAAGCGGTGGCCAGTGCCCGGCGCGAGGCGGCCTCGGCCTTCGGCAACGGCACCGTGTTCCTCGAGCGCTTCGTGGAGTCCCCGCGGCATATCGAGGTACAGATCGTCGGCGACCAGGCGGGCACCGTGGTCCACCTGTTCGAGCGCGAGTGCTCGATCCAGCGCCGGTACCAGAAGATCATCGAGGAGGCGCCCTCGCCGGTGGTCGACGACACGCTGCGGGCGCAGCTGTGCCAGGCCGCCGTCACCGCCGGCAAGGCGATCGGTTACGTCGGCGCCGGTACCGTCGAGTTCGTCCTGGACGCCTCCGGGCGCTTCTACTTCCTCGAGGTCAACACCCGCCTGCAGGTCGAGCACCCGGTGACCGAGCTGATCACCGGCCTCGACCTGGTCAAGCTGCAGCTCGACATCGCGGCCGGCGCGCCGATCCCGGACGAGGTCAGCCAGGCGCAGATCAGCGGGCACGCCATCGAGGCCCGCCTCTACGCCGAGGACGCCGCCGCCGGCTACCTGCCGACCAGCGGCGACGTGCACACGTTCGAGATCGCCGCCGTCGACGGCCTGCGTATCGACGCCGGCTTCGCCTCCGGTACGCGGGTTTCCACGTTCTACGACTCGATGCTGGCCAAGGTCATCGCCTTCGGGGCCACCCGCGACGACGCCCGGCGGCTGCTGGCCGGCTCGCTGGCGCGCGCCCGGCTGCACGGAGTCACCACCAACCGCGACCTGCTGGTCGCGATCTTGCGCTCCGGCGAGTTCGGCGCCGGGGCCATCGACACCGGCTACCTCGAGCGGCATCCCTACGGTGAACTCGTCCCGGTCCGGGCCGACGACGCCCGGGCGGTGCATGCGCTCGCGGCGGCGCTGGCCGGCCAGGCCGGCCGTCGCCGCCAGGCGGCGGTGCTGGCCGGCCTGCCGTCCGGGTTCCGTAACAACCCGAGCGCGCCGCAGACCGCCAGCTACGAGCTGAACGGGACAGCGGTCGAGGTGACCTACCGCTTCGACCGGGACGGGCTCACCGCCGCCGTCGCCGGGCAACCGGTCCCCGGAGCGAGGCTGCTGTCGGCCACCCCGGACCGGGTCGACCTGGTCTGTGCGGGGATCCGCCGCATCGTCGCGGTCACCCGTATCGGAACCACCGCGTACGTCGACAGCCCGCTCGGGCACGACGTGCTGGCCGAGGTCGAACGGTTCCCCGACCCGTCGGCTGCCGCGCACGCGGGCTCCCTGCTGGCGCCCATGCCGGGCACGGTGGTGCGGGTAACAGCCGCCGTCGGGGACAGCGTCGAGGCCGGCACCGCGATCATCACGATCGAGGCGATGAAAATGGAGCACACCATCCGCACGCCCGCCCCCGGCGTCGTCACCGCCCTGCCGGTGAGCGTCGGTACACAGGTCGACAGCGGCACCGTACTGGCCGTGGTCGAGGATTCCGGCGCCGCGGAACAGGACCTGGCCGTGGGGGACAGCAAGGAGGACAAGGATGACTGAGCCGGTCCGCTACGAAGTTGTGAACGGTGTCGCCTGGCTGACCATCGACCGGCCCCAGGCCCGCAACGCGCTCAGCCAGGCGGTCCGCGACGGACTGTTCAGCGGCGTGCGCCGGTTCAACGACGACGAGTCGGCCAAGGTCCTCGTGCTGACCGGCGCCGGCGACCGCGCGTTCTGCGCCGGCGGGGATCTCAAGGAGATGGCCGATACCGCGCTGACCGTCCCCCCGCTGGACTTCGTGCCCCAGTTCGGCCGCAACATTCAGGTCGACAAGCCCACCATCGCCGCCGTCAACGGCGTCGCCTACGCCGGCGGCTTCATGCTGGCCCAGAACTGCGACCTGTGCATCGCCGCCGAGTCGGCCCGGTTCGCGATCACCGAGGTCAAGGTCGGCCGCGGATCACCCTGGGCCGCCCCGCTGTCCTGGCTCGTCCCGCCGCGGGTGGCGATGGAGATCCTGCTCACCGGCGACCCGCTCACCGCGGCCCGGGCCTACCAGGTCGGGCTCGTCAACCGGGTCGTCCCCGACGCTGACCTGCACGCCGAGGCCCAGGCCCTCGCCGAGCGCATCGCCGGCAACGCGCCGCTGTCGGTGCGGGCGGCGAAGCAGACCGCCTACCTCTCGGCCCGGGTCGGGATCACCGAGGCGTTCGACGAAGCCGACCGGATCTGGGAATCCGTCTACACCAGCGACGACGCCCAGGAAGGCCCCGCCGCGTTCCGCGACAAGCGCACCCCGGTCTGGACCGGCCGGTGATGGCCGCCAGCGAACCCGGCTCCGGTCGCCCGCTCATCGCCGCCCTGGTCGACGACCTGCTGGCCGAGACGGCCGAGCTGCGCCGGGTGCTCGAACCCCGGCCGGACCGCGACTGGGCCCGGCCCACCCCGGCCGCCGGCTGGACGGTCGTCGACCAGGTCACCCACCTGGCCTACTTCGACGACGTCACCCGGATTTCCATCACCGACCCCGAGCGGTTCCAGGCCGATGCCGAGCGGCTGACAGCCGGCGGCCAGGACTTCCCCGACCGCATCGCCGCGCAGTTCCACGACACCCCGCCGCGCGAACTGCTGGCCTGGTTCGACCGCTCGCGGGCGCAGCTGATCCAGGCCTTCCGCGCGGTCGACCCGGCGGCCCGGCTCCCGTGGTTCGGACCCGCGATGAAGCCCGCCTCCTCGGTCACGGCCCGGTTGATGGAGACGTGGGCCCACGGCCAGGACATCCTGGACACGTTCGGGATCGCCCGGGTGCCGACGGCCCGCCTGCGGCCCGTCGCTGACATCGGCATCCGGGCCCTGCGCTACAGCTACGCGGTCAACGGCCTCGAGCCCCCGGCTGATCCGATCCGGGTGGAACTCGCCGCCCCCGGCGGGCGGTGCTGGACCTGGGGCCCGGCCGAGGCCCCCGACCGGGTCACCGGCGACGCCCTGGACTTCTGCCTCGTCGTCACCCAGCGCCGCCACCGGGACGACACCGGCCTCGAAGTCCGCGGCCGCACCGCCACCCAGTGGATCGCGATCGCGCAGGCTTTCGCCGGCCCGGCCGGCCCCGGCCGGGAACCCGGACCGGTCAAGACCCAGCCCGCGGCATCCCCCGGAGGACGCTGAGATGCAGCCCGACAGAGCCTCCGACCGCGACCCCGCCCCCGCCCTCGCTCGCCGCCCCGTCCGGATCGGGAACTCGTCCGGCTTCTTCGGCGACCGCATGGAGGCCGCGCGGGAAATGGTCGAAGGCGGCCCCATCGACGTGCTCACCGGTGACTACCTGGCCGAGCTGACCATGCTGATCCTGTGGAAGGCACGGCAGAAGGATCCCGACGCCGGCTACGCGCGGACCGTGCTCGGCCAGCTCGAGCAGGTACTCGGCACCTGCCTCGACCGCGGCATCAAGATCGTGAACAACGCCGGCGGACTCAACCCGGCGGGCCTGGCCGGCCAGTTCGCCGCGCTCGCCGAGCGGCTCGGCCTGCACCCGCGGATCGCCTACGTCACCGGCGACGACCTGCTGCCCCGGCTGGACGAGCTGATGGCGGCCGGCCACCAGCTGAGCAACCTCGACACCGGGCAGTCCCTGGCCGATGCGGGCGACAAGCCGGTCACCGCCAACGCCTACCTCGGCGGCTGGGGAATCAGCGCCGCGCTGGACGCCGGGGCCGACATCGTGATCTGCCCCCGCGTCACCGACGCCTCGCTGGTCACCGGCCCGGCCGCGTGGTGGCACGGCTGGGGGCGCGGGGATTTCGACCAGCTCGCCGGGGCGGTCGCGGCCGGCCACATCATCGAGTGCGGTCCGCAGGCCACCGGCGGCAACTACTCCTACCTGCACGAGATCACCGACCGGCGGTACCCCGGCTTCCCCATCGCGGAGGTCGCCGGCGACGGCAGCAGCGTGATCACCAAGCACGAGGACACCGGCGGCCTGGTGTCGGTCGGCACCGTTACCGCCCAGCTGCTCTACGAGATCGCCGAGCCTGCTTACCTGAACCCGGACGTGGTGGCGCACTTCGACACGATCGTCCTGGAGCAGCAGGCGCCGCACCGGGTCCGGCTCTCGGGTACCCGGGGCACCCCGCCGCCGCCCACCCTCAAGGTCTGCATGAACTTCCTCGGCGGCTACCGCAACACCATGACGCTGGTGCTCACCGGGCTGGACATCGACGAGAAGGCAGCCTGGGCGCAGGACGAACTGTTCGCCATTCTCGGCGGCCGGGACCGGTTTTCCGACGTCGACGTGCGGCTGCTGCGCTTCGATCACCCCGACGCGCCGAGCAACGAGCAGGCGACCGCGCACCTGCGCATCACCGTGAAGGACCGTGATCCGCGCACGGTCGGCCGGCGCTTCTCCAACGCCACGATGGAGCTTGCCCTCGGCGGGTACGCGGGCTTCCACACCACCACCCCGCCGTCGGCGGAGAGCGCCTACGGCGTCTACTGGCCGACGACGGTTCCCGCCCGCGAGGTCGCGCACGTCGTCGTGCTGCCCGACGGCACCCGGCTCGACGTGCCCCCCGCCTCCGCCGCCTCCGCCGCCTCCGCCGCCAGCGCCGGGGCCGGCGCCGCGGCGGACCCGCCGCCGCCCGCCGGGGACCGGACGGTGCGGGCACCGCTGGGACGGGTGTGCGCGGCCCGCTCCGGCGACAAGGGAGGCAACGCCAACGTCGGACTGTGGACCCGCGATGCGGCGGGCTACGGCTGGCTGCGCGCCTACCTCACGGTCGAGCGGCTGCGCGAGCTGCTGCCCGAGGCGCGCGACCTGGAGATCCGCCGCTTCGAGCTGCCCAACCTGCGCGCGCTCAACTTCGTGATCGTCGGCCTGCTGGGGGAGGGGGTCGCATCCTCGACCCGGCCCGATCCGCAGGCCAAGGGGCTGGGCGAGTACCTGCGTTCCCGGCTGGTGCCGCTGCCGCTAGCTCTGCTCGACGGAGAAACGCCATGACCGATGCCCCCGCCAGCACCGCGCCGCGCCGCCGCGATCCCGAACGGCGTCAGCGCATCCTCGCCGCGGCGGCGGAACTGGTCGCCGAACGCGGCTACCACGAGGTCGGCATGTCGGACATCGGTGCGGCCGCGGGCATCGTCGGCTCGGGCATCTACCGCCACTTCGACGGCAAGTCGGCGGTCCTCGTCGCGCTGTTCGACCGGGTCATCGACGATCTGACCCGCGGCGCGGCCCAGATCCTGTCCCGCGGCCTGGAGCCGGAGCAGACCCTCAGGGAGCTCATCGCCGCACACGTGCGCATCACCCTCGATGACCGCATGCTCATGCGCGTCTACCACAACGAGATCGCCAGTCTGCCGGCCGAGGACAACCGGCGGCTGCGCCGCAAGCAGCGGATCTACATCGAGGAGTGGGTCCACATCCTCGACGTGCTCCGTCCGGAGGTGGACGACGCCGCCGCGCGGGCGCTGGTGCACGCGGGGATCGGCGCCGTGCACTCCACGCTGTTCTATTCCAGCGGCCTGCCCGCCGGCCGGCTGGCCAAGCTGATGGCGGCCGCGGCCGAGGCCACCCTGTTCATCCCCGACGTCGGGCCCTGACGCCGTGACGCCCCGACCCCGATGGGAGCCCTGAGCGACCGTGGAATTCGACGAGAACCCGGACCACCGCGCGATCCGGGAGGCCGTAGCCAAGATCGCTGCCCCGTACGGGGGGCGGTATTACACCGAGCACGCCGAGGGGCACGTGCCCACCGACGAGCTGTGGCGTGCCCTCGGGCGCCAGGGATTCATCGGGATCAACATGCCCGAGCAGTTCGGCGGCGGCGGCGCCGGGCTGGCCGAGCTCGCCCTGGTGTGCGAGGAGACGGCGGCGCAGGGCGCGCCCCTGCTCCTGCTGCTGGTCTCGAGCGCGATCTCCGGCGAGATCCTGGCCCGGTACGGCAGCCCGCGCCAGCAGCAGGACTGGCTGCCGGGGATGGCCGCGGGCGAGCGCAAGGTGGTCTTCGCGATCACCGAGCCCGACGCCGGCTCGAATACGCACCAGCTCTCGACCAGCGCGGAACGCGACGGCGACGGCTGGGTGCTGCGCGGCACCAAGTACTACATCTCCGGCGTCGACGAGGCCGACGCTCTCGTGGTCGTCGCCCGCACCGGGACCGATCCGGTGACCGGCAAGGGCCTGATGTCGCTGTTCCTCGTCCCCACCGGCAGAGCCGGCCTGGTCGCGAACGAGCTGCCGGTGTCGGCGTCGCTGCCGGAAAAGCAGTACACCCTCTTCTTCGACCAGGTGCGCCTGGACGCCGGGGCGCTGATCGGCGCGGAGAACGCGGGTTTCCAGCAGGTGTTCCACGGGCTCAACCCGGAGCGGATCACCGGCGCCGCGATCTGCGTCGGAGTCGGGCGCCGGGCGCTGGCCCTGGCGTCGGAGTACGCGCGCAACCGGCAGGTATGGGGGCAGCCGATCGGCACCCACCAGGGCGTCTCGCACGCACTGGCGAAGGCCAAGATCGAGGTCGACCTGGCCGCGCTGATGACGGCCAAGGCGGCCTGGTTGCACGACCACGGCCTGCCCGCCGGGGAGGCCGCGAACGAAGCCAAGTACGCGGCGGCCGAGGCCGGCATCGCCGCCGTCGACGCGGCCATCCAGACACACGGCGGCAACGGCATGAGCACCGAGTTCGGCCTGCTGCCGCTGTGGGGCATCACCCGGCTGCTGCGCATCGCCCCGGTCAGCGCCGAGATGGTGCTCAACTACGTAGCCCAGCACTCGCTCGGCCTGCCGCGGTCGTACTGAGCCATGACCGGGAACTCGCCGCTGGTTGACTACCGCCGCCGGGGCGCGGGCGGCTGGCTCACCCTGAACCGGCCGCGCCGGCGCAACGCGCTCACGCCGCGGCTGCTGGGGGACTTCCACCGCGCGCTGGACGCCTGCGACGGCGACCCGCGGGTCCGGGCCGTCGTGATCACCGGGGCGGGCGACGCGTTCTGCGCCGGAGCCGATCTCGACTACTTCCGGGGCCGCCTCGACGAACCGGACGGCTGCGCCGCGTTCACCGCGGAACTGCTGGAACCGCTGCGGTCAGTCCTGCGCCGCCTGCGCGACTCGGGCCGGCCGACGATCGCCGCGGTCAACGGAGCGTGCTTCGCCGGCGGCATCGAGCTGCTCGTCACCTGCGACCTGGTGATCGCCGCGGAGACGGCCGCGTTCTGCGACGCGCACTCCCTGCGCGGTCTGGCTCCCGCCGTCGGCGGTGCGGCCGGGCTGGTCGCCGCCCTGGGTGCCCCGCGCGCCCGGCGCATGCTGATGCTGGCCGAGACCTTCGACCCGCACCAGCTGGCCGAGGCCGGACTGGTGAGCGAGGTGGTCCCGGCCGAGCGGCTCGCCGGCCGCGTCGAGGACCTGGTGGCGCTGCTCGCCCGCCGCAGCCCGGCCAGCCTCGCCGCGGCCAAGCGCGCGGTGCAGCGCTGCGAGCCACGGCCCTGGGAGGAGGTGGTCGGCGAGGACCTCGAGGTGTTCCGCCGGAACTGGAACGGACCGGACATGCGCGAGGGGATCGCGGCCTTCGTCGAGCGGCGCGACCCGCGTTACGCCGAGCTATGAGCGGCGAGGCGGTCGCGATCGACCTCTACCCCGGGACCGGCCTGCGGCTGGCCGACGCGCGCGAAGTCGCGGTCGACTGCGAGCAGGCCGGATTCGGGGCGCTGTGGACGCTGGAGGCCGGCACCGAGCCGTTCCTGCCGCTGGCTCTGGCCGCCGAACACACCACGCGACTGCGTTTGGGCACGGCCGTCGCGGTCGCGCTGGTGCGTAACCCCATGGTCGTGGCGCACCTGGCCCACGAGCTCAACCGCTACGCGGCGGGCCGGCTCACGCTGGGCTTGGGCACCCAGGTGGGCGCGCACGTCGCCAGCCGGTTCGGGGAGCCGTTCGACCGTCCGGCCGAGCGGATGCGCGAGTACGTCGCGGCGCTGCGCGCGATCTGGGCGTGCTGGAACGACGGCGCCGCACTGAACTTCCGCGGCCAGTTCTACCGCCACACCCTCATGACGCCGGCCTTCCACCCGGGCCGCTGCGAATACGGGCCGCCGCGTATCCACCTGGCCGCGGTGGGGCCGCTCATGTGCCGGGTCGCGGCCGAGACCGCCGACGGGCTCATCGCCCACCCGCTCTCCTCCGCGCGCGTGCTGCGCGAGGTTCTCCGGCCGCGGGTCCGCTCTCCCGCGGCCGCGCACTTCGAGGTGTCCTGCCCGGTCATGGTGATCACCGGGGGCGACGACGAGTCAACCGACGCTGCCCGCGCGGCCGTCCGGCGCCAGATCGCCTTCTACGCGTCCACCCCCGCCTACCGCGACGTCCTCGGCCTGTACGGGCTCGGTGACCTGGCCGACCGGCTGCGGCTGATGTCCCGCGCCGGGCAGTGGGATGAGATGGGCGAGCTGATCGACGACGACATCCTCGCCGAGTTCGCCGTCGAGGCGCCCCCGCAGGCCGTGGCGGCCGAGATCCGCCGCCGCTACGACGGCGTCCTCGATCGTGCGCTGATCTACCAGCCCTACCCGAGCCCGCCCGGGCAGTGGCGCGAGGCGC
>Ga0302324_100025251_pt1 | contig 11409 bp, 10 predicted proteins | sample Palsa_T0_1_FD_201949 | JGI IMG/M metagenome (GOLD analysis project Ga0302324, IMG submission 201949) | Peat permafrost microbial communities from Stordalen Mire near Abisko, Sweden - Palsa_T0_1 | ecosystem: Environmental > Terrestrial > Soil > Palsa > Peat permafrost | place: Sweden: Abisko... | reverse complement strand
AAACATTCCTGAGCCCAACTCAAACCCCGCCGTTCGCGTCAGCCGTGGAATAACGCTCACGTACCAATGAAGATGGCGCGCGCCAGCATAATCCGCGGGCGCGCTGCGCACCGTGTAATTCAGGTCAGGATTCCGCAACCCGACATACATTTTGGCCAGCAGCATCCTCAAAGTTCGGGCGAGGTCAGCAACCTCCGTGTCTGAGATGTCGCCGAAGCTGGCCATGTGGCGCAGGGGGAAAATATAAGTCGCGAACGGCGTCGCCGAGGCGAAGACTTCCATGGCCACGCAATGCTCGCTCTTGAGCACGATGCGAGTCTGGTCTGCGATCTCGCTTTCCATCATGTGGCAGAACATGCATTCCCCGGCGTCGTCGTAATACCGCAGAGCCTCGAACAAACGATGCCGCACCTGGCTGGGAATGACGGGCGTCGCAATGAGCTGGGAGTGCGGATGGGACTGGCTTGCCCCCGCGTCCGCTCCGTGATTTTTGAAGATCGTAATGTGATTCACCCGCCGATCCGCGCTTAACGCATTGTAGCGAGCGCGATAAACTCCGATAACCTTGGCCACGTGTGCATCGGTCATCAGCGCGGTGCAGTGAGAATGGTCCGGAGCCTCGATGATGACTTCATGAAAACCGAACCCATCAATGCGCCTCCGCATATGTTGCGGGTTGCGGGTGGGCTGCAACTCGCTGGATAATGCTGCAAACTTGTTGGGGATCACGCGCACCTCCCACGGTTCGCCTGCCGCCGCCGGAGCGCGGAAGACTTCGTGCTGCGACTGACTCTCGTTTCCGGGGCAGAAGGGACAAGTTTCCACAAAAGCCGGCACCGGTTCCGCCATCCGGTGCATCGCCAGCTCTTCGGGCCGCTTGGCCCGTTCTGTCGCAATAATCACCCATTCCTTGCTGAAGAAGTTCTGGCGCAGCTCGGGCATGCGAGTCCCTCCAACATCTCCTATCGGCAAGCGGAAGAGGATTCTGGAGGCTTCGGCTTTGAAAGGGCGCGGCTTCAGCCGCGCCGTAAGTCCCACCCTCATCCAACCCGGCTTTAGCCGGGCCCGCTGCGAAAGTTGTCATCCTTTCGCTACTTGCTCATTTTCATGTTGCCGTTGGAAGCTGATGGATGGAACGTGCAGGCGAAGGCTCGTCCCTGGGAGTCATGCCGGCCCGTTATAGAATTCCTGCTACGCTTGATTGAGACAATCTGATTCTGATTCGGACTATATGAACCGTAAGATTCCTATCGGTATCCTCGGGGCCACCGGCGTCGTAGGACAAAGATTCATCCAGATGCTGGAGCACCATCCCTGGTTCGAGGTAGCCTGGCTGGCCGCCTCAGACCGTTCGGAAGGCAAAATTTACGCCGAAGCCGCCCGCTGGCGTCTCAAAACGCCGATTCCCGGGACCGTGGCCGCGATGAAAGTTTCTCCCGCCACTCCCGAGGGCGCTCCGAAAATAATTTTCGCCGCCCTCGACTCCGCCATTGCCGCTGAAATGGAGCCTCGCTTCGCCGACGCCGGTTGCGCCGTAGTTTCGAACTCCAGCGCCCTACGCATGCAGGAAGACGTCCCGCTGGTCATTCCCGAAGTCAACGGCGACCACATCAAGCTGATCGATGTTCAGGCCTGGCGTAAGAAATCCGGCGGATACGTCGTTACCAATCCGAACTGCTCCGCCATTGGGTTAGTGCTCGCGCTTGCGCCCCTGCACCGGAAATTCGGCCTGGAAACCGTTATGGCCGTGACCATGCAAGCGGTTAGCGGCGCGGGATATCCCGGAGTGGCTTCGCTCGACATCCTGGGAAATGTAATCCCTTTCATCAAAAACGAAGAAGAGAAGATGGAAGAGGAGACCAAGAAACTTCTCGGCCAGCTCAACGGAGCCAGAATTATTCCCGGCACATTCGCCATGAGCGCGCAATGCAATCGCGTCGCCGTCGAGGACGGGCATACCGAATCGGTTTCCATTCGCCTGAAGACCAAGGCCAAGTCCGAAGAAATCATCGCAGCCTGGAACAGTTACCGCGGCGAGCCGCAGGAACTGAAGCTGCCCAGCGCTCCCGAATTGCCGGTGGTCTATCTCGAAGCCAACGACCGTCCGCAGCCGCGTTTCGATATCGACATGGGTGCGGGCATGACCACCGCCGTCGGTCGCCTCCGACCCTGCGGCGTCCTCGACTGGAAGTTCACCGTGCTCTCTCATAACACCATCCGCGGCGCGGCCGGGGCCGCCGTCCTGAATGCCGAATTACTGAAAGCTAAGGACTACCTGGGATGAAACGCAGTGATTCGGATTTTGGGTGGCGCAGCGCTTTCAGCGCTGCCATAAACGGCGCACGATCTCTTTGGGTCTTAGCCCTTGAAGTACTTATTCAGGACGGGCCGCAGTCTCAGACAATCACTCGCCCCAGGGATCGTCGCCCATGATCGTCATGAAGTTCGGCGGTACTTCGGTCGAAGACCCCAAAGCCATTGATCGCGTGGCGGCGATCGTGCAAGGTCGATTGGCCCAGAAACCGGTTGTCGTAGTAAGCGCCATGGCCAAGGTTACCGACACTCTTCTGACCATGGCCCGCGCCGCCGGAGAAGGCGAGCGGAAAACCGCACTCAAACTCTGCCGGACCCTGCAAGAGCGGCACTACAACACCGCCAGCGAACTCTTGGGCACTGCGCTCTTCACAGAATTTCACTCCGAACTGGGCGCCGAATTCGAATCGCTCGACGAACTCCTGCGCGGCATCTCCGCGGTCGGAGAAATTACTCCCCGCACCACCGATCACGTCGCCGCCTTCGGCGAAATGCTCTCCAGCAAAATCGTCGCCGCCGCCTTCGCCGCGCGGGGGTTGAATGGAGTCCACGTCGACTCCCGCGACATCCTCGTCACTGACAACACCTACATGGAGGCGGTGCCGCAGTTCGAAGAGACCAATGTCAAGCTGCAAGAAAAAGTTCAGCCTCTGCTGAACGACGGAAAAGTACCGGTCATGGGTGGCTTCATCGGCGCCAACCGCGCCGGCATCACCACTACCATCGGCCGTGGCGGCTCAGATTTCTCCGCCGCCATCTTCGGCGCGGGCCTGGGCGCGGAGCGCATCGAGATCTGGACCGACGTCGACGGCATCCTCACCACCGATCCCCGCATCTGTCCGGACGCCCGGCGCATCAAGGTCATCGGCTTCGACGAAGCCGCTGAGCTCGCGTACTTTGGCGCGAAGGTTCTGCACCCGGCTACCGTGCTGCCAGCCATCCAGAAAAACATTCCCGTCTACGTGTTGAACTCGCGCAACCCATCCTGCGAAGGCACGCGCATCACCACCCGCGCCCCGCAGGGCAAGAACATTTTCAAAGCGATCGCTGCCAAGAAGCGCATCACCATCGTCGACGTTGCCGCGCCCCGCATGCTGCTGGCCCACGGATTTCTGCGCGCCATCTTCGAAGCCTTCGATCGCCACAAAGTCGCCGTCGATGTGGTCTCGACGTCCGAAGTCAGCGTCTCGCTAACGGTCGATTCCAATCAGGCGATTCCAGCGCTGGCTGCCGATTTGGCCAAGCTTGCCGACGTAAAATATGAAGGCCGCAAAGCCATCGTCTGCCTGGTCGGAGAAAACCTGCGAGATACGCCCGGAATCGCCGGTCTCGTATTTCGCGAACTCGCCGACAAAAAAATCCGCATGATCTCGCAAGGCGCATCCGAGATTAACCTGACCTTCGTGATCGAAGAAGACGAGGTCCCCGAAGTAGTCCGCCGCCTGCACAAAACATTCTTCTCCGACCTCGACCCCGAAGTTTTCGCGTAAAATGCCCACAGTCGCGGCTCTTCCCCCTGTGCCTCCCTGTGTCCCCTGTGGTTAAATCTTCTAATCGCTCCATGAACCTGCTGATCCTAGGCCGCGGCAAAACCGGTTCGCTGGTAGCGGAAGTCGCCGCCGAGCGCAAGCATCACGTCCAGGTCGCCGGATCAAAAGACAACTCCGCCTGCGCCGCCCTCACCCCGGAAAAACTTCGAGACATCGACGCAGTCATCGATTTCACCACTCCCCACAACGTCGTTGCCCACATCGAATCCAGCGTAAAAGCCGGCAAGAACATGATCGTCGGCACCACCGGCTGGCTCCGGGAACTTGACCGCATTCGGGGTCTTGTCCAACAGCGCAACACCGGCTTCCTCTATTCCCCAAACTTCTCCATCGGCGTGAATCTTTTCCTGGACGTAGCCCGCGCCGCCGCCGCCGCGCTGCGCCACGATTACTCCGGCCAGATCTTTGAGCGCCACCACGCCACCAAGAAAGATGCTCCCTCCGGCACCGCCATCTCTCTTCAACACGTAATTAAGCAAGCCTGCGGCGAAAAAGAAGCTCTCGAAATCACTTCCTTTCGTGAAGGCGAAGTGGTCGGCCTTCACGAAGTCGTACTCGAGTCCTCCGCTGACCGAATTTATCTTTGCCACGACGCCAAGTCTCGCCGCGGCTTTGCCGAAGGCGCCGTCCGCGCCGCGGAATGGCTGCAAGGCAAGAAAGGCTTCTACGATTTCAAGGATGTGTGGCGGGAGTTGTAAGAACGATATCTGGGTGCCCCATGTCTCGCTCTTTTTGCGAGACGTGGGGATTTTGACTTAGCGGACAAGATATTGCGCGACGGAAAGTCGAAAGCTCACTCGTGGCAAGAACCATAGGCATGAGGCATCCTGATTTGAGCGATGCCCTGATTTTCCCCTCACCGACAATTCGCGCTATCTTATGAACATGCAACTCAGTGGCTGCGGCACCGCACTCGTAACGCCTTTTCATCAGGATGGCTCGATCGACGACGACGCCCTGCGCAACCTGATCGCGTGGCAGGTCGACTCCGGCATTGATTTTCTGGTTCCCTGCGGCACCACGGGCGAAACTCCGACTCTTACGCACGACGAATGGCTGCGCGTCATTGATACGACGATTGAAGTCGTCGCGGGACGCGTACCCATCCTCGCCGGTGCAACCTCCAATGCCACGCGCGAAGCGGTCGAGAAAGCGAAAGAGATCGCCGCCCGTCCCGGCGTCGACGCCATCCTCACCGCCAATCCCTACTACAACAAGCCCACGCAGGAGGGCCAATACCGGCACTTTAAAGCAATCGCCGAAGCGATCGGCGACAAGCCCATCATTCTTTACAACGTGCCCGGCCGCACCTCCGCGAATCTCGAACCCGCGACCCTGGCGCGCCTCGCCGAGATCCCCAACATCGTGGGCGTGAAAGAAGCCAGCGGCAACATGACTCAGATCGCCGAGATCTTCGCCACACTGCCCGAAACATTTCTGGTTTTCTCCGGTGACGACGCCGTGACGCTTCCCGTGATTGCCCTCGGCGGGGCAGGCGTTGTTTCTGTTGCGTCGAATGAAATCCCGAACGAAATGGCGTCGCTCACCCGCGCTGCGTTGGCAAATGACTGGACCACCGCGCGCGCCCTGCAACGAAAATATCTTCCGCTGATGCAGGCCAACTTCATCGAATCGAGTCCCTTGCCCGTCAAGGCAGTTCTCGCGATGATGGGGAAGATTGAAGAAGTCTACCGCCTGCCCCTGCTGCCCATGCGCCGCGACACCCGCGCCCGCCTGCAAAAGGTCGCGATGGAAGCCGGATTGATCCCCAGGCCAACGGGCTCGGCAGCCGAAACACCAGAGTTTTTTGTTTACGAAAACTGGGCTGCCGGACCTCACAAGATCGTTCTGCATCGCGGTTCGTGCGGCCAGTGCAGCCACGGCAAGGGCCGTCCGGCTGGACACGATGTCAATCACGCCCGCTGGCACGGTCCCTATCCCACTCTGGCCGTAGCTCGCGAGGCAGCCCACGCCATGACAAACATCCTTATCCGCGGCGAGTGCAAGTGCGTGTGAGAACAAATTACTGATTTCTGATTGTCGATTGAAAATCCATCAACCGGATCGTTCCGAAGTCATTCCGCATCGGCGCTCTCAACCTTGTCATTCCGATCGGCGCGAAGCGGCGGTGAGGAACCTGCTGCCCTCCTTTGACAAATCAGCAATCAGCAATCAACAATCAACAATTGATGTCCTCCCTGAAATCCTCCATCGAGCGACTGGCTGCGCAAGGCGAAGTCGAGCGCGATCCGGAAGCCCGTAAGATATTCCTCGAATTCCGCGACCAACTCACGCAAGGCAAAATCCGCGCCGCCGAAAAAACCGAGGAAAAGTGGGTGGTGAACGCCTGGGTCAAACAAGGAATCCTGCTGGGTTTCCGCCTCGGGGCGCTGGCAGAAATGCCCGCTGGCCTTTCCTTCGTCGACAAAGACACTTTCCCTGCCCGCCAGTTCACCGTCGCCGATCGCGTGCGCGTCGTTCCCGGCGGATCATCGGTGCGCGAAGGCGCCTACGTCGCGCCGTCGGTCATCTGCATGCCGCCCATGTTCATCAACGTTGGCGCCTACGTCGACGAAGGCACCATGGTTGATTCGCACGCTTTGGTCGGCTCGTGCGCACAGATCGGCAAACGCGTCCACCTCAGCGCCGCCGCTCAGGTCGGCGGCGTGCTCGAACCCATCAACGCCGCGCCGGTGATCATCGAAGACGACGTCCTGGTCGGCGGCAACTGCGGAATATACGAAGGCACGCTGGTTCGGGCGCGGGCGGTGCTAGGCGCAGGAACAATCCTGACTCGCTCCACGCCGCTCTATGACTTGGTGAAAGGCGAAATCTACCGCGCTACAGCCGACTCCCCGCTGGAGGTACCGGAGAATGCCGTAGTCGTCCCCGGTTCGCGCGCCGTAAAACAGGAGAAGGGCCCTTGGGGCTGGAATCTCTCGCTCTACACCCCAGTAATCGTAAAGTACCGCGACGAAAAAACCGACCGCGGGATTGAGTTGGAAGACTGGCTGCGATAGTGAAACTAAGTGCAATGCACCATCGCCTATGACCATTATGCCCGCCTTTAACAGGATCGTAGTTGCTGTCGTGTGTCTTGGTAGCACAATGTTCCTGATCAGCGGCCTAAAAGCCGGAAAGGACGGCGGCATCATTGCGCGCCAACTATCGATCTTAGCCGGACTAGTTGGGCTGATTTGGGTGGTCCTGCAATTGTGCTCATCCTTCTATGCCACCTCTCTCCGACAATCCCGTGAGATCGCTCTCGCATTCTTTTTCACACGACATCTGTGGGGTGGGATAATGTTGGGGCTTTTCTTGCGTTTCATCCTCAAGAGCAAGCCCTTGCTGGCGGGATCGTTTACCTTGCTCATCGCATTCAATGCGTTCGTGATCGTCCGACAAATCCCTTGGGTAACGCGTTTCGTGTACATCGGCGAAGGGATCTTCGCGGGTGTGTCTCTGGCTTCACTTTTCCTGCTTTGGCTCGACCGCGCAGCAAAATCATCGCGCCAAGAGCGAGGACCAGCATGACTGCGCGGCCGTCCGGCCTCGCGACGTCCAAAAAAGGCTGGGATTTAATAGCCGAACTTATGAATTGGCGCGCAAAAACGAGCCTGCCAGCAGGGGCCAGAGCAAAATTCGCTCAAGGTCTTCATCTCCTATAAACTCCTGCTTCGTCGCTTTACCTTTTGCTACAATGTAAAGCATGCCTGAAGCCAAACTGTCGTCCAAGAACCAGATCGTGATTCCGCGCGAAGCCCGCGAAGCCCTTGGCCTCAAGCCAGGCGATAAGCTCATCGTCCGCGCGGTTGAGGGGAAAATCATCATCATGGAAAAACCGAAGTCTTATCATGCGGCCATACGCGGCCTGGGACGAGGGCTGTATCCGAAGGATTACCTGCGCAAGGAACGCGAGAGCTGGGACTAACCATCAACCTTGAGGTTCCCAAAATTTCACGAAACGGCTCATCCATCCGCGACTTTATAACACGACATCGCCGGATCGCGCTCGACTCCTGCATCTTCATCTACGAACTGGATGAGAATGCCAGGTATCTCCCGCTAGCCGATGACATCTTCAGCTGGCTTGAGCACGCTAATTCGCAGGCCTTCACCTCCACCCTCACGATGACAGAAGTCTTGGTTCAACCCTACCGGATGGACGACCGCTCGCGCGTAAATAGGTTTTACAACCTGCTTTCTACTTACCCGAATCTGGTGTGGATCTCGCCCGATCTGGAAATCGCGGACATCGCCGCTAGAATTCGCGCCCAGCACCGTCTCCGCACTCCCGACGCCATCCAAGCCGCCACCGCAATTCATTCGCGCGTTACCGCTCTCATCACCAACGACGCAATCTTCACCCGCGTCCCCGACTTCGAGACCCTGGTCCTCGACCACTTCGTCTGACGAATTGTCGGCGGCTGAAACAGATTTAGGTCAAAAGCAACACCGGTGGAAACCAGAAATAATAGATCAGAGAATGTCGACTACCACCCCCGCACCGTTCGACGTAACCCGAATCTGTTCCAACTTCCCAATAACAGCATCCGCTAATCCCAAAGCCGGTGCCGCATACGTGCTTGTAATCCCAATCACCTTCATCCCGCCCGCGCGCGCCGCCTGAATCCCCGCCGGCGCATCTTCAATCACCAGACACTCCGCAGGTTCGAACCCGAGCCGCTGCGCCCCCTTCAAATACGGCTCGGGATGCGGCTTTCCGTGCGTAACCTCATCCGCAGTGACCAGAACTTTCGGCACCGGCAATCCGCAGAAGCGCAGGCGCGCGCTGGCCAGCAACCGCGTTCCAGACGTCACCACGCCCCACCGTCCCTCAGGAATCGAATTCACAAGTTCCACCGCGCCCGGCATCACGCTGACGCCTTCCTGATGATTAGCCTCGCGACTTTCCAGTTCCCGCACTTCCGCTTCGGCATCGAGATGCGGCGCGACACGTTGAATTACTTCCAAAGAGCGCACGCCATGCGCTATGGCCATGATCGTGTCGCCATCGACACCCTTACGCCGGCCCCAGGCACGCCATTCCAGATCCACCGACCGGGTCGAGTCGACGAGAACTCCATCCAAATCAAAAAGAATGGCTGCACCGGAGAACGCTATTGGCATGGATAGTTTTGTATCACGGCAGAAGTTATCCCCGCCGTCTCGGCGAGTGAAAGACCTGGTGGAGATTCAACTCGCTGGGAGAATCGGCTGAACTTCCGCTTCCAATAAAGGCTGCCGCCCCCGTTGCCTTATCGCCAGATGGCGCTGCCGAAAATGCGCCTTGGCCCTTTCGGCCCAGGCGCGCACGAACCAGTAATTCAGGGCGCCCCCGATGGCGGCGCTGGCCAGCGGGATCACGCGTCCTGCCCACTTCTCCACTACTTCTGCGCTGGCTTTTTCCGCCACTCTCTGAATCACGCGCGGCACGAATTTATTGACCACTTCTTTTTCGAAAATATCGCGAGTCACGTCGACTCCCGCAGCGCTGGCTGCGGCAATCCACAACTCGGCAATCTCGTCGTCGGTATTGAACTCGAATCCGTAAAGCAGGCTCAGCTTCTGAATGGTCCGCATCGTAATCGCGGAGAGAATCCCCAGATCGGGCACAATCGTAATCAGACCGCCCAGTCCGAATCCCGCTCCCTCAACGGCTGCCACCTTCATTCCGCTGCGAATAATCGAGTCGGCTACCACATCGAGTTCGCCGATCCCCAGCGAGAACACGCCGTGATATCCGCTGATCGGCACGCGATACGCGGCTCGCAGTTGCAGCAAAAATTTATCCGGATCCACGCGCACTGTCGAATAGGCGCGCGTCAACCCTCCGACGAGCGCCGTCTCCACTCGCCTCCGCAGCCACGATTTGCTCCGCTCTGCCATGAATTAACCTTACCGCAGCGGCCAGGAGAAAGCTATTCAGGATAAAGTGTAAGGGGCTAGGGACTAGGGATTAGGGATTACGATTAGCGAGCTGTAATCAGTCATTGCCGGATCGAAGAAGTACCGATCGAGACGATTCTAAAATCCAAACCGATCACGAATGACTAGCCCCTGCCCCCCGGGCTCCTGACCCCTGATCTCTAGCCCCTGCTTCCCTGTGCTAGCATCATTCTTACTCAATGCCAACTGGAAAACTGCACGTTATTCCCCTGGGCGGCCTGGGCGAGTTCGGCATGAACTGCATGGCGGTCCGCTTCGGCGATGACATCATCGTCATCGATGCCGGACTCATGTTCCCCGAGGCCGAACTCCTCGGCGTCGACATTGTGGTCCCCGACATTTCTTATCTGGTCGAGAATCGCCAACGTATTCGGGGAATCGTCCTTACCCACGGCCACGAGGACCACATCGGCGCCCTGCCCTGGATGCTCTCCGAACTCAAAGTTCCGGTCTGGGGTACCGAGTTCACGCTCGCCTACGTCGAAGACAAACTCGACGAGCACGGACTGCTCGACGACGCGGACCTCCGCGAAATGCGCCCCAACGAGCGCTTCAAGGCCGGCATCTTCACCGTCCATCCCATTCGTGTGACGCATAGCTTAGTGGACTGCGTAGCGCTGGCCATTCACACGCCGCTCGGCGTAATCATCCATACCGGCGATTTCAAAGTCGACCCCACGCCAACCGACAACAAACTTTTCGATCTCCACACCTTCGCCGAGTACGGCAAGAACGGCGTGCTCGCTCTGTTTCAGGATTCCACCAACGTCGAGCGCAAGGGATACACGCCCAGCGAGCGTGCTGTCCGCCGCAAGTTCGACGAAGTTTTCGCCCATACCAAGCGCCGTCTTTTCATCTCCTGTTTCTCATCATCGATTCATCGCATCAATCTCGCGGTGCAACTCGCGCACGAGCACGGCCGCAAGGTCGCCTTCCTCGGCCGCTCCATGAATAATTCCGCCGAAATTGCGGAGGATCTCGGGTACATCCAGGTCCCCGATGGTCTGGTCATTAATCCCGGCGAGATGAAGAACTTTCCCCCGGAAAAAATTTGTGTGCTCATCAGCGGGACGCAGGGTGAACCCATGTCCGCCCTGTCACGCGCCGCCGTCGACAATCACAAGCACGCGAAAATCGAAAAGGGAGACACCGTCGTCCTCTCCAGCCGCATCATCCCCGGCAACGAGAAAACCATCTACCGGATGATCGACCACCTTTTCCGCCGCGAAGCCTACGTCATCTACGAAGACGGAACCTCGCCTCCCATCCACGTCAGCGGGCACGCCAGCCAGGACGAACTCAAGCTCATCATCAACCTGGTCAAGCCGCGCTATTTCATCCCCATCCACGGCGAGTACCGCCAACTGAAGCTGCACGCCGAAATGGCCGGAGCCATGCACAGCTCGGTCGGTAAAGTCATGCTGATCGAAAGCGGCGACGTCCTCGAATTCGACGAACTCGGCGCCCGCAAAGCCGGCAAAGTCCGCGTCGGACGCGTCTGCATTGACTCGGGCAGCCGGACCGATGTTGTGGAAGACTTAATTATTAAAGACCGCCGTCACTTGAGCGAAGACGGCATCGTCCTTCCCATCATCGC
>Ga0302324_100025250_pt1 | contig 11410 bp, 13 predicted proteins | sample Palsa_T0_1_FD_201949 | JGI IMG/M metagenome (GOLD analysis project Ga0302324, IMG submission 201949) | Peat permafrost microbial communities from Stordalen Mire near Abisko, Sweden - Palsa_T0_1 | ecosystem: Environmental > Terrestrial > Soil > Palsa > Peat permafrost | place: Sweden: Abisko... | reverse complement strand
TGAGCGAGGCCGAACGAGGCGATGATCGCTCAAGCAGCACGGCGATCGACGGGCGAGAATGCCCATTCGCCATAGAGCTCACCTGAAAGCTGCGGCACGAATAGATTCGACGGCCCGATTGAAACCGAGAGACTACTGCCGCACCATTTGAAGATCCCTTGGAGAGAAGCGTCGAGCGCACTTTGATCGCGAGATAGCTATCGAGGTTCTTCTGGGCTTCGGGCTTTTGTGGATAAGTCAGGATTTGGGCGGCCGCTGAATTCACGAGCACGGGGTTCATCGCCGCATCGAGGAGCAGGAACCCTTCCCCACGCAAGGCCGCTTTTATCTCTTTCATCTCTAAGGTTGGCACGGTTAGCCCTCGCGAAAAGATCTAGTCGTAACTGTTTAGGTTGTTAGGGCCGATACGGATGCGGAATTGACTATCCGGTGTGCTGCGGCACAATTCCGGGAAGAAGAAGAATCTAATCGCTCACAATGTGGTTATCCCTGACGTGGTGGCGAGCTACCGCCCTGTGACCTACAGGAGCTGCTTTCAGTAGAACCGCCCGTAAGTCTGAGAAACACAACCCTTTGGTCGAAACCTAGTCAGATCGCCGAAGGTTCTTGCAATCTCATGCGAATCGTCACCACAGCAAAGCTGGAGGACTGCTCGGCTGCACCCGCAGATTCGACCCGGGTTATGCGCCCTTTTGCCTTTACCAAAACACTCCGCTTCAGGCCATCAAAGTCGAATTCCAAATTCAGTTCCGTACCAGCGGGCGGAGGATCCACATGCGTATCGATGAAAAGTCCGGCGGTCGATAAATTTCGAAGTCTGCCGGTGTCCCGTCGTTCTCTCCCCATCTCGTCTCTCCAGTGAAAAGAAACTGCGCCGCCGATGCGGTACCGCTTGTTTTTCCTTCGGTCATTCACCACGTCGACCCCGCTTGCGGCCGCCAGCTCGAACTTTTGGAGAATCGACATTAGCTTCCGTTCACAAATCCAGCAAGAAGTACATGTTCCCTTATGAATTACTACAGTTTTCACTGTAGCTACTAGGTGGTTAACCCACGTAGACTATCCGAGGTTGGTCCGATGAGGTAGGGTATTCCTTCCCTAACGTCTCTCCACCTATGAAGTGACAATTCGCCTGACACTGTTAGATTTTGCATCACCCTTTTGGACTAGATATTTCAGGATAGCCCAGATGTGATTTTTGCCGATTTCCTTGGCTGGCGTAGACGCATCTCAATCAATATTGGGAGGAAACATCGAAAACGCGGAGCCTGTGATGCCTGTCGAATTTAGCGCAAGTAGCTTCTCAACGAGGAGCACTTTGGCCCGCCAATCGCCAACGAGAGTACAAACATTTCGAGATCCTGAAAGGTGCTCTCAGTCGCTCTCATTTGAACTTCAGGATCGTTGTACGACAGTGGGTAGGAAAGTAGTAAAACGAGAGCTCGGCGTGCAACACTTCGTCGTCGCCGGCCATACGAATCGTGAAGTTTCTATGAGCCTAGGGTTGACCGAGCATACGGCCAGCAACTGCCTGCTCAGCATTCCCGGCCGTGTTGAGTTCGTGCTCCATTTGCTTAAACGTCAGCGCCAGGGCCGTTAGTTCTGTTTACCCACCGAATTGTATTTCGCACTTCATAGTTCCATTACGCCTACAACTCCTTGAAGCTTGAGACGAAACGTCGAAGCTGGGGCGTTGTGTCTCTGCGGCTCCGATCATCGAATAATAGACCCATCTGGGGCGAGAGACCGCGCAACAACTATGAGGCCCCAATCGCAGAAACCGATCGCTAGCTACTTTTAAACTGCTTTGTTGGCTTTCTTCTGCATACAAGTATCATCAATATCTATCACCGACATTGATACTTTATGGTGATTTTCACATTGACCGTATTGACATAGGTCCTTTGAGTTAGTACATTCTTCGCTCGGATGTTTCGGATAGTTACCAAACGAGAGCCCGGCATGCCACACTTCATCGTCGACGGCCATATGAATCGTGAAGTTTCTATGAAGCCAGGGTTGACCGAGCGTACGGCCAGCAACTGCTTATTTGGGGTTTTTCAGAGGCTTGGCATTCCCAGCCGTGTTGAGTTGGTGCTCTATTTGCTTAAACGTCAGTGATAGGGCCCTTAGTTCTGTTTACCCCCCGAATTGTGTTTCGCCTTTCGTAGTTCCATTACGTCTACAACTGCCTTTGAAGCATGTCCTAGACCGAAGGAGTAAATCCTTCGCCGTCCACTGCCCGACTTGGAGCATACAGTTATGAGTCATGATGCGCTCATCACGGCGACGTCTCTCGAATGGAATGTGGCCTACACTCGCCACCAGCATGAGAAATCAGTTGCCGAAAACCTAAGAGGGAAAGGATTCGAAGTTTTTCTGCCGACTTACGATGCCGTGCGCCGATGGTCGGACCGTAAGAAGCAAGTGACGGTACCCCTTTTTCCCTGTTATGTCTTCGTGCGCAGTAATGTCGAGCGACGTTTTGGCATCATCACAACACCCGGAATCCACCTTGTAATTATGTTTGCCGGCCGGCCGGCCGCTGTTCCTGATCACGAACTGGAAGCGATCCGCAAGGCTTTGCAAAGCAACTTGCGAGTTGAGCCACATCCCTTTCTGCGATGCGGCGACTGGGTTCGAGTTACTTCCGGGCCTCTCGTAGATGTCGAAGGCATTCTGATTCGTAAAAAGAGCTCGTGTAGGTTGGTCTTGTCCGTGGAACTTCTAGGAAAGTCGGCGGCGGTTGAAATAGACGCGTTCAGCGTGAGACCCATTCCGCGCCGGGTGACGAGAACACCACTTTTATCGGCTCACTCAGACTTAACCATCAAACAAGAACGTGCGGTATAAAGGGGTTCAATGTTCAATATCCGACAGACGACGAGGAACTGACATAGTACGGTAGTCCGTACTGCGATCTGTTCATCGAGTCGGGGGATGTCCCGGCTACCTGTTTTCCAGGCCCTGGGTCTACTTAGAATAAGGCACCAATTTTAACGCAACTATTACCCTGGTTGTCTTGACAATGCCCACTTGGACCATGCCCTCCATTCTGGGCCAACAAGTAATCGGGGTGATATAAGACTTTCTTATCGAACGGCATTTCTCTTATGTCATTGCTAGCCGATTTAAGACCGCAAGACTCTCCTAAGAGCGTAATTAATCTGCTTGTCGCAGAGGAGAGCGTTATGGACTGTGAGCTGTTAAAGAACGCCCTTAACCGTACACGCCACTCCCTAAGGATTATCGCAAGTGCAGTATCACAGGCAGAAGTCCTTCATTTGATGAATTCGCACTGCCCAGATGCGGCGTTAATCAGCTCGAATTTGCGAGACGGTCCTCTGACGGGTTTAGCAGTGCTGCGCGAAATTCATAATTCTTTTCCCAAAGTCAATACTGTTGTGCTACTCAAATCGGACAGCCCCGACATCATCGTCGCAGCGTTTCGAGCTGGAGCAAAAGGTGTTTTCTGCCGAGAGCAACCAATGCACCTTCTCAGCAAATGCATGAATGCAGTACAGCAAGGCCAGATTTGGGCTGACAGCAGCCAATTGCGGTTGGTTCTCGATGCCTTTGCCAGTGAAAGGCCTCTCAAGTTGGTTAACTCACATGGTAGGGCCCTCCTTACGAAGCGAGAAATCGATGTCGTTAAACTTGTGATCGATGGGCACTCCAATCGGAATGCCGCAAAACAGCTAGGGCTAACCGAACATACTGTAAGCAACTACCTATTTAAAATTTACGAAAAGCTTGGAATTTCGAGCCGTGTTGAATTGGTACTCTATTCACTGAAGGCACGCTAGGTTGTGTTCGTTCAAGCGTCCTTTAAGCACTTTAATATGCCTGAGTTCGATGCAAATGACTAAAAATGCGATTGTCTGTCTCACCCTATTTGTATTCGTCTCGTTTATCGGAATGCTTCCCGCGGCAATCGGACACCGGTCAATTTGCGTCGTTTACGAACCTGCCACCATATTCGAAGTCTATCAAGTGTCTCGCGTCCTTTTTGCTTCAATGACTTTTCTATTCTGCACTGGCTTGGCCCTGATCCGTCCTAAACTTTTTGAACCACAGTTCGATTACTTGATACGAGCAGTCTCACCTTGCTCACCGTCGATTTCGCCTAATTGCGTGCCCGGACCCGGATTGCGGTGTTGACTGATATAGTGGCTTGCCTGTGCTGAATTAAATTCACACATCGCATGAAGGCCCCGCGCAGGTGCTCAATGGCAGAACATCCAAAAACAACGGCAAGCACTTCAGAAATAAATCTGATAATCGCGGTCGAGAGCCGGATGGAGTGTCAGCTATTCAAAGATGCTTTGGAGCGATCTCGCGAACGCCTGAAAGTGGTATTTTGCGCCGTTTCACAAAATGAGTTATCCGCATCAGTCCTATCACACCACGTACATATTGCGGTCGTGAGCGAGAGCTTGCGGGACGGCCCCTTCACCGGGTTTCAGTTCCTGAACCACCTACGCACTCTATCCCCACACACTCGATCTATAATGCTCCTCAAATCAGACAGTTCCGACCTGGTCGTGGATGCTTTCCGCGCGGGCGCCAAAGGCGTTTTTTTTCGGACGGAATCTCCTCAGCGTTTGCCGAAGTGCATTCGCGCCGTACACAGCGGCCACATTTGGGCAAATAGCAAGCAACTTGATCGTGTCATAGAATCCTTGTCGAGCGCAGCTCCACTAAAGCTGATCACTGCTTCTCCGAAACGCCCGCTTACCAAGCGAGAGGGAGATGTGATGAAACTCGTTGTCGAGGGCTTTAACAATCGCACGGTCGCCCAGAAACTGGGCCTCACTGAGAATGCCGTGAGCACTTACTTATTTAATATTTACAAGAAATTAGGGATATTGAGTCGTGTAGAGTTGGTACTGTTTTCACTCAAACGGAGTTCTTACTAGACGACCAACCGAGGAAAACAAAGAGCGCCATACGGAGCCTTTCTTTGGCAATTGCCTTCGGGTCGCTGTCATACTGTTGGCTTGGCTCCTTCGTCCCCGCAGGCCACATTAAGTAGCTAAGAAGCTTTAACCTTAACTCAGACCTTACGGCTGATAACGTACGCTATTTTTCGCACTTTCGAGAAGGCAGGTCTGATTGGTAAAACACGGGGCCTGAGGAAGGCCCGAGAGGAGGGGCGATGCTGAAAGCGATTCACGCACAAGAAGATCGCACGGCGGCACGAGAGAAAGCCGAACAAGTCGCGGTGAAGTTGAAAGAGATGAAGCTGGCCGACGCAGCGGCCCGGGTTCTGGCTGGGATCGAGGAGACGCTCTATTACTACGATTTCCGCGGGAGCACTGGCGCTGTTTGCGAAACAATAATCCGTTGGCACGGCTGCTGCGCGAGGCGCGGCGAAGAACGCGAGCGGTGGGAGCGGTTCCTGGGAAGATCTTCGATAAGGCCGGCTGCGGCCCGCCGGCGTTAACGTGCTTCAGCTTTAATTCTCCTCTTCCAGTTGCTTCAACTTCCGTGCGTCCCCGCCGTACGTCGCCTTCCAACGGTAACAGGCTTGCTCCGCGATGTCGAATGCCTTTCCTGACATTGTCGGTAGCACATGATATGTCCGGTCGAATTAGCAAATGGAATGTCCGCTTTGGAGGTGAGGCTTGGGGTAGAGGTGCTTGCCGGAGGCAGGCATGGTTCTCTATCCGAAGTCCGCCGGGGAGCGGGCGATGAAGATTCAGGAAGTGATTTTGCGAGCGATGGCCAAGAAGATCACCTGGTGTCAAGCGGCCGAGATCATCGGGATCAGTGACCGGCAGATGCGTCGCTGGTATGAACGCTACCGCGAGTTTGGCTATGACGGACTGTTCGATCGACGCTTGGGGAGACCGAGCCCGAAGCGCGTGCCGGTGGAAACGGTGGAGCGGCTGCTGGGCTTGTACCGGGAGCGTTATTTCGATCTAAACGTGCGGCACTTTTGCGAGAAGCTGCGCGAGTTGCACCACATCCGGCTCAGCTACACCTGGGTGAAAACAGCCCTGCAAGGGGCCGGGCTGGTGAAGAAGGGGCGGTCGCGCGGCGCCCATCGCCGTCGACGTGCGCGGCGGCCGCTGCCCGGGATGCTGTTGCACTTGGATGGCAGCCGACATCGCTGGTTTCAGGACGATCGTTGGTACGACCTGCTGGTCGTGCTGGACGACGCAAACAGCGAGATCTACTACGCCCAACTGGTCGAGGAAGAATCGACCCGCACGGTGATGGCCGCGCTGCGCGAAGTGATCGAGCGGAAGGGAACCTTCTGCGCACTTTACAGCGACCGTGCCAGCCATTTCTTCGAAACGCCTCGGGCGGGCGGGAAGATCGATCCCCAGAAGCTCACGCAAGTCGGGCGAGCTCTGCGAGAGTTGGACATCCAGATGATTCCGGCCTACTCCCCGCAGTCGCTCGGAGCGAAGCTTCGGCACCTGGCAGGGGCGTCTGCCACAAGAATTGCGCCTGCGCGGAATCACCACGCTGGGAAGTGCCAACGAATTTTTGCGCGAGGAATACAAGGCCGAGTTCAATCGGCGCTTCCGTGTGCCGCCGACTCAGCCAGGACATGCGTTCGTGCCCTGCCGGGGCAGGGATTTGGATTTCGTGTTCTCGATCCAGCAAACGCGCGTGGTCGCTCGGGACAACACCGTTCAACTGGGAGAGCGCTGGTTCCAGATCGAATCGGTGGGTTGGCGCAGCAGTTTAGCGGGTGGACGGGTCATCGTGCACGAGCATCTGGATGGTACGCTGACCATACGCTACGGACCGCACATCCTCGGTCGCTACAACGCCCAGGGTTGGCCGTTGCTGGAACAGACCGAACGACGCTCCCGGAAGGCTGTGGAAAAGACGCCGCGTGGAAAACCCAAACCAGGTTTCCCACCCCGCTTGGAAATCCCGCAACACCGGCGGGATTCCCACTTTCCCACAGCCACGAAGGCGGCGGGTGACTAACATTCAACCGGACATTTCACTTGCTACCAAAACCGGACATTTTAATTTGCTAACGACAATGCCTTTCCTGACATTCTCCTCTACTGGTTTGGGAGAACTCACATTTCGGGGGGGCCTGTTTTCGGGGGCTACGTCAGAAGGAGTGACCCAGATAGGTAATTTGTTCCGACAGACTTTTCTCTATTCTGGGTGGTCCCGTTACGGGAATCCGATTATCAACACGATTTCCACAGGATTGTAGTCGCTCTCCTTGACACTATCCATTACGGCTAGTACGTTTTGAGGTATTCAATTCGCCAATACTTTTATTTAGACTTCTCTCGGATCAATGGCCACTTCATCTGGGCTGACAGCGGTTAGTTTAGAAGACATCGCGAAGACGCGATCGATCAATCCACCGATCGCCGAGCCGGGCACTGCTCCTTGCCGACTTTATTGGAGGCAAGCTGAGGTTTCGCTTTATCGAAATTGTGAGAGTTGCAGGGTGTTTCTTCGTCCGACTAGGAAATCTGTTTGACGACGTATTCGGCACTTTCGATGGAAAATACTCTGACTCGGATATTTTGAAATTTGAACGACGATATTGTGACCAGAATTTTGAATTTACAGGCGCTCAGATGACGGAGATCGCCGGTGGAAATCCGAGTACGAACAGTCGGCCATTCTCGCCAATTGAATGGCGAACGGCGACACTCTATGGGGACCTTTGGCCTCGCTATGACGATCCGTTGTTTTGGCAATCTGTTGATCTTTTCTCTCAGCGATGGCTAGCCAATGGCGAAGACCCCAATTTTTTCAGAGGAAAACGATGCTTGGACATTGGATGCGGAGGGGGACGGTATTCCTTCGCGATGGCACTCATGGGTGCCGAAAACGTCGTTGGTGTGGACCTCAGTAGAGCGGGTCTGAACGATGCTCAAAGGCGATGTGAGGCGAAGCACCTTTCCCACGTTCGGTTTGTCCATGGCTCGGCGCTGAACTTGCCCCTTCCTGAAAACGAATTTGATTTCGTTTGCTGTAGTGGAGTCCTACACCATACGCTCAGTGTAGAAAAGGGTCTACGAGAGATCTATCGTGTCCTCAAACCCGGTGGATCCACATATCTACTGTTATATGGTTCGGGTGGTCTTTTTTGGCCATTAAACTCCTTGCTGCGAACATTTGCCACCTTGATTGGCGAGCGCGCTCTCTCCGCGACAATCGACTACATCGGGTCCGCCCCGAACAAACGAAGAGTCTTCCTCGACGATGTCTTTGTACCAATTCTTGAGACGTACTCGCTGGAGCGAGTCGCGCAGCTCCTGAGAGAGGTGGGATTCTCAAGCTGGCGCGAATGGAGTACCGCGCGAATGGACCACGAAGAAGACGCGTCAGCGTTGATTGCAGAAATGGAGGATCGAAGCCGGCTATGGCAGATGGGTGCCATACATTCATCGGACCCTACGAAGTCAACCATTCAATTCCATTGTGCCAACATATGTCGAAATGTTATTGCCGCCGCTCGTGATCTCGAAGAACAGCATCGCGCCGGAAGAATCACCGAAGAGCAATTGCGACTTACGTTGATAGGGGAAGGTCACCATCGAGTGATCGCCCGGAAGGAATACCCTGAGATTTCGGCCATTTAAAGGAGGCTCTTCATGCTTTTGGAACGACAATGTCTACGCACTTCATATGCCGCTGATGGCTACGTCTGCGCGAAACAAATTTTTAACAGAGAAAGCTTGACGTTACTCTGTCAGAGCCTCCGAGCCATCCTGCAAAAGGCCGACGTCGATTCTCCTGATCACGCTTCTACACTCGATGATCTAATTCTGAATTGCGAGAAGCGGGACCACAGCATCGTGTACAAAGCCGCCCAGTCGGTTGGCTCAAGCGCAGCCACCTATCAGCTGTTGGGATCGTCGGGGATTTTCGATGCCGTCAGTTCGCTAACCGGCTTTGAGAAGGCTAATCTACATGTGATGCCAATGTACCTGATCATTCAACTTCCTTCTGATGAAAGATTTGATTACACCTGGCATCAGGATGGAACCTACTACCCCTGGTGCCAAGACTTTCTCACCCTCTGGTTTCCTGTAAACCGCAGCACTACGCAAACGACGGGCACGATCAGCCTGATACCCGGATCTCACCTTAGCGGTCCCCGACAAACGGAAACCTTCTTGAAAAATGGCTTTTTTAGGCAGATGCAGTCGAAACTACAAACGAACGAACAGCATCGAGAGGAGGTGCTGGGAGTAGAACTCGGTGACTGTTGCATCATGAGTGGAAATACAGTGCACCGAAGCGTAGCGAATCGTTGTGCTTCCCCACGCGTAGCCGGAGTCCTTCGAATTGCGAGTATGGGCGGCCAACAATCCTACGAACGCGAACGGTTCTATTGCGTTCATAAGTCCTAAGGGAGGTGGAAGTAACCGCTCCGAAGGACCGAACTTGTTGTGTCGTCCGTTTAAATCTCTCTCTCCTTAGGAGACCCTTCTGACAAAGCGATTCTGGAATTTAATCTCGTTGAACCTGATGTTCCTTTTTATTACCGGTTCCGCTTTTGCTCAGATAGCATCGGACATCCGTTCATATGAACAGCACTGTTCCACATGCCACGAAAATCTGAAGTCGCCGTACCCAATTCCCGACGGAATGCAGCTTCTGCGAATGTCGCCAGAAACGATTTATTCGGCCATCGCGAAAGCACCTTGGCACAAACCGGTTCAGAGTCTTTCTGAAAATGAGAAGCAATCCGTCACCGAATACCTAGGGGGGCGCAAAGCTGGTCTTGCGGACAACGATGACGCCAAGCGAATGCCAAATCGTTGCTCGAGCCCTTTACTGCCGGTACGCGGCCGTTCGGCAGCTTGGAATGGCTGGGGCGCCGACACCGCAAATTCCCGCTTTCAATTGGCAAAATTCGCCAGCCTGCAAGTCGATCAGGTGCCCCAGTTAAAACTGAAGTGGGCTTTTGGCCTTCCGGACGCCCAAGCAGTCTACGGTCAGCCCACGGTCGCAATCGGTCGTGTCTTCATCGGAGTTGATACTGGCGTCATCTATTCGCTCGATGCTGTCACCGGCTGCGTGCATTGGTCCTTTCAGGCAGACGCAGGAGTGCGAAATGCAATCAGCATCGCTTCGGTAGTTGACAAGCGTTCGGCGAAGTACACTATCTATTTCGGCGACATCAAGGCAAACGTCTACAACTTGGATGCTGTAACGGGCGAACTCCTTTGGAAGGTAAAAGTCGACGACCACCCTCTAGCTCGTATTACGGGCGCTCCGACTCTTCATTCCGATCGCCTCTATGTTCCGCTTTCGTCTACAGAGGAATGGGTTGCCGGCCTCAATGCGAACTACCCTTGCTGCACGTTTCGTGGCAGTGTCGTAGCTCTTAACGCGAAAACGGGCAAGCAAATCTGGAAGACCTACGTCATCTCGGATCCACCAAAACAGCTCGGCAAGAATTCCAACGGCGTCGAACGTTGGGGACCGGCCGGCGGGGGAGTGTGGGCATCGCCAACGATCGATGCGGAGAACCATACACTATACATCAGCACCGGAGATGGTTACGTCGAGCCGGCACCCACCACGACTGATGCTCTGCTGGCGCTTAACCTAGACACAGGCAAGCTTCTCTGGTCAATTCAAGACACCGAGAATGACACTTGGGTGTACGGATGCAAAGCGAGAAATGGCGGTGGAAACTGCCCAAAGGAATTAGGGCCTGATTTTGACTTCGGATCGTCGCCCATTTTGCGAACCCTGCCTGACGGGCTGCGAATCTTGGTAGCGGGTCAGAAAAGCGGGATAGTCTGGGCGCACGATGCCGATAGAAAAGGGAAAATCGTCTGGAAGAGACAACTTGTCGACAGAGTATTTCCGGGCGTCATTACCTTCGGGGGAGCCGCCGATGACGAGACCGCCTACTTTGGATTAAAGACCGGAGGCGTCGCTGCAGTTGCTCTCACGACGGGAGATAGAAAATGGTTCACACCCGAGGATGATTCCCATAGCTCCCTTCAAACGCACGGCCAGACGGCAGCCATTACTGGCATTCCCGGAGCAATATTTTCTGGCGGTTGGGACGGAATGCTGCGCGCTTACTCGACTAAGGATGGCCGTCAACTCTGGGAATATGACACCGCGCACGCGTTCGAAACGGTAAACGCTGTACCGGCCAGAGGCGGTTCAATGGGCGCTCCCGGGCCAATCATTGTAGGGGGAATGCTCTTCGTCGGTTCCGGTTACGTCGTTGGGGCAAGTACTCCGGGTAACGTGCTGCTGGCTTTCAGCCCGAAGTAAAAACAGCTCTGCACAGGAATTCGTAAAGACCCGCATTTTAGGCTGCTTTCCGAAGAACGATGAATTCGGTTTTTGTGACTGCCATGCGCTGAGCCTTCAGCAGTAAATAGGCGAGATTCTTATAGCCGCGGCCCCTTCTAAGAAGGGTTTTGATGTTCCCGTTGAT
>Ga0302324_100025249_pt1 | contig 11410 bp, 11 predicted proteins | sample Palsa_T0_1_FD_201949 | JGI IMG/M metagenome (GOLD analysis project Ga0302324, IMG submission 201949) | Peat permafrost microbial communities from Stordalen Mire near Abisko, Sweden - Palsa_T0_1 | ecosystem: Environmental > Terrestrial > Soil > Palsa > Peat permafrost | place: Sweden: Abisko... | reverse complement strand
TTCGACTCCGCGCCATAAGCCGTTTGATATGGGATAGATCCGCGCGGCGCTTCGCTCAGGATGACGGTTTTGCGTGGGGTTGAAAACATCCGGTTACGGGTGCAGAAAACACGAAAGATCGAAAAAGCCACAGGCTCTCGGAATGACAAAGGGGAGGACGGCGCTCTGCTTGAATTTGGTGGTCCCACCAACTATCCCAATGGATGTCGTTCATTTCTCCCTCTACTTGCCGCAGGCAAGTTGAGATGCTCGGGATGACAGAGGGTAGGGCGACGCTTCCGGGGAACGGTTGCTGGGCAGAAGGCGTTTTTCATCACCTTGGGTGGGCCCCGATTTCGGGCTATTCAATATAGTCGGGAGCTTTCTTCAGCCGCTTGAAGGTGGCCGGGTCATGTTCGATCCAGAGCTGGGCGCCGCTTTTCCTGAGATAGGCTTCCATCGCCTCACGGCTGGCGACGGTCTGTTGCGGGTTCGACTCGTCCTTCGGAGCCACGCGAACGGTCCGCTCAGCAACGTAGTGCCAAAGGTCCCCGGCGATCAGGACCGGTCCCGTCTTAGGCAAGATCAAGGCTAAGACCTGGTGGCCGGGGGTGTGGCCCGGGGCGTATTTGATCACCACTGTTCCATCGCCAAAGACATCGTAGTCGGGGCTCGGAAGGATCACCGTTCTGCTGTGACGGAGTTGGCTGTAGGCGGCTTGCTCTTTTGGGCCGGCGGCGAACATTGCATCGCGTTCTGCAGCATGCACCAGCCAGGTGGAGCCGGCGAAGGCGTTGGCGTTCGCGATGTGATCGAAGTGGTAGTGGGAAAAAGCAATATAAGTGATGCTTCGCGCCGGATAGCCGAGGGCCGCCAGTTGCGGCAGCAAAGGCCGAGGCGACGTTATCGTGTCGCCGTCAAAAGATTGGGTCACTGGTTGGTTGTCATGAAACGCACTGTCTGGAATCGCGCCTGCATCCCACATCAGTGTTCCTTTGGGGTGCACGATCAAGTAGCAAGGCACCACCATGTCTGGGTTTTTCACTTCGCCCTTGCTTAAACCGTAGTCGAGAGGGTTCTCTCCCTTGATCAGGCCGCAGTCGAAGAGGTAGATGCGGAGGGAGGTCACTGGCGGAGCCATTTTCTGCGCGAGCATTCGGTGACACGCACCCAAGAGGAGGAAAGCGATCGCTGCCCAAATCTTAAAACGGCTCATTCGCGCAACGATTTTGCATCCATTACTAACCATCAAGGTCTCCTAAGATTGTTGGTAGATTCTTAACCAAGAGCGCAGAGCGAGGCAAGCTTGCAGAAGCAAAGCGGTGTAATTCCAATTGCAGCAAACTTCGGCTCGTGAAACGATGCTCCATCATGCTCCCCATCGCTCGTTCAGTCGTCGCGGCTGTTCTGCTCGCAGTAGCGACGCTCTTCTGCGCGAGCCATGGTCAAAGTCAGACGTTCGATGTGGAAAACGATCGTGTCCAGATGGCCGAACTTCACGGCATGTGGCGCTTCCACACCGGTGATGATCCGGACGGCAAGCTGGGCTGGGCCGATCCGGGCTTCGACGACTCCTCGTGGAAACTGCTGCGCTCCGACCAGCCGTGGAGTGAGCAGGGCTACAACGGCTACCGGGGCATGGCGTGGTACCGGTTTCAAATAGTCCTGCCGTCGAAGCATTCGAATCTGGCACTCTACATTCCTGGCATCGACACCAGTTACCAGGTGTTCGCCGACGGCCGCCCGATCGGCCAGTTTGGCGGATTGCCGCCGCATGAAAAAGTTCTGCTCGCTTTGACTGGAGGAACCCAGCAGATTCTATCGATCCCAGCCGATTTGCCATCGCATGCTGGCCCTCTCACCATGGCTATTCGTGTGTGGCACTGGCCCCGTGGAGCACCTGGTCTCGGAGGCGGCCCCTCGGCGGCCATTCGCGTGGGGGACGCCAATCTACTCAACGGTTGGATGAAGCTTCAGTTCAGGGATGCATTCTGGTCTGTCGCGGCGCTGAATATCCTGCTGCTCGGGTATCTGCTGGCCGGCTTTGCCGGACTCGGTCTCTTTCTGTTGCGGCCCGGCGAGCGCGAATATCTATGGTTCTCCGCAGCCGAATTCACAGGCGCCGCATATTGCGCCTGGTCCGTTTACCCCTCGTTCCATCCGACTTGGTTTCACGGCTATTTCGCGCTCGAAATCCCCCTGATGCTGGGACAGGGAATCTTCTTTCTCACGTTCCTGGTGGTTCTGCTGAAAGCCGGCAGGGGTTGGCTCTACTGGCTTGCGATTGCGTCCGTCCTAAGCTCCGCTCTGCTGTTCGTTCCTGGATTGCTGTCGTGGATCAGCCTCCCGATGTGGGGCGTCTTGAGCGTTCTCACCTACATACCGTATTGGGCGTGCGTGCTTCTGTTGCTGTTCGCGGTGGCCAGGCGAGGTAACGTGGATGCGCGCCTGATGCTGGGGCCCGTGGCTCTGTCGTACGGGGCGCTCATCGTCGAACGTGCCCTGCGCACATCTTTCTTTTCCGGGTCTCAAGTTGGCCTGTCCTACTGGCTCAAGTTCAACCGGCTTTTCACATGGCCATTTGTCGTCTCCGTCCAGAACATCGCCGACCTCCTGATGCAGCTCTCGATTCTCGCCATCCTGGTGCTGCGCTTCGCCCGTACCCGCAGTGACGAGGAGCGCCATTCCACCGAACTGGAAGCCGCGCGTGTGGTGCAGCAGGTGCTCGTGCCGGAGGAGATTCCGGAGATCCCCGGCTTCCAAATCAAGAGTGTTTACAAGCCCGCCGGCCAGGTGGGTGGGGACTTCTTCCAGATCATCGCGCTTGGAGAAGGCGGGCTGCTGGCCGCCATTGGCGACGTCAGCGGGAAGGGCATGCCGGCCGCGATGACCGTGTCCTTATTGGTGGGGACGCTGCGCACGCTGGCGCACTATACGCAGAGGCCTGGCGAGATCCTCGCCGCCATGAACCAGGGTATGCTGGTCCGCGCCAATGGCGGATTTACCACCTGCCTGGTGCTCCGCGTAGGCACGGAAGGGACCGTGACCGCGGCCAACGCCGGGCATTTGGCGCCTTATTGCAATGGCGCAGAGCTGGAAATCGAGAGCGGACTTCCCCTCGGCCTTGCGGCGCAGTCGAACTATCCGGAAACGACATTTACTCTGAAAGAGAGCGAACAACTTACCCTGGTGAGCGATGGCGTGGTGGAGGCGCGCGGCAAAGGCGGTGAGCTCTTCGGCTTTGCGCGCACTCAGGCCATCAGCCGCGAGGACGCCGAGCACATCGCCCAAACAGCGCAAGAGTTTGGACAGGACGACGACATCACGGTCCTTACCTTGTGCCATGCAGGCGTGACGGCTTCTGTCTGAGGCCAATGCACTCCGAGTATAGTCCTGCGGTTTCCCCCCCAAGCTCTTCGTCCTGCAATGACCATACCCAGATAGTGGCGTCCTCAGGAGACGCCATAGAGGGGGAGGGAAATCCCTGAAACGGGGTTTGCTGCCGTTGACCAAAGAACTCATCATTGCAATGTCTGACAGGGAATACCCTTACTGCAGCATGTACTCAACCACGAGAAAGGTGGAACGACATGACCCATCCGTTGCTACAGAAAGTTGCTTTGGTTACCGGAGGATCGCGCGGCATTGGCGCTGCGATCGCGAAGCGTCTGGCTGCCGATGGCGCAAAGGTAGCGATTACTTACTCGAAGGGCGCGGACGCCGCCGCGTCAGTCGTCAGCGCGATCGGTCAGGCCGGTGGCGAGGCGATCGCGATCCAGGCGGACGCTGCCGAAACCGGAGCTGTCCAGGGCGCGGTCGAAAAGACCGTGGCGGCCTTCGGCGGAATTGATGTGCTGGTCAACAATGCCGGCACCGCCATTCCGAAGACGTTCGAGGAGACGACGCTGGAAGAGATGGATCGGGTGATCGATATCAACGTCCGGGGCACACTGGCCGCGACCCAGGCGGCGCTTAAGCACATGAAGCGTGGCGGTCGCATCATCATGATCGGCTCGTGCGTGGGCGAGCATGTCATGACGCCAGGCCTGGTAGCCTATTCGGCCACAAAAGGAGCGGTGAAGATGTTTACCCAGGGTTTGTCAAGAGAAGTGGGGAGCCGGGGCATTACGGTGAACAACATCCAGCCGGGTCCAATCGACACCGATCTGAATCCCGCCGCAGGCGATTGGGCAGTGCCGCAGAAGGCGGCCACCGCGCTTGACCGCTATGGGCAAGTCGATGAGGTCGCCGCGTTGGTGGCGTTCGTAGCCGGCCCGGAGTCCTCCTACATTACCGGCACAAACCTGACCGTGGACGGCGGCACGAATGCCTGAGGGGCAAAGCGCAGCGCAGGCTATGTCCGGTCTGCATCTCGTGCTGTTTGAGTGGACAGCGCGAGATGCGATAGGCTATGTAAGCTCGGCCAATGAGTTCGCCTGTCGCGTGCAAATGCGAACGCGGTGCTATGGATTTCCGACTGGACAAGTTGAGAAGAGATCTCGATTCGGCAGTGGAAGGCATGTCCGCCGAGCAATTGAGCTGGCATCCCCCGGGCAAGTGGTGCGCGTCCGAGGTGTTGGAACATCTGTATCTGACTTACACGGGAACGATCAAGGGATTTGAGAAAGTAATTGCGAGCGGAAAGCCGCAGGCTTCGCGGCCCTCTGTGGCGCATCGCGTACAGACCCTGGTCGTGGTGGGACTGGGTCACATGCCCGCCGGACGCCAAGCACATGCGATGACACGGCCGAAAGGCCTGGCGGCGGAGAAAGTGCGGAACGAGCTCGGGGCCAAAATTGCAGCGATGGATGCGCTCATTTCGCAGTGTGAAGGCCGCTTTGGGCGGCGGGTCCGCGTGCTCGACCATCCGATTCTGGGTCCGTTAAGCGCGACACAGTGGAGAAAGCTTCACCTGGTGCATGGACGGCACCACAAGAAACAGCTTTTCCGGCTTCGGGAAAGCGCGACGGGGCGGCCGTTGGGCTAAAAGGAACTTCCCCACTCAAGCCAAAACCAGGCTTGAATGGGCCACGCAAATTTGGACCGCCGATGCGATCAAGCGGCGCGATGCGGAAGGCTCCAGTTTGGCCGAACATAATGACACGTGTAGCCATTTGGATAGCGTTCCAGATAATCCTGATGTTCGGGCTCAGCTTGCCAGAAAGGACCAGCCGGCTTTACTTCGGTCACGACCTTTCCCGGCCAAATTCCCGAGGCGTTGACGTCTGCGATGGTATCTTCCGCGGTCTGCTTCTGCTCCTCAGTCGTATAAAAGATTCCGGAGCGATAGCTGGTTCCGCGGTCGTTCCCCTGGCGATTCAAGGTAGTGGGATCATGAATTTGAAAGAAGAACTCCAGCAGCTTGCGATAGCTGAGCTGCTGCGGGTCAAAGACGATCTCAATCGCTTCGGCATGGGTTCCATGGTTGCGATAGGTGGCGTTGGGAACGTCACCGCCGGAATATCCGACTCGCGTCGAAATGACACCCGGGTAACGGCGCAACAAGTCCTGCATGCCCCAAAAGCAGCCACCGGCCAGGATTGCGGTTTCGTGGGATGGTGACATTTTCTATTTCTCCTTTGGCTCAAATAGTTTGACATATTCGCCGTAACCTTCGTTTTCCAGCTCGCCGGCGGGAATGAAGCGGAGCGAGGCCGAATTGATGCAGTAACGTAATCCCCCGGCCTCGCTGGGGCCGTCATCAAATACATGGCCTAAGTGGCTGTCAGCATGGCTCGACCGGACCTCGGTCCGGCTCATGCCAAAAGTGTTGTCAGACCGCTCTTCGACGTTTTCGGGGTCCACCGGCCTGGTGAAACTAGGCCAGCCACAGTCACTGTCAAATTTGTCGAGGGAAGAGAAAAGCGGCTCACCGGAAACGATGTCCACGTAGAGGCCGGGGGCATCATGATCCCAATATGCATTCTCAAACGGACGTTCAGTGCCGCTTTGCTGGGTGACACGAAATTGCTCGCGGGAGAGGCGAGAGACAGCGTCAGCATCTTTTGTGTATTCGGCCATGCAACACCCCCGGTGATTCGATCAGGTATTTGATCGCTTAGAACGCGGAATGGATGCAAAGCAAATATTACTGCTACTTCACGGTTTCATAACAGTCACAACGTAGTCCGCGGACTGCGATCCGTCGGGCGAGGCCACATGAATCGTGACCGCGGTGGACTGGTCTGCCTGCCCGATGTGATCGCCGTGGCTGTGGGTGAAGATCGGCACAATGGGCAGACCGCCGGTGTACTGCGCAAGGTAATCGCGCAGCTTGCCGGTTCCCTGGCCACTGTCGATGAGCGCGAAGGCCTTTTCTCCTTGCACCAAAAACATCTTGTCGTTGTCGGAGTCGCGGATCATACGCACACCGGGCAGAATCTCCTCTGACACGTAGGCTGTGCGATCCCGCCGCTCGACGACGAACTGGAAGTTCGCGATGGCGCTGTTAGTGTGCCCCTCACCCATGGCGACGGCGCGCAGCGTGTAGCCCGCCTTCAGCCGTGATCCCCTTCATAAATACCGCCGATGAAGAGCAGCTGGGCCGGGTTGTAAACGGGACTTTTTGAGGTGGGTGTGCTGCCGTCCCAGGTGTAGTGGATGGTGGCCTGCGGGTCAGTCTCGCACGGTTGGATCAAAGGGATGTTCCGTCACCTTGCCGTCACGCAATGGAGCCTCCACCGGCTCGCGCGTGAGCACGTTGCCGGTGATCGGCACCCCGCTGCGGGAAGCCAGGGCGTTGGTCGCGGCGCGCAGGCGCTTACGAACCTCCCCTGCGGAGATGCGCACCACGGGATCTACCGCGGGATCGTAATACGGGTCTCTGCCAAAGACATCGATGGCGATGGTGCCCTCCTTCAATTCCGAAGAGGCACCGTTCAGATGCTTTTCGACCACGTAGCGCAGGAGCGCCGGATACCGCTTGCTGTTGGGAAAAGGAGAGCTCGCGAGGATTCGTTCCAGTTGGGCGAGCACGGCCGAAGCATCAACGGGCAAAGCAGGGATGATGGCGCCGAGATCAGCCTGCGGGTCAGCAGCATCCTGCTGATTTCCGGATGTCAGCAATCTCCCTCCTCAGGCTTTGCGGGCGACAAAATATCAGGTCACCGCATTCTGTCACTGTCCCTTTGGACATTCCAAATGTGACGTGATACTTTCTTTGCAATGGCCAAAGGAGCGATCGTGAGCGCCGACAAATCGGAAGTTCTGCAAGGCACGCTGATCATAATGATCCTGAAAACTCTTCACGCGCTGGGCCCGTTGCATGGATTCGGGATTGCACGCCGCATCGAGCAGGTAAGCGAGAATGTTCTGACGCTGAATGAGGGCACGGTGTATACCTCGCTGCTGAGACTGCAACAGCAGGGATGGATCGAATCAGCGTGGGGAGTATCGGAAAACAATCGCAGGGCGAGGTTCTACTCGATTACTCGCCAGGGGCGGAAACAACTTACGGTCGAGACGGAGAACTGGGAGCGGATCTCTAACGTGATCGGCCGTGTCTTACGTTTGGAGGTGCAGAAGTAGCCATGACTTCCTGGTTCATTCGACTTGTGTCCAGAATACGCGGTCTTTTTGGACAAGAGGGGGCTAACTCCGAATTTGACCTGGAGACGGAGACGCATCTTCAACTGTTGACGGAGCGGTTCGTTCGGCAGGGCATGGATCCAAAAGATGCCTGGTCAGCCGCGCGCCGTCAGTTCGGCAATGCGACACTGCTGCGTCAACGTCATCGAGAATCGCGCACGTTGTTATTTTTCCCAAATGTATTCCAGGATCTTCGCTACGGCCTGCGTATGTTGTCGAAGAGCCCGGCATTCTCGATGATCGCGGCCCTGACGTTGGCTCTGGGGATTGGAGCTACGTCCGCGGTTTTCAGTTTGATTCAGGGCGTGCTGCTTACCCCACCGCCGTACCACGAACCGCAACAGCTGATGCTGATTCCAAGCGTGCGAACGGACGGACAGAAGATGGACAGCCCGCGAGGCTGGGCAGCGCAGCAATGGATGGAATGGAACGAAAAGGCGGGATCGTTTCAGGGCATCGCGGGATATAACTGGACCTTCAACTTCCTGATTCGTAATGACGGCAGCCAGTCCATGCAGGGGATGGAGGTAAGCAAGGACTATTTCCGGCTGATGGGTCTCAAGACGGCGCTGGGGCACAGTTTTGACGATTCGGATTTCGGGCAGGGGCACGTAAAGTCGATTTTGATCGGATATGAGTTCTGGCAACGTGCGTTTGGCGGCGATAAGGAGATAATCGGGAAGACGGTGCGCATCAGCCGCTGGGATTCGTCGCCGGTGGTGATCGGAGTGACGGAACCGGGAGTGCGCTTCCTGCCCTCTCCGGGAGCGGCGAAGGAGCCCAATTACGACGTCAACGCGACCGTGGATTTGTGGGTACCGGCGGATCCGGACCCCAAGTCTCTTAAGTCTCCGGACTGGAACGTGGTGGGGCGGCTGCGGGATGGGGTGACTCCGCAGCGGGGCCAGCAGGAACTGGCCGCACTCACTGCGAGAGAGGCGAGCGCAGACAAAGCGTTTGAAGGGTTCTCGCCGACCCTGGAATCACTCACGGACGAAATGAACCGGGATGGCAGACGGATTCTGCTTCCGCTGCTGGGGGCGGCGACCCTGGTGCTGCTGATCGCTTGCGGGAACGCCGCAGCTCTGTTGCTTGTCCGCGGACTTCAACGACAGCAGGAATATGCCGTGCGGATCGCAATGGGCATGGGCCGGATAGGCCTTCTGCGGCAGGTTTTGTCGGAGAGCTTCCTGCTGGCAATACTCGGCGGGACCCTGGGAGTTGGGTTAGCCGTTAGCGCCGTTAAAGTGTTCAAGGTGATTGCCGGACATGCCGTTCCTCGCCTCGATGGATTGACCGCCGGCTGGGCAGTTTTGGGGTGGGGGCTCGGATTGGCCGTGTTTGCTGCGTTCTTCGCGGGAGCGATCCCGGCCCTGCGGGCATACCGGTTGAATCCGATGGAGGTGTTGAAAGATGCCGGTCCGAAGGGAACGGCGGGCATTGGAGAGAGGCGGCTGCTGCGCGGGGTCGCGATGCTACAAACCGCATTGACGTTGGCGTTGCTCGTCGGCGCCGGCCTTCTGATTCGCACCATGATCAAAATTGCGGAGGTTCCGTCGGGATATAACACGGGCCTCATTCTGACGATGACCGTCACCGAGGTGCAAAGCCGGGCTAACTGGGGTCCTTTTCACCGGCAGGCATTGGAGCGCGTTGCTGCGCTTCCGGGCGTCCAGTACGCTGCATTCGCCTGGGGTGTGCCACTGACGGGAAACAATTGGCCTGCGTCGATGGACATTGAGGGCCAGCCGCCGCCGGCGAAAGAGAGCGACACGATAGCTCTGCCGCTGCGCGCGGTGACACCTGATTACTTCAAGTTGATGGGCATGGCGCTGATCGATGGGAGAGATTTTCGATCGACCGACGATGATAAAGCGCCAACTGTAGCCATCGTGAACCAGGCATTCACGCGCCGCTACTTCCCCAATGGGAATTCAGTTGGACGGAAGCTCTGGCTGGGCGGGCGAAATAGGCCGGCGGTGCAAATTGTCGGCGAGATCGTGGATGGGCGGACCGACGACCTGACGCAGGCGCCAGCCCCGGAGGTTTATCTCCCGCTTTGGCAGGCGAATGCGTTCTCAAAGCACCTGGTAGTTCGAACAATGGCTGATCCGCGCACCGTTGTGGTTGAAGTTGAGCGCGCGCTGCGTTCCGTGGACCCAACGGCGGCCATCGAGAACGTAAAGACGCTGGAGCAGATTCGCGACGAGTCACTGGCCGCGCGGACCTTCGCGATGCAGCTTCTAACAGGGTTTTCGGTGGTGGGAAGCGTGTTGACGCTGGTGGGAATCTACGGCGTGATTTCGCTGTCCGTTGTCTCGCGACGTCGGGAGCTGGCCATTCGCAGTGCAGTGGGGGCGCAGCAGAGCGACATTCGCAGGCTGATCTTCGGAGAAGGAATCCGATTAATCGCCGGAGGTGTGTTCGCAGGTATAGCGTTGGCGGTCATTTTGTCGCGGGTGCTGAGATCTTTCCTCTTCGAAGTGCAGCCCAGCGATCCCGTGACCTTCATCGTGGTGGCAGCGTTATTCGTGGGAGTTGGGCTTCTGGCGTGCTGGGCACCAGTGCGGCGCGCGGGGAAGGTCAATCCTCTGGAGGCGCTACGCTAACAGTAGATCGTGGCGGTCTCGATAGGAAGTCGTAAACGCACAATGCCAAAATCACGGACGTTGCACTTGACGTTTTCAGGCCGAGTCACTTCTTGACGGCTGCAACTTACTATCCATAGGCGACCTCGCTCCGGACCGGGCTCTGCCGCGTGGACAGGGCTCTGGCGAGGTCTTCCTTACCCATCTTTGGCGCCGTAGGGGTCACAACTAAACCGACTGATGCGTGAGCGTGATCTCAGTAGATCCGGTAATTAACCTCGACAGTGATTTCGACCGATACCGGTTTTCCCTGAAACAATGCGGGATCGAAGCGGTATTGTTTGACTGCCGTTACAGCCCTTTCGTCTAAACCAACTGCGGCAGCCTGAAGCTTTTTGCCGACTGTTTCCGAGAGTGAATGCAAGACTCGGACATCTTGTGGTTTTCCCTTGGTATCAACCGTCAGTGAAAGTACGATCTTTCCCTGGAGTCTTTTGTGCCTTGCCTGGTCTGTATATTCTGGATCTACTAAATACAGAAGCTTCGGTGGGGAAACGCCATCACCAACGTGGTACTTGCCCGACGCATCTGGATTCTGTTGGGGAGCAACCTGCGATTGGGCTGGACCTGGCACTGCTACGGGAGATGCCTGCGGTGGCATAGGGCGGAGGAACAAGGAAGCAAGGACTAGATTGACGGATAGCGGCATGAAGCCCTCCTGCTCAAGCAGTCGTAACCATTTTAGCCCTGCGCAAAGCAATTGCTCGACCCGTTCTCGCGGACAGGGCCACCCGAGATGAACCGGCTATACGTTCCGTCGACGCATCCCGTCGGTATCAGAAGCTGAGACGGATCGACACCGGTGTTCACGCCTGCGACCATTCATCGTCCATCGGTGCACAGTGTGGTGGCAGCATACCATTGCAGCGACTGAATCAAACCTGAGGGTGAATTCTAAGGTCCCAGCTGATGAAAAGTGAGCAAAGGATGGTGTTGGAACTGGGGGATGATTTGATGCGGCGGGTTAATAGCCGTCTATGAGGCATCCCAGGGATTGACGACCGGCACCCGTGCCATATCGAAGTCGCTCCGGTCGCGACGAAAGCTCCGCCCTTCAGATCCGCTCCTGCCGGTAGGTATACCGGATCAGCGCATGACGGACCATGGTTTTGAAGTCTGCTGAAACGCAGATTACGGCGAGTCCATTCGCCGCTCCTGGGCCAGCTACTACACGAGAGGGCGCATGACTTGCCGCC
>Ga0302324_100025246_pt1 | contig 11411 bp, 9 predicted proteins | sample Palsa_T0_1_FD_201949 | JGI IMG/M metagenome (GOLD analysis project Ga0302324, IMG submission 201949) | Peat permafrost microbial communities from Stordalen Mire near Abisko, Sweden - Palsa_T0_1 | ecosystem: Environmental > Terrestrial > Soil > Palsa > Peat permafrost | place: Sweden: Abisko... | reverse complement strand
CGGCGCGGTTATTCGGCCGATGAGGCGCAGGATCTCACGCAGGAGTTCTTCGTGCGCGTTCTGGAAGGGCGCTATCTCGATCGCGCTGACCCGGAAAAGGGCCGGTTCCGGTCCTTTATTTTGACTTCGTTGAAATTCTTTGTGGCGGACGAACAAGACCGCCATCGCGCGCGCAAACGCGGCGGCGGGGTGCTTGTGCCGCTTGAATTCTCGTCAGGCGAAGAGCGCTACCAACGCGAGCCTGCGCACCATGAGACGCCGGAGCGGATCTTCGAACGGCGCTGGGCGCTTTCGCTGCTCGACCGAGTCGTTGAGAGATTGCGGAACGAGTTCGTGCATCACGGCCGCCCGGAGCATTTTGAGCGGCTGAAGATGTTCCTGCTCGGGCAGTCCGACGCGCCGTACGCCGCCCTGGCTAGAGAAATGAACACCTCAGAGGGAGCTCTCAAGGTGGCCATTCACAGGCTTCGCAAGCGGTATCGCGAACTCTTTCGCCAGGAGATCGCCGATACTGTGGCCGATCCCACCGAAGTGGAGTCGGAACTCCGGTATCTGGCGGCCGTGCTGACGAGGAAGTAGCGGCCGGCAATCTACCCAATGCCACCTTTATGGGCGGATGGCGGCGCATCCGGAAACTATCCCGCACGTGCAATTCGCTGGTTTCTCCAAGCGAGCCAGAAGTCCGGCGGCAGTTCGAGAACGCATACGCTGCCGATGACTCGGTTTACGAACTGCCGATCCATGACACTCCGGCCCCGGTGACGTTGTCCTGATTCGTATCGACTTTCACCAAGCGCCGGACGGCAAAGTGCGTCCGGCCGTGGTCCTCCTCGACTCAGCAGAAGATGATTTCGTTGCCGGCTCACAAACTGACAGTGTTGGCGAAGGATGAAGTTGTGCGCCGCCTCGGCGAACTCGCAGGCGCCGGCCGAATCGCACTGTCCGAAGTTCTGCGCCGCGCCTTCTCGCTGGATCAATAAGCCACGGCGAGTCCATGCAGCCACGGTCCGGTCGTGTCAGCGCACGCGGAAACTGGCCGGATTCGCGTCTCCCCAGATCGGTAAAGCACCCGGCTGCGATCGTGAACCGCGTTCGACGATGTGGGCCCGGTTAACGTGCCCGGCCTATTTCCAACGCCGCTCCCAGCCCCTCCACCAGTCGGTGTTTTCCAGGTTCAGCGCATTCCAGCAGAGGTCGATCATGTGGCCGTCTTTGCGCATCATGCCTTCGCGGGTAACTTGGGGCGGTAGGGGGACCAGTTGCGCAAAGCGGTCGAACACCGCGTTGCGGTCCTGCGCGCGGACGCGCATCAGCAGGTGCCAGAGCGTGATGCCGTCGCGCGGGCGGGCGGAAGCCAGAATACCGCCAAGCCGCGTAGCGTCGCCCCGCTCGAACCCCGCCAGCGACGTGCGCAACGCTTCGGGAGCGTCCTCATAGAATGGGATGCCAGGCCCCGCGGTTTTGCGCGTAATGCATTCGGCGCCGGCGGGGATGAACGACTCGTTATCGTGAAACTGAAACGCCACCCAGCCAAGTAGCACGTGGACGAGCCCGTCGCCGGTGGAATCCACGTTTAAGGTGTATTCACAGCCCAGATCGACGGCGCGCGAGGACGGCGTATTCACCACGAACTCGCGCGGCGGCGCCCAGATAAAGGCGTGCAGCATGCCGCGATTCAGCGTAACCTGTCGATCCGTAGCGGCGCGCAACTCGGATTGCGGGCCGATTTCGATTCTGCCGATGTCTTCGGCGGAAAGAGCCATCTCAGCGCCCGCGCCCGTGCGCAGGACGTCGCCGTGCAGGATATGGCTCGACACTACTGCCTGCTCGCGGCCCACTTGCGCAATGCCGGCGGTGCTATCGATGCGCCATCCGGTGGGTTGCGCCGGCGGCGCCATCAGGCGGACGGCGATCGCGCCGGCGATAACGGCCGCGGCGGCGGCCATCCATCGCCATGCTTTGCCTGCGGCGCCGCGGGGAACGTGGCCAGGAGCGCGCTGGAGGTCCAACGGGCGCGTGCGATACCGGAATGGCGCGAGCGTCTCTTCCAGGCGCACCGTTTCCGGGTCCGGCGGCCCGGATTGGTCCCACAGGTAATCGTCGTTCATGCTTCCTTCCCGCCTCCCAACGCCTCGCGAAGCAGCTTCATGCCGCGGCAAAGATTGACGCGCACCGAATCCGGCGTCAGCCCGGTTTGCCGCGCGATCTCCGGCCCGGTCATGCCTTCCACCAACCGCATCGTCAGCGTCTCGCGGTAGGCTTCCGGCAAGTTGCGGATGGCATCCAGCGCCGCGAACGATTCCGCGCTGGCGCCGCGCCCGGCGGCCAGGCGTTCGTTGAGCGGCGCCTCTTCGCGCGCCCCGCGAAAGTAGTCGATAGCGCGGTTGCGGGCGATGGCTCCCAGCCAACCGCGAAACGCCGCCGCCGTGCGCAGCTTGCCGAGCTGCTTCATGGCGGAGAGAAACACATCCTGCACCAGGTCTTCGGCATCGCCCGGCGGAACGCGCGCCAGCAGGATTCCGTGGACCATGCGCGCGTAGCGGACGTAGAGCTCTCCGAACGCAGGGCGGTCGCCCGCGGCCGCGGCGCGGATGAGGCCGTCGTCATCGATGGATTCGTGCGGCGCCATCATCGCTGGAATCATGATAATAACGAAATAGAGACGGAGTGTAGGGGCGAAACGTTAACCAGGGGACTCGCCCCGCCACAGTAGAAGGCCCCGCCGCGCGACGAAGCAAGCGCTCCGTTGGCGCCATCGATACAGAGACACAAGATGCAACAAAGCTCTGCCATATCGCCCGAAGGCTTTCGCCGCCGGTGAGGCATGCGTTGGAGCAACTCCCGGGCCGCAGCTTGAGCGATGCCTCAACCTCGATATCGATTGCACGCAACGCGGCCGAATGGCTTCTGACACGCATCTCAAGGGGGCTTGCCCACTTATGAAACTCAGTCAGCAGCCCCGTTTCTACCCACTCGAGTTGCGCTGTCATCCAGTGGTTGACCGTGGTCCGGCGGAACCGGCGCGAGACTATGTGGGGCAGACGCTTCGGCCAGCCAACCCATGAGCGGGATCGGTGCGGCCTCGCCGCATGCGAGCCCGAAGACCACGACTCGTCTCCATAGTTATCCCTTGCACTCATCCAGCCGTTGCTTCCACTGGCACAAGGGAGGCCCGCGGACCAGTGGGTCCGCTCCGCCAAGACCGGCCCAGCAAGCCAAGAGTCCATTCTATTGAGATATACTACGAATGCTTTGAAAACGCTTGCATGCTTGCTCTGCCTCTCGACAATTTACTTTTGTCCCGCGGCGCCGGCGCAGACCCAGCCGGTCGAAATCCGCGTCAACGCGGCCGCTTCCCAAGGCGCGTTCCATCCCCTCTACGACTACTTCGGCTATGACGAGCCCAACTATACGTACGCCGCCAACGGCAAGAAGTTGATCGCCGAGCTGGGCGCGCTGGGTCCGGTGCGCGCGCAGATCCGCGCACATCATTTGCTGGTGACGGGCGACGGCACGCCGGCCATGAAGTGGGGATCGACCAACGTCTACACGCTTGATGCCAAGGGTCAGCCCGTCTACGACTGGACCATCGTCGACCGCATCATCGACACCTACATGCAGGCGAACGCGCGCCCGTTTGTCGAGATCGGCTTCATGCCCGAAGCGCTCTCGCGCACGCCCGAGCCGTATACCCGCCACTGGCCGACGCCCGACGACGGCAAAGGCTGGGCCGAGCCGCCCAAGGACTACGCCGCCTGGGGCGAGCTGGTGTACCGCTGGGTGCTGCACTCCGTCGAGCGCTACGGCAAGGCAGAAGTGGAGCAGTGGTCGTGGGAATTGTGGAATGAGCCGGACATCTTCTACTGGCGCGGAACGCCCGAAGAGTACGACAAGCTCTACGACTATACCGCCGCCGCCCTCAAGCGCGCTCTGCCCACCGCACGCGTTGGCGGCCCTGGAACCACTGGACCGGGCCCCGCCGGCTCGAAATCGGCGACGTATCTGAAGCAATTCCTGGAGCATTGCGCCCACGGCGTCAATGCCGCTACCGGTAAGACCGGTGCACCGCTCGACTTCATCAGCTATCACGACAAGGGCGCGCCGCGCGTGCTCGAAGGCCACGTCCGGATGGGACTGCGCAACCAGCTCTTATCCGTGCAGCGCGGCCTCGATATCATCAAGGACTATCCCGCGTTCCGCGCGTTGCCCATTGTATTGAGCGAATCCGACCCCGAAGGCTGCGCCGCGTGCGTAGCCAGCCAGCATCCTGAAAACGGTTACCGCAACACGACGCTCTATCCCAGCTATACCGCCGCTGCAATGGCCGGCATCTTACAGCTGTCGGACCGCTACCACGCCAACATTGCCGGCATGCTGACGTGGGCGTTTGAGTTCGAAGGGCAGCCTTACTTTGAGGGGTACCGGACGCTCGCGACGAATGGCATCGACAAGCCGATTATGAACCTGTTCCGCATGGCCGGTCTGATGCGCGGCGACCGCGTGGAGCTGAAGAGCGCCGGCGCAGTCCCTCTCGATGCGGTGCTGCAAGATGGAGTGCACGATGCGCCGGAGATCGACGGCATCGCCACGCGCGACGCGCGCGAGATGTCGATACTGGTATGGAATTATCACGATGACGACGTGCCCGCGCCGGCGTCGCCGGTGCACATCACAATCGCGGGCGCGCCGGCCGCGCGCGTGCTGGTGGAGCATTACCGCATCGACGAGACGCACAGCAATGCCTATACGGCGTGGAAGCAGATGGGTTCGCCGCAACAGCCTACGGCCCCGCAATACGCGGCGCTGGAAGCGGCAGGCCAGTTACAACTACTGACTTCGCCCCAATGGCTTGCAGCGGCGAACGGGCAGGTTGGGCTGACCTTCGACCTGCCGCGCCAGGCAGTATCCCTCCTGAGGATTACCTGGTAGGGTATGCTTCAGCTTGCCCATCAGCGTCGTGTCGCGAAGCGGCACGCGGCGACCTCCCTACGATCCCCAAAGTTCGTTGATCGGATAATACTGCACTGGATCCGTGGTCGGAACGTATTGGAATCCGCGTCCCAGCGGGTCGTCGTGCCTGACCGTGGTCCAGTCGATGCCCACCGCCGAGTAGATCGTCGCTTCCACGTCCTCGGGGTAGACGTAACGGTTCTGCGACCATCCGTAATTTGCCGTGTCGCCTCCCGAGGCGTTGGTCTGCCCAATAATGCTTCCGCCCTTGACGCCGCCGCCGGCGAAGAACACAAACTGCTGCGCCAGGTGGTCGCGACCCGCTGCTGCGGTTAACGGTCCAACCGTGCGCCCGAATTCGCCCACCATCACCACCAGCGTGCTATCCAGCAAGCCGTTCGACTTCAGATCGCCCAGCATCGACGAAAGCGCCGTATCGAGCAACTTCCCCTTGGCGGGCAAATTGGCGGCCGTATAGATGTTCTGGTGCATGTCCCAGCCATCGTTCGACGTGATCTGAATGAATCGCGATCCCTGGTTCGCCTTCAGCGCTTGCACGGCGACCAGCATTGCGTTGCCGGTGGAAGAGCTGCCGTAGCGGATGCTGTCCGCCGAGGAAAAGCCGAACGCCGTGTTCACCACCGGGTTGTACATCATCTGCTGCGCCGATTGGTAGAAATCCTCGTAATCGTCCATCGGCTGGCCGTAAGGCGAGTCGGTGCGCAGCACGCCGTCCAGCGAATGGACCAGGTTCCAACGGTTGTTGAAGTTGGTCTGGCCTTCCGGATTGGTGGTATACGAGATGCCCGCGGTGGTCGGGTCCACTTTGAACGGAGCGTAGATCGCGGGGAAGTATCCCTGCCCCGCGGCGCCATCGGAATTGAGCGCCAGGAATGTGGGGAACACTTGTCCGGGCTTGCGCTGCGAATCCTTCTCGATGGCCACCACGCTGCCGATATTGGGCGCGATGTTGCCCAGCGCCGCGGCTGGGTTGCGTCCGATCTGCGTCCACGTCTGCGCCAGCGAATGCACCAGCGCATGCGCCTGCATGGAACGGACAATGGCGAAGTCGCCGAGCATGTTGCCAAGGTTGGGCAGCAAACCGGTGGGCCACAAAACTCCGTTCGAGGTTTCTGGGTTGAAGCTGGCGGGCGTTGTGCCCGCCAGCACCTTCAGATCGAAGGTATCCGTGTGGCTGGGCGCGCCGGCCAGCAGAACGAAGATCACATTCTGCGCGGTATTCTTGGTGACCATACCGGAATTGGTGGTCACCGACGTTTGCGCCTTGGCGTAGCGCTGCGTCAGATACGATGCCGTAACCCCCGCTCCAAAAACCTGGAAGAAGCGCCGCCGCGTCCAGTGAGGCCGGTTAAAGAACGACTTATGCCCCCAACCGTACTTCTCGAAAAACTTGTCGAATTTTTCCTGTTCCTTCGTCATGGCGTCCTCCTTCGTTAGTAATTGAACACGAAATCCACTTTGTTATAGATCGCCCACGCCAGGTTTTGAATGCCCTGGTTGCGGGTTCCGGTAGTCAGCGTAGTGGTGGCGGTGTTCACCTCGGCCGTGGTAGGCATCCGCGACAGAATGGTCAGGTAAAGCGTATTGATCAGGTTGGCGTTGCTCTGGTTCGCATTCTGCGCGATCAGCGGCGACACCGGGTTGCCGCCATAAGCCCCAACCGTGGTCCGCATTTCGACGATCGGATTGTTCATCAACGAAAGCGCCTGCAGAATCGATCCGTCCTGCTTCCGCGGCTGGTCGTCGCGATTTCCGCGCAGGAAGTAGTTGAGCATGTTGTTGAGGTCGCCGCTGTTGGCGATCACGCTGACGGGGCTGGTAGTATCGGGCAACTGCATGGCGTACGTCGGCTTGGCGTAGCCTTGATCGGTAAAGCCGGTCACAGTGTAAGCCGGCTGGTAGCCGCTCGACTGCGCCACCGCGTCATAGAGCTCTTCCGCCCACAGCCTCCGCACGTACTTGCGTGCGAAATAGGGCTCGTAGCTAGCCTGCCATGTCCCGTTGTACCGGCTCGAAAGCTGGTAGGTTTGGGAGTTGACGATCTCGCGCATGGTGGCTTTGACGTTATACCCGTTCTGGATGAAGTGCGTGGCCAGCGCGTTCAAGAGCGCCGGATTGGTGGGCTGCATGGTCCACGGGGCAGGCGGCGGATTGTCCGGGTCGAGGCGCGCCAGGTCGAACGTGTCCGGCGGATCCACGATGCCCATGCCGAAGAACTCCGCCCACAGGTAGTTCACCGCGGCGCGGGCAAACTGGAAGTCGCCGGTGACTTGCGTGGCCAATCCAGCGCGGTAAGTGGTGCCCGACGGGGCAGAATCGCCGTTAAAGATATACTGCGGCGGCACGAACCAGCAGGGCTGGGTGGATTTGCACCCGGCGGGAGCGACGCGCGGCGGACGGTTGCCGCTGGTGGTGTTCAGCGCGTAATCCGTGGTGAAGCCCTTGGTATTGTCCTGCAGCGACCAGTAATAAATATTGTTGTTGCCGGCGGTTACCACCGTGCGCGAGGGCGGCGCCGTGTGCGACATGAACGACGAGAGTTGCCAGCCCTGATACCGGGTGATATTGCTGCCCCAAAGATTGATCTGGGTCAGGTGCCCGGCGCCGTTATGGCACAGCAGGCAATTCACATAGGTGATTCCCAGAAAGGTATCGGCCACGCTGGCGGTTTCCGCGTCGAATGTGTCCTGGCCGGTGCCGGGTCCCGTGGAAACGTAGGACCCGATAAGAAAGTTGATGGGACCGTTGGTGTAACTGTTGGAATCGGCTGTACTGATCAGGTCCGACGCCACCTGGTTATATGGCTCGCCGGTGACCAGCGCATTCTGAATGTAGCTGTACAGGGCATTGCGGCCTTGCGCGAAACGGGTCACGCCCGTGCTCGGCTTGGTGGTGTTGTTCATGAAAAGGTCGCCGTAGAACATGGTCCATTTATCCACCCATTGCGGCGAGGCCAGCAGGGTCTCTATATAGGTAGCGCGCTTGGTCGGGGTGGCGTCGTTGACGAAGGCCGTGACCGCGGCGGCGGTGGGAATGCGGCCCGTCAGGTCCAGCGTCACGCGGCGAATGAACTCCCAATCGGTTGTGGGCGGCGCCGGGGTGATGCCGTTTTTCTGAAAATCGGCCCAGATGTATGAATCGATGGAGCCTGCCTGGTGGGATTCGCCGTAGCTGTAGGTCGGGCTGCCCGGCGGCACGTACGACATCGCCTTGATCACCTGCGTCGTCAGGTCGCTCAACGGGTGATTGTTCAGGGACCGCCCGACGCCCTTGAGCGCGGCCTTGGTGACCTTGTCATGGTCAGACCCGAAATAGCTGCATTCGGGATGAGAAACCGCGTATTGTGCGGCGTCAGACTGGGCTTGATCGTCGTTTGCACGCAAGATCATCAACCCGGAAACCGTGAGAACAGAGATCCCACTCAGAACAATCCAACGAGGCATTCGCATTCACCCTCCGTAGCGCCTTGGCGCTATTATTACATTGGTAACACCAGTACGGATCGGAAGTTCCAAATTTTTTGAAATTTCTATACATAGTGCTGGCGCCGGGTCGAAAAAGGATAGCCGCTGAACAGGTGGTTTGTAGCCAACACCGGCTACCTCACAACGCAGAGCGAAACGAAGCCAAGGCCACGGAAGTGGCGTGGATTCTTGATGTTGGAAGCATTGGGCCCATTATGATTTTGGGTCTCGGGCCGGGGATTGCCGGGTTTCTCCGGCTCCACGCGATCATCCCCACGACCCTTCCGCCCCGGGCCGACCCACTGGCGATGAACATGGCGAATGCATTCCGCGATCAGGTTAGAGACGATTCTCCGCTGCTCGTTAGACAATCGGGGAGGCTTTATGCAGACATTCAGGATGGACCGTCCCCCGAAAACGGCAAGCCCCACCCGAACAAGTTGGCGCTCCTGTGTCACTATCATTGGCGCACGAAAGTGCAAATAACATCAGCAATGCCAAATTTCGAAAATCGGACGTGACACTAGGATTTAGCGCGTCGCTCACCGCAAGGACGCGTATGAATGATGACCGCACACACGTGGGTCCCTTTCTGCCTACAACGGTCTCGCCAAGCCTATCCTCCCGACGCTTATCGCTTGGGCGGGAGATCCGACCGCGCTACGCTTCCTCGAATTCTTCACCGTCAACATCCGCAACCAAAATACGCGGGCTGCATATGCGCGGGCGGCGGCTGCCTTCCTGCGCTGGACACATCGGGCTTCTGGCCAGTTCGATTCTCCCCGCCGCCGTTAAGTCCGCATTGGCCGACCCGGGCGCGGTGTGGGCGTGGATCGCGGTGAGGCGGGCGCTGCGGTAAAATTTGGAAAGGTAGCCGTGACAATCACCGTTGACATCACACCCGAGGTGCAGGCCGCACTCGCACGTCAGGCCGCCGCCCACGGTCGCGCGGTCGAGGTGCACGCTGCCAGTCTTCTTGAAGAGGCTGTCCATCTTCCGGTCACGCACCCGTCGCAATGGCAGACTGCTCGCCCCAAACGCCAGCGCGCTCCAGGCAGAAAGAGCCTGGCGCAATTGTTTGCCGAATCTCCGTTCAGAGGTCTTGACCTCGATTTCCAGCGGGACGGGGATTTGGGGCGTGACGTCGAACTATGATGGGTTTTCTCCTTGACACCAACATCCCTTCGGAGATGACCCGCCCCAGTCCGCAACCGAGTGTGTCCGCATGGCTCGACGATGCCGATGATGATCGGCTGTATTTCAGCGTAGTCTCGCTCGGCGAGGTTCTGAAGGGTGTTACGCTGCTTTCAGAAAGCAAGCGCCGCATCCAACTGCAGCAGTGGCTCGATGAGACGCTGCGGCCTTGGTTTGAAGGCCGCGTCCTGCCGGTGAACCAACCGATTGCCGAACGCTGGGGCGTGCTGACTGGGCAATGTCAGTTGAGAGGAAGGCCGCTCAAGGTGGTGGACGGCTTCATTGCCGCCACGGCTCCGGAACACGATCTCACCGTCGTGACACGGAATGTGAAAGATTTTGCCGGCCTTGGCGTTAGTGTTTTCAATCCTTGGGACGCCGTGTGAACGTTCGCTAACTTCGGTTGACGCCGGGGTGGGCAACGTAGGGTAAAGTTATGGATGTGACAGTGCATATTCCCGACGACTTAGTCTGCCGCATGACTGAGGCCAGGGGCGATCTGTCGCGACGGGCGCTGGAGGAGTACAAAGGCGGGCGTATCAGCAGCCCCGAGTTCCGCCACCTGCTCGGTTTCGGAGCCAGATATGAGTTGGACGGTTTCCTGAAGGCGCATGGCGTGTACGAAGACTACACGATGGAAGACCTTGAGCGGGAGCGCGAAGACCTGCGCCGCCTCGGGTACTAGTAAATGCTGGGCCGTTGTCGCCGACACCGGCCCAGTCAATTATCTGATCTTGATCGGGCATGTAGGGCTTCTTGAGTTATGTTGCGCTATCCGGTGAGCTCGACGGAAGGGCGGGCTTCGCACCAAGCTTGATGCACACGCGGCCCACATTCGGGAGGTCCGCTACGGGGATTCGCCGTCTTCGTTCAGCTTCCGGACGCGATCAACAGGAAGCCTCGCAAACCGACAGCTTGGGCCAGCCCCCTATTGCAGGTTCCCCAGCGACTGCACCCGCTGGCCCGACGGTATCTCGTTATGCGCCAGGAACATCAGATTAGGCATAGTAGGCTCCACGATCTGCCTCAAGTAATAGCGCGCCCCCGACGACGTCACCACCGCCACCGGCGTCTCCGCCGACGCAATCCGCGCCGAGATGCGATTCAGAATGTCGCGAATGGCCTGCGGCGCCAGCGTTAGGTGGCTGTTCTGCTCACCGTGCTCCACCGCTCCTTCCACCATCTGCTCAATGGCCGGGTCGACAAACCACGCCGGCAGCTCGCCGTTGCGCCCCAAATACGGCTTGACGATGCTGCGCCGGATGCTCTGGCGCACGAATTCGGTGAGCAGGATCGGATTGCGCGTAGACCCGGCAGCTTCGCCGAGCGCCTCCAATATGGATACCGCGTCGCGAATGGAAACGCGCTCGCGCAGCAGGTTTTGCAGCACCTTCTGCACCGTCGCCAGCGGCAGTAGCTTGGGTACCAGGTCTTCCACCACCTTGGGATTGTCGGCGGCAACGCGATCGAGCAGTTTCTTGGCGTCCTGCCGCGAGAACAACTCATGCGCGAAGCGCCGAATGAGCTCGGAAAGATGCGTGCCCAGAACGCTGACGCCGTCCACCACCGTATAGCCGGCATTGCGCGCGCGTTCTGCGCGTTCGGCGGGAATCCACAGCGCAGCCATGCCGAAGGCCGGTTCACGCGTGGCGATACCCTGCAGCGCCGGATCGGGCGGCCCCGTTGGGATAGCCAATTCCTGCCCCTGCGGCAGCTCATAGCGCGAAATCTCCACGCCCTTGAGCGAAATCACGTACTCGCGGCTGCGCAGCCCCAGGTTGT